>Ga0207773_100516_pt1 | contig 14663 bp, 14 predicted proteins | sample TtaePargueraPR_2_FD_187281 | JGI IMG/M metagenome (GOLD analysis project Ga0207773, IMG submission 187281) | Aerobic enrichment media microbial communities from Bioluminiscent Bay, La Parguera, Puerto Rico - Tt and M1 (3) (SPAdes) | ecosystem: Environmental > Aquatic > Marine > Unclassified ...
CGTGTGGGTGATCTTGTGGTGAGAACTACCTACCGAGGGCCCCGCGCCTTCTTCCAACACGGTCCGACTTCACCCGCTTCGTCCGTGTCGCGCCAATCAATACATTTGCGTTGCTGAGATCAGCTCATTGTGCATCGCAGTTGTTTGGGAGTCGGGCCGGTGGAGCAGCCCAGTCGAGACCGCGCGTGGTTGCCGGCCGATCGTTGCTGAGCGCCTTTGCCCTCGGACAACCGCGAGACCCTGCTGACGAGGGGTCTGTCCCCGTCCCAAGGGCGGGAACAGACCCCTCGCACACGTGGCAGGCACTCATCCCGGCGGTGGGTGTCGGCGTCGGCCGAGTAGCGCGGCCACGGTGGCGCGCTGCGCGTCTGTGAGCGGCGGCCACTGGTCGACGTTGGCGGTGACGTGGGCCATCAGTGCCTGGTCGCGGAGGATGGCCCTCAGCGCCGCGAGTTCGGGGTCGTCGGTGTCGCGGGGCGCGGCCATCGCGGCGAGGCGTGCCCGCATGATCGCTTTCACCTCCGAGGGGTCGCTGTCGTGCTGGTGGTCGTGGTGGGGTGGGGTTGGCGGGTCCGGCCGGTTGACGCGGGCTGTTGTTCGGGTGCGGGGTGGAGGGGTGGCCAGCGGTAACGTCCCCCTGGCGTTGGGCTGGCCGGTCGGCTGGTCGGCGGGGGTGGGGTCGCCGTCTCGGCCGTGAGTGGCCAGGTCCGGCGACCGGTCGCCTCGTGGGCGACGGCGTGGGTCAGGTGTCGTCTGGCTTGTGGCCATCGTCCTCCGCTGTGAATGCCACTCGTCGGGTTCGCTGTCTTGTGGTCATCGCTATTCGCCTTTCCTTAAGTTGAGAATGACGCGGGGGCGTTGCCACCCGCGCTACCCGTAGCCCCTGGTAACGGCCGTTCCCGGCACCAGGCGGAACGAGACGATCAGATCCGGCACGGGCCGGAACAATGAGGTGTGATGAAGTGCACAGCTGCGCGTCCGGGCATCAAGGTCGAGGCGTTACCAGGTGCGCGTTGGCGTTACCGCCTCCGGCTGGTGCTACGGGGCTACCGGTAGCGCCCAGGCCGCCGGGGAGATGGGTGTTACCAGCGCGGCGAAACTGGTCCCGCCTCTGTCGGAGCGGCCGGTGGCACCCTTGCGACGCGGTCGTGGTGCTGTACGCCGCTCGTGTCGGGCTGTACCGTTCCGTATTGATTGGTCTGTGCCCCGTAGCGCGGTTGCGGTGACTACTTGCCGAATAGCCTGGGCGGTCGGAGCAAGTTGTAGTACGGGTTACCAGATCTCGCGTACGCGCCGTCCGGCCGCGTAGCAAGATATGGGAAATGGCCGCCAATCTCGCGCAGCGAGATATGGCCTCTGCTTATCAATCTCGACCGGGCGCGGTCGAGATTTCGGTGGTGCGGGTGGTCAGGGATCGTCGGCTGCCTGGGCGAGCAGTGCCGTGGTGAGGTCGGCCAGTGGGGTGATCGAGTGTCTCTGGTGGTGGGGTAGGCGTTGGTGGTGGTGGCAACCGGGGCAGTTGCCGGTGTCGTTGGTGGGCAGGGTGAGGGCACAGCGGGCGCAGGCGGTGAGGTGTTCGTCGTCGAACGCGGCGGCGAGGGTATCGCGGTGGGTGTGGCGGCGTTGCCACCAGGACAGTGCGCGCCACCGCCGGTCGACGTGTTCGTCACGCCACTGCGGATAGGTGAGCCGGACGCGGTAGTGGTTGCGGTCGGGGGGTTGCCAGTCGCGCCAGACATCGGCCTGGGCTTGTTCGCGGCTGCGGGACTGGTCGAGCCAGCGGTGTTCGCCGGGGGTGAGCAGACGTTGTTCTGCGAGGTGGGTGGCGGCGGTGTACCAGGCGGGCCGGTCGCCTCCAGTTTCGGCGAGGTGGGCGAGGTGGTGGACCTGATGGGACCAGGCGGTGTGGTGTGCCCGGGTGAGCGCGGCACGCAGCGTCGTGGCGGTGGTCGGGTCGTCGGGGTGGTGTCGCCACCAGTCGGCGAGCGCGGCCAACACGCTGGTGGCGTCGAGGTCGGGGGTGAACGGGTTGCGGGGGTCGTGGTCGCGGTCGAACAGGTAGGCCAGCAGATCGACGGCGGCGGGGCCGAGGCTCGATTCGAGTTGCTGTGGGTAGCGGCCCAGGTCGCGCAGGGTGTGGGAGCGTCGGCGGGCGAGTTCGGCGGCGCGTTCCCGCCGGTAGGCGGGTTGGGCAGCGGCGGCGATAGTGGCGCGTTCGCCGAGGATCGCGGTGATCGTGGTTTCGGCGGCTTCGGGGTCGGTGAGGTTCCAAGCGTGGGCGGTGACGGCACGGGCGGGGTCGCGGACGAGACCGGTCGCGGCGACGACGAGCCGGCCGTGTTCAGCGATCAGGTCGAAGTCGGTGACGTGTCGTTGGTAGAGGGTGGAGGGTTTCTCTTCTCGGAGGTGTTTGGCGGCGTTGCGGGTGAACGTGACGGCCCGGTGGGCGGTGGTCGTGAACAGCAGCAGGGGTGGGCAGTGCGGGAACCTGCCGCGCCACGCCTGGTCGCGGGCGTAGGCGCGGTAACGGTCGAGCTTGGCTCTGAGTTGGGTTTGGGTCATGGAGGCGAGGTCGATCTCCACGAACGCCGCCGTCGCCCTCCCGTCGGGGAGGGTGGCTTCGTAGACGGCGTCGGGGGTGAGGCGCTTGGTAGTCGTGCCGCCCCATGCGGAGGTGGGGGCCGTCCCATTCCTGCCAGCCGGCCCGGTCGGTGGCCCAGCCGGTCATGGTGAGCCCGGCGGGTGGGCCGTGGTCGCGCAGGGCGAGCCACACCTCGGTGATCGTGGCGGCGTGGGCGGAGAACATCGCGGAGGGTCGGCGTCCGTCGGCGGCGGCGGTGCCGGTGATCAGGCGTGCTCCGGCGGGGCGGAGCCACCAGTGGTGGGGTGCGCTGCCGGTGTGGCGGCCGGGGCGGTCGTAGTCGACCATGCCGGCGGTGCGGAGTTGTTCGAGCCGGTACAGGACGGTGCGTGCCGGGGTGGTGGTGGCGCGGGCGAGTTGGTCGGTGGTCATGACCCGGTGGTCGTTGAGCAGGAGCAGGAGTTGTTCGCTGGGGCCGCCGGAGGCCCGCAGCCGTAGGGTGGTTCCGGACGACATCAGCTCGGTCCTTTCGCTGTCGCGCTGATAAGCGCATCCCCGGGGGAAGAGTTGACATCTATGTCAGTCGCCGGTCCATGAAGGATGGGCGAAGTTGGGTTGACCTGCGTGTTCACGCCGTGTTGGGTTGCGGATCGGGTGCAGAGCAGTCCGCAACCCCTGACAGGCCAGGAAGGCCGACACGGGCCTCGACCCGGACGGACCTTTCTCCGTCAGCGCCTGGACCGGGGTGAACCCCGCGAAGTTTGCTGTTCAACCTCAAACCGTTCTGTTCAACTGCGAATCGGACACTGCCTATCGGGTGGTGGACTTCTGTCAGGCGCGGGTAGTGACAGACACCGTCAGGGACCTGACAGCCCTACACCGCCACCGCCGCAACGGGATCGGGTGTTGGGCGGGGTGGTGGGTGTCTGTTGGGTGAACAACAGCCCCGGCGCGAGGCGCGGGCCGAGGACGAGCTACCCCCTCACTATGGGATTACAAATCCGGGCCGCCGATTGGAAAACTGCAGGCCGCGAGCCCTGTCAGTCGAGGACGTGGTCCATCGGCGTCATCCCGGTACCCGCCGACTGTCACCCGCCGTGGGAAGACCGAGGTCGTCTACCTATAGAGGGGAAGCATGGGTGGTCGAACTTTCCGTTCGCGCGAGAAAAATCTTGGCCACCGGCGCGCGTAGGCTCGTGACCACGGCCAGAAGCGCAGCCCGCTCCGGCGGTGAGCAGCAAAGGACGGGGACACCGGCATGGGATCACCGCGCCGCACCGGTAACCGGCGTCGCTGACAGGGATACTCCGTGCCCGCCCCGCACCCGCCGACCCCGCTGTCCGACTCCGGACTGGGACCATCACGACGGCGGGCCGATCTCACCGTCCTCGGCCAGATCGAAGCCCAGGCCCGCACCCGCATCACGCTGACCGTCCCGAGCAACGTCGTCGACCCGGACATGCCGCCGGCCTCGCTGCCGATGGTCGACTTCCGCCTCCACGTCATGCGCGCCCCCGGGCATGTTCGGGACCGGGCCTGGCGGCACCTCGCCGAGGCCGCCCGCGCCCACCGCGGCGACTGGAACCTGTACGCGCTCGGCGTCGCCTACCCAAAACTCCGCGCCCAGGCCAACAAGCTCACCGCGTACCTCGCTCCTGGCCCGGCCGCCCAGGCGCACTACACCCTCGCCATCGAGTTCCTGTTCGCCCTGCACCGCCTCGACCTGACCACACCGCAGCTCTTCCCCCGACTGACCGACGCCGCCTACACCCACGCCAGCGGACGCAAACGACAACACCCGCCACCCGTCTATGACCTTGACGCGCTACCCGACGACCGCGTCCCCCGCTCTGGGCACGGCAACCCCGAACACGACGCCCACCTCGACGACGTCAACCAGGAAACCGTCCACGACGTCCTGAACCGCCTCGTCACCCACGCCGGTCGGCGGACGATCAGCGACACCCAGGCCACCCTGATCCGACGCACCTACCTCAACGGCGAAACCCTGCGCGCGGTCGCCGCCGACCTGCACCTCAGCGAACCCAGCGCCTCCAAACAACGCACCCGCGCTGCCACCACCATCGCCAGACTCCTCGGCAGGCACGACCTCACCGAACCCTCACCCCACCCAAGCCACCAGCGGACCGAGCGGAGGTAGCCGCCTCGGTACCCGCCGGTCAATCCGGCGGCGGGCCGCCGCCGGTCAGCGCCGCCCGGGTGCCGAACGCCAACTCGATCTCCGTGCGTAACAGGGACAGAGCCTCCCGCGCCGACGGATCATCCTCAGAGATCCACATGCAGTGATCTTCTAGGTCGTCCACGCACACCAACACCGGCCCGGCGAACGGCTCCCACGGAACGACCAGGCTCCAGTCGTCCATCCCACCCTCGACGCAATGCACGTACAGGACCACTCCGCCGCGTCCGGCGACACGACCAAACTGGCCGCCGAGGGCGATCACACGCGGAGCCTGATCGAAGGCAACCTGAGCGTCAACAGCGGAAGCCCACCGAACCCGTACCGCCGCAGCCGCCACGAAGTCACTCAACCCATCACGCGGAGCCTCGGGGTCCGGATGCGCCAGCTTCCACGCCAACCGCTCCGCCAACCTCCGCCGACGCCGCTCAGCCCGCCGGTCGACGTCAGCCACGGCGGCCTCCGATTTGTCCGGCAGCACGCTTCACCCCGTCAGCTTGACACTCTCGGGGCTGAGCACGCGAGCCTGCCTCCTGCCCCCTGGGAGTCGACGTGATGGCAGTTCGTCTGGGTATGGGCTTGGCGTCGGCGTAGGCTGCGCCGGGTGACGAGGACGCGGCGATCATGGGGTTCGGACAGGGTGGCGGCGGATGCCGCCTACGAGGCGGCGTTCGACCGGTTGTTCGTTCGGGGCCGTGACGCGGTCCTGTCTGGGACGCACTACCGGGACACGCCGCCGGTTGAGGGTGGCCGGTGGGGGATGTCGGTGGTGTTCGTTCCCGACGCGGACAGTGCGTCGAGGCTGGCTGCGGTGACCGCCGAGGTGATGAGGTTGGCTGGGCCGGGTCATTGGCCGACCGGTGCCCCGGAGGCGGTGCATTTCACGGTCCGGGCCATCGAAGTTCATCGCCGCGATGTTCCTGTGGGTGATCCGCTGGCGGGTCGGTGTGCGGCTGCACTGGGCCGGGCGGCTGCGGAGCGTCGGCCAATCCGGTTCAGGCTGCGCGGGGTGACGCTCACGCCGTCTGGGGTGATGGCATGCGCGTTTCCCCTTGACGACGCTGCTGACGAGTTCGCTGATCGGCTCGGTGAGGAGTTGGGGTCCGACGGCTGGTTCGAGGACAGCTATCACCGTGACATCTGGTACGCCACGCTGGTGCACTTTACTGGTGAGGTCCGCGACCGGCAGGGGCTGGTGGACTGGGTCGCCAGGCGGCGGAATCTGCATCTGGGCGAGGCCGCCGTCGACAGCGCGGAACTACTGCGGTTTCAGCACAACGGCCGGCAGCCGGTACGGGTTGGGCTTGGGAACGCGCGGCTCGATGGGGTGTCGGTCGCAGCTTCCGTCTCAGATCGCCGGTAGCTGGTGGGGCGGCAAGCACCGCCCCACCAGGAGAGTGGCGGTTATGTCCGGTAGCCGAGGCTGAGGACGGTCCAGTGCGCGGCCATCCAGCGGGGTGCGGTGATGACTCCCCGGGTGTCGAGCAGGATTGGGGTGCGGACTCGGTTGGCGATGGTTTGTGGGTCGAGTGCGCCGAACTCGGGCCAGCCGGTGGCCACAATAACGAGGTGGGCATCCTGAGCGGCGTCGGCGGCGGTCTGGGCGTAGGCCAGTTGCGGAGCTGCTTGCCGGGCCTGGGGCAATGCCTGGGGGTCGTAAACGGTGACGGTCGCGCCTTGGTGGTGCAGGCGGGTGGCGACGTCGAGGGCGGGTGAGTCGCGTACGTCGTCGATGCCCGCTTTGAACGCGGCTCCCCAGACGGCGATGCGACGTCCGGTGAGTGTTCCTCCGACGGCTGAGCGAGCCAGGTCGATGGCACGGTGGCGCATGTGTTGGTTGATCGTGTCGACGCTGCGGAGCAGGTTCACGGCCGGAGTGATGTCGGCGGCGGTGGCCTGTTGGGTGAAGGCGTGGAGGTCCTTGGGTAGGCAGCCGCCACCGAAGCCGAGTCCAGGTGAGAGGTATTGATGTCCGATGCGGACGTCGTGGCCGATTGCGTCGGCGAGGTCGCTGATGTTGGCACCTACAGCGGCGCTCATCTCGGCTACGGCGTTGATGAACGAGATGCGGGTGGCCAGGTAGGCGTTCGCGGTGGCCTTGACCATCTCGGCGGTGATGCGGTCGGTAACCAGTAGCGGGCAGCCGTGGGAGCGGGTGATCGGGACGTACAGGTCGCGGAGGACTCGCTCGGCGGCGGCGCTGTCGGCACCGACGACGATGCGGTCCGGGGTGAGGGTGTCGGCCACTGCGGTGCCTTCGCGCAGGAACTCCGGATTCCAGGCGACTTCGATCTGCTCAGCGGGGGCGAGGCTGCGGGCAAGGGTTTCGAGCTTAGCGGCGGTGCCGGGCGTGACAGTGGATTTGCCGACGATCAGGCATGGCTGGTGCAGATGCGGTGCGAGTTCGTGGACTGCGCCGGTGAGCTGGGACAGGTCGTAGGTGCCGTCCGGGCCGGAGGGGGTTCCCACGGCGAGGAAGTGGACCTCGCCGTGGGTCGCGGCCTGTTTGAAGTCGGTGGTGAAGCGCAGGCGTCCGATGGTCAGGTTGCGGGTCAGCAGTTCGTCAAGTTCGGGTTCGTGGAACCAGCCACGCCCTTCGTTCAGGGTGTCGACCTTGATCGGGTCGATGTCGACGCCGATGACGTCGTGCCCGATCTCGGCCATGCCGGCGGCGTGGGTGGCGCCCAAGTGCCCGGCGCCGATGACGGTGATCCTCAAAAGATGATGTCCTTACCGGTATTCGTGGGGTTGATGTTGTGCGGTGCTGCGGTTTGGGTCCTGACGGTCGCCGCCTTCGCGTCGAAGGGTGCGAGTCACAGGGTGCGGACGGTCCAGCCGGCGGCGGTCCACTGGTGGTGGTTGAGCCCGCCCCGGGCGTCGATGAGCACGGCGTCCGGGGCAGGGTGCAGCGCGGCGGGGTCGACGGTGGTGAACTGTGGCCAGCCGGTCAGGTGCAGCAGCACTCGTGCCCCCTCGACAGCGGCAGCCGGGTCGGTGGCGTATTCCAGTTCGGGGCATTCGGAGCGGGCGTGCGCCATCGCCTGCGGGTCGTATACCCGCACGCTGGCTCCTGCCTGGTGCAGGCGTGTCGCGACGTCGAGGGCGGGTGAGTCCCGAATATCGTCGATACCGGGTTTGAAGGATGCCCCCCACACAGCGACGGGTTGCCCGGCGGGCTTGCCGTTCAGCGCCTGGATAGCGAGGTCGACGGTGCCTCGGCGGCGACCCTGGTTGATGTGGTCGACCACTGTGAGCAGGTTCGTCCAGTCTCCGATGCCCAGGTCAGCGGCCAGCGCGACGAAGCCGCGGAGGTCCTTGCTCAGACAGGAGCCACCGAACCCGAGGCCGGGTGCGAGGTAGTCCGAACCGATCCGGGGGTCATGCCCGATGACCTGAGCGAGGTCGGTGATGTTGGCGTGGGCAGCGTGGCAGAACTCGGAGAGGGCGTTGATGAACGAGACGCGGGTGGCCAGGAATGCGTTGGCGGCCAGCTTGCACAACTCTGCGGTGACAAGGTCGGTGACGACCAGCGGCACCCCGACGGCCAGGCACGGTGCCCACAACTCGCGCAGGATCCGCTCCGCGTCGCCGCCGGCCTGCACGCCCAGGACGATGCGGCTCGGACGGCGGACGTCGGGGATGGAACAGCTTTCCCTCATGAAGTCCGGAGAGGCGGCGACCTCGATCCGGATACCCGGGGCCGCTGATGCCGCCATCTGCTCGGCGAGCACGGCGCAGGTACCGGCAGGAACGGAGGATTTGACCACGATGAGGCTGTCGCGACGCAGTTCGCGGGCCAGTCGAGTGGCGGCGGCGTAGACGTCGGTGAGGTCGTGGTGGTTCCCGTCGACGGATTGCGGGGTGGGCACGGCGAGAAAGTGCACGGTGGCGTGGTCGGCTGCCTGCCGGTAGGAGTCGGTGAAGGTCAGACCGCCGGTGGCCGCGCCGTCGGTGATCGCCTCAGCCAGGCCAGGCTCGGCGAACGGTGCCTTGCCGGCACGCAACGCGGCGACGGTGTCCGGGTTGGTGTCCAATCCGAGGACGTGGTGGCCGAGACTGGCCATTCCGGCGGCGTACGGAGCGCCGAGCCGGCCGCAGCCGATGACGGTGATGTTCACGAGTCCTCCTCGCGGCGGGCGATGATCAGAGCGGGCTGGGTGGTGGCAACGAACCGGCCGGAGGGTTCGGCGGCGTGTAGCGCTGCCCGCAGGTCGCGGTCGAACGCGTCGAGCCGGTCGCCGAGTAGTCCCGGCGACGAGTACGCCTGCGTGTACTGGTGGCCGACGACCTCATCGAGGGTCAGGAACCAGGGGTGGTCGGTGCGGATCACGGTCAACTGGTCGAACGCCGAGGCGCGTAGCACCGCCTCGTGGTCGCCGCCGGCTGGTGGCCTGTACATCTCGACCGGTCCGGCGTGGCGTTGGGAACCGAGATGCCTGCTGATCACCCGGTCGATGAGCGGGTACCACCACGGCTTCGGGGTACCGGCCGCGAACGACATGATCACGGCGACGAACCCGCCCGGCGCGATCAGGCGATCCAGCTCGCGTAGGACCGTGGCTCGGTCGAACCAGTGGAACGCGTCCCCGACGGTCGCCCCCGCCACCCGGGGCAGACTGCTCAACTCATGGGCGTCGCCCAACCGCCACTGGATCTTCCCACGTCTCATGTGCTGCCCGGCAGCCTCCATCGCGGCGTCAAGCATCTGCGGGTTGGCGTCCAGTCCGATCACGTCTCGGCCTCGCTCGGCCAGGGCTACGGCTACACTCCCGGGACCGCAGCCCAGGTCCAGGACTGTTCCCGCTGGGCTTAGACCGGCGATCTGGTTCATGAACTCCGACGGATGAGCCGGCCGGTACCGTAGGTACTCACGCTCAGTGCTGGCGAACAAGGTTGCTGGATCTGGATATGACAACAAATTTCCCCATCTCCTGACCGATCAATGCACAGGGCCTGCTCCGCTTCGGAGCCTGCGTGCCCGTCCGGATCGCGCTCCCTCACGGGGCCGATGCTGGCGGCATCACCTCCGCTTCGTCGTCGTGCGGCCGAGGATCTCGCTCAACGTCTGGTTGACAGCACGGCCCTGGTCGACAGTGAGGTGAAATACCTGCCTGTCCTCGAAGTCGCTGCGGGCGATGCGGATGAACGTCCTCGGCTTGGGATCGTCGACATACTCCACCAACTGCATTTCCACTTCGACCGCCTGCCGCTCGCCCGGCGGATTGCACGTGAACCATCGGCTAGCGTGTGCAGGGGGCGAGGAGTCTGGATGGAAGTCGGTGAACCCTGCCGTGCATTCGCGCGGGTCACACCACGGCTTATGCAGTTCTTTCGCCACCTTTTCTCCAAGACTAGTTGATTCGGATACACCTATATCTGTGATCGTCTGCGTGGTCGGTCTCTAGAAAGCTTGGTTCCGTAAGGCATCTCGGCCCGCATCAGCTGCGATGCGCCTAGCCTCCGAGCGGGCGGGCGTAGTCGGGTGTGGTTAGCGCCTTCACTTTCCGGTCGAATCCCGGAGTGGCGACGTCCGAGGTGTGTCGCGTGGCCGGCCCTCACTCAGATCAGGCCTGCTGCCCCAAACCCCCACGGTGGACCATCTCAGCCTGCCCGTGCGAGCAGGGCCGGCGTACTCACCCGCCGTGCACCGATCAACTCTGGCCGCGTCGCTCCCGGAACCCGACGGGGTAACCGCAACGCGAACGCGAAGACGGTGGCCGCCCGTTCGTGGTCGGCACACGGGCCGGGCACGTTGCAGGCGAGGCAGTAACCGTCCGCACTGGATACCGCATGCCGCTCCAAATCTTTCTGTGCGCGATCGATCTGACCGCCACCGTTGTACGTCGCCACCCATTTCCCTCCTTGCTGCAGACAAATTTCGGCCGGCTGCCACCTCTGCCATGATTCCCCTAGGGACGGGGCGTGTATTATCTATCGCTAAAACCTTCAGTCGATCAACATCGAACGGGTCTGCTGCGTTTCGCGCAAGCAAGTGCAGGCGCGGCGTCCCGAGCGACGACACGTCGACGGGAATCGCGTGATGCCGCCGAGTCGATCAGCGCGTTAACCGACTCTTTCTGCCCGGCCGTTGCCGTTGTAGCAGGCGCGTCCTGCGTGGCTACCTGCGGTTCGTAACAAATGTTCACACTAGCCTCTCGATACCAGCGTCACGGCGAGTTTTTGCGCGGCCCTGTCTCAGGCCGCGTCGGGTCGCCGAGCGCGAGAATGGCCGGGACGGGGCGGTCACCTATGCCCCACAACCAGCGCCAGCGGCCTGCCAATCGTCAGCCGATCGAGGCTGCCCGGCTCCTGGCCGTGCACCAACGACGTCACTGCCCCAGCCGCCTCGATCGCTACCTCACAGACCCGGTGGGGACCAGCAGAAGCCCGGACGGTGATCGTCGCCCCAGCCGGCACCACCACTCGAACCCCATCACCCGACCCGACGGGCAATGGCCACTCCGGAAGACTCGCGGCCCGCCACGGGTCTATGTCCGGCCCGTCAACGGAGACGTCCATACGACGGTTGACAAACAGGCCCAACTGCGCGTCTGTCGCCGCGCCTAATACCCGGCGCAACGCCTGCCGCGTATGCGCCCGAGGCCATCGCGCCCGACCCTGCTCCAATCCGCCGACCCACCGCGCGCTCACCGTCCCCGCGTGAGGACCCATGGGATGCAGCACCTTGTTCACCGCGTCGGCCAACTCCTGCCGGGACATCGGCCGTCCAGAGCCCGACGGCGAGATCAGGCGCAACCGCGCCCGCCGCAACAACTCGTTCGGCCGACGAACACTCTCCCCGTTTCGGGGAGCGCCTAGCTCTGCGGCATCGACTCTGACGGACGCGGCAGGGGAGACCAAGGCGGGCGTGCCGGCATCGGGACGAGGGTGCCCCCGACCTGATGCCAGCACGCCCGCCGCATCACCCGACAGCACGGAGACGTCGTCACGTACCACCGGGGAGCTGCCAAACGCTCGTTCGTCTCTGGTTGCCCTGGTCACCGTGTTCCCTCGCAGGATTGGCCCACCACCGGCCTACGCGCTCCGGCGCTGTAGGCGGTTCACCGGCGGGTCGTTGGTCGCCTATGGTTAGGAACACAATCCCGAACATGACGACCAAGGGGTATGGCGGGAAGCGAGTATCGATATGCGCGCGATGCATATCCCTACACGGCTCTCGTAGTGGACCCTGGTGACGTACCTCGTAGTGTTGGTTTCGCTTGCCCCACAAGGACATCACGATGACCGCGACACACAAGGCGCGCTACTGCCGCTGCGGCGCGCGTCTTGCCCGAGACAACTCCGGGACGCGCTGTTCCGGCTGTACGGCCGCCAACCGCGACCGGCTCCTCGTCGCACCCGAGGTGTCGGCCGACTTCTGGGACGAGGTGGTACTGCGAGAGGCGCTGGCTAGCCGACACATGGGCCGGGTGATCCGGGCATGGCGCACGCACCCCCACCACGGCCGCCAGGACTTTCCACAAGATCAGGTAGCCGCCTGGGCTGGGATCACCCAGGCCCAACTGAGCCGGATCGAGAACGGCCAGCCGCTGATGCATCTCGACCGACTCATTCAGTGGGCTCAGGTGTTACGCATACCCGCTGACCGGCTGTGGTTCGCCATGCCCGACTCAGCGACCTTCCCCGTTCAGCGGGACAGCGCCACGGACGCGCTGCGCCTCACCGAAGCGGCGTCGTCCATCGCCGTGGACACGCTGGCCGGGCACCCTGCCGAGGAGGTTGATGGATCGTCATCATGGGTACCGTCAGAGACGATCGAGCTAGTCACCCGTTTCACGCGAGAGGATCTTTCCTTGGACCGGCGGGAGGTCACCCGTACCGTTGCCGGTGTGGTCTTCGGCGGCGTCATCCTCGAACGACTGGAGCGCTGGCTGTCCAATGCGGAGCCACAAGTGGCCCTGCGGCGACCACAAGGTATCGGTAGTCAGGAAGTTGAACAGGTCGAGCATGCTGCCCAACTCTTCCGGAACTGGGACGACCGGTTCGGCGGAGGGCTCCGAAGGAAGGCAGTCGTCGGTCAGCTCAGCGAAGTCGCGGAGGAGCTGCGCGACTTCTCACACTCGACGCACCTGACCCGACGGCTGTTTGGTGCCATGGCGCAGCTGGCCGAAACGGCTGCCACGATGTCATGGGACTCCGGACAGGGCGCCATAGCCCAGAGGTACTACATCATGGCCCTTCGAGCGGCTAAAGAGGCCGGCGACCGGGCATTCGGTGCCAACATCCTGGCCGGGATGGCGCGTCAACAATTCTATCTAGGGCGCGTTACCGAAGGTCTCGAACTGATCCGCCTCGCGCAGGACGGTGTCGACGGACATGCGACACCGAGGGTCCTCGCAATGCTACATACGCGCGAGGCATGGGCGTACGCCAAACAGGGAAGGATGGCCGCGTTTCGCCGCGCAACCAGCCGCGCTGAGGACTACCTCCGCGATGCGAATAGAGACGAAGACCCGTACTGGATATCTTACTTTGACGAGGCTGAACTTGCCGGGGTAACCGGGGGTCGGCTCTTGGAGGTTGCTCACCATAGACGGGAGGTCGCCGATGAGGCTGCGATCCATATCGGACAAGCAGTCCAGTTGCGCAGGCCACACAGCCTTCGTAGTGCCGCACTCGATCATCTCGGCCTAGCCGAAACTCGGCTGATCCAAGGCGAGGTCGATGAGGCCGTGAGGCTGAGTAACGCCGCTACGGACATCGTTGAAACAACGCACTCTGACCGAGTCAGAGTCAAGCTGACAGAATTGTACGGACACACCGAGGCATTTATGTCAGTGCCGGCGGTTGCTCAACTACGCGACAGAATCAGAAGCACCCTGGCTAGCCACACGACGCTGTGAGTGTCGACATGAGACCGCGAGGACGGAAGCACTTTGCCAAAGATCGGCGTGACCGGCCACATGAACCTGTCTCCAAGAACCGTCGAGCTGGTACGGGAGGCCCTACACGAAGCCCTTGCCCCTCACGCGTCAGCAGAACTCGTCGGCGTGAGTTGTATAGCTCGGGGTGCGGACAGCATCTTTGCTGAAGTGCTCCTCGATCTTGGTGGCAGGTTGGAGGTGATCCTCCCCGCCTCCGATTATCGCGAGAAAAAGGTTAAGCCAGAGCATGCAGACTGCTTTGACGCCCTCATTCGTCGTGCGTCAAGCGTACGGATCATGCCATACGAGACCTCCAGCCGGCACGCCTACCAAGCCGCAAACAACGCTTTGATTGATGTGTCAGATCGCCTCATCGCGATTTGGGACGGCGCATCAGCTGTAGATAAGGGCGGAACGGCTGCGGTGGTTCACGATGCCACCTCCAGAGGGCTTCCCGTCGACATCATCTGGCCCGAGGGTGCGGAGCGATGCTGAACCTCAACCGCCGAAGGATCGTCTCGTACGGACGTCCGCGCCACCGCCGTCGTGCCAGTCGGACGGTGCCGGGTGGCGTTGGGTCTCTCGTCTACTTCGATCATCCGGTGCATCCGGGCCGAGCGGGCATGGGGCCATGACTGGCGTTCTAGTCTGCAGCAGATACCACACTGCGACCCTCGGGCAGGGCCTGCCGTGCCGGTGGCCGTTGACCACGGCGAGGGCGGCCATGCGGACCCATCTCGGTAACGACATGCGAGCGCGACCTTACCGTGAGTTATCGGTATATTCAAACCCCTCGACCAATCCACTGATCAAGGTTGGTCTGGCTGCAGACATGCCTCGTGCTGCCCTGCCGGCCGGGTCATCTGGCGCCTAGTGCGTTGTCCATGAACGTTCACTGGGTCGGCGACACGCCGGGCGGCGTCCGCTGGTAGTCGCTGGTCACCGCTCACTCTCGACGGCGGTGATATTGGCTGTCGAGAGTGGGGTGGCGGGGTGG
>Ga0207773_100517_pt1 | contig 14638 bp, 14 predicted proteins | sample TtaePargueraPR_2_FD_187281 | JGI IMG/M metagenome (GOLD analysis project Ga0207773, IMG submission 187281) | Aerobic enrichment media microbial communities from Bioluminiscent Bay, La Parguera, Puerto Rico - Tt and M1 (3) (SPAdes) | ecosystem: Environmental > Aquatic > Marine > Unclassified ...
GGCCAGCAGCACCGCCAGGGCGGCCAGCGCCTCGGCACGGCCGGGCCCGCCGCCGGCGTACTCCTCGGCCACCGCGCGAAACAGCCAGGCGGGCGGCTCGGCCGGGTGGACGAGGGCGCCGGCCGAAAGCGTCGCGCGCAGGGCCGGCGCCTCGGCGAGCTGGCGGTCGAGGGTCGCGGCCGGCAGGGTGACCACCCAGCCGCGGGTCCCGGGGCGGAAGCGGAAGCCGTGCACGCTCATCGCCGGCAGGCTGATCGCCGCCGCCGGGGCGAGCGCGTGACTGCGCCCCTCGATGGTCGCCTCGCCGCCTTCCTCGCTGTCGGGCGGCTCAATCCAGAAGAACTGGTGCAGGTTGTGGTGGCGGTGCGGCGCGATGGTCCAGTCGTGCAGGCTGGCGCGCGCCGGGATCGACTCGCAGTGCAGCACGTCGGGAAAGGGCGTGCCGCGCGCCTCGCCGTAGAGCTGGAAGCTGGGGATGGCCGGCACGGCGCGGAAAGCCCGGGGATGTTCGATTTGTCCAGGCATTTGTCCGAAGCCTCCCTTCCCTGCCGCTGGCCGGCGGCGCTGTAATCCCAAGAAAATAAACCAAGCTGTCCGGGGAGGACAGTGCCGCCACCATGCGGACCCAGGTCGGAATCATCGGGGGCGGGCCGTCGGGCCTGCTGCTCTCGCAGCTGCTGCAGCTGGCGGGGATCGAGAGCGTCGTGCTGGAACGGCGCAGCCGCGCCCACGTCCTGGGCCGCATCCGCGCCGGCGTGCTGGAGCAGGGCTTCCAGGGCCTCATGCGGCGGGCGGAGGTCGGCCGGCGCATGGACCGCGAGGGCCAGGTCCACACGGGCGTGAACATCGCCTACCAGGAAGACCGCCTGCGCATCGACCTGGAGGGCCTCACCGGCGGCAAGACCGTCATGGTCTACGGCCAGACCGAGGTGACCCGCGACCTCTACGCCGCGCGCGACGTGCTCGGCGGCATCGTCATTGACGAAGCCGAGGCCGTGACGCCGCACGGCCTGGAAAGTGATGCGCCCTATCTGACTTTTGCGAGAGATGATGTTGAGGAGCGGCTGGACTGCGACTTCGTCATCGGCTGCGACGGCTTCCACGGCGTCAGCCGCACGGCGATCCCGGCGGAGAGGCTGAAGACCTTCGAGCGCGTCTACCCCTTCGGCTGGCTGGGCGTGCTGGCGGAGACGCCGCCGGTGAACGAGGAGCTGATCTACGCGCGCCACGACATCGGCTTCGCGCTCTGTTCCCTGCGCGGGCCGCGGCTCAGCCGCTACTACGTGCAGTGCCGCGCCGACGAGAACCCCGACGACTGGTCCGACGAACGCTTCTGGCAACGCCTGAAGCAGACCATCCCGGCCGAGGTCGCGGCGAAGCTCGTCACCGGCGCCTCGATCGAGAAGAGCGTCGCCCCCTTGCGCAGCTTCGTCGCCGAGCCGCTGCGCTGGGGGCGGCTGTTCCTCGCCGGCGACGCCGCCCATATCGTGCCGCCGACCGGTGCCAAGGGGCTGAACCTCGCGGCCTCCGACATCCACTATCTCTCCGAGGCGCTGATCGCCTGGTACAAGAAGGGCGACGACGGCGGCCTTAACAGCTATTCGCAGCGCGCCCTGGCAAGGATCTGGAAGGCCGAGCGCTTCTCCTGGTGGATGACGGCGCTGCTGCACCGCTTTCCGGAGAACGAGGGCTTCGGCGACCGCATCCAGCGCGCCGAGTTCGACTACCTCCTGAGCTCCAGGGCGGCGCAGACCGCGCTGGCGGAGAACTACGTGGGGCTGCCGTATTGATCCTTGACCGGCCCTGCCGGAATTCGTTTACATGGTAAACAATCAATGAGGCCGCCAAGACGGCCGGAGGGAGGAAGAAAGACATGCCATCGCTCTTCAAGACGCTGAGCGCCGCCTGGGTGGCGGCCACCCTGCTGGCCGCCCCCGCCGTGTCGACGGCCTTTGGGCAGGAGGTCACCCTGCGCATCCACCAGTTCCTGCCGCCGCAGGCGCCGGTGCCGGCCAACTTCATCGCCCCCTGGGCCGAGAAGGTGACCAAGGAATCCGGCGGGCGCATCGCGTTCGAGCTCTATCCCTCGATGCAGCTGGGCGGCAAGCCGCCGGCGCTCTACGACCAGGCGCGCGACGGCGTGGTCGACATCATCTGGACGCTGACCGGCTACACGCCCGGCCGCTTCCCCGGCACGGAGGCCTTCGAGCTGCCGTTCTTCCCGGCCAGCGCCGAGGCGACCTCGCAGGCGGCGTGGAAGTTCTACGAGAAGCACCTGACCGAGGAGTTCAAGGACGTCCACATGCTCGCCGTGCACACCCACGGCCCCGGGCTGCTGCACGTGAAGGGCAAGGGCGTCGAGAAGCTGGAGGACATGCAGGGCCTGAAGCTGCGCGGCCCGACGCGCCAGGCCAACGCGCTGCTCTCCGCGCTCGGCGCGACGCCGGTCGGCATGCCGGTGCCGGCCATGCCCGAGGCGCTGTCGAAGGGCGTGATCGACGGCACCGTGGTGCCCTGGGAGGTGACGACGCCGCTGAAGGTCGCCGAGCTGGTCGACAGCCACACCTACTTCGCGGGCACGCGCGGGCTCTACACCTCGTTCTTCGTCTTTGCGATGAACAAGGCGAAGTACGAATCGCTGCCCGACGACCTGAAGGCGGTGCTGGACGCCAACTCCGGCATCGAAGCTTCCAAGTGGGTCGGCCGCGTGATGGACGAGGGCGACCTGCCCGGCATCGAGGCCGCCAAGAAGGCCGGCAACAGGATCATCATGCTGGAGGAGGCCGAGGTCGAGCGCTGGAAGGCGGCGGCCGCCCCGCTGGTGCAGGCCTGGATCGAGGAGATGAACGCCAAAGGCTACGACGGTGCAGCGCTGGTGGCCGACGCCAGGGCGCTGATCGCCGAGTACGCCGGCAACAACTAGCCGTGGCGGGGCGGCCCCCCTCGCGTGAGCGAGGAAAACGCGTGAGCGAGGAAGAGCCATGACCGTCCTCGTCGCCGGCGCCGGCATCGGCGGCCTTACCCTGGCGCTGTCGCTGCACCAGGCCGGTGTGACGGTGGAGGTCTTCGAGAGCTCGGTGGAGATCAGGCCGCTCGGCGTCGGCATAAACCTGCTGCCGCACGCGGTGCGCGAGCTGGACGAGCTGGGGCTGCTGCCCCGGCTCGACGGCCTCGGGGTGCGCACGGCGGAGCTCGCCTACTACTCCAAGCGCGGCCAGCTCATCTGGTCGGAGCCGCGCGGCGAGGCCGCCGGCTACCGCTGGCCGCAGATCTCCGTGCACCGCGGCAAGCTGCAGATGATGCTGCTCGAGGCGGTACGGGAACGGCTCGGCAGCGAGAGCGTCCGCGCCGGCTGGCACCTGGCAGAGTGGCGCGAGGAAGGCGACGGCATCGTCGCTTCCTTCATCGACCGGAAGAGCGGCCGGGCCCTCGGCGACGTGAAGGGTGCGCTGCTGACCGGCGCCGACGGCATCCACTCCAGCCTGCGCGCGAAGCTCTATCCCGACGAGGGTGCGCCGCTGTGGAACGGCGCCATCCTGTGGCGCGGCACCGCGCGCGCCAGGCCCTACCTCACCGGCCGATCGATGATCATGGCGGGCCACGAGTTCCAGAAGTTCGTCTGCTATCCCATCTCCGGGACCGGCGACGACGGCCGCTGCACCATCAACTTCATCGCCGAGCGCAAGTTCGCGCCGGACCATGCGTGGCGCCGCGAGGACTGGAACCGGCCGGGCGACCTCACCGACTTCCTGCCGCAGTTCGAAGACTGGCGCTTCGGCTGGCTCGACGTGCCGGCGCTGATCCGCGCGGCCGACGCCGTCTACGAGTATCCCATGGTCGACCGCGACCCGCTGCCGCACTGGAGCGAGGGCCGCGCGACGCTGCTGGGCGACGCCGCGCACGCCATGTATCCCATCGGCTCCAACGGCGCCTCGCAGGCGATCCTCGACGCCCGCGTGCTGACCCGCGAGATCCTGGCGCACGGCATGACGCCGGCGGCGCTCGCGGCCTATGAGGCCGAGCGCCGTCCGGCGACGGCGAAAATCGTGCTGGCCAACCGCCAGAACGGGCCGGAGCAGGTGATGCAGCGGGTCGAGACGCTGGCGCCCGGCGGCTTCCAGCGCATCGAGGACGTGCTCACACCTGGCGAGCTGGAGGAGACCGCCAGCAGCTACAAGAAGCTCGCCGGCTTCGACCGGGAAGCGCTGAACAGCCGGCCGTCCATCGTGCCGGCACCGCTCACGCCGTCCGGCGCAGGGGTGCCATGAGCCGGAGCGATTCCGCCCGCAGGAGACTGCCGCTCTACAGCACGGGCGCGCTGCACGAAGCCTTCGGCCACCTCTTCCGCCGCTGCCACCTGCGCAGCCAGCAGGCCTTCGCCCGCGTCTTCGCCGGCTGGGACCTGTCGCCGCTGCAGTACGGCATCCTGGAGCTGGTGCTGCTGAACCCGGGCATCAGCCAGGGCGAAATAGCCGACGCCATGGTGACGGCGCCCTCGGTGGTCACCACGGCGATGAAGCCGCTGCGCGCGGCCGGCCACCTGGAAGAGGTGCCCTCGGCGGAGGACGCGCGGCGCTGCGGCTACCGCCTGACCGAGGAAGGCGAGGCGCATTTCCTCATGGTACGCGAGCGCATCGACGACGCTGAGGAGCTGCTGGTCGGGCCGCTCAGCAAGGCCGAGCGCCGCACTCTGAAACGACTCTTGCAGCGGCTGGCCATGAGCGGCAGGCTGTAGGCGATTCATTCGCCTGCAAATAAATGGGAGGGCCAAAGGCCTTGGCCGCGCAAGAGGATTCCCGGAACCCGGAGGGCAACGCCCCGGCCTCGCCGGTGTGCTACGCCGAGGAGCTCGAGGGGCTGACGCCGGCCGAGCAGGCGCGCCAGGTCGCCCAGTGGCGCAAGCAGGAGCGCGAGCGCCTCATCGCCCTGCGCCTCGCCCGCCCGGCGGAGGAGCGCACCGCCATTGCGCAGCAGGTGGCGGCGGAACTGGACCGCCTGGTCGCACCGCACGGCGACGCCTTCGTCAGCCTCTATTGGCCGTTCCGCGGCGAGCTCGACCTGCGCGGCTGGATGCGCGCCCGGGTCGCCAGCGGCGGGCGCGTGGCGCTGCCGGTGGTGGTGGCCAAGGGTCAGCCGCTGGTGTTCCGCGAATGGACGCCCGGCTGCAAGATGACCCACGGCGTCTGGAAGATCCCCATCCCGGCGGAAGGCCCAGAGGTGATCCCGGGCGTCGTCATCGCACCGCTGGTCGGCCACGATCCCGCCTGCTACCGCCTCGGCTACGGCGGCGGCTTCTTCGACCGCACGCTGGAAAAGCTGCGCGCCGCGGCGCCCGAGCATCCGCCGCTCGCCATCGGCGTCGGCGACGGCAGCGGCGCCATCGCCTCGATCTTCCCGCAGGCGCACGACATCCCGATGGACGTGATTTTGACGGAGGCGGGGAGGCAGGATCGCGTGGGGTAGATGAGGCGGCGGGAGCTCCGCTCTGCCCTCTCCCTCGCGGGAGAGGGATGTGGAGCCTTAGCGAGCGAAGCGAGCTTAGGCGGAGCTGGGTGAGGGGGAATCTTGTTGGCGCAGGGTTGCCACCGTCCGTCGGCACCACCGCTTCCCCCTCACCCAGCTTCAGGTAAGCTCGTGCTGCGCACTCGCTAAGCTTTCGCAACCCTCTCCCGCGGGGGGAGAGGGATAAGAGGACGGCGGCGGGTTCATTCGCCCGGCTGCCTGTGCTAAGCAGGGCTGGCGAAGGACAATAAAAGATCCAGGGTAGGGAGACGGCGCCATGGCCGGCCAGAACCGCAGCAGCGGGCATCCGCAGATGAGCGACGTGCTGGCGGCGCGGCGGCGCATCGCGGCGCACATCAGGCGCACGCCGCTGGTGCCCTCGCCCAGCCTGAGCGCGCGGCTCGGCGCGCCGGTGCATCTCAAGTGCGAGCACCACCAGATCACCGGCGCCTTCAAGCTGCGCGGCGCCACCAACGCGGTCTTCTCGCTGCCCGAGGACCAGCGCGCCAGGGGCGTCACCGCCGCCTCTACCGGCAATCACGGCCGCGGCCTCGCCCATGCGGCCAAGGCGGCGGGCGCACGCTGCATCGTCTGCATGTCGGCGCTCGTGCCGCGCAACAAGGTCGCGGCCATCGAGGCGCTGGGGGCAGAGGCCCGCATCGTCGGCCTGTCGCAGGACGACGCCCAGGTGGAGGTCGACCGCCTGGTCGCCGAGGAAGGGATGGTCGCGCTGCCGCCCTTCGACCATCCGGACATCATCGCCGGCCAGGGCACGCTGGGCCTGGAGATGCTGGAGGACCTGCCGGAGGCGGAGACTCTGCTGGTGCCGCTGTCGGGCGGCGGCCTCATCGCCGGCATCGCGCTGGCGGCCAAGACGCTGAAGCCGGAGATCCGCGTGATCGGCGTCTCGCAGACCCGCGGGCCCGCCATGCACGAGAGCCTGAAGGCCGGCCGCCCGGTGCCGGTCGAGGAGCTGCCGACCCTCGCCGACTCGCTGGGCGGCGGCATCGGCCTGCGCAACCGTCTCACCTTTCCCATGGTACGCCAGCTCGTCGACGAGGTGATCCTGGTCGACGAGGCGGAGATCGCCGGCGCGATCCGCCACGCCTACGCCGAGGAGCGCCAGATCGTCGAGGGCGGCGCCGCCGTCGGCATCGCCGCGCTGCTGCGCGACGGCAAAGCTGACTGGGGCAGCACCATCGTGCTGCTCAGCGGCGGCAACATCGACATGGCGCTGCACGCGCGCATCGTCGGCGGCGAGAGCCCCGACCTGCTGGCCGAGCGCCAGGCCCAGCAGAAGACGGGCGAGCGCGCGCGCGAGGGCGCGGGGATGCGCCATGCCTGAGATCACCCTCATCGCCGAGGCGGAGCTGCGCCGCCTGCTGACGCTCGACCGCGACATCCTCGCCTGCGTCGAAAGCGCCTTCGAGGCGCTCGCCACCAAGCCGGTCGTCATGCCGCCGATCCTCCACCTGGAGATCGCCGAGGCGAACGGCGAGATCGACGTGAAGACGGCCTACGTGCCCGGCCTCGATCGCCTGGCGATGAAGATGAGCCCCGGCTTCTTCGACAACCCGAAGATCGGCCTGCCCAGCCTCAACGGTCTCATGGTGGTGTTCAGCGCGAAGACCGGCCTCGTCGAGGCGATCCTGCTCGACAACGGCTACCTCACCGACCTGCGCACGGCGGCGGCCGGCGGCGTCGCCGCCGATCACCTGGCGCGCAGGGATGCCAGCCGTGCCGGCATCGTGGGCGCCGGCGTGCAGGCGCGCCTGCAGCTGCAGGCACTGCACCTGGTGCGCCCGCTGGAGCGCGCCCTGGTGTGGGCGCGCGACGCCGGCAAGGCCGAAGCCTGCGCGCAGGAAATGACCGACGCGCTGGGCATCCCCGTGCACACGGCCGGGACCCTCGACAAGCTCGCGGCGGAGAGCGACATCGTGGTGACCACCACGCCGGCGACCACGCCGCTGATCGAGCGGCGGCACCTGCACGCGGGCCTCACCATCGTCGCCATGGGCTCCGACGCCGCCTACAAGAACGAGATCGCGGCCGAGGCTGTGGCAGTCGCCCACGGCTACTTCTGCGACCGCCTGAGCCAGGTGCGCCTCGTCGGCGAGTTGCACCACGCGATCGAGGCCGGTGCCGTCGACGCCCAGGCGAGCTTTCCCGAGCTGGGCGAGGTGATCGCCGGCCAGAAGCCCGGCCGCCGCAGCGACGATCACTGCCTGCTCTGCGATCTCACCGGCACCGGCGTGCAGGACACCGCCATCGCCGCGCTGGCTGTCGAGCGGGCGCGCGCCGCCGGCGCAGGGACGCGGTTCCAGTCGTAGGGCGACAGCAGGGAAACTTGATGACCCGCAATGAACTGGGCGAAATCTATCGCGGTTACATCGACTGCCTGAACAAGCAGGACTGGGCTCAGCTTGGCGAGTTCGTTCATGACGAGGTCCGCTACAACGGAGCCCCTGTGGGTCTCGCGGGCTACCGGTCGATGCTGGAGCGCGATTTTCAGGCGATCCCCGACCTTCACTTCAACATCGAACTGCTGATCTCCGACCCTCCTCGCATCGCGAGCCGTCTGCGGTTCGACTGCACGCCGACCGGGATGCTCTTTGAGCTGCCCGTCAACGGCAGGCGCGTCCAGTTCGAGGAGAATGTGTTCTACGAGTTCGCCGGTACACGGATCGAACGAGTCTGGTCCATCATCGACAAGGCGGCGATCACCGGACAGCTCTGAAGCCGGCATTCGAGCGGACAGCGCGCGGAGACGGCTCCGAAGACCCGCCGCTCACGCGCCACGGCCGAGGTTCTCGCCGCCGCCGCGGAGCTCGCGGCGGACCTGGGCATAGACGACGAGGCTGAACATGCCGGTGCCGCCGATGACGTTGCCGACAAAGACCGGCACGCCGAAGCGCAGGACGAAATCAAGGACGGAAACCTCGCCCGCCCACACCAGCATCAGCACCTCGACGCCGCCCGCCACGATGTGGGTGAGGCCGAGCACCGCGATGATGTAGGTGACCAGCACGATCGCCCACAGCTTGGCCTCCTCGGCGCCGGCCAGCAGCCACACCAGCGAGGCCATGAGATAGCCGGCGGCGACCGCGCGGATGAACATCTGCCAGAGGTCGTGCGCCATGGTGTGGCGGCCGATTTCGCGCATGCCCTCCATCGTCTCGCCGCCGGCGGCGCCGGTGAAGGTCCAGAAGGCGGCGAAAACCACCGCACCGACGAGGTTGGCGGCCGCCACCGTCAGCCAGAGACGCGCCACCGACCACAGACAGGCCAGCGAGCGGTGCAGCATGAGCGGCAGGATCGCGGTGATGGTGTTCTCGGTGAAGAGCTGATGGCGCGACAGGATCACCACGACGAAGCCGGCCGTGTAGCCGAGGTTCTCGACCAGCGGGCGCCAGGCGGCGTCAGGCAGGTGCGTGTGGAGCACCGCTTCCAGCAGCACCGAGATGCCGATCGCGACGCCGGCCGAGAAGCCCGACCACCACAGCGAGGAAGTCGGCCGGCCCAGCTCGCGCTCGCCTTCGCGGCGCACGACCTGATAGACGAAGGGCGCCGGCGGCAGAGTGTGCTGCTCGACCTCCTTCGCCTCCTCCGCGCTCAGCCGGCTTTCATCGCCGTCGCCGCGCTGCGCGCCGCTCTTCTCTTCTGACACGCGAAGATGCTCCCGGAACCTCTGCCTGCCGCAGAAGGTCTATGCCCGGAGATGCTCGTTGGTTCCCGAAAAGCCGGCCAGCGCCGGGGAGTCGAGTCGGTGCAGCCAGTCCTCGTAGCGCCGGTCGATTCCCGGTTGCGGTGCTACCCTGCGTGCCATCCGCTCCGCCGCCCGGCGGACTTCGCCCGGCGCGACCTCGAAGAGGCGCTCGAAAGTGCGGGCGAAGGCCGTCTCGCTGTCGAAGCCCGCTTGCCGCGCGACCTCGGCGACGGAGCGCCGCAGCTGGAGCGGATCGCGCAGCGCGTCGAAGGCCGCCTTCAGGCGCAGCACGCGCAGATAGACGAGAAGGCCGCCCTCCGGCGCGAAGATCTCGTAGAGCTCCGGCGCGGAGAGGCCCTGACGCGTGGCGACGCTCTCCGGCGTCAGCGTCGGATCGTGCAGGTTCTCGCGGATGTAGCGCTTGAGGCGCTGGAGCGGCGGCACGGGTGGCTCGACGGGGCGGCCGCGGGCGGCGCGCCCGAGCCCGTTCAGGCAGGCGGCGGCGACACCGAGGGTCTCCTCCACCGCCCGCTGCACGTCCGCCGCCCCGAGGCTGCCCGCCGCTTTCTTCGCGGCGACAAGGTGATTGCGCAGCGCGCCCCCCACCGGCGCCGCGCCGTCCACGATGAGGCCGTGGACGTCGTCGGGGTGCTCGAGCCGCGGCGCGAGCAGCGCGCGCGGCGCCAGCAGAGACAGGTTCTGAAAATCCGTCGTGTCATTGTCCATCGTCCGCTGCAGATCGCAGACGATGAGCTGGCCGGCGCGCATCTCCCGGCTCTCGCCGCCGATCCGCACGGTCTGCCCGCCGTGCTCGTAAAGCTGGATCATGTAGTGGTCCATGCCGTCGCGGGCGACGGTGCGCGCCGCACGCGCCCAGCGCTGGCGCAGCGTGCGGGTGCGCGCCAGCATCAAAGGCCCGACCAGATGCGAATCGATGCTGGCATGGAAGTCGGCGACCACCTCCTGCACTGCATCGACGTCGAAGATGGCGGCGATGCTGTGGCGCCAGAAATCGAACCGCTCGCCGGGCGGACAGTCGTCCAGCGAGAAGACCGATCGCGGCACCGCCGCCGTCGTGGCTGAGGTCATTCGCACTTCCCCTCGTGCGCTCCAGCGACAGTACTGCCGGCTTGCGGGTTAAATTTCGCTGAAGAGGCGAGAAAACCAGGCCTCAGCCTTCGCCGGAGAGAAAGGCCTCCAGCCGCTCGAGGGCGCGCGCCGGCGCCTCGAGCTGCGGCAGATGGCCGACGCCCGGCAGGGTCTCGAAGGCCGCCTGCGGCACCAGCGCCTGCAACGCCCGGCCGCGCGCCAGCGGAATCCAGGGATCGTCCTCACCCCAGAGAATGCCGACCGGGCAGCGGATCGCGCCGAACAGCGGCTCGACCTCGGCAGTGTACTTCTCGTCGGCCTGCGCGAACTGCCGATAGAAGCTGCCGCGCCCGTCTTCCGAAAGCCACGGCTCGGCGAGCCGCGCGAAATCGCCGGGATCGATGGGGTTCGCCAGCGCGCCGCCGATGTAGGCCTTCACCACCGCCTCATGGATGTGGGGCGGCAGCCCCTGGAAGGCCTCGACATGGCGGCCGACGTGGTCGAAGAACTCGGAGCCCCAGGGACGCAGGGCGACGACGTTCATCAGGAGGTAACGCCGGTAGTCGCAGCCGTGCAGCAGATGCGCGCGCAGGGTCGTGGCGCCGCCCATGTCGTGAGCGACGACCATGGGCCGCTCGAGCTCCCAATGCGCCAGCATCTCGGCGAAGACGCGGCCCTGCACGTCGAGCGAGGTGCGCTGCTCCGCACGCTTGTCGGAGCGGCCGTAGCCGGGCATGTCGTACCAGTGGACGCGATAGTTTATCGCGAGCGCGGGAACGATCCGGTGCCACGAGAACGACGACCACGGCCACCCGTGGGCCAGCACGACCGCGGGGCCGCTGCCGCAGCGGCCGGCCGCGACCCGACCCGCAGAGGTTTCCCAGATTTCGTCGAGCCGCCACGTCATCATGTGGGCTCCTCGATGTCGTCAAGGAAGTCCATCACGCGCTGCATGACCAAGGTGGTGGCGTCCTCGTCGTAGTCGGGCAGGCTGCTGTCGGTGAAGAGGTGGCGGTCGCCGGGATAGAGAAAGAGTTGCGCATCCTCGACCGTCGCCGCAATCGCGCGGGCGACCTCGACGTCGCCCCAGAGGTCGTCCGCCATGGTGTGGATCTGCAACGCCAGGCCGGCGGGCCAGCGGCCGCCGAACTCGGCGAGCGGCACCACGCTGTGCAGCAGCAGGGCGCCTCTCGCGCCAGCGCGCGTCTGCGCCAGCTTCTGCGCCGGCATCACGCCCAGCGAGAAGCCGGCGTAGACGATCTCCTGCGACAGCGGCCCGGCGGCGGCCTCGCCGCGCGCGATGATGGCGTTGAAGCCGAGCCGCTGCGCGTAGCCGACGCCGTCGTCGAGGGTGGCAAAGGTCCTGCCGTCGTAGAGGTCGGGCGTGTGCACGACGTGGCCGGCGGCGCGCAGGTCTTCGGCAAAGGCAAGGCAGCCAGGCGTCAGTCCCAGCGCATGGTGGAAAAGGAGGATTTCAGCCATGTAAGTCCCGTTTCAGCCGCCGCCTGCGGTCAATTCGCGAAGCCGCGCAGTCCGTCGACCACCTGCCTGACCTGCGCGTCATGCTCGGTCTGCGCCTCTGCTGCCGCCCGAGCCTGAGCTTCCTCGAGCGCCTTGATCGCCTCGATCTGCTCCAGATTGCGCGCCTTGCGCTGCGAGCGCGTCATCGTTCCCTGCTGCACTGCCGCGGTCATCGCCACATCTTCGACAACAAGGGATTCGATCTGCTGGCGCACCGCCGGATCGGGATTCCGGTAGGCCCGCAGCGCAGCGTAGGCGCACTGGCGCCAGGCCAGCTCGCCAGGCGCCAAGGCGTTCTCGGCGATGGCAGCCGTTGCCGCGGGATCGTAGCCATGCATCTCCTTGCAGCGATTCAGCGCGCCGATCAGCTCCGCCCGCGCCGCCGAGACAACGTCTACGGCGGCGGGCTGGTCCGTTCGGGAAGACTCGGCGCAGCTCGAGCCCAGCACCGCTGCCAGAAAGAGCACGGAAAGCCTGGGTAGGGGCGTCACCATTGTCACCTCCCGCATGATTGACCGCTTCGCCGCGCCAGGGATCACCATGGCGCTGGCTCCCCGGCAGCAACAGCACCCTCGTCAGCCAAACCCCGGCGTGCCGAGGAGGCTGCGCACGCTGTCGACCTGGGCGAGCGCCCAGGTGAGCTGCTGGCGCTGGTAGGGCTCCATCTCGCCGGGCGCGACGCGGTTGGAGAGTGCGATGCCGGCGGGGATGTCGCGCAGCTGCTGGCCGAGGATGGCGCCGAGCAGGATCTTGTGGGCCTCGATGAGGCGCCCGATCAGGCCGCTGTCGAAGACCTCGAGCGCGCGCACGCCCTCCAGCCGCTCCGGCGTCGAGCGGGCGACGACGTCGTGGGTCAGCGCGGCGACGCGCGCCGCCGAGAAGATCGGCAGCAGCCCGCCCTTCTTCACGTCGATGCGGCCGTTCTCCAGCCGCGGCCGGCCGAGCCAGTTCAACTGCACGTGGAAGCGGCTGGCGTTCAGCGCCATGGCCTTGAGGAAGGTGCGCGAGCCGCGCGCGCCGGCGACCGCCTCGGCATAGAGCGTCTCGGCAAGCGCGCGGTCGCCATGCACCGGCACGGCATCGAAGAAGATGTCGCTGTTCAGCAGATCCTCCGGGCGCGCCATGCCGATCCAGGCATCGACGCGGCGGCGCCAGCCGGCGAGATCGAGGCGCCAGTCGGGCTTCGAGGCCATGATGCCGCCCGGACAGTAGACCACCCCCGCCTCGTTCAGCATGTCGGCGACGAGGCCGCCGAGCTCGGCGAACCAGCGATCCTCGGGCCCGCCCGGCGGCCCGACGTCGAAGATGATGGCGTTGTCCTGGTCCATCGCCAGCAGGCTCTCGCCACGCCCGCCGGAGCCGAGCACCATCATGGCATAGGGACGCGGCGGCTTGCCTTTGCCGGCACGCTGCAGCGCCGCCTCGGCCAGCTCGCAGGCGCGCTTGGTGAGCGCGCGCAGCTCGCGCGAGGCGATGGCGGCGATGTCGCGCGGGTCGGTCTCCTCGAACACCAGGCCGCGCGCCACCGTGGTGAGGCCGGCCCAGATGCGCCCGAGCTCTGCCGGCGTCTCCGCCCGCTCCAGGCTGTCGCCGAGGGCCAGCGCGTCGCTCGCGCGCTGGCGCAGCAGGTCGCGCGCGCTGAGCGCGCCGACGACGGCGCCGGTCTCGTCACGCACCCCGAGATGGCGGAAGCCGCGCCGTGTCATCAGCGCCATGGCGCGGTAGACGAACTCGTCACTCTCGATGCCGACCAGCGGCCCCTTGGCGAAGTCGCCGAGCGGCCGGTCGAGGGCGCCCTCGCCGCCGGCGTTCAGCGCGCGCAGGACGTCGCGCTCGGTGAGGATGCCCCACTCGGCACCGCCACCCCCGCCAGTACCGCTACCGGCGCCGGGCTCGACGAAGACCGAGGAGATGCCGCGCTCCATCATCACCGCCAGCGCTTCCCGCAGCGTGCGGCCGCGCGGCAGGGTGACCGCCGGCAGGCGCATCACGTCGGCCACCCGGTGGCGATAGGGAAAGCTGTCGATGCGCGCGTACTCGGCGACGCCCTCGGCGGCGAGGCGGCGGTCGCGCACCACCTCGTGCCAGCCGGCCTGGGCCTCCTCCTCCAGGCGAGTCGTCAGGCTGCGCGACACCCGTTCGGCCTGCGCCAGGGTGACGATCCCCTTGTCGCGCAGGCGCGGCACCAGGGCGCGGAAGATGCGCCCCGCCGTCTCGGCGTCGCCGAGGGCGCGGTGGCGCTCGCCCGCCTCGACGCCGAGCCACTTGGCGGCCAGTTCGAGCGACTGGTTCGGCAGCTCCGGGGCGACCAGCTGCATGAGGTGGCGCACGCAGAGGGAGCGCGGCGGCGTCCAGGCGAGGCCGTGGCGCTCGTGCTCGGCGCGCAGCACGGCGAGGTCGAAGCCGACGGAGTAGCCGATCACCACCGCCTGGCCGATCCAGGGGGCGATTGCCGCCATGACCGCCGGAAACGGCTCGGCGCCGGCCACCTCGGCGTCGGAAATGCCGTGCACGGCGGTGGCAGTAGCGGGAATCGCCACGCCCGGCGCGACGAGACTGCTGAAGTGCTCCGCCGGGCCGTCGGGCCCGAGGCGCACCGCGGCAATCTCCACGACGCGGTCCTGCCGCACGTCGAGCCCGGTCGTCTCGGTGTCGATGGCGACCGCCGGAACGGCGGTGAGGGGCAGCCCGGCGTGGCTGCTGTCGGCCGCAAGAAAGCTCATCGACTCTCCCGCTCTCCCCTCGCCCCTGCCTCGCCTCCCGGCCCGCCAGCTTCCCTGGCCCTGGCCGGCGTCAGGCGCAACCTTCGGCTGGCGGACC
>Ga0207773_100519_pt1 | contig 14587 bp, 13 predicted proteins | sample TtaePargueraPR_2_FD_187281 | JGI IMG/M metagenome (GOLD analysis project Ga0207773, IMG submission 187281) | Aerobic enrichment media microbial communities from Bioluminiscent Bay, La Parguera, Puerto Rico - Tt and M1 (3) (SPAdes) | ecosystem: Environmental > Aquatic > Marine > Unclassified ...
AATACCTGTTGTTTTTAAGGAAAAGGACCATGGCAAAAGTTTCGCTGGATAAAGACAAAATTAAAGTTCTGCTGCTGGAAGGCGTTCACCCCTCTGCACTTGAAGTACTCAAACAAGCCGGCTATGAGAATATTGAATATCATAAGGGCTCGCTGGCGGGTGATGAGCTGCTTGAGGCGATCAAAGATGCCCATTTTGTTGGCATTCGTTCCCGCACCCAGCTGACAGCAGAAGTCTTTGACGCTGCCAAAAAGCTGATTGCTGTTGGCTGTTTCTGCATTGGTACCAATCAGGTTGATCTGACTGAAGCCAACCGTCGTGGTATTCCTGTTTTTAACGCCCCCTTCTCCAATACCCGCAGTGTGGCCGAACTGGTACTGGGTGAAATTTTGCTGCTGCTCCGCGGCATTCCGGAAAAAAATGCTAAAGCCCACCGTGGTGAATGGCAAAAAACAGCGGATTCGTCTTATGAAGCCCGGGGTAAGAAGCTGGGTATCATCGGCTATGGCCATATCGGGACTCAGCTCAGTATTCTGGCTGAAAACCTGGGTATGGATGTGTATTTCTATGACATCGAAAACAAACTGACTTTAGGGAACGCAACCCAGGTGGATTCCCTGAGCGAGCTGCTCAATAAATCCGATGTCATCAGCCTGCACGTACCTGAGACACTGGACACTCAGAACCTGATGGGTGCCGAAGAGTTCGCGCGCATGAAGCCGGGTTCTATCTTTATCAATGCCGCTCGCGGCACAGTCGTCGACATCGATGCCTTGTGCAGCGCACTGGAAAGCAAGCATCTGGCAGGTGCAGCGATTGACGTCTTCCCGGTTGAGCCAAAAACCAACAAAGATCTGTTCGAATCACCGCTGACACGCTTTGATAACGTGATCCTGACGCCGCACATCGGCGGTTCGACTCAGGAAGCCCAGCAAAACATTGGTATCGAAGTGGCTGGCAAAATCGTGAAATACTCAGACAACGGTTCAACCGTGTCGGCCGTTGGCTTCCCTGAGGTGTCTTTACCTGAGCACCGTGGCTGTTCGCGTCTGCTACACATTCACGAAAACCGTCCGGGAATCCTGAATCAGATCACTACAATTTTCGCTTCTGAAGGTATTAACATCGCAGCTCAGTACCTGCAAACCAGCCCTGAACTGGGTTATGTGGTGATTGACGTAGAAACCGAGCGCTCAGAAGAAGCACTGAATAAGCTGAAGGCGATCGACGGTACAATCCGTGCCCGTATTCTGCACTAATTTTCAGACCACCTGAAACCAAAAAGCTCACCCTGGGGTGAGCTTTTTGCTATCTGGCTCGCTGAATTATTTTTCCAGACGAAACACCACTTCCACTCGGTCACGGAAAGTAATCTCGGCATCCTGATAGGTAGCCTGAGTTTCCATCGCCGCATCCATTTTCATATGCCCCATCACCGGACGCGGCATCGGATCGAAATAACGGATATTCCACACCCCATCAATATCGGTATCAAAGCCTTGCGCCAGTGATTTCGCCTTACTCTGCGCATCTTTGATGGCGGCCTGACGGGCTTGTTCCATGTATTTCTCGGCATCGCTGACTTTCAGCTCGATATTCTGAATCCGGTTGATGCCGTCACCCAGCGCGCTGTCCAGATAGGTATTCAGTTTTTCCAAATCCCGGACTGTCACAGTGACCTGCCGCGACGCCTGATAACCCACCAGTTCAGGGGGGGCATCATTGCTGCTGTGATACTGCGGATGCAGATAAATGTTAGCGCTTTCGATATCCGCCCGTTTTACACCGCTTTTTTGCAAGCGATCCATAAAGGCCGTGACGGCTTTATCTGCTGCCTGTTTTGCTTCCTGAGCCGTTTTACGATTTTCTTCAACCGCCACGGTAAAGACAGCCATGTCCGGTTGAGCGGTTATTTCCCCCACACCAATGGTTTCCAGACGGGGGAAGCTGTCTTCTGCCATTGCCAACGGACTGATCAGCGTCGCTCCACTCAAACAAACAGCAAGTAAGGTTTTCTTCATAACACCATCCAAATCATCACGTTAGGTTTCAGCGCATTGGCCTTCTGCTGCTTTTGACACCGGGCTGAGAAAAATTATCCCGGGATCGCAAAAAATTTTGCACATCATTTTATTAAAATGCCTATTATCAATAGTTGCACACGCTTCGCTGACTGGCTGACCTTCCTTACTGAGGCAGACGCTTTCTGGCATGCGCCAGTAACTGAGCCGTCACTTCACTAAAGACGCCGCTTTCCAGCGCCCAGTGATGCCAGTAAATCCGGCGGGTCAACATGATCTCCGGGGTCAGATTGACCAAGCCGCCGCTGTCCAACTCTGACTCTATCTGAATTTTAGGGATCAGGCAGTATGCCACGCCCTGCAGCGCCAGTTTGACGAAGGCCTCTGAGGAGCGGACCCTGTGGGTCAGCACGCTGCCACGCGGCAGGTTATAATGCTGCTGAATGAAGACTTCATGTAAATCATCATACTGATCAAATGCCACAGCCGGGGCGCGCATCAGCGCCTCGCGGTTGACCCCTTCCGCAAAATACCGCGCCTGAAAATCCGGGCTGGCGACGCACAGATAATCCATCCGGCCAAGGTAATCAGACACACAGCCGGGCATTGGCGTGGCTTCCATGCTGATGGCCCCGACCACTTCTCCGCTGCGTAATCTGTCGAGGGTCCGGCTCTCATCTTCCAGCATCAGGTTAATTTCGATACGTCGCTGCCTGAGCAGCGGACTGAGTGCCGGCAGCAGCCAGGTGGCCAGGCTGTCGGCATTTGAAGCAATCGACATCTGCAGTGGCTGGCTGTTTTCTCCCGGACGGATATCCGGCAGCAGTTCTTGCTCCAGCAGACGAACACGGCGGTACAGGCCCAGTAATTTCTGGCCAGCCGGTGTAGGTCTGGGTGGCTGCTCCCGCACCAGCAGTGGCTGAGCCATGTGTTTTTCCAACTGCTTTATCCGTTGCGAGACCGCAGACTGAGTAATGCACAGCATTTCTGCCGCCCGCTCAAAGCCCCGCTGAGACACCACGGCATCCAGCGCCTGTATCCAGCGATAATCCAGTCCATCCATGTCAGCCCTCGAATTATTAGAAATTCTTATAAATCATAAAAATTATTAGATTTACTAAATCATAGCGAGCGATTTAAGCTTTAGCCAGATGAAAGCTGTATAGCCCGTTATTTTCACCACAGAATAAGGACAATATCACTCATGAGCCTATGGCCGTTATTACAAGGCTTTGGCCTTGGCGCCAGCATGATCATTCCGATTGGCGCTCAAAATGCGTATGTACTCAATCAAGGTATCAAACGTAATCATCATTTAACCACAGCTGCAGTATGCAGCCTGCTTGATGTGTTATTCATCAGCCTGGGGGTCTTTGGTGGTGGCGCACTGCTGTCCAGCAATGAATACCTGTTACTCGCCGTGACGCTGGGCGGGATCGCTTTTCTGCTGTTTTACGGCAGCCTGTCTTTAAAAAGTGCCTTGAGTCAGACTTCTGAAGAAGAGGCGCAAATGGCAGTGATGGCTCGTGGCAGGCGGGCTGTGATTGCAGGCGCGCTGGCCGTGACTGTGCTCAATCCGCACCTGTATCTGGATACTGTTGTGATTCTGGGTTCGATTGGCGGGCAGTTTGAAGGCCAGGACCGTATTGCTTTTGCCCTCGGAACCATACTGGCATCTTTCGTCTGGTTCTTTACCTTATCGGTTGCTGCGGCAAAAATGGCGCCAACCTTGTCCAGACCCAAAGTGAAACGCGCAATCGATATTGCCGTTGCCGCCATGATGTTCATCATTGCAGCCCATCTGGCGCATCGCCTGCTGGCACAGTATGTTTTCTAACATCAGCATGGCGCCTGCCAAAAACAACAATGGAGCCAACAGGCTCCATTGTGATTTCTATCTCGCTGAAGTTACTCTTCAACTTTGTTGAGATGCACATCCATTTGCGGGAACGGAATCTCAATGCCTTCTTTATCCAGCTCTTCTTTGATTGCCTGGAGCAAATCAAAATACACAGCCCAGTACTCGGCGGTTTTCACCCAGGGACGAACCACAAAGTTCACTGAAGAGTCTGCCAGTGCCACCACGCCAATGGTTGGGGCTGGCGTTTTCAGCAAACGCGGCTCGGCATCCACAACGCGCTTGAGCACTTCTTTGGTCTTTTTCAGATCCGACTTGTACGAAACCCCAATCACATAATCGATCCGGCGGGTTTCATGTTTGGAATAGTTGGTGATTGGCCCACCAATGACGGCAGCATTCGGAACCACGACCATTTTATTGTCCGGTGTATTGAGTACGGTCTGGAAAACCTGAATCGATTCAACAGAACCAGCCACACCAGCCACTTCAACATAATCGCCGGATTTAAAAGGACGGAAGGCTACAATCAGCACACCGGCAGCGAAGTTGGACAGTGAACCCTGCAAGGCCAGGCCAATGGCCAGGCCGGCGGCACCGATGACAGCCACCACAGAGGCCGTTTGCACGCCAACACGGCTCAATGCGGCAATCAGCACGATTACAAACAACAGGTAACGGACCAGTGACTGCAGGAATTTGACAACCGCCTCATCCATTTGTTTGCGGCGCAGCATTTTACCGAACCCGCTTGCCACCCCTTTCGATACCAGATTACCAATAAACAGGATGAGCAGGGCTGAAATCAGGTTAACGCCGTACTGAATTAACAGCTCCTGATTATCGACCACCCAGTTACCCGCTTGTTTGACACCATCTGCCAGCTCATTATTGGCAATAGTATCCACTACTTTATCCGTTACACTCTCAGTCATAGCGCTCTCTCTACATTGGGGATGATGCGGTAATGCTCAAGTCCCGTGATACATAACAAACAGAACGAAATTGCCCTAACATGAATCACATATCTGGACTCAGATAATTATGATACGACATGCGCAATCATTGCCGTCATAACAGTCACAAGCAAGACTTTTTTATGCGGCTTAAGGTAACTTTATTCAGCTCTGGCTATTAAACCAAATAAAAAAGCCCGCGATGCGGGCTTTTACAATCGAATCGGCTCAGGCTGAGCAATTACAGTACGTCGACTGCATTCAGATCAGAGAACGCTTGTTCCAGGCGCTTCACCATAGATTCCTGACCTTTGCGCAGCCATACGCGTGGATCGTAGTATTTCTTGTTCGGCGCATCTTCACCGGTAGGGTTACCGATCTGGCCCTGCAGGTAAGCTTCGTTTTCCAGGTAGTATTCACGGATACCGTTCCAGGTGGCCCACTGAGTATCAGTATCGATGTTCATTTTGATCACACCGTAACCGATAGATTCGCGGATTTCTTCCAGAGAAGAACCTGAACCACCGTGGAATACGAAGTTCAGTGCATTGGACTCAATACCGAATTTCTCAGAGCAATACGCTTGAGAATCACGCAGAATCGTTGGGGTCAGAACCACGTTACCTGGCTTGTAAACACCGTGCACGTTACCGAAAGATGCCGCGATAGTGAAACGCGGGCTGATTGCATTCAGTTTCTCGTACGCGTAGGCAACATCTTCTGGCTGAGTGTACAGAGAAGATTGATCCAGGTGAGAGTTATCCACACCGTCTTCTTCACCACCGGTACAACCCAGTTCAATTTCCAGCGTCATGTTCATCTTGCTCATGCGCTCAAGGTACTTGGCACAGATTTCGATGTTTTCTTCCAGCGACTCTTCAGACAGATCGATCATGTGAGAAGAGAACAGCGGCTTACCGGTTTCAGCAAAGTGCTTTTCACCCGCATCCAGCAGACCATCGATCCATGGCAGCAGTTTTTTAGCCGCATGGTCAGTGTGCAGAATCACTGGCACACCGTAAGTTTCAGCCACGGCGTGAACATATTTTGCACCGGCAATCGCACCCAGGATTGGGCCGTTCTGACCTTCCAGCTTCAGGCCTTTACCTGCAAAGAAACCAGCACCGCCGTTTGAGAACTGAACAACAACAGGGGCTTTCACTTTCGCCGCAGCTTCAAGCACAGCGTTGATAGAATCCGTGTTCACCACGTTCACCGCTGGCAGCGCAAATTGGTTTTCTTTTGCGACTGCAAATACTTTCTGTACGTCGTCGCCAGAAATCACACCAGGTTTTACGAAGTCGAAGATCTTAGACATAACAATAGTCCTATTAGCTTTGTTGTCTGGGTTTAAAGATAAACTCGTTACTCTTGTGTGCGGCCAAACGTTCATGATTAGCCACACACTGCGTGTTCAGAGCGCAGGAATACCCTGCGCCGCTTTATCAGGCTTTCGCTCGTTCTTCCAGCATAGCAACTGCCGGCAGCTTTTTACCTTCTACAAACTCCAGGAACGCACCGCCACCCGTTGAGATGTAAGATACCTTATCTTTGATACCGTACTTATCAATCGCAGCCAGCGTATCGCCGCCACCGGCAATCGAGAAACCTGCAGAGTCCGCAATCGCTTGTGCCACGACTTCAGTTCCTTTGCCGAATTGCTCAATCTCGAACACACCGACCGGGCCGTTCCACAAGATAGTTTTGGCTTCTTTGATAATGCGGGCCAGTTCAGCCGCAGAATCCGGACCGATATCCAGTACCATGTCGTCTTCTGCAATCTCAGAAGCAGACTTGATGGTTGCTTCCGCCGAATCAGAGAATTCTTTGGCACAGACGACGTCAGTCGCAACCGGCACATTGGTTTGCGACATCAGGGCTTTCGCTGTATCAATCAGGTCGGCTTCGTACAGAGATTTACCAACACCGTGACCTTCAGCCGCAATAAAGGTGTTTGCGATACCGCCACCCACCACAACCTGATCAGCAATCTTAGCCAGTGACTCCAGCACGGTCAGTTTGGTCGACACTTTCGAGCCGCCAACAATGGCCACCATAGGGCGAGCCGGATTACCCAGCGCCTTACCCAGAGCGTCCAGTTCCGCGGCCAGCAGCGGGCCGGCACACGCCACAGGCGCAAACATACCCACACCGTGCGTCGATGCCTGGGCACGGTGAGCCGTACCGAATGCATCCATCACAAACACGTCACACAGTGCCGCGTATTGCTTAGACAGTGCTTCGTCATTCTTCTTCTCGCCCACGTTGAAGCGAACGTTTTCCAGTACCACCAGCTCGCCAGCGTTCAGATCCAGACCATTCAGGTAATCTTTCGCCAGCTTCACATCACAGTCGAGCGCGTCTTGCAGATAGTTCACGACTGGCTGCAGAGAGAACTCGTCAGCATATTCACCTTCGGTCGGACGACCCAGGTGAGAGGTAACCATTACCTTTGCGCCTGCTGCCAGGCATTGCTTGATCGTTGGCAGAGATGCCAGGATTCGTGCATCAGAAGTTACTTTACCTGCTTTGACTGGCACGTTCAGATCGGCACGGATCAGCACACGTTTACCGGCCAGATCCAGATCAGTCATCTTGATTACAGACATGGTTTGTCCTCTCAATAGTCTTACTGTGTAAATGATAAATACGTTCAGCCCTGCGATTTTGCCTGGCTGGGAAATTCAGAAACGTCTTTCAGTTGGCCACTGACCTGATGCATCACCAGCGCTGTATCCAGCATACGGTTGGCAAATCCCCATTCATTGTCGCACCAGATCAGCAACTTCAGCAGATGCTGATTACTGACACGGGTCTGGGTGCCATCAACAATGGCACTGTGGGGATCATGATTGAAGTCAACAGAAACAAGTGGCGCTGTGGTGTAATCGACAATATCCGTCAATGTACACCTGGCAGCCTCGGCCAGGGCTTGATTTACATCATTAACCGAGACATTAGTCTTCACCGTGACGCTCAGATCCATCGCGGTGACGTTAATTGTAGGAACCCTGACTGAAATCGCCTCAAATTTATCCGCAAAATGAGGGAAAATACGGCCGATACCTAAGTGTAATTTTGTGTCTACCGGAATGATCGACTGACTCGCGGCACGTGTCCGACGCAGATCCGTATGGTAGGCATCGATCACCTGCTGGTCATTCATGGCGGAATGAATGGTGGTGATCGTGCCAGATTCAATGCCGAAAGCATCATCAAGCACTTTAATCACAGGCACAATGCAGTTGGTGGTACAGGAACCGTTGGAAACAATGCGATCTTGAGGTGACAGGCTGTCTTGGTTCACACCGAAGATGATGGTGTTATCTATGTCGTTCGCAGCAGGATGGGAAAACAGGACTTTCTTGGCACCGGCCTGAATATGGGCTTCACCGTCGGCTCTGGAGCCGTAGACGCCGGTACAGTCCAGAACAATATCCACTGCCAGATCCCGCCACGGGAGCAATTGGATATCACTCAGATGAAGAATACGAATCGCGTCTTCACTCTGACCATTGGCAATGAACAGGTGCTCCTGATCATGGCTGACCTTGCGGCCAAAGCGACCATGACTGGAATCATACTGAAGCAGATGGGCCATCGCTTCAGGCTGAGCCAGTTCGTTCACTGCCACGACTTTTATCTGATGATGTTTGCCGCTTTCATACAAGGCCCGCAGTACACTGCGGCCGATACGGCCAAATCCATTAATTGCGACTCGTAATGTCATATCCGTGCTACGTAAGTGAAAAGCCGCTCTAGTGTATACCAAGCGTTAACGAGATTCATCCTAATTGTGACCCGCCTCACTCCCCAGGATGATTGTCTGTGAACCTGGCGCAATGCCAGTAAATACGCCCACTGTCACGCCATCTTTCCTTATAACAGATATATAAATAGTGCTTCATCGGAATAAACAAAGCGCCCGGCTGACGTATTTTTTTCATTGTCCGAAATAATTTTTCTGCAACCTATCAATAACAATTGCTGCCAACTGTGGATCACCACTGTGTAATCAGGTCACCGCAGTGTAAAAACAATCCGCACCGAGACCGCGAGGGCCAGGATACCTTTCGCAAAAACGTAAGAAGAGGCTGCCAACTCACAAAGAAGGTAAATGGTCTGATTTTTTCATTGAAACCAGTATTATTCACCAACAAGAGAACAAACAACACAATGAAGATAATCGTTTGGCTGAAAAATATCTGATTTCCACACATATCTAGTTGTTGATTTTGATCCCATACCAGTTATTATAGCCGTCTAGACGGAGGTAGCTCTATACATACAGACTGATGGTTTATCACTCAGACTGCTGAAAATCACACCTCCAATCACCTTTAAAGTTTTTCTAATAGTGAGAATACTCATGGCGAAACACCTGTTTACTTCTGAGTCGGTATCGGAAGGCCATCCAGATAAAATTGCAGACCAGATCTCAGATGCAGTCCTGGATGCGATCTTAGAACAAGACCCGAAAGCACGTGTTGCGTGTGAGACTTACGTCAAAACCGGCATGGTCATGGTCGGTGGTGAAATCACTACCACTGCCTGGGTGGATATCGAAGAGCTGACCCGTCAGACGGTGCGTGAAATTGGTTACGTGCATTCAGACATGGGTTTTGATGCCAACTCTTGTGCCGTTCTGAGCGCGATTGGTAAGCAGTCTCCTGATATCAACCAGGGTGTTGACCGCAGCGACCCGAAAGATCTGGGCGCGGGCGATCAGGGCATCATGTTCGGTTACGCCACCAATGAAACTGAAGTACTGATGCCAGCCCCTGTGACTTATGCGCACCGTCTGGTTGAACGTCAGGCGAAAGTCCGTAAAAACGGTACGCTGCCTTGGCTGCGCCCGGACGCGAAAAGCCAGGTTACCTTTGCCTACGATCAGGGCAAAATTGTAGGGATTGATGCCGTCGTTCTGTCCACTCAGCACTGTGACAGCATTGAACTTCCTGTACTGCAAGAAGCCGTAATGGAAGAGATTATCAAACCTGTGCTGCCGGCAGAATGGCTGACCCAAGACACCAAATACTTCATCAACCCAACCGGTCGTTTCGTGATCGGCGGTCCAATGGGTGACTGTGGTCTGACTGGCCGTAAAATCATCGTTGATACCTACGGTGGTGCAGCGCGTCACGGCGGTGGTGCTTTCTCAGGTAAAGATCCATCGAAAGTGGACCGCAGTGCAGCCTACGCCGCCCGTTATGTGGCGAAAAACATTGTCGCCGCTGGCCTGGCTGATCGCTGTGAAATCCAGCTGTCGTACGCGATTGGTGTTGCCGATCCAACCTCTATCATGGTGGAAACCTTCGGCACCGAGAAAGTCTCTCATGATCTGATCGTTGACGCTGTGCGCCATCACTTCGACCTGCGTCCATACGGCCTGATCGAAATGCTGGATCTGCTGCAGCCTATCTACAAGAAGACAGCGGCATACGGTCACTTTGGCCGTGAAGAGTTCCCTTGGGAGAAAACCGACAAGGCAGAGCTGCTGCGCGATTACGCCAACATCAAGTAATCCGTTCTGAATCAGCAAGGCTGTGATTCTTACTCGTGAAAAAGGAAGCTTCGGCTTCCTTTTTCATTGCTTTCCTTTCGCTCCGTCCGCTCCCTGTACAGCGCTTTCAGCTTCAGGTCACCTATGTTCTAAAAGCAGAACAAGCTGTCCCCCTCTTCAAAAAAAACAGATAAAACCATGAAAATAAAAACATTTTATTGATTTTGACTTCCCATGATCCAATCGCTCAATCAGCTGATCATCTGTGGCTGTACAGCTTACTGAGGTTTTGACCACCTATGATCCAAATGCTGTCATTGCTGTACAAGACGCATTTCAAGCCTGTCGCGGGTAGAAAATCAGCGCCAGACCTTTCATACTGAGCCCCTTGTTTGTTCACCTTTCAGCGTTATGGACTCACTACAACAAGCGATTATTGAGCGTACCCTCTCCTGCCTTCGCCTGGCTGAAAAAAAGCTTGGCAAACAGTTTCCTCAACCGGCAATCCGTTTTACCCAGCGCGGTAAAATTGCAGGCAGTGCCCGGATGCAGAGCTGGGAGATCCGCTATAACCCAATACTGCTGGCAGAAAACCCGCAGGCTTTTCTGAACGAAGTGGTTCCCCATGAACTGGCCCACCTGCTCACGTATGCCTGCCATGGCAAAGTGCGTCCGCACGGCCCGGAATGGCAGAAGATGATGACAGAGGTGTTTCATGTGCCGGCACGGACCACGCACAGCTTCGATGTCTCTTCTGTAAGCGGACGGACTTTTCACTATCGCTGCCAATGCCGGGAGCATCAACTCACTGTCAGACGGCATCATAAGATTCTGCGTCAGCAAGCCATCTATCACTGCATGCAATGCCACCAGCCCTTAACGCTTGTTGCTGGAAGTGCGCCGCAGTGAGATTGAAAATTTGATTTTTTACACACAGATAACGTGAAACACTTCTAAAAAATTCCGGTACTGATAACATCATCAACCCTGTATTCAGTCACCGGAAATCCCATGTTAATCAAGCTGAAATGGCGAATAGCCGTCGTACTGCTAAGCGTCAGTGCCCTGCCCCATCCCGTATTGGCAGACTCACCGCCAACCTTCTCCAAAGCCAAAAAACTGCTGGTCAATATTTATCAGGATCACAACGAGAGCTTTTACTGTGGCTGTCGGATTGAATGGCAAGGGAAAAAGGGCGTTCCGGATTTGAACAGCTGTGGCTATCAGGTCCGTAAGCAGGAGACGCGTGCCAGCCGGATTGAGTGGGAGCACGTGGTGCCGGCCTGGCAATTTGGCCATCAGTTGCAATGCTGGCAGGATGGCGGGCGTAAAAACTGCCGCAAGGACCCGGCCTTCAACCGGATGGAGGCCGACATGCATAACCTGACCCCGGCCATCGGCGAAGTGAACGGCGATCGTTCCAACTACCGCTTTACCCCCTGGCGTGAAAATGACGGAGCCTATTACGGTCAGTGCGATATCAAAGTGGATTTCAAGAACCGCCGGGTCGACCCACCACCACGTGCCAGAGGGGCCATTGCCCGCACCTATCTTTACATGGAGCAGGAATACCGCTTCCGGCTGGCGAAAAATCAGCGTCAGCTGATGCAGGCCTGGCACAAAAGCTACCCAGTCAGCCCCTGGGAGTGCGAAAGGGATCGGAGAATCGCGAAAATCCAGAACAAGCACAACGGATTTGTGCTGGAAGCGTGTCAGCAGGCTGGGCTTTAAACGAACAACGGCTGAGATCCAGGGCTCTCAGCCGTTTGCCTGTGCTTAATGACGCAGCATCTCGTCCAGGTAACGCTGGCTGTTGTCAGTCACCGGCGACAGTGCCTGACGGCTGAAACGCTCAAACCTGGCCGACATCACTGCAGTCCGCGCCTGGCACCAGCCGTAACCGTATGGCAAATCCACCGGCGTGACGCTTTCTATGGATGCAAATTCCGTACTCAGATCCTGCTGCAATATACTTTCCGAGACCAGCCTGGCGCGCGGCATAACTTCTTGCTGCGCCAGCCGGTTGCGCTGGCCCCAGCCAATGATCAGATCGTCACAACTGTAGTTCGCAAAAGCCGGTGAAGCGGTAAACGCTACATCTGAGACCGCATCATATTCACGCCACATCATGTAGGCTTCAAACAGCATGGCAACATCTTCCGCCCCGGTGTAATACCCGTAAAAGTCGGCAGCACCATCGGGCTCGAACGCCGCGCCGGCCTGCTCAGGCGACATGGTGGTTGACGCTGAGGCGCCGCCAAAATAACGCTCGGCCATCAATTGCAAACTGCCTGCAGTCAGCGCATGGGCTTGTTGTAATGATGTCTGAATCCAGTTGCCTTTCATCAGCTGGATGTTTCTGCCGATGCTGGTTGACACATCCAGTACACTGAGTTGATCCGGCGGCAAGAAGTCATTGGCATGCGCCAGTTCATGGACCAGCAGGTTAAACAGTCCCGGCGCGATTTCAGATTTGCTTCGCCAGGAATTGACAGTCGCGTCAAAGGTATTGCTGTAAGTGACATACTCGCCATTGCTGAGCACATAGCGCTGCAGAGCCAGAAACGGCAGCGACTCGGTAAAGCCCGCACGGTAATCCTGCTGCTGGTAGATATCATTCCATTCGGCCTGATTACGCCACAGATAGCGCGGATCGATATAAATACCAGCAGTCTCTGAGTGATAGAAAGACGGGCGGATATCTAGACTGAGGACGATGACATTCAGTGGCCTGAACAGGTTCAGCACATCCTGCGGTAAGTCACGCACCACATCCATGAAACTGTCCCCCATCCAGTGGTGGGACACCAGCAATCGCTCGGCAATATCCTCCGGGGTCAAATCGCCCTGAATGTCATAGCCGAGCGGCGCGATATCCTGCATCTGGCAGGACCGCCCTTGCTTATAGATGACGGCACAATCTTCAGCTGCCAATCCGTACGGACTGGTACTCAGATAGGGTTGCAGGCTGGCCAGCAAAGGATCGCCATTCACATTCAGACTGCGCTCGCCAGACTTGCCGTCACCGCCACAGCCCACCGCCAGCAAGGTCGTCATAAGGAGCGCCAGTCGGCGGATTCCTTGTGTGATTGTCATTTTTGTTCTGTCCCCTGTTCAATAGCGCCGCCGCAAAGCCGGCATTTTAGGGGATACAGAGGCCAATCCCACTGAATTTTTGCCGGAGTTATGAGCCGCATCAATGTTGGTTCGTACAGCTTTTGCGCGAGATAACACTTCAGGATAGCTCCGCAGCGTCTCATCACGCATGATTCAGCACGATGCATTGTTCGGTACATTAGCGCCAAGCTTGGTATACTGGCGCCAGGAATAACCATCAAAGCCAACGAATTGAGACTATGAGAGTACCACGTATTTTCCATCCTGAGCGCCTGCCTGAAAGCGGAAAAGTGTTGTTAAGTGATGACGCCGCCAACCATGTCGGCCGCGTCATGCGCATGCAGCCCGGTCAGGAAATTCTGCTGTTCGACGGCAGCAATGCTGAATTCCCGGCGGTCATTACCGAAGCCGGTAAAAAGCAGGTTGAAGTCGCAATCTCAGCCCGGGTTGAACGCAGTGTCGAATCCCCTTTAGATCTGCATTTGGGCCAGGTGATCTCCCGCGGCGATAAGATGGAATTCACGATTCAGAAATCTGTCGAGCTGGGCGTAAACAGCATCACACCACTGATCTCAGAGCGCTGCGGTGTCAAACTGACGCAGGACAGGTTCGACAAGAAACTGTCCCAGTGGCAAAAAATCGCCATCAGCGCCTGCGAGCAATGCGGCCGCAATGTGGTGCCGGAAATCCGTCCTGTGATGAAGCTGGAAGACTGGTGCGCGGAAGAATTTGACGGCCTGAAGTTGAATTTGCACCCAAGAGCCCAATATTCCATGAATACCCTGCCCGCACCTGTCACCCGCGTCCGACTGCTGATCGGGCCGGAAGGTGGCCTGTCGGAGCAGGAAATCAGTATGACAGAAACGTTCCGCTTCAGCGAAGTGCTGCTCGGTCCCCGGGTTCTTAGAACTGAAACTGCCGCGATGACGGCGATAACTGCGCTACAGGTCCGCTTTGGCGATCTTGGCTAACCAAGGAGAAAAGACATGATCAAATTGGGTATTGTGATGGATCCCATCCAGTCCATTACCATCAAAAAGGATTCCAGCTTTGCGATGATGCTTGAAGCACAGCGTCGCGGCTGGGAAATCCATTATATGGAAATGGCTGATCTGTCTCTGGAACAAGGCAA
>Ga0207773_100520_pt1 | contig 14570 bp, 16 predicted proteins | sample TtaePargueraPR_2_FD_187281 | JGI IMG/M metagenome (GOLD analysis project Ga0207773, IMG submission 187281) | Aerobic enrichment media microbial communities from Bioluminiscent Bay, La Parguera, Puerto Rico - Tt and M1 (3) (SPAdes) | ecosystem: Environmental > Aquatic > Marine > Unclassified ...
GGCTTCGCCAGCCTCGCCTGCGCCATCGTCGTGGCCGACGCGGTTTCCCGGACGCAAGGGCCGACGCTGGGCGATCTCGGCTTCGACGACATGACGCGCAGCCCGGCGGCCCGGCCGGAGAGCGGCGACCAGATCCGGCCCTACGACCCGCTGCGGCTGCCGACCTCCGCGCCGGAGGACCGGCCGGTGATCCCGCCCAGCCCGGGCGCCCAGGCCGACCGGCTGGCGATCAGCCGCACCGACCCGGTCGACGAGCGGCCGGCGGCGCTGGCCTTCGGCACCATCAACGCCGGCGACTTGCAGGTGATCGAGCGCTTCCTCGACGCCAATCCGGACGTCGCCGTCATCACCCTCGATTCGCCCGGCGGGCTGGTCCAGGAGGCGCTCGCCATCGCCGACTGGCTGCGCGAGCGCGGGCTGGCGACGGCGGTGGGCGCGGACGCCGTGTGCCTCTCGGCCTGCCCGATCATCCTGGCGGCCGGGCATGAGCGGCTGGTCGACGCCGAAGCCTGGATCGGACTGCACCAGGCGGCGTTGCTCGACAACCCACTGATCCCGCTCGATATCGACCGGGCGACAGCGGATGTGCAGCGCATCAACGCCGAGGTCATGGCGAGGCTGACGGACTGGGGCATCGACGCCGCCATCTGGCGCCACGCCTTGTCGACCCCGCCGGCGGAAATGTACGTGCTGACGGTGGCTGAACTGACGGACTCGGCCTACGCGACCGAGGTCCTGTAGCGGCGCCCGGCCTCGCGGCCACGGAAGACGGGCGGGAGATCCCGGCTCTCCGCTGACGCTCCGGCCGGGATGACGGAAGGTGAAAAGGGCAAGGAAAGCACGTTCGAGATAAAATCTCGAACGTCATCCCGGGCGCGATGCGGCGCGCAGTGCCGCTTCGCGGACCCGGGATCTCCCGCCCGTCCTCTCCGACGTCACGGCCTGGCTGGTCGTGGTCCCGCATCTCCGCTTCGCTGCGTGCGGGACGACTCCCATCGAGTGGCGATCACTCGAGCGCCGAATCGGTTGTGCCCGTCACGCCGCCGCGTCGGCCAGGCGCTGGGCGGCGCGCATGGCGCAGGCCGCGCCGAAGGCCTCGAACAGCTTGGCGGAATCGGCATTCTCCCAGAACCGCCATTCCGGGTGCCACTGCACGCCGAGCGCGAAGCCGCGGGCCTGGCGGACGGTCACCGCCTCGATCTGGCCGTCCGGCGCCACCGCCTCGACCGCCAGGCGCCCGGCCAGCCGGTCGATGCCCTGGTGATGGATCGAGTTGACGGAGATTTCCTCGGCGTCGAGCAGTTCGGCCAGGACGCCGTCGGGGGTCAGCCGAACGGCGTGGGAGGGGCCGTACTGGATCTCCAGCGCCTCTTCCGGGTCCGGGTGATGGTCGAAGCGCTCCGGCACCTCGGCCAGGTGCTGGTGCAGGCTTCCGCCCAGCACCACGTTCAGCTCCTGGAAGCCGCGGCAGATCGCGAACATCGGGATGCCGCGCTCCAGCACCCGGGTCATCAGCGGCAGCGTGGTGGCGTCGCGCGCCGGGTCGCGCTTGACGCCCTCGCGCGCCGGGGCGCCGTCATAGTGGTGCGGCTCGACATTGGACGGGCTGCCGGTGAACAGCACGCCGTCGAGCTGATCGAGCAGGTGGTCGATCTCGTACCACCCGCCCAGCGCCGGGATCAGCAGGGGCAGGCAGCCGGAGCCGTCGGCGACGGCGCGGATGTACTTGTCCCCGACGATGTGGAAGGGGTGCGGGCCGACCTGGGTGGTGCAGCAGGGAATGCCGACGACGGGCTGCATGGACGGAAGCCTTCTTGGAACGCGGTCTATCCTGGCCGCGTCACCGGGACGCGGGCCCCATCACACATGGCGCGCTTTGCCGCCGGGCGCAACACTGTCCATATTGACCCTGCCATGGAAGACGTCCTGCAACAGGTACTCGCGATCAAGCTGTGGGCGGTGGGCGTCTGGCTCGTGCTCCTGTTCGCGGCGGAGCGGCTGTGGCCGGCGGCGCGGCCGGCGCGCGACGAGGGACCGTTCGGCTGGCGCCGGCTGCTGCGCAATGCCGGGCTGTGGGCGATCAACACAGGACTTTCGCCGCTCGTGGTGCTGCCGATCACGGTATGGGCGGCGGCGAATGCCTGGTCCTGGCGCGAGGCGATCGCGCTGCCCGACTGGTGGTCGCCCTGGCTCTGGCTTGCCGTCGACCTCGTTGTGCTCGACCTCTTCCTCTACTGGTGGCACCGGGCGAACCACGAGATCGCCTTCCTCTGGCGCTTTCACGCGGTGCACCATCTCGACCGCTTCCTCGACACCACCAGCGCCGTGCGCTTCCATTTCGGCGAAGTGCTGCTGAGCGCGGTGGTGCGCGGCGGCTTCATCATGCTGGCGGATATCGGCCTGACGGCGGTCATCGTCTTCGAGACGCTGGTCCTCGTGGCCACCCTCTTCCACCACTCCAACCTCAGGCTGCCCGGCGGCCTGGAGCGCGGCCTCGCCCGCCTCGTCATCACGCCGTCGATCCACTGGGTGCATCACCACGCGGTCCGGCGCGACACCGACAGCAATTACGGCACGGTGTTCTCGTTCTGGGACCGCCTGTTCGGCACGCGCAACCGCCGGTCCCGCGATCTCGACATGACGATCGGCGTCGAGGGACGCGGCGAATCCGACCTCCTCGGCATGCTCACCGCGCCGTTCCGGCGGCGGGACTGACGAGGGAGAAGACGGGCGGCCGGTCCCGGGTCTGCGACGCGGCACTGCGCGCCGCACCGCGCCCGGGACGACGATGGAACTTTATTTACAATGTTAGTACAATGACTTGCGCCGTCCCGGATGCCGCGCAGCACGAAGTGATGCGCTGCTGATCCGGGACCGGTCGCCCGTCTTCTCCAGCCGCTACCAGTTGGACGGCGGCTGGAACAGGCTGAAGGGCAGGTCGACGTCGAATTCCAGCTCGGACAGCACGACGCGGGTCACCTGGTTCTGCGCGTCGACCACCGTCCAGCTCTCGAGCTGCAGCGGGCCGCGGCTGAGCACCAGCGAGATGATGCCGGCCGACGGGTCGTTCGACTGCACCAGGTCGACCTCGACCTGGGAGTCGTTGTAGCGCAGGCCGGTCAGCGTGACGTCGCCGTCGAAGGAGACGTCCTCGCGCACGATGAAGTCGGCGATCGAATCGCCGAGCAGCACGTCGGAACGCGAGTCGAGCTCGGCGTCGTAGAAGGTCAGCCAGACGCCGTCGGCCATGTAGACATAGGGCTCGCGGTCGTATTCCAGGCGCATGCGACCCGGCCGATCCAGATAGAAGTCGCCGCGCGACACGCTGCCGTCCGGGTTCACCTGGTTGAACCGCGCCTGCAGCGTGGTGATGCCGTCGAGATAGTCCTCGACCTGGGAGACCACCGCGCGATCCTGCTGGCTGAGCTGGACCGCCTGGGTCGACTGCGCCGCGGCCGGCTGGGCCGTGGCGAGGAGAACGCCGGCGAGGGCGAATGTGGCTGGACGCATCATCATGGCTCGCATCGTGGCCTGAGGGTCGTGGCGCAATTTGGGCCGCGTCGGGGCGATTTCAAACGCCCGGCCGCCGAATTGTGGCAGCCGGGTCAGGCATGGCGCCGATTGGACGTCTTGTCGGGAACCTGTGCCGGCGACACCAGCACGCGCCGCACCCGGGCCCGGAGGCGGTGGCCGTCATGCCCCTCGACAGCGATTTCGGCGATGCTGCCTGGGGCGAGCGCGCGGTCGATCGAAGCCGGCGCGAAATGCTCGGTATGACCCTCGCGGCCGCGCTCCACCAGCACCTGGCGGGTCGCGCCGGTCTCGGCGTCGAGGAAGCGCGCCAGCGCCCGCTGACCGGCGGCGCGCAGTCGGGCGGCCCGCTCCTTGCGCACCGGGTGCGGCTGGAAGGGCATGCGGGCGGCCGGCGTCTCCGGCCGCTCGGAATACGGGAAGACGTGCAGATAGGTCAGGCCGCACTCCTCGACCAGTGCCAGGGTGTCGGCGAACTGGGCCTCCGTCTCGGTCGGGAAGCCGGCGATCAGGTCGGCGCCGAACACGATGTCGGGCCTGAGCGCCCGGGCACGCCGGCACAGCGCAATGGCGTCGGCCCGCAGATGCCGCCGCTTCATGCGCTTCAGGATCAGGTCGGACCCCGCCTGCAGGCTGAGATGCAGGTGCGGCATCAGCCGCGCCTCCTCGGCGATCAGGCGCCACAGATCGGCATCGATCTCCACCGGGTCGAGCGAGGAGAGGCGCAGGCGCGGCAACTCCGGCACCAGCGCCAGCACGCGCCGGATCATCTGACCCAGCGTCGGCCGGCCCGGCAGGTCGCCGCCATAGGAGGTGATGTCGACGCCGGTCAGGACCACCTCGGTGAAGCCGTGGGTGACGGCGTGGCGCACCTGCTCCGCGACCGCGCCGACGGGAACCGAGCGGGAGGCGCCGCGGCCATGGGGAATGACGCAGAAGGTGCAGCGGTGGTCGCAGCCGTTCTGCACCTGCAGGAAGGCCCGCGCCCGCCCCTCGAAGCCGGCGACGAGATGGCTCGCCGTCTCGCCGACCGTCTGGATGTCGGTGACGTGCACCGGCGGCGGTGCCGTGTCGCTCCAGGTGTCGGCCAGCAGCTTCTCGTGATTGCCAACCACCCGGTCGACCTCCGGCATGGCGGCGTAGGCGGCCGGGTCGATCTGGGCGGCGCAACCGGTGACGACGATGTGGCGGTCCGGATGCTCCCGCCGGGCCCGGCGGATGGCGCGGCGTACCTGGCGCTCGGCCTCGGTGGTGACGGCGCAGGAGTTGATGACCACCAGATCCGGCCGGCCGGCGGCCTCGATTTGGGCGCGCATCACCGCGCTCTCATGGGTGTTGAGCCGGCAGCCGAAGGTGACGATCTCCGGCGTCGGGAGCGAATCGGCTCCGTTCTCGGAGCCAGGGCTGGCTGCGGGTCTGGGCTTCGCCGTCATCGGCCGATTATGCCGCGAGCAGCGTGTCCTCGAAAAGCTCGCCGCGGAAGGAAAGCGCCGCCGGGCCGGTCATCAGCACGTGGCCCTCGGCGGTGATCTCCATGTCCAGGCTGCCGCCGTCGGCGACCACGGTCGCCCTGGCGCCGACCAGGCCGCGGGCATGGGCGGCGGCCATCACCGCGCAGGCGCCCGAGCCGCAGGCCAGCGTCAGGCCGACGCCGCGCTCCCACACCCGCATGCGCATGCGGTCCGGAGCCTCGACCGAGACCACCTCGACATTGGTGCGCTCGGGGAACAGCCGGTGGTGCTCGACCAGCGGCCCCAGCCGCTCGATCGCCACGGCTTCGGCATTGGGCACGAAGAAGACGCAGTGCGGGTTGCCCATGGAGACGCCGACCGGGTCGGCAAGGTCGTCCAGCGCCACCGGCAGGTGGTGGGTGTCCTTGACCGCGTTGGCGAGCGGGATCTCCTGCCAGCCGAAGCGCGGTGGACCCATGTCGACGGTGATGGTGCCGCGCGCGCCGCGACGGCTGGACAGCAGGCCGGCCACCGTCTCGATGGTGGCGTGGTCGGCCCCGGTCTCCTCCATCACCAGCTGCGCCACGCAGCGCGTGGCGTTGCCGCAGGCGCCGGATTCGCTGCCATCGGCGTTGAAGATGCGCATGAAGACGGTGGCGGCGGGGTCGCTCGCCTTTTCGATGACGACGAGCTGGTCGCAGCCCACGCCGAGGCGGCGATTGGCGATGCGCGCCGCCGATTCCCGGTTCAGGCTGAGCGGCGACTGACGGGCGTCGAGCACGACGAAGTCGTTGCCCAGGCCGTGCATCTTGATGAATGGCAGTGTCATGCCGGATGTATAGGCCAATCGCCCGGCGCTGACACCCGACAAGCGCGCATGCCGACGATGACAGCCAAGAAGATCAACGCCTTCCGCGACGCGGGCAGCCTATGGAAAATGCCGGGAATCGCGCGCGATCGCGCCGCTGGCAGGCCCCCGGCGCGGCCGTTCAGGCGCGCGGCGCCTGCTCCCCGGTGCCCGCATAGCTGCCCTGAGCGGGGAGCCGGGAACGGTTGGTGACCATGCGCTCGTGCAGGCGCCGGATGGCGTTGCTGCCGGTCTTCTTGAACAGGAAGGGGAAGATGCCGTGCAGCAGACAGGCGAAGCCGGCGACGATCATGGTTGTGCCGAAGGACGTGGCCATGCCGAAATGCTGTCCGTAGCTCTCACCGACCGAGGCGGGGTGATCGGTGAACAGGCGTTTCATCGTGGTTCCTCCGGTCATGCGGACGATCAAGGGCGGGGCCGAGCGGATGTCTAGGAAGGGTATTGTGATTCTGATAGAATGTGTGACCAATCATTGCTGGTCCGCGGGAGTTCACGGCTGTTTCATCCTATGAAATAGGGGAAACGTGAAATGGACTTGATTGACAGAAAGATTCTCGACGTCCTGCAGGACGACGCGACCCTGTCCATGGCCGAGCTGGGGGAGCGCGTCGGTCTCTCCGCCACCCCGTGCTGGCGGCGGGTCCAGCGCCTCGAGGCGGCCGGCGTCATCGCCAGGCGCGTGGTGCTGCTGGACCGGGCGCAGCTCAATGTCGGGACAACCGTCTTCGTCGCCATCCGCACGCGGGAGCACAGCGCGGAGTGGCTGGAGCGCTTCGCCACCACCATCGCCGAGATCCCGGAGGTGGTCGACTTCTACCGCATGAGCGGCGATGTCGACTATCTGCTGCGCCTGGTGGTGCCCGACATCGCCGCCTACGACCAAGTCTACAAGAAACTGATCAAGGTCGATGGTCTGAGCGATGTCACCTCGACATTCGCCATGGAGGAGATCAAGCATACCACGGCGCTGCCCCTCGGCTATGCCGGCGGTGACGGCGCCCGGGGCGGCAGCCGGCAGCGCTAGTGCGGATCATACCTTGACGGAATCGCGTCAGCGCTTCCGTCAAGGTATGTGAATCCGCACTAATTGATTGATAATAGACAGGATTCACACGGCTTGCCGGAGCCGGCTTCGGTAAGTCGTGATCCTGTCTAGACCGGGCCGTCTGCCGGTCGGCTGGCGTCGTCGGGAGGGTGACAGGTGATGGATCTCCAGGCGGACCTTCGGGCGATCCGTGACGACTACGATCGCGACCTGCGCATGCGCCCGTTCCAGGGCGGGCTGGGGCACGCCTTCGCCTGGGATGGCGGCTGCTTCCGCTTCACCGGCCCGGGGGCGGGGGTGGAGGAGAACGGCGTGCTCTTCGCCCGCCTCGACGACCGCGAGGCCGACATGGCGATCGCCGCGCAGATCGCGCATTTCAGGGCGCTGGGCCACGCCTTCGAGTGGAAGCTGCACGACTACGACCGGCCGGCCGACCTGCGCCGGCGGCTGCTGGCGGCCGGCCTGCGGGCGGAGGGCGAGGAGACGGTGGTGGTGCGGCCGCTCGACGGCGCGGACGCCACCCCGCCGGCCGGTGCCCCCGCCGGCCTCACGGTCGCGGAGATCACGGACGACGCGGGCTTCGCCGGCCTGGAGGCGCTGATGGTCGCGGTCTATGGCGACGAGCGGCACGCCGCCTGGCTGGTCGGCGACCTGATGCGCGAGCGCCGCGAGACGCCGGGCAATCTGCTCCTGTGGACGGCGCGGGCGGCGGGGGAGATGGTCTCGGCCGGCTGGCTGCGGCTGCACGAGGGCACGCGGTTCGCCAGCCTGTGGGGCGGCGCCACGGTGGCGGAATGGCGCGGTCGCGGCCTCTACGGACACCTCGTCGGCCTGCGCCTCGCGGTGGCGCGGCAGGCCGGCTACCGCTACGTCACGGTGGACTGCAGCGCCGACAGCCTGCCCATCCTGGAGCGCCGCGGCTTCCACCGCCTCGCCGTGGTGACGCCGATGATCTGGCAGCCCTGACGCCTCTGGCAGACGTTAGACGGGGCGGCCTACTCCTCCTGACGGAGATCGGTGCGTGGCGCCGTCGCCCGGGCGATCAGACCGAAGCAGAAGGCGACGCCGAAGAAGAACAGCAGGAAGCCGACGATCTCGATCATCGGGTCGCGGGCCTGTGCCGCCATGTTCAGGCCGATGACCGACAGCACCGCCATGATGGCGCCGAAGACGAAATTGCCCATGGGTGACTAGTCCTTCCACTCGACGAGATCGCGATAGGCGGCCCAGCTGGCATGGCCGATCAGCGGCAGGGTGATGATGAGGCCGAGGAAGCCGGTGACGATCCCGACCCCGATGAAGATGACGATCAGCCAGGCCCAGAGCAGCATGGTCCAGAAGTTGCGCGTGACCGCCTGCCAGCTGGTCGCCACGGCGGTGATCACGTTGGCCTCCGGCCGGTCGAGCAGCAGCGGGATGGCGATCGCCGAGACCGCGAAGGTGACGAAGGCGAGGACGGCGCCGATGGCGTTGCCCAGGATGAGGAACGGGATGGCGTCGACCGTGAAGATCGTCTGGGCGAAGTCCCAGGGATCGATACCCGGCGGCTGGTCGAAGAAGTGCAGCATGAAGATCAGCGAGGCGAGGCGGATCCAGGCGATGAAGATCAGCAGCAGGATGACGCCGAAGAAGGCGACCTGGCTCGGGTTGCCGGAAAAGGCCCGCAAGGCGTCGCCGAAGCCCGCCGGCTCGCCCGCGTGCAGACGGCGCGAGACCTCGTAGAGGCCGACCGCCAGGATCGGCCCGGCGAGCAGGAAGCCGGCGGCCAGCGGGAAGGTCAGGTAGTAGATCTGGTAGGTCCAGGTGGCGATGAGGACGAGCCAGCCCGCCACCGCGAACACCAGACCGAAGACGAGACCCGGAAGCGGCGCGCGCCGGAAGTCGTTCCAGCCCTGCGCCAGCCAGTTCCACGGCCGGTCGCGATAGATCGTGCGGATCACCGGCCGCGCCGCGCGCGGCTCGACCGTCCGGTGTGTCGTGGTTTCGGCCATCGCCCCTCGCTCCCGCCGCCTGCCGTCATATCACGGTCGCGGTCACGACCGCGGGCACGCCTTCCCTTGAAAGGGGGCATGCCGCACCGGCCGAACCTCGACGCGGGCCCACCATAGCGTGCGCCGGGCCGCCGGTTGTTGATGCATATCAAAGCCGCGCGCTTCCCGACGTCTTAAAAGCGCTTCCCAGGCAGGGGCCGGCGGCGTTCCGACGGGACAGTCGCGCCCTCCCGCCCGGGGTCTTGGGAGACATTCATGTGGTCAGGAAGAGGAGGCCGCGATGACGGCTGACGCGACGGACGCCGCCGGCGGCGCGGTCGAGGGGGCGAGCCGGGCGGAGGCGGTGCCCTACAACGAGACCGTCGTCAGGTACTTCACCCTGGCGGCGACGTTCTGGGGCGTGGTCGCCTTCCTGGTCGGCGTGGTGATCGCGCTGCAGCTCGCCTTCCCGCTGCTCAACCTGGACCTGGAGTGGACGACCTTCGGTCGGCTCAGGCCGGTGCATACCTCGGCGGCGATCTTCGCCTTCGGCGGCAACGCGCTGTTCGCCACCTCGCTCTTCGTCGTGCAGCGCACCACCAGGGCGCGGCTGTGGGGCGGCGATAACCTGGCGATGTTCATCTTCTGGGGCTACCAGCTGTTCATCGTCATGGCCGCGCTCGGCTACGTGATGGGCATCTCCCAGGGCCGCGAGTATGCCGAGCCGGAATGGTATGTCGACCTCTGGCTGACGGTCGTCTGGGTCTGCTACCTGCTGGTCTTCGTCGGCACGCTGATGAAGCGCGAGGAGCCGCACATCTACGTGGCCAACTGGTTCTACCTCGCCTTCATCGTGACCATCGCGATGCTGCACATCGTCAACAATCTGGCGGTGCCGGTCAGCCTCTTCGGCACCCAGAGCTACTCGCTGTTCTCCGGCGTGCAGGACGCGCTGACCCAGTGGTGGTACGGCCACAACGCCGTCGGCTTTTTCCTGACCGCCGGTTTCCTGGGCATCATGTACTACTTCGTGCCCAAGCGCGCGGAGCGGCCGGTCTATTCCTACCGGCTGTCGATCGTGCACTTCTGGTCGCTGATCTTCCTCTACATCTGGGCCGGCCCGCACCACCTGCACTACACCGCCCTGCCGGACTGGGCGCAGACCCTGGGCATGACCTTCTCGGTGATGCTGTGGATGCCCTCCTGGGGCGGCATGATCAACGGCATCATGACGCTGTCGGGCGCCTGGGACAAACTCAGGACCGATCCGGTGCTGCGCATGCTGGTGGTCTCGGTCGCCTTCTACGGCATGAGCACCTTCGAGGGCCCGCTGATGAGCGTGCGCGAGGTGAACGCGCTGTCCCACTACACCGACTGGACCATCGGCCACGTGCATTCCGGCGCGCTGGGCTGGGTCGCCTTCATCTCCTTCGGCGCGATCTACTACCTGGTTCCGGTGCTGTGGAACCGGGCCGGCCTCTACTCGCTGAAGCTGGTCAGCTACCACTTCTGGATCGCCACCATCGGCATCGTCTTCTACATCTCGTCGATGTGGGTGTCGGGCATCATGCAGGGGCTGATGTGGCGCTCCTACGACGATCTCGGCTTCCTGGAATATCCCTTCATCGACACCGTGTCGGCGATGCACCCGTTCTACGTGATCCGGGCGCTGGGCGGGATCCTGTTCCTGCTGGGCGCGCTGATCATGGTCTACAATCTGTGGCGGACGATCCGCGGCGACGTGCGCGCCGAGGAACGCCAGCGCCGCGCCCAGGTCGCCGCCGCCGCGGCACCGGCCCCCGCCACGGCCCTGGCCCAGTGAGGCGATCATGAGCCTGCATACCAAAGCCGAGAGGAACGTCGTCCTCCTCACCGTGCTCACCCTGATCACCGTCTCGATCGGCGGCATCGTGGAGATCGTGCCCCTGCACACCATCGCCTCGACCATCGAGCCGGTGGACGGGGTCCGGCCCTACTCGCCGCTCGAGCAGATGGGTCGCAACATCTACGTCCGCGAGGGCTGCTACACCTGCCACAGCCAGATGATCCGCCCGTTCCGCGACGAGGTGGAACGCTACGGCCACTACAGCCTGGCGGCGGAGAGCATGTACGACCACCCGTTCCAGTGGGGCTCCAAGCGCACCGGGCCGGACCTGGCGCGGGTCGGCGGCAAGTACTCCAACGAGTGGCATGTCGCCCACCTCGCCGACCCCCGATCCGTGGTGCCGGAATCGATCATGCCGCCATACGGCTTCCTGGCCGACCGGGACATCCGGGTCGCGGGCATCGAGGACCATCTGGCCGCCCTGGCGGCGGTGGGCGTGCCCTATGACGCGACCCTGATGGAGAACGCCGCGGCGGACCTGCTGGCGCAGGCAGATCCGCAGGCCGACACCGCCGGGCTGCTGCAGCGCTATCCCGGGGCCGTGGTCGGCGATCTCGACGGCGATCCGACCCGGCTCACCGAGATGGACGCGCTGGTCGCCTATCTGCAGGTGCTCGGCACCATGGTCGACTTCGCCGACTACTCCACCGAAGACCTGATCCAGTAGGGGGCGGCGATGGACGGTTTCTACGAGTTCTTCCGCCAGCTCTGGGTGGTCTGGCTGATGCTGCTGTTCATCGGCATCGTCACCTGGGCCTACTGGCCGACGAAGAAGCGCAAGCGCGACATGCGGGACCACGCCGACATCCCGTTCCGCGACCGGTCCGGCAAAGGATCCGAGTGATGCCGACGAAGATCGAGAAAGACAGTCTCACCGGCCGCGAGACCACGGGCCATGAGTGGGACGGGATCAAGGAACTCAACAACCCGCTGCCGCGCTGGTGGCTCTACGTCTTCTACGGCACCATCGCCTGGTCGCTGGTGTGGTTCGTGCTCTACCCGTCATGGCCGTGGATCGACGGCTATTTCGAGGGCGTGCTCGGCCGCCAGGAGCGCCAGGTTCTGGACAGCCGCATGGCCCAGGCCCAGGCGGCGCAGGCCCAGTATCTGGACGCCGTCGCCGCCGCCAGCCCGGCGGAGATCCTGGAGGAGCCGCAGCTGCTGACCTTCGCGCTGGCCGGCGGCGAGGCGGCCTTCGCCGACAACTGCGCGCCCTGCCACGGTCTCGGCGGCGCGGGGCAGGCGCAGTATCCGGTGCTGGCCGACGACGACTGGATCTGGGGCGGCACGCTGGACGCCATCCGCCAGACCATCGCCTACGGCATCCGCAACGAGCATCCGCAGTCGCGCTTCTCCGAGATGCCGGCCTATGGCGCCATGAACATCCTCGGCCGCGAGGAGATCGTCGACGTGGCAAACCACGTCCTCACGCTGTCCGGCAGCGAGCCTCCGGACCCGGCGGCGGCGGATCGCGGAGCGGCGATCTACGAGGCGCAGTGCAGTGCCTGTCACGGCGCCGACGGCGGCGGCATGACCGATCTCGGCGCGCCCGCCCTCAACGACCAGATCTGGCTCTATGGCGGCACGCTGCCCGAGATCGTCGCCCAGATCTCCCAGCCGCGGCAGGGCGCCATGCCGGCCTGGGCGCCGCGTCTCGACGACACGATGATCGACATGCTCACCGTCTACGTCCACACCCGCGGCGGCGGCGAGTGAGCCCGAGCTGAACCGATGCCCGCGCGGGCGCGACCGCGCGGGTGGTGAGCCCTGACATGCCCGACAGCAATCTCGAACGGACCGTGCAGTCCACCCAGGTGGAGACCGAGGACGTTCTCTCCCGGTCCGAGCAGAAGACGCATTCGCTGTTCGCCGGGCGGGTCAAGGTCTATCCGCAGAAGATCAAGGGCACGGTGCGGCGCTGGAAGTGGGCGACGCTCGTCGTCCTGCTCGCCATCTACTACCTGGCGCCGTGGATCCGCTGGGATCGCGGGCCCGACGCGCCTGACCAGGCGATCCTGGTCGATATCCCCGGTCGCCGGCTCTACTTCTTCTTCATCGAGATCTGGCCGCAGGAGGTCTACTTCCTGACCGCGCTGCTGGTGCTGGCGGCGCTCGGCCTGTTCCTGGTGACGGCGCTGTTCGGGCGCGTCTGGTGCGGCTTCACCTGCCCGCAGACGGTGTGGACCGATCTGTTCATGTGGGTCGAGCGCCTGATCGAGGGCGACCGCAACCAGCGCATGAAGCTCGACCGGGCGCCGCTGAGCCTGGAGAAGGTCGCCAAGAAGGGCGCCAAGCACGCCGTCTGGCTGGTGATCGCCCTGCTGACCGGCGGCGCCTGGATCATGTACTTCCAGGACGCGCCCCGCTTCGTGGTGGCGTTCTTTACCGGCCAGTCCGGTGCCGGCGCCTATTTCTTCGTCGGCCTGTTCACCGCGACCACCTACCTGCTGGCCGGCTGGGCGCGCGAGCAGGTTTGCACTTATATGTGCCCCTGGCCGCGTTTCCAGGCCGCGCTGCTCGACGAGGACAGCCTCGTCGTGACCTATGAGGGGTGGCGGGGCGAGCCGCGCGGCAAGCTGAAGAAGAACCCCGACTGGTCGGCGCGCGGCGACTGCATCGAGTGCAAGAAATGCGTCGCGGTCTGCCCGACGGGCATCGACATCCGTGACGGCATCCAGCTCGAATGCATCGGCTGCGGGCTGTGCATCGACGCCTGCAACTCGGTCATGGAGAAGATCGGCCGGCCGCGTAACCTGATCACCTGGGACAGCGAGAACAACCAGAAGGCGCGGGCCGAGGGCCGCCCGACACGGCTGCGCCTGTTGCGGGCGCGCAGCCTCGCCTATGTCGCGGTCCTGCTGGTCATCGTCGGCATCACCGGCGTCGGCCTGGCCGGCCGCTCGAGCCTCGACGTCAACGTCACCCACGACCGCAACCCGCTCTTCGTCACCCTGTCCGACGGGGCGATCCGCAACGGCTACGAGGTGCGCATCCTCAACAAGACGCGCGAGGACCGTGACTATGCGCTCACCGTGGAGGGCCTGCAGGACGCACGCTTCATGGCGATCGGCGTGACCGACGACTTTGTCGACCAACTCGTCCTCGCCGCGCCGGCCGACGGCGTCGCCGCCTACCAGGTCTACGTCACCGTCCCGCGCGACCGGGTCACCCAACAGCAGACCGATGTCCGCTTCGTCATCGAAGACCTCGCCTCCGGCGAGACGGACGGCCAGAATGAAGTCTTCCGAGGCCCATGATGCGCATGAACGACCACGCCATGACCGCGCTGCCGGAGCGCCGCAGCCGCTGGATCCCCTACAGCTTCTTCGCCATGTTCGGGGTCATCCTGGCGGTCAACGGCGTCATGCTCTACATGGCGCTCTCCACCTTCAACGGCCTGTCGACCGACGGCGCCTACGACCGCGGCCTGGCCTATAACGAGACGCTGGCGGCCGAGGCGGCGCAGGCGGCGCTGGGCTGGCAGGTGGCGCTCGACTTCGCGCAGACCGGCCCGCTCGCCGGCCGACTGGCGGTCACGGCCGTAGGCCCCGGCGATCATGTCATCGACCATGCCGAGGTCAGCGTGCTGGTGCGCCGGCCGACCAGTGAGGGCCGGGATTTCAGCCAAGTCCTGCCGGCCGTGCCGGGCGCGGGCTACGCCGCCACGCTCGACTTCCCGGAACCCGGCCAGTGGGATCTGCGCGTGACCATCGCCCACGAGGGCGGCGACTACCGCGTCGACCGGCGCATCTGGGTCCGGCCGTGAGCGGCGAGCGCCAGCCCGACGGCGCCGGCAGCGCGGCGGGGGCCGACGGCCCGG
>Ga0207773_100521_pt1 | contig 14551 bp, 13 predicted proteins | sample TtaePargueraPR_2_FD_187281 | JGI IMG/M metagenome (GOLD analysis project Ga0207773, IMG submission 187281) | Aerobic enrichment media microbial communities from Bioluminiscent Bay, La Parguera, Puerto Rico - Tt and M1 (3) (SPAdes) | ecosystem: Environmental > Aquatic > Marine > Unclassified ...
TGCCGGTCTTGCCGCCGAGGGCCGGCCAGTAGGTGCCGCCCATCTGGTTGTCGCGCATGACCTGGGCCATGGCGCGGATGTGGCGGACGAAGTTGTCGGTGCTGTTCGGGTCGGCGTAGTTGCGGCCGTCGTTCATCGGCGCGCCGAACTCGGTGGCGACCGCCCGGGAGGCGCAGTTGCCGAGCCGGGTCTGGATGTGGCTGCGGAACGCGTCGTAGCTCATCTCGCCGTAGAAGAAGGCGTAGTGGTGGAAGGAGAACAGTGTCGAGTTGAAGCGGCTGTCGTTGCAGACGTCCCGCAGGTCCTGGCTGAGGCCGGTGCCGCCGATGAGCACCCGGCTGGGCACCGCCGAGTAGTGGTAGCTGAGCCAGTTGGCCGCGACGTCGCGCCACTGCGCCGAGCTGTAGCCGTGCGGCTCGTTCATCGGCTCGAAGTAGACGTTCGGGTTCGTGCCGTACGTGTTGGTGACCGTGGACCACATCGCGTTCCACGCCGCGAGGTTCGTGACCCGGCCGCCGGAGGCCGCGCCATCTTCCCAGTACGCCAGGATGACCTTGAAGCCACGTTCGGTGGCGGCGTCGATGGCACCCCGGTACGCCTCCCACCACGCCGTCCCCACGGTGTGGGTGTTGATCGGCAGCCGGACGGTGTTGACTCCCATGGTGGACGCCATGTCGTCGTAGATGGCGTTGGCCTTGGCCCGCACCGTCGCGTTGCTGTCGGACATGCTCAGGCCGTGCACGACGAGGGGGCCGGTGCTGAAGTTGTCACCCAGCACGGCCCAGTTCATGCCGCGGAAATGGCTGGTGGCGGCAGCGGCCGGTGACGATGTGACAACGACGCCGCCGACTGTCGCGGTCATCGCGATGACCAGGGCGACCAACAACCTACGCAGCGAGCGGTGACTCATGACGCCTCCCGGGGCGATCATCCATGTGAGCGTTAACAAGCTCTTTGTTGCCTGCGTGTTGCCGACAAGTGTCAGCGACTACATCCAGAGGTGTCAATACTGAAGATCGTCGTACGGCCTGCGGGGTGGCGGCCGACGGGAGCCGGCCGCCACCCCGCCGACGCGGGGCTGTGATCGTGCGGGGGGTCGGACCGTCAGCTGCGGGTGCTCCACTGTTGGTTGGCGCCGCCGTGGCATGCCCACAGGTGGAGTTGCGTCCCGTTGGCGGTGCCGGCTCCGACGGCGTCCAGGCAGAGTCCCGACTGGGCGGAGGTGATGGTCCCGTTGCTGTTCAGGTTCCACTGCTGGTTCGCGCCGCCGTGGCAGTCCCAGATGAGCACGACGGTGCCGTTGCTGGTGCCTGATCCGCTGGCGTCCAGGCACTTGTTGCCATAGACGGTGAGGGTGCGGTTGGTGGCGTGGGTCCAGCGCTGGTTGTTGTTGCCGTGGCAGTCCCACAGCTGCACCCGGGTGCCGTTGCTCGTGCTGGCGTTGGGGACGTCAACGCAGCGGTTTGACTGGCTGCCGGCGATCATCACGTTCGCCTGGCCGGGCGGCGGCGTCGTCGGCGGCGGGTTGCTTGGCGGCGGACTGGTCGGCGGCGGGTTGGACCCGAACTGGGTGAAGAACCGCCACACCTCAGGTTTGACCCAGCTGCGCGCGCCACTTTCACAACCGGCGCAGCCGTCCACCGGGCCCTGCTGGTGGCCGCCGTCGAACGGAGCCCAGACCACCGGGTAGCCGGCCCGGCACGAGTAGGTGGTGATGATGTGGGTCAGGCTTCCCTGCGCGGGCTCGGGAGCGTTCTGCGCGGCGCAACCGTTGTTCCGGAGCCACCTGTCGCGCAGCGACCGGCCGCTTTGGATGTTGTCGTTGATTCCGTGGATTCCCAGGTACGCCACGGGCTGGGTGCCGCCGCTGCAGCCGCTGATCTCTCCGGGTGCCGCGATGGCCGCGACCGCGCGGAACATGGTTGGCCGGGAGCACGCCAACGAGTAGCTCATCGCGCCGCCGTAGCTGAACCCGACCGAGAAGCGTTGCGTCGTGTCGACGCAGAGCGCGTTCTCGATCACGCGGATCATGTCGTCGGTGAAGGTCACGTCCTCGCCGTTGGTGTTGGCCCAGGCGTTGCTGATGCCCTGCGGGGCGACGAAGATCGTGGTGTTGTTCGACTGCGACAGCATGCCGTAGTAGGCCCAGGTGTAGCCGTCGGTTCCGCCCGAGGCGACGTCGTTGGCGGTGCCGCCCCACCAGTGGAATCCGAAGGCAAGCCGGTGCGGGTAGGTGTTGTCGTAGCTGTCGGGCAGTCGGAGGATGAAGCTGCGGTTCCTGCCGCCGCTGGAGATGGTGTGGGTGCCGCTGCTCAGCCCTGGGGCCTTGCCGCAGCCGGCCGTGGTGGCCGCAGCCGCCGGAGTCACGTTCGTGACGACATACGCGCTGGCGGCGGCCAGGACCATAGCGGCCATGACCGTCCATATCCAGCGGGCCGAGCGTTTGCGATGGAACACAGGATCGTCTCCCTACAGTGGAGGCCGCCGTGGCGTCCACCCTCGGCAGGAGGGTGACCGAAGCTGCGGCGGCAGGTCTCGGCCGGTCTGGTGCACGCGGCCCGCCGACCCAGACGTAGGCCGGCATCAATATAGATAGCCATGGTGGTATGACGTACGACGTCTGTCAATGCTTGTGCGGCGCGTTGCCTGCGGTTGACGGTCCGGGGCGGCTCGGAGTTAGCTGATCGGCGTGCAGCAACCGCGGGTCGGGGTGGCGGTCTTCGTGCTCAGTGAAGGTCGCTTCCTGATGGGCTACCGCAAAGGTGCCCACGGGGCCGGCACCTGGTCGCTGCCCGGCGGCCACCTCGAACACGGGGAGAGCTTCGAGCAGACCGCGCGACGGGAGGTCGAGGAGGAGACCGGCGTCAAGATCACCAACGTACGCTTCGGCGCGGTCACCAACGACGTCTTCGACGCCGCCCGGCACTACGTGACAATCTGGATGATCAGCGACCACCTACGGGGCAGTCCACAGGTCCGCGAGCCGGACAAGTTCGTCGACCTCCGCTGGATCGCCCCGCCCGCGATGCCTGATCCACTCTTCCTCCCCATGCGGAACCTGCTCGACCAACATGACCTGGACCAGTTGCTCACGGATCCACGCCCGTAAGCTGATCCCAGCGCGACCGACAGCTCCTCGCGTCGGATTAGGGCGGTATGTCTCCTAACTCGTCCACGGTGGCCTGGCGAAGCAGGGCGCTGTTGGTGGTGCCGAGGAACGCGTACGACGTCGCGTCGAAGATCAGGGTCGTCCCGTCGGCCAGGCCGACTCCCACCCCGGGGCGGTTGGCAAGGTCCCGCACCTGCTGCCGGACGGTCATGCCCGGCAGCGAAGCCAGCGCGGTGAACAGGGCGCTCCGCTGACCCGGAGTGAGATACCGACCGCCGACCAGCAGCTCACCGGCCCGCTGAAAGACGAGCGCATCGGCGACGCCGCCACCGGGGGCGGCAGCGGACGCCACCTGCGGCCCTGCCGCCGAGGACACGCCAGCTCGGAGCCAGTCGAGCACCGCCGCCGGGCTGTCCGGCATGCCGGCGTCGAAGCCCGGCTGCGGCGTACACGGTCGGCCCGACACCGCGTCGGCGGACGAAACGGCGGGGCAGGCCGGCAACACCAGCTCGTCGGATGCGGCCAGGTCCTGCTGGTACGGCCGGTCGCGTACCAGCCCGTCCCGGGTGCCGTCCGCCGACAGCCAGGTCTGCCGCAACACCCGAGGCCCCTGAGCGGTGCTGAAGCCACCGTCCGGCTGCTGCACCTGGTTGATCGGGCTCGCCACCGTTTCGGTGAACACGAACTGCCCGGCTCGCGGGACGGGCAGATCCGCCTCGTGCGCTACCAACGCAGCGGTACGCAGAATCTCGGCCGCCTCGGCCGTACCCGGTGGCGGTGCCGATCCGCCGGCCGGCCAGCCATGCCGTACCAGTGGGCCGACGGTGACCACGACGAGCAGCGCCGCCAACACCCCGCCAGCCAGGCCGAGGCTCCACCGCCGATCCTCGATGCCGTTGCCTGCCGAGCCGCTCCGGTCCGGGTCGGCGTCCAACGTGTCACGCATCCTGCGCCGGGCCCGGTTGAGTCGTGACCGGACGGTGCCGACCGGGATGTCCAGGGCTCGGGCGACCTCCTCGTAGCTCAGGTCACCCCAGGCGACCAGCAGGAGCACGTCCCGCTCCTTGCGGCCGAGCCGGGCGAGCGCGGCGGCCAGCGGCCGGCGCCACGCCTGGGCGGACGCCGAGGCCGCCACCCGGTCCGCGAACGCCTCCTCGCCGCTGTCCGGCTTCACCCGCAGGTACGCCCGGTAGCGGGCGTTCTCGGCGCGGTGATGACGAGCCAGCTCACGGTGCACGATCGCGAGCAGCCACGGAAACGCGTTCGGGTAGCCCGGGTCGTAGGTGTGCCGTGCCCGGAACGCGGCCACGAACGCGTCCGCGACGACGTCCTCGGCGATCTCCCGACCCACCCGCCGGTACGCGTAGCCGTACAGCTTTCCGGCATGCTTCTCGTAGACCTGCGCGAACCGGTCCGGGTCGTCGAGCGATGCGGCGATGACCGTGGCGTCATCGGCCGGCGGCGCCGCACCGCCCCTCACCCTCACCCGAAGTCCCGCGACGGCGGTACGCCCACGATGGTCTGCCCTCTCCGGTCTGCTTCCCCTCGGCAATGTCTATGCGCGAACACCGGATCGGGTTCACTGCCGATCATCGCCGGGGCGGCCAGCCGATGGGGAATCGACCAGCGGCATAATCGCTCGGATGACCGATCAGGACCTTCTCGCCCGTGTCCGGGAGCTGCGGGAACGGGGCAGCTCACCCAAGCAGATCGCCAAGGCCCTCGGGATGGCGCCGTCGGCCGTCGCGCCGCTGGTCCGCCAGATCGCGGCGGCCCAGCAGGCACACACCGACCCGGCCGACCGGGCGCTGCTCGGCTGCTGGATCAACCCCGGCTGGAGCGTCGGCCTCGGTCTGGCCGAAGCGCCCGACGAGTGGGTGGCCACCGACCCGCAGGCCGGCGTCGAAGTCGGCCCCAGCGGGCTGGTGCACGTGCTCGTCGCCCGCCAGGAGCGCGCCAGCCGGGCCACCGTCTGCGGCTTCCTGATCGACGTCTACTGCCTCGGCGTCAAGAACGCCATCGGCCCGCTGCCGATGAGCGTCGGCGCCATCGACGACTTCCGCCGCGAGTTCTTCGGCACCCTGGACGTGTCTCCGCTGGTCGCACCGCTGGAGTTGGCCCAGCATCTGGTGCACGGCGCGGTCGCGTACGCCCGGGGTCTGGGTTTCGAACCGCACCCGGACTTCGGCCCGACGGCCCCCTACCTCGGCGCACCGGCCACCCCCACGCCGATCCAATTCGGCCGCGACGGTAAACCGCTCTACATCTCCGGCCCGTACGACGACCCCCGCGCGATCATGCGGACCCTGGAGTCGACGGTCGGTGCCGGCAACTTCGACGTCGTCACCCACGTATGACGCTGCCGAAAGACGACCTCGTGTCACGGCCAGAGAGCCTAGGCCAGATGCGACGGCTGGTCGGCCGATCACGTCAGCCGTCGGTGCCGCAGTCGGTGACCGGTTGCGTGGACTGGGTCGTGGCGACGATGGTCAGGTCGCGTTCGGCGAGTGTGTCCGGCAGCCGTACCAGACCGGCGCGCTGGCGCTCCCACAGGGCGATGCCGTCGTGGAAGCGCACCGCGTAGGTCAGCACCGTCCCGTGGCCCGGCGGACGGTGCCCGCCGGTGTACGGCGCGAGGGTGTCGGCGTCGCGCAGTGCCTGGTCGAGCAACGCCTGGTCGATCCGCGCCGCCATCGCCGGCTCGGTCAGGTCCACCTCGGTCATCGTGCACGGCGGCAGATCCGAGATCTGTACGCCGATCCGCCGCTGGTACGACCCGCTGAACTCGCGCTCCTCCACGTCGATGACCTGGACCATTCGCAGGGTCACGTCCAGGGCGGGCACCGGGGAGCGGTTCTGGACGACGACGGTGCCCCGGTCACGCCGGGTGGCCCACCACGACACCCGCTCGGCGTACCGCCGCTCGAACCGGTCCAGGGCGAGGCCGTTGACCTGCTGCTGGTCGCGTAGTGCGCTGACCGCGATGATCAGCGCCACCGTGGAGACGACGGTGGCGGTGATCGCGGCAACCGCCTGGACCCAGCTGGCGACGGTGCCGGACCGCCCCGGCCGATCTGTGCCGTCGCCGCCGGGTGGGGCTGCCTCGGGCTGTCCCGTCGGGATGTACAGGCCGCTGCCGGACCGGTGCCAACCTGACAAATCCGCCACCCCGCCCTCGGCCTGCCCGTGGCGACCACAGTGACCGCTACCTCACCCATCATGTCGGCCGGCGGCAACCTGGCGTCATGGCGCGGCTACTGCGCGGTGGTCGGAATGTGGTCGTCATTCGGAGGCTGCTGCCCGGCGGTGGCGTACCGGCGGGCCAGGGTCGTGAATGCGGCGGCCAGCTCCGGCGGGCCGACGACCTCGATGCCGGCGTCGAACATGCCAACGGCGCTCGCCAGACCCACCCACGACCAGGAGCCCAGGGTCAGCCGGCAGCGGCGTGGACCGATCTCCTCGACGACGCCGCCGTAGGCGTACGGAGCCACCTCAGCCGCCGGCAGGTCCAGGATCACCTGGCCCCGGCAGGGCCAGTCACCGGAGCTCGCCGAGTCGTCGGAGCCGGCTGAGCCCGCCGAGCCGGCCGCACCGGTTGTGCCGTCCGCGCCCCGGAACCTGGCCGTGACGAACGCGGCGACGCTGTCCGCCGGCAACTCGCGCGGGGTGAAGCGCGGCCCGGTCGGGCTGCGCGGGCTGATCCGGTCGGCCCGGAAGATCCGCCAGTCGTCGCGGTCGAGATCCCAGCCGACCAGGTACCAGCGTCCCCGCCAGGTGACCAGGTGGTGCGGCTCGACCCGCCGCGGCGCGGCCGGCACCGGATCACCGGCGGGCACCGAATCACCCACCGGCACCGGCTGCGACGACGGCGACCGATAGTCGAAGCGCAGCACCTCACGGGCCCGTACGGCGTCGGTCACCGCCAGCAGCGTCGCGCTGTCGACCGGCTGCGCGGCGGCCGGACCGGTCGTGACGGCTCCGGTCGTGACGGCCCCGATCGCCTCGATGGCCGCTACGGCGTCGATCCGGTGGCGCAGCCGCTGCGGCATGACCTGCCGGACGGTGTGCAGCGCCCGCGCCGCCGCCTCCCCGATGCCGGCACCGCTGGCGGTGGCGGTCCGCAGCGCGATGGCGAGCGCGACCGCCTGCTCGTCGTCGAACAGCAGCGGCGGCAGCCGGGCACCCGCGTCCAGCCGGTAGCCGCCGGCCGGCCCCCTTACCGCCGTGATCGGGTAGCCGAGATCGCGCAGCCGGTCGACGTCGCGCCGGACGGTACGCGAACTGACCGCCAACCGCTCGGCCAGCAGCCCGCCCGGCCACTCGCGGCGGGCCTGCAGCAGCGACAACAGCATCAGCAGCCGTTCCGAGGTTTTCGGCATGTTTCTCATTCTGACCGTAGTAGCGGACACAACCTGGCCACTACTCCTGCGAGTGTCGCCCCTGCGCCCGACACCCGTCGGGCCTGAACCACACAGCCAGAGGGGCCGACCTTGTCGATCACCACCACCACTCATCTCAACTTCCGGGGCGAGGCGCGCGCCGCGCTGGAGTTCTACCGGTCCGTCTTCGGCGGCGACCTGGTCGCCGTCACCTACGCCGACGCCGGCGCGGTCCAGGACGAATCCGAGGCCGACCAGGTGATGTGGGGCCAGGTCCGCGCGGCCGACGGCTTCCACGTCATGGCGTACGACGTGCCCGGTCGACTGGCCTACACGCCGGGGGAGAACGCCTACTTCGTCTCCGTACGCGGCGAAACGGTCGAGGAGGTCACCGGCTACTGGGACAAGCTCGTCGACGGGGCGACCGTGGTGGTCCCGCTCGGCCCGGCCGCCTGGGCACCGGCGTACGGGATGGTTCGGGACCGGTTCGGCGTCATCTGGGTCGTCGACGTCGCCGCCCCGTACAACGGGTAGTCGGGAGCGCGACCGATGACGGTGCTGGACACCCGGGCGCTCAACCGGGCGACGCTGGCCCGGCAGTTGCTGCTCGACCGCGCCGACCTGCCGGCGTACGACGCCGTCGCCCACCTGGGCGGCCTGCAGGCGCAGGAGCCGCAGGAGCCGTTCGTCGGGCTGTGGAGCCGGCTGCGCGGCTTTGACCCGACGACGCTGTCGGACCTGCTGCTGCGCCGCGCGGTGGTCCGGACCCATCTGATGCGCCGCACCGTCCATCTGCTGACCGCCGCCGATGCCGTGGCCTGGCGTCCCCGCCACGACGCCATGCTGCGGCAACGGGTCCTCGCCGCCTACCGCCGCGAGCTCGCCGGGGTCGACCTCGACGCGCTCGCGGCGGTTGGCCGGGCGGTGCTGGCCGACGGCGAACCCCGGACGATGACCGGGCTGGCCCGCGCCCTGCCCGACCCGTGGCGGCGGCTGGAGCCGCGAGCGCTGGGGGAGGTGCTGGTCGCGGCGCTGATCCCGATGGTGCAGCTGCCGCCGCGTGGGCTGTGGCGTACCGCCGGCGGAGCCCGCTACCGGCCGCTGGCGGAGTGGGCGGGACTCGACCCCGACCAGCCAGCGACCGATGGAAGCGCCGCGCAGGACGGCGGCATCGACCTGGTCGGCCAGACGCTGGTACGGCGCTACCTGGCGGCGTACGGGCCGGCGGCCAGCGCCGACCTGCGCGCCTGGTGTGGGCTGGCCGGGCTGCCCGCCGCAGTGACCGCGATCCGCGACGAGTTGGTCGTCTTCCGCGACCAGCGCGGTCGGCAACTGCTCGACCTGCCGGACGCGCCCGCGGCCCGACCCGGACACTCCCGCCCCGGTGCGGTTCCTGCCGGCGTTCGACAACGCGATCCTCGGCTACGACGACCGCAGCCGGATCATCGACGACGCCCACCGGGGACTCTCCGTCGCGGGGGCACGCGTGGTGCTGGTCGACGGCCGGGTGGCCGCCACCTGGACCGTCGACGCCGGCACCGTCACGATCGCCCCGCTGCGCGACCTCAGCCGCGCCGACCGCGCCGCCGTGGCCGAGGAAGGGGAGAAGGCGGCGGCGTTCCTCACCGACGGCGACAGCCACCGGGTACGCCTCACCAACGGCTGAGCCTGGCCTGCTCAGGCTGATCACCGGGTGAGCCGCGCGCCGGTCCACCTCCAGGTTTCGCCGCCGCCGATCCGGGCACACCCGCCGTGACGGGAGGGGTGACGACATGGGGCGACGAAGCGGCAGCGCCGACCAGGGCCGGGAGCAGATCTCCGAGCGTGATCGCGGGCAGGCGTTCGTCGACGACCTGGAGCAGCGGTCGGCGTACCGCCAGGAGATCCTGGACGACGTCGTCGCGCCGCCGAACGACCCGGTCCGCGAGGTGAAGGAGCGCGACCTCGACGACCCGGCCGACGTGCCGATTCCGGCCGAGACGCTGCGCGACGGCGGCCCCACCCGCTCCGGTGGCGGGCTGACCACCACCGGCGGCACCGCCGGCCCGGCCAGCACCCGCCGCGCCACCGGCCCCGGCCGGGGCAAGGACCCTGGCCGAGGGAAGAAGGGTCGCGGCCGGGGCAAGGTGGCGCCGACGACGACCGGCGACGCCACCAGCGGCGGCATGGGTACGCCGGCCGGCGGCACGACCAGCGACGCCACCACCCGCGAGGTGTAGCCCGCCGCCGCCCGCGAGCAGTACCGGGGGCGGGGCAGGGACCGTACGTGGCCCACATCATCTGCGGGGTGCGGCCACTCGGGGCAGGATGGGAAAGGTGACTGACGAGGGCATCAGCGACGGTGGGATCGGCGAGGACGGCGTCCGGGACGAGGGCTACCGGATCGAACGCGACACGATGGGCGAGGTACGGGTCCCCGCCGACGCGCTGTGGCGGGCGCAGACTCAACGCGCGGTGCACAACTTCCCGGTCTCCGGCCGTACGCTCGAATCCGCCCAGATCCGCGCGCTCGCCCAGATCAAAGGTGCCGCCGCGCAGGTCAACGCGGACCTCGGGGTGATCCCGGCCGGCATCGCCGAGGCGATCGTCACCGCCGCCGCGCACGTCGCCTCCGGCGGCTACGACGACCAGTTTCCGGTGGACGTGTTCCAGACCGGCTCCGGCACCTCGTCGAACATGAACACCAACGAGGTGCTGGCCACTCTCGCCGCCCGCGAACTGGACCGGCCGGTGCACCCCAACGATCATGTCAACGCCTCGCAGTCCAGCAACGACGTCTTCCCCACCTCGATCCACCTGGCCGGCTCGCACCAGGTGGTGCACGAGCTGATCCCGGCCCTCGACGAGCTGGCGACCGCGCTGGAGGGCAAGGTCGACGAGTTCGCCACCGTGGTCAAGGCCGGCCGTACCCATTTGATGGACGCCACCCCGGTCACCCTCGGCCAGGAGTTCTCCGGCTACGCCGCACAGGTCCGCTACGGCCAGGAACGGCTGCGCTCGATCCTGCCCCGGCTGGCCGAGCTGCCGCTGGGCGGCACCGCCGTCGGCACCGGGGTGAACACCCCGCCTGGCTTCGCCGCCGCCGTGATCGCCAAGCTGGCCGACGCGACCGGGCTGCCGTTGACCGAGGCCCGCAACCACTTCGAGGCCCAGGGCGCCCGCGACGCCCTGGTGGAGACGTCCGGGCAGCTGCGCACCATCGCCGTCGGCCTCTACAAGATCGCCAACGACATCCGGTGGATGGGCTCCGGCCCGCGCGCCGGCCTCGGCGAGCTGCGCATCCCCGACCTGCAACCCGGGTCGTCGATCATGCCGGGCAAGGTCAACCCGGTGGTCTGCGAGTCGGTACGCCAGGTCTGCGCCCAGGTGATCGGCAACGACGCGACGATCGCGTTCGCCGGCAGTCAGGGCGACTTCGAGCTGAACGTGATGCTGCCGGTGATGGGCAGCAACCTGCTCGAAGCGGTCCGGCTGCTGGCCGCCGCCAGCCGGCTGCTCGCCCAGCGCTGCGTCGCCGACCTCGCCGCCGACCCGGAGACCTGTCTGGCGTACGCCGAAGGGTCGCCGTCGATCGTCACCCCGCTCAACCGCCACCTCGGCTACGACGAGGCCGCCTCGATCGCCAAGCAGGCGCTCGCCGAGAACAAGTCGATCCGCGCCGTGGTGCTGGAACGCGGCCACGTCGACGCCGGTCGGCTGACCGCCGCCGAGCTGGACCAGGCGCTGGACGTTCTGCGGATGACCCGGCCCAGCTGAGCAGGCATACCCTGGTGGGGTGATTACCACCGTGGTGTTCGACGCCGACGAGACCCTCGTCGACCTGCGGCCCGCGGTCACCGGCGCGCTGCAGACCGTCCTCACCGAGCTGCGCCGGCTGACCCCGCGCGCCGCCGAGCTGACCCTCGGCGACATGGCCGACGACTGGGCGGCCGCGTTCGCCGCCGACCCGTCCGCACCGGTGATGCAGATCCGCCGGGGCGCGCTGGCCCGCTCCCTGGACCGGGTCGGCATGCCCGAGCAGCTGGACCGGATCACCGGGATCTTCTTCGAGCGACGGTTCGCGCTCAGCCGGCCGTACGCCGACACGCTGCCCGCCCTGGACCGGCTGCGCCGCCGGTACGCCGTCGGCCTGGCCACCAACGGCAACAGCCGCGCCGACCGGTGCGGGCTGCGCGGCCAGTTCGCCTTCGAGGTGTACGCGCACGTCGACGGCCTGCCGAAAAAGCCGGACCAGCGGTTCTACGACGCCGTACTGACCGCCGCCGGGGTCACCGCCGCCGACCGGGTGGTCTACGTCGGCGACTCGATCCCGCACGACGTGGTCGGCCCGCAGACGGCCGGGCTGCGGGCCGTCTGGCTGAACCGGCGCGGCGAGTCCTGCCCGGCCGAGGTGCGCCCGGACGCGCAGATCACCAGCCTGGCGCAGCTGCCCGACGCCCTCGCCGACCTGTTCTGAGCCCGACTGTTCTGAGCCCGACTGTTCTGAACCGACTGCGCTGCTGCACAGCAAGCGGTCACAGTTCGCCGGCGAGCAGCTGGGACACCGCCTCGGCGGTCGCCTGCACCTGCGCGCTGATCGCCGACACGTCCAGGGTGCCCATCGCCACCACCCCGACGCTGGCCTCCAGGCCGGGCACGCCGAGCACCGGGGCGGCGATCCCGTACGCGCCGGGCTGCAGCTCGCCGCTGCTGGTCACCGGTCCGGGCGTACCGTCGCGGCCGGCCAGGATCGCCCGGCCGGCGGCGCCGCGACCGACCGGGTGCCGCGACCCGGCCCGGTACGCCACGTGGAACGCCGTCCAGCTCGGTTCGACGACGGTGATCGCCACCGCTTCCGCGCCGTCGGCGACGGTCAGGTGGGCGGTGGCCCCGGAGGACTCGGCGAGCCGGCGCAGCGCCGGCAGCGCGGCGTCGGCCAGCAGCGGCTGCGCCCGCCGGGCCAGCTGCAGCAGCCCGGCACCGAGCCGCAGTCGGCCGGCGGTGTCGCGGCGCAGCATGCCGTGCGCGGCCAGGGTGGTGGCCAGCCGGTAGACGGCGGCCCGACCGATGCCGAGCGCTCCGGCGGCCTCGGTGACGGTGATTCCGCCGGTCGCCTCGGCGACCAGGCCCAGCAGGCGCAGCCCTCGGTCCAGGGTCTGAGCCGTCTCCGCCCCTCGCGCGTGCACACCGACAGAGTACGGACGGGTGCCAGTCGGTACCCTCGTAGCGTGACGCTCCGCTTGTACGACACCGCGACCAGGTCCGTGCGGGACTTCGTGCCCCGCCAGCCCGGCGAGGTCAGCGTCTACCTGTGTGGCGTCACCGTCCAGTCCGCCCCGCACATCGGTCACCTTCGCTCCGGCGTCAACTACGACGTGCTCCGCCGCTGGCTGGCCCACCAGGGGCTGCGGGTCACCTTCATCCGCAACATCACCGACGTCGACGACAAGGTGCTGGACAAGGCGGCCGCCGCCGGTCAGCCGTTCTGGTCGATCGCGTACGCCAACGAGTTGGTGCTCGCCGCCACGTACCGCAGCCTGAACGTGCTGCCGCCGACGTACGAGCCGCGCGCCACCGGGCACATCCCGGAGATGCACCAGCTGATCGAGCGGCTGATCGAGCGCGGCCACGCCTACCCGGCCGCCGACGGCAGCGGCGACGTCTACTTCGACGTCGCCTCGTTCGCCGACTACGGCGCGCTGTCCGGGCAGCGCCTGGACGCGATGCAGCCGGCCGGCGACGGCGCCGAGCGGGCCAAACGCGACCCGCGTGACTTCGCACTGTGGAAGGGCGTCAAGCCGGACGAGCCCGCCGACGCGGCCTGGCTCTCGCCGTGGGGTCCGGGCCGGCCCGGCTGGCACATCGAGTGCTCGGCGATGTGCTGGCGCTACCTCGGCCCCGAGTTCGACATCCACGGCGGCGGGCTGGATCTGACCTTCCCGCACCACGAGAACGAGGTCGCCCAGTCCAAGGCGGCCGGGTTGCCGTTCGCCCGCTACTGGGTGCACCACGGGCTACTCAACCTGGGCGCGGCGAAAATGAGCAAGTCGCTGGGCAACGTCATCGACCTCGACCACGTCGCCCGGCTCGGGGTGCGCCCCGCCGAGCTGCGCTACTACCTGACCGCGGCGCACTACCGGTCCCGCATCGACTACTCCGACGACGCCCTGCGGGAGAGCGCCACCGCGTACCGCCGAATCGAGGGTTTCGTCCGGCGGGCCGCGGAGCAGGTCGGGGCGAGCCCGACGCCGGACGCGGCCACCCAGGTGCCGGCGGCGTTCGCGGCGGCGATGGACGACGACCTGAACACGTCGGCCGCTTTCGCCGTGCTGCACGACGAGGTCCGCGACGGCAACAGTCTGCTGACCGGGGCCGGGGTGACCGCCGCCGGGAGCGACGGCGACGCCGACGCCGACCGGGCGCTGCGGGCCAGCCTGGGCCGGGTCCGCGCGATGCTCGGCGTGCTCGGCCTCGACCCGCTCGCCCCGGCGTGGGGCGACGCCGCCCCGCGCGACGAGCTGCGCGGCGCGGTCGACGCGCTGATCGCCCTCGCCCTCGACCAGCGGGCGCAGGCCCGCGCCCGGCGCGACTGGGCCGCCGCCGACGCGGTGCGGGACCAGCTCAAGCAGGCCGGCGTCACGGTCGAGGACACCCCGCACGGCCCCCGTTGGACCATTGGAGAGCAGACCTGATGCCCGGCAACTCGCAACGACGTGGCCGGCGGGTCACCCCCAAGAAGGGCACCACCCAGGGCTCCGGCGGCAAGAACCGGTCCGGCCTGGCCGGCAAGGGCCGCACCCTGCCGGCCGACGAACGGCCGTGGCACAAGGGCTACTCCGGCACCGAGAAGTTGCCGAACAAGACCGCCTGGAAGCAGGAGAAGGAACGCCGGGCGGCGGCCGCCGAGGGGCGCGCGCCGAAGATCGGCGTACCCGGGACGAAGGACACCACCTGGGGCGGCGGTGGCCGCAGCCGGGGCGGTCCGGCGACCGGCCGGTTGGCCCGGGGCGGTGCCCGGTCCGGGCCGCGGGTCTCCCCGGGCCGCAAGGCGCACCCGCCGAAGGACGCCCCGGAGCTGCTGGTC
>Ga0207773_100522_pt1 | contig 14504 bp, 14 predicted proteins | sample TtaePargueraPR_2_FD_187281 | JGI IMG/M metagenome (GOLD analysis project Ga0207773, IMG submission 187281) | Aerobic enrichment media microbial communities from Bioluminiscent Bay, La Parguera, Puerto Rico - Tt and M1 (3) (SPAdes) | ecosystem: Environmental > Aquatic > Marine > Unclassified ...
GTAGATATTGTTAAACTCTTGCATGACCTGCCCCCTCGATGTGGCTCTGTGTTTAGGGTTATTTCCAGCCTCCAAACATAACCCACGATGTCGAGGCTGGGCAGGTCAATCCATGATGTCTACAGGGTAGTTACGTTTAATCTTTGTCCAGGAGTTCCAGATACTGCTGATGAAGGGCTTCTACCTGGGCTCTCAGGCCGGCCAGATCCCCGGAATTATCCAGCACATCGTCCGCCTTCGCCAACCGCTCAGCCCGCGACAGCTGCGCTCCCATAATCTTGCGGATCTGCCCCGGATCACTGCGATCCCGCCCACTCGCGCGTTCGACCTGCAGCGCTTCCGGCAGATCCACCACACAGATCCTGTCCACCAGTTTAAACTGCCCGGACTCGATCAGCAGCGGCGACTCCAGAATTCCATAGGCGCTGCGGCTGGCTTCCAGCGCCTGCACTATCTCCTCCCGAATCAGCGGATGCAGCAACCCCTCCAGCCACTCCCGCTCCCCGGCATCGTCGAACACCAGCCGGCGCAACTGGGTCCTGTCCAGTTCACCATTCTCCAGCAGAGCCCCGGCGCCAAAGTGCTCCGCAATCTTCGCCAACGCCGGTTGCCCCGGCTGCACCACCACCCGCGCCGCCCAGTCCGCGTCGACCACATCGACCCCCAGCGCCCGAAAACAGTCCGCCGCCGCCGACTTGCCGCTGCCGATGCCGCCGGTCAATCCAATAGTAAGCACAGTTTCCACACCTTCTTGTAGGAGCGGCCCATGGCCGCGATCGAGCCCAAAACATCCCCGGAACTCGAAATCATGCCCTCGTAGGAGCGGCCGTTGGCCGGGATCGGAGCTTGGCCGGTACTGACACGGGACAGGATCCCCAGCCAGCCTACCAGCGCTGAAACCCAATTGTAGGGCCGAAGGCGCCGTGAATACACGGAGCGGCAGGAGCGAACCCTGTGTTTGCCCTAATCGGATCTACTCAAATACGAATAAGGGCGGACCCAAAGTCCGCCCTCAACACACTTTCGTCATTCCGACGCGGCGCCTGTGCCGGACTTGATCCGGCACCGGAATCCAGTCTCCCAGCGGATGCCCGCGAACTGCCCAGCCCGGATGTTGGGGTAAAGCGGCCTGATGACTAAAATGATGTATAGTTGCATCAAAGCAGAAGCGGAGGGTAACTGCCATGAGAACCACAGTCACTATCGACGATGCCCTGTACCAGAAGGCGCTGGAGATGGCCGACCAAGACATGGATAAATCAGAATTGTTCAGAGAGGCCATCAAGACCTTCGTAAGGGTACAGGCGGCCAAACGCCTGGCGGCCCTGGGCGGCGCCGCTCCGGAAATGAAAGACGTGCCACGCCGCCGTGGGGCGGCGGTGTGAGCGTAGTCGTAGACACCTCGGTGTGGGTGAATCACTTCAGGCGCCGAGACGATACCCTGGTAACCCTGCTCGAGAGCGACCAAGCCCTTACACATCCGATGGTCTTGGTCGAACTCGCCTGCGGTACACCGCCAGAGCCGCGCCAGCAAACGCTTGGCTATATAGGGCTTCTGCAGGCAGCCAATCAGATAAGCCTGACTGAGCTGGCCGAATTCATAGAGCGAGAAAAGTTATATGGGCAGGGCTGCGGTCTGGTGGACATGGCGCTGCTCGCATCCACCCTGGTCACCCCGGGCGCCAGGCTATGGACGCTGGACAAGCGCCTTGCCGACCTGGCGGAGCGGTTTGCCGTAGCATACGTCCCGCACCATTGACCCTCTCCCGGGACCACCCGCCGCCAGCTCCGCAAGGGGCCGTAAGCCCGCCCCCGGGAACGCCGAGCTCCAGCTCGGCAAGCGGGCCGCGGGCTGGACGATGACCGGGCCCCACCCCGGAATAGTCCAGATGATACGCACTACCCACAATCCGATCCCCGCTGAGCATTAACCATATTGGTTATTTCTACTTGCAAAAATAACCAATATGGTTAATATTCGCTCGATGGAAAAGCGCACCGCCCACTACAATCTCAAGGAGATCCAGGTCCAGATGGCGGAAGTTGCGGGCCTGCGCCTTACCAGCCTTCGCCCGCCGTGGGTTGCATGAGCTGGGCTTTGGCGTTAACCGATGCGATTGCCGCCATTCAACACCTGACGCCAGGTGACTTGCACAAGAGCATGACCACTTACGCGGATCACCGGGTGTGGCAGGATGTTTATACTGCCGAGTATCTGGGCGAGGCGCTGTACATCAAATTTCAGCAGGATGAAAACGGTTATTTCACCGTTTCTTTCAAGGCACTGTAACAGGAGTGTATAGCTGTGACTAAAGCGAGCGCCAAACCCGCGCGCTGCCCCCAGTGTGGCCGCGGTACCCTGAGTCGCTACGCCAAGCCGGAAATCTTCACTTATCGCGGGCAGAGCATCACCCTGGAGCAGCCTGGAGAGTGGTGCGATTACTGCGGGGAAGGCATTCTCACCGGCGAGGATATGCAGACCACTGAAGCCGCGCTGACGGCCTTCCGCCAGGAGGTGCGCGCACAACAGGCGCGCCGCTACAAGGAAGTCCGCAAGCGTTTGGGGCTGACACAAAAGGATCTGGCGGCCATTTGCGGCGGAGGGGTCAATGCGTTTTCCCGCTACGAGCGCGGGGAAGTGGAGATACCGCTGGCCGTGCGGCGGTTGCTGGAGATTCTCGACCGGCATCCCGAATTACTGGATGAACTGAAGGCTGCCTAGGGGGGGCATCCCTGATCGCCGCAGGCCTCGTGGGAGCCTGCCCTGCAGGCGATTAGCCGCGGGGCCTCAGTCAGAGCCCCCAACCCGGAAACATAGCGGGCCGAAGGCCCGCCATTCATCCATTCAACCCCGAATAACTGAGATACCACCCCACAATCCGATCCCCCCAAAGCATCGCAATCCACCCGGCCCCGGCCAGGTAGGGCCCAAACGCAATCGGCAGATTCCTGTCCCGCCCAGCAATCACACTCCAGCTCAACCCGGCCACGGCCCCCACGGCCGCGGACAGCAGAATCACCAACGGCAACATCTGCCACCCAAACCAGGCACCGATGGCCGCCAGAATCTTGAAATCCCCGGCCCCCATCCCCTCCTTGCCGGTGACCAGCCTGAAGAGATGGAACACCGACCACAGCGCCAGGTAACCGGCAATGGCCCCGATCACCGCATCCTGCAGCGGCACAAATAGGCCCCAGAGGTTGATCAACAGCCCCGCCCACAGCAGCGGCAGAGTGATGCTGTCCGGCAGCAGCTGCTTGTCGAAGTCGATCCCGGTCAGCGCCACCAACGCCCAGGTAAATACACAGCCCGCCAATGCCTGCCAGGTAAAGCCCAGCTGCCAGACGACGATGGCGGTCAGCAGGCCGGTAACCAGTTCAACCAGCGGATACCGCTTGGAGATGGCCGTGCCGCAGTAACCGCACTTGCCCCCCAGCAGCAGGTAGCTGACCAGCGGCACGTTGTGCCAGGGCTTGATCTCGGCATCGCAGTTGGGGCAGTGGGAGTGGGGGAGGATCAGGTTGAAGGGCTCATCCGGCTCTTTTTGCTCCGCCGGGTCCGGTTTGGTTTCGAAGTAGTTGTAGAAGTCCCGCTTGTATTCCTGCTCCATCATGATGGGCAGGCGGTAGATGACGACATTGAGGAAGCTGCCGATCAGCAGGCCCAAAACAAAAGCGCTGCCCAGGAGCAGCGCTTGGTAGGAAATCAGAGTTTCAAGCATATACTTTATACAACTTGGCCCAACTGGAAGATAGGCAGGTACATGGCAATCATCAAGCCGCCCACCAGGATGCCCAGAACGGCCATGATCATCGGTTCCAGCAGGGTCGTCAGGTTGTCCACCATGTTATCTACGGCTTCCTCGTAAAAATCCGCTGCTTTCCCCAGCATCTCGTCCAGCGCACCGGATTCCTCGCCGATGGCCGCCATCTGCACCAGCATTGTAGGGTAGAGGCCTGAATGGCGCATGGCCCCATTCAGTGGGATACCGGTAGCAACCGAGTCGCGAATCTTCAGAGTGGCTTCTTCATAGAGACTGTTGCCGGTAGCGCCAGCGACCGATTTGAGCGCGTCGATTAGCGGCACACCGGCAGCAAAAGTGGTTGACAAGGTGCGCGCATAGCGGGCGGCGATAGAGTTATAGGTAATCATTCCCAGAATAGGTAGGCGCAGAATCAGCCGATCGAAAAACTCAGCGACTTTTTTGTTGCGTTTCTTGACTTCAATAGTACCGCCGATACCCACGACCACGGCGATCAGGGCAATAAACCAGTTGGCCTGCATCCACTCCGACATACCGACAACCAACTGGGTAAATGCAGGTAGGTCGGCCCCGAAGCTGGAGAAGGTCTCGGCAAATTGGGGTACTACCTTAATCAATAGAATTGAGGTGACAACGATAGCGACCACGATAACCGCTATCGGATAAGTCATGGCCTTCTTTATCTTCGCTTTCAGTGACTCGGTCTTCTCCTTGTAGGTGGCAATTCGATCCAGCATGGTTTCAAGTGCACCGGACTGCTCACCGGAAGCGACCAGGTTGCAGAAAAGATCGTCAAAATATCGGGGATGTTTACGTAGCGCATCGGCAAAAGCCGTCCCGGAGGCCACGTCGTCCCGAATCTTGAAAATAAGCTCTTTGACGCCCTGATTGTCCAGGCCGTCAGCGACGATCTCAAAGCTTTGCACCAGGGGTACGCCGGCCTTCATCATGGTGGCCATCTGACGGGTAAACAGGGCGATATCGGCGGGCTTGACTTTTTTCTTGCCGCCAAAGAGGGGCTTGGGCTTCTTCTGTACCCGGTTGGCAATAATCCCTTGGCGGCGCAGTTGCGCCTTCACCAGCGCGGGACTGATGCCGTTGATCTCTCCCTCGACCTTGTTGCCTTTTCCGTCCACGCCCTTGTAGACATAAGCGACTGCTGCGGCATTGGCCATGACTGTTGTTCCCGTTTCTTGTTATCAGCATGGCTTATGCCATGCTTGGATGTAATTCGTCATTCCGGCGCAGGCCGGAATCCAGCTCCCCGGGTTCATGGTATCCGGAGAAACAACGCTATCTAGTGACTTAATCCTTGGTAACCCGGTTCGCCTCTTCCAGGCTGGTAATGCCCATCACCACCTTGCGCAACGCCGAGGTGCGCAGGTTGTTGAACCCCTCCTTGCGCGCCTGGTCCGCGATCTGAATCGAGTTACCGCCCTCCATTATAATTCTGGAGATCCCATCGGTGATGCGAACCACTTCATACACACCCACACGGCCCTTGTAGCCCTTGGAGCAGTGCTCGCAGCCCTCCGGCTGGTAGAGCTTCCATTCGCTTTTGGGGATGGTTACAGTATCGAATCCCTCTTCTTTGAGCACTTCATCCGGCAGGATTACCGGCTTTTTACATTCATTGCACAGGCGCCGCGCCAGGCGCTGGGCGATAATCACGCTCACTGAGGTGGCGATATTAAAGGTGGGAACCCCCATGTTCATAAGGCGCGTCAGCGTCTCAGGGGCTGAGTTCGTATGAAGAGTGGAGAGCACCAAGTGGCCGGTTTGCGCCGCCTTGATCGCGATCTCCGCGGTCTCCAGGTCGCGGATCTCCCCCACCATCACGATATCCGGGTCCTGGCGCAGGAAGGAGCGCAGCGCCTCGGCAAAGTTGAGGCCGACCTTGGGGGCCACATTAACCTGGTTGATACCTTCCAGGTTGATCTCCACCGGGTCTTCCGCGGTGGAGATATTGCGCTCCGCGGTATTGAGGATATTCAAGCCGGTATAGAGGGATACAGTCTTGCCGGAGCCGGTGGGGCCTGTTACCAGGATCATGCCCTGGGGCTGGGCCAGGGCATCCATATAGATCTTCTTCTGGCCGTCCTCGTAACCGAGGGCATCAATGCCCAGTTTGGCCGAAGAAGGGTCCAGAATCCGCAGCACTATCTTCTCCCCCCAGAGAGTGGGCAGGCTGTTGACCCGGAAGTCGATGGCCTTGGTCTTCGATAGTTTCATCTTGATGCGACCGTCCTGGGGCACCCGCCGTTCGGAGATATCCATCTTGGACATCACTTTCAGGCGCGCTGAAATACGTGAGGCCAGCTGAATTGGCGGCTTGGCCACCTCGTGCAGAACTCCATCGGTGCGGAGGCGCACCCGATAGGTCTTCTCGTAAGGCTCAAAGTGGATATCCGAGGCTCCAGTGCGGATTGCATCGAGGAGAATTTTGTTTACAAAACGTACGACTGGCGCTTCGTCGCCACCCGGGTCATTGTCGTCTTGACGCTCTGTCTTCCCGCCCTCCACATCGAGGGCATCCAGCTCCTCGTCATCCATGCCCTCCAGTCCGGCTCCCATATCGCCGCTGTCCGACAGGTAGCTTTCGACAGCCTTGGCCAGCTTGTCCGCTTCCACCAACACGGCATCGGTATTCAGGCCGGTATTGAAGTTGATTTCATCCAGGCCAGCCAGATTAGTGGGGTCCGCCACGGCCACAAACAGCCGGTTACCGCGCTTGTAGAGAGGCAGGGCAAAGTGCTTGCTGATCAATTTCTCGTCAACAAGATCCTTTGGAATCAGATCGAAGTTGTAGCTACCCAAGTCAAACAGGGGGGAGCCAAAGGCCTGGGAGGCGATGCTGGCCAATTCGCGGCTTGCCACCAGTTTGGTCTCTACGGCGTGGTGAGCAAACGTCTGGTTTTCTCTCCGAGCGGCCTTAATAGCGGAGATCGCTGTGGGCTCGTCGAGGATTCGGTCAGCCACCAGCCGTTTGGCCAGGCCGTTCAAGGGGGTAGTGCTCATGAATAGGACCGCTGCATGGAAGCTACTGACTGCTTGTTGTTCGTGCTGTCGGGAGCCCGCGCTTATTTTTTGACCGTTGCATGGACTGCAAATCGGTAATGGCTGCCAAGCCCCCAAATATAGCGAATTAGCTTCTATCAGCCAAACCCAAGAATCGTTGACTGAGGTGGGTGTCTCATTTCCGGGGCATCGTATTTTCCTGTTTGAATTTGACGCATTTTGTCAGGAATGGGTTTAGCGTGTCAGCGATGGGCTTTGTTGAGCAAATAATATCCAGGCGTGACGTGACTATTGTCCCATTTGTAGTGCACTTGATGGATTTTACGCTTGCCATATTTGGCACAAAGCTTGTATCTTCTTTCGTGACTTCCTCACGGGATGCTCTCCCTCGCGGGATTCACCAAAACCAAAAGTCTGTATGGAGACGGTTACAATGAAAAAGCAACAGGGTTTTACTCTTATTGAATTGATGATCGTGGTGGCGATCATCGGTATTCTGGCTGCGGTGGCGCTGCCGGCTTACCAGGATTACACCAAGCGTTCGCATGTTGCTGAAGGTTTATCACTGGCATCTGGTGCGAAGGCGGCAGTTTCAGAATATTACTCTTCTGAAGGCTCTTGGCCTTCTAGTAATGCTGCTGCAGGTCTTGCGTCTACTATCTCTGGTACTGCAGTTTCAAGTGTGGTAGTGCAAAATAGTGCTATCACTATTACTTTCAATGCGAAGGTGGACAGCGGCAAAAAGCTTGAATTGAAAGCTTCGGATCAGAATGGCGCAATTCAGTGGGCATGTGGCGGTGGTAATACTGACGTAGACGGAAAGTACCTGCCTTCTCGCTGTCGTTAGTCAAGCTACTGACAGCGAGGAAAGGGGCTTATGAAGCCCCTTTTTTATTTAAATCCAAATATGCGTACCTAATGTTCTCGACGTATCTCAGATTAGTTAGTGTTTTTCTGGCCATTGTCTACAGCTATCAGCTCGTCCAAGGCATCCCGCAAAGCGGGCAGGATACCACTCTTATAGTTCTGTTGTTAGAGCAGTTAGCTAACCTCGCGCTATGGCTTGACCTGCTGGAATACATCCTTGCCATTCTTTGTTTTGCTGCGCTTTGGTGCGCATTCCTAATTCTCGCCGAGCAGGGGCTTTCAAGGCTGATCAGTGATAACCCTGCCGGGATTAGGTCGACACTTGTATTCCTTGTGTCCGCAACTTTCCTACTTTCGCTGAATGCGTACTGGTTCCCTCTGTCTGTTTTCTCGTGGCCTGTGGGACAGCCTGTATATGGGTCGCTTGCCTTAATTAGCGGATTGACCTGGTTGATTCTCGTGATTGGAGGAGGAGTTTCCACCTGGAAACGGAGGGAGCCGGCAAAATGGCTGGTACCAATAGTGGTGCTACCCTTAGTTTGCGTATTGGCACTCCCTAAGCCGAAAGTGGTGGTCAGAAGTTCGCACACGAAGCCAAATATCATAGTCGTAGGAATCGACGCACTGAGGCCAGATCGAATCGGGCACTTTGGCTTTCAACCATCGATTACGCCTAACATTGATGAGCTTCTGTCGATGGGCACTACTTTTACGAACGCCTATTCGCCGATGGGGCGTACCCATGTCGCATGGTACTCCATGCTGTCAGGCCAGCTGCCCGCCAATCATGGACTGCGGTTCAATCTTGCTGACGGAGTATTGAAAAACAAGACGCTACCGTTATTGTCTCGGTTAAAATCCACCGGTTACCACACTGTTTGGGCGATGGATGAACGGCGCTTTAATAATTTTGATGAAAGCTACGGGTTCGATTCCGTGATCGGCCCTGAGTTGGGTGCTGCAGATTTTATTATAGGGTTTATTTACGATAACCCGCTTACAAACTGGATTGTAAATACGAGAGTTGGTGGTTGGTTTTTTCCTTTCGTGTATACGAACCGTGCACAATTTAAAACCTATAACCCGTATATGTTTGTAAATCGCGTTGTTGATGAGGTCGTATCAATCCCCGATAAACCTATTTTCTTATCCGTACATCTGACCATGCCCCATCATCCATTTGTAAATCACATGATGGATGAGCCCCAGGGGCATGCGATTGAAAATAGTGAAAACCCTACTCACTATCGATATTTGTCTATGGTTCAACTCGCGGACAAGCAGCTTGGGTTTTTGATCAAAAGCTTGGGTGGGGCAGGGCTTCTGGAAAATTCTGTGCTCTATCTTGTCTCTGATCATGGTGAAGGGTTAATAACAAAAGACGACCATGTCAGTTCTGCAAATCCGTATGCAAGTCTCAAAATGGGGGTAAATGGTCATGGGACCAACTTACTTAATACATCGCAGAATAAAGTTCTTCTCGCTCGTATCGATTTCCGCAATCTCAATCCCGGAGCAGATAATAAGCTTCGAAGCTTAGTAGATCTGGCACCCACAGTTCTAGAGGACGCGAATGCTGATTCTTTTGAAATGGCTGATGGAGAGAGACTTAGTGCAGCTGGTGATGGCGATCGTATCATTTTGTTGGAAAGCAGTTTTTTCATGGAGGCGCTAACTGCAAATGTAGTCAATGAATTTCAAGTAGCTGCGGATGGATTTAAGTTTTACCGCATTAACGGGAATGGACGCTTGGCACTCCGCGAAGATATGATCCCGCTACTTTTAAGCTCAAAACAGTTTGCGGCCGTTTCTGGTGATTATTTATTGATGTTACTACCCTTTATGGATGACGATGCGATAGTATTGAAAGTTTCGGAAAATAAGTGGTGGCCAATATCTGCCCACGGCGGAGATTTAGATTCAGTTAATTACAGAAGGTTGCTTAGCGCTGCCTGTTCATACCGTCATCAGAACAGCAGCGTAGAGCCCCTTTCGGTCTGCAAGGGGGTCATAGGTCGTGAGAGCAAATAGTCGAATACACTTTATCAATTCAATAAGGCTAAATGAACAATGCTCGACTTTTTTATGGGCAACGTTTTTTGCTGTTGTGTATTTGGCGACTCAGATTCTGTTTGCTCCGCACTTGCCTGTCGTAATGGATGAGTTTCAGGGAGCAAGCAGTATTTATCGAAGTGTTTATGAGATGCCGTACAGGGACTATGTGCCATATAAGCCTGTCTTAGGTTATTGGCTGCAGTCCATTTTCGGCGGTTCATATGAAACTGCTGCGCAGTATGTCCAAGATCTAAAACATGGTATCTACTTTGTAAACGCTTTGGCAATAGCACTGCTCACATGGGTATTATTTAGAATGCCTCAGGTGGGCGATAGATGGGCAATTGCCTATTCGATAGGACTCTTGTTGTTGGTTTCCACTTTTGTCGAAAGAAGCGGCGCCCTCAGAGTGGATATGTTAACCATATGGTTTGGACTGTTTGCGAGTGCGGCTTTCATTAAGGAGCGCTACATTATCGCTGGTTTACTTATCGGTTTTGGTTTTCTTGTATCACAAAAAATCTACTTCTTTACAATTGCTTGGCTTGTTTCTCTGTGCCTTCATTGGATTGCTCATGACAGGAGTACCTTTTTACTTAAAAAGGGACTTGCTAGCCTGTCGGCCTTCGTGAGCGTGCTAGCGATCTATATTTTGATCTTCGGCTCATTAACTTCTTTTCGAACAGTTTTGGAATCATTGTTTATTGCACATACTGATATCGCGTTTGGAAACTTGTATAAAGGACTGGGAAAATACTGGATTCAGTCTTTAGAGAGGAACTTTCTTTTCTATACACTGCTTATCACAGTATCTGTATCACTTCTGCTGAAGGTGAAGCGACTCGACCAAGTGCAGCAGAAAATCATGGTGTTTGGTTTGGTGCTATCCGGGTTGTGCCTCAATCATGTCCAACCTTGGCCGTATTTTGTGCCGTTCTTGCTAGTTGTGTCATTGTTCATGATACCGCTATGGTTGAAGACAATTAAGTTGAAAACCCCGAATCTATTGATGTTTCTCGCAATTGTGATTCTTGTTCAGGTGGGGGTGGTAGCAGATCGTTACTTACGCCTACAGAACTTCAATAATAGTTATCAGTACGACCAATTAGAACTTCTCGAGTCATCACTTGAGGACGATGATTATTATCTTGCAGGTGTGAAAATGCTACCGCAGGCGAAGCATGTCGAAGGCCTTGAATGGCTCGATGCTGCAAAGCTAAAAAAACTAAATGAAGAAAGCCAGATAGATGTGTTAGATTTACTTGAGAAACGCTCTCCAGAGTACGTTTTGAATAACTACCGACTTTATGGCCTTCCTGGCGATATAAGAGTATGGCTAAGCGATAATTATGAAGAGCTATGCGGTAGTTTGTTGCGTAGAAAATCTAATTCTTTACCTGGTTCAGGTGCGAAATCCGAAGAACCTGGAAGTGCTAAAGAAAAGAACTGTAACAATAGGCAGTTTTTTGAAAATGTTTATAGTTATTGAGCGGGTGAGTCCGCCTGTCTGGCTAGTAAAAATCAGCTTTTGGAAGTATTTATAATAAGAGTGTAGGTATGGAGGGGGTGTTGGAAGAAAGCTTGGCGCTTAGTCAAACGACGGCAGCAACTGCCAATACTGCAGCGGTGTCTATTGTGATTCCGTGCCTGAACGAGGCGGAAACTATTTCGGCTGTGGTAGCTAATGCGCACTCAGCACTAGATATAATCAAAAAAAAATATAGACTCACTGGAGAGGTCATTGTTGCGGATAACGGTAGTAGCGATGGAAGTATTGAGAACGCGCAGAGGGCAGGAGCTTATGTCGAAAGTGTTACGCGTAAGGGGTATGGTTCTGCAATAAGGGGAGGCGTTTCGAGGGCAAATGGTCAGTTTATCATAATGGGTGATGCTGACGGTGCGCATGATTTTCATGATGCCGTGCCAATGATAGGGCGCCTCCTCAGCGGTGATGATTTATGTATGGGGTCAAGATTTAAAGGGCATATTAGCAAGGGGAGTATGCCTTATCTGAATCGGTATCTAGGAAATCCCCTTCTTACCGGTATTCTAAATGTTTTATTTCGGAGCGGAATGTCAGATGCCCACTGTGGGCTCCGCGCATTTACTCGTGATGCATTTGATACTTTAAGATTGAACTCCAGTGGTATGGAGTTCGCCAGTGAGATATTGATAAAGTCATCGCTACTTAAGTTGAAGTGTTCTGAAGTCCCTATAACCCAGCATACTGATGGGAGAGGGCGCCCGCCTCATCTTCGCCCTTTTCGCGATGGGTGGCGACATTTAAAGTATATGTTACTACTAGCCCCTACTTGGGTATTTCTGGGTCCGTCGCTTGTATTTGCTATTCTAGGAGTTTATTTTTACGTTTTACTGTTGAGCGTGGAAAGTGGAATTACTCAGGAGTTTCTGGGGGGTACCTTTGGGGATCACTGGATAATTGTTGCTTCTAGTTGTTTGTCTTTTTCCCATACTTTATTTTTGGGAGGGTGCGCATCATATCTTTACTCTATCGGTAGGGGGTACAGGCGTTTTTCAGGTAAGGCCGCTCTCTTGTGGCGTTTCTGCAAGTTTGAATGGATGATATTGCAAAGTGCTTTAGTTTTCACATTTGCGTTGTTCTTAATCACATTCATTTTTAATGAGTGGAGCGTTAAAAATTTCCAGAATTTGAATGCGATACGTCCGCTTTCTCTTGCTGGTGCGCTTATATTGATTGGATTTCAGCACTTTTCTTCTGCCTTCTTGGTGAACATAATAAACGAGAAGAATTAACCCTATGTAATATAAATGTTCCCACGGCTTTTGAGTTTAGTCGCTCGATCTGTGCTTGGCTCAAAGTATTGTTTTCTGGCTTAGTTTTAAATTCAGAGCATTGTGTGAGGTTATATGAGTGGTGGCAGCGATCTACCTATGTATGAGCGCGTTTCGAATAATATGCTTGAAAGACGGAGCGCCCTTGCAAAAAATTTCTCTCAGCAAATTCTGCGTACAATAGAGCCCTTTCTGGAGAAGCCTGTTTCGAAGTTGCGAGTTTTAGATTTAGGCTCTGGCTATGGGTTTACGGCGAATGAACTTGCTGATCACTGTCGAGAGGTTATCGGGCTCGAGCCAAGTGAGACCATGGTTTGTCAGAGTCGCAAAATGGCTGCTAGAAAAAGTAATTTGAAGATTGTCAAGGGTACTTTGGACGATGAACTGATAGGAAAACATTTTGATCTTATCATTCTAGATAACGTGCTGGAGCATATTTCGGACCAGCGGGGAGTGTTACAGCATATTGCTGAGAGATTAAACCCTGGCGGTATACTATTTTTACTAGTGCCGAACAAATTGTGGCCTATCGAGGTACATTATCACCTCCCTTTTCTGAGCTATTTGCCTCTTCGTTTGGCTAATTTGTACCTTCGCATAACAGGAAACGGTGGTGATTATAGCGATGCCTGTTATGCACCTAGTTATTGGAGATTGAATAAACTTCTTGCTGAGAGAGGTGAGCTAACTTTTCAGTATGCATTACCTGCAGATATTGAACTCGCAGGAGGAGTTAACTCAATCTACAGAATTGGTTTGAGATTAATTCGGCATTTTCCTATTTTTTGGTGTATTTCTAAATCTTTTCTAGTGATCGGCAAAAAGCATCGTTAGTATTGATGTTTCCAGGTTGAAAGATCCCGCTTGAGGATTTCCTCCAAGTGTTGTATGTCTTGTGAAAATTCGTGGTATAGATTTGCCTTTTGAAGGTTTGTGACTGACGCTCGCTTTTTATGTGCAGTATTTAACTTAAGATCTAGATCCCTAATCAGATTTCTGATTCCGATATTGTTGGCTAGTGGTTTGGCGACTGGTTGTAACCATTGAGGTGGATTCACTAAAAGCCTTTTTATTTTTGGAAACTTTGAAACTGTATTCGGGTTTTTGGGGCTTAAATCTGCTTGGTAACTTGCATCAATCTCTAAAAAGCCCAAGGTCTTTCTGTATACTGATTCAGTTGAGCTTTTTAATTCATCGAAAAGAATTACTAAAACTTGGTCTTTTTCAAATATATCAAGGTAACGCTTTACTTGTCTGGAATACAACGCAACCTCTCGATAAAACAATATCTGAGGAAATACTGCTGTTTTAGGAATTGCTCGCCCAACTTTTCGATCTTTCTCTAGCTCTAGTGCTTTTAAAAAATCGGTTTCGCTTTCAACTGCATCATAGATAAGCTGGCTATGTAATGATTCCAACATATCTATAGGGTGTCTCAGCATAATAATAATTTTGCTATTTGGGTCAAAAGCATGAATTTCTTCTGCTGCCTTTTTCGAGTACAAATAAAATACAGAGTTATCACCAATACGCGATTCTCTTTGAGCATCTTTGAAATGGTTTAAATAGACTTCAAGACTGGTTTTGGCTTTGTCTGGTGGGCGCCTGAAATTGTCAACTGTTTTTAAATCAGATCCAAAGAATTGTAATTCTTTAGGAGCCATAAAAATGTCTGGGTGTTGTGAAAGGTAGTAACCAAGTGATGAGGTGCCACACTTTGGGGCGCCTACGATAAAAAAATTAGGCTTGGGCATTGTCTTTAGAAACTAGAAGCTTTGTCTTTCGATTCTACAGGTTTTTTAACACTTTTGGTAGCACTTACATAGTACACCTTTCATTGAAGTAGGTTGTGGGCTGAGTGCATATTCCGGCCCATCCTGAACACCCATTCTGGTCCATCGTGAACACCAATTCCGGACCATCGTGAACACCCATTCCGGTTTCATCGTGAACACTTTTGCCTGATTTTCCGGAATCGGTGTTCAC
>Ga0207773_100523_pt1 | contig 14416 bp, 9 predicted proteins | sample TtaePargueraPR_2_FD_187281 | JGI IMG/M metagenome (GOLD analysis project Ga0207773, IMG submission 187281) | Aerobic enrichment media microbial communities from Bioluminiscent Bay, La Parguera, Puerto Rico - Tt and M1 (3) (SPAdes) | ecosystem: Environmental > Aquatic > Marine > Unclassified ...
GCGTCGTGGCAGCGGGCCGATGCCGGCTACGGCGGAAACGGGCGCCCGCTCAGCTACCACGAGCTGGCCGACAAGCTGGTGCCCTACGCGCGCGACATGGGCTTCACCCACATCGAGATGCTGCCGGTCACCGAGTATCCCTTCGACGGCTCCTGGGGCTATCAGCCCATCGGCCTCTACGCGCCGACGATCCGCCACGGCTCGCCGCACGAGTTCCGCGACTTCGTCGAAGCCTGCCACGCCGCCGGACTCGGTCTCATCCTCGATTGGGTGCCAGGGCACTTTCCGGCCGACCCGCACGGCCTCGCCCGCTTCGACGGCACCGCGCTCTACGAGCACGCCGATCCGCGCGAAGGCTTCCATCAGGACTGGAACACCCTCATCTACAACTACGGCCGGCGCGAGGTGCAGAACTACCTCATCGCCAACGCACTCTACTGGCTGAAGGAGCACCATCTCGACGGCCTGCGCGTCGACGCCGTCGCCTCCATGCTGTACCGCGACTACTCACGGCGCCCCGGCGAGTGGGTGCCCAACGTGCACGGCGGGCGCGAGAACCTGGAAGCCATCGCCTTCCTGCAGCGCATGAACGAAGTGGTCTACGGCGCCTGCGACGGCATCCTGACGGCCGCCGAGGAATCGACCTCCTTTCCCGCCGTCTCGCTTCCGGTCCATGCCGGCGGCCTCGGCTTCGGCTACAAGTGGAACATGGGGTGGATGAACGACACCCTCGACTACATGCGCCGCGACCCGCTGCATCGGCGCCACCACCATCACCAGGTGACCTTCGGCCTGCACTATGCCTTCTCGGAGAACTTCGTGCTGCCGCTCTCGCATGACGAGGTGGTGCACGGCAAGGGCTCGCTGCTGAACAAGATGCCCGGCAGCGAGAGCGAACGCTTCGCCAACCTGCGCGCCTACCTCGCCTTCATGTGGGGGCATCCCGGCAAGAAGCTGCTGTTCATGGGCCAGGAGTTCGCGCAGGCGCAGGAGTGGAGCCACCAGCGCAGCCTCGACTGGCACCTGCTGGAGGACCCGCGTCATGCCGGCATGCAGGCCCTCGTGCGCGACCTGAACCGGCTCTACCGCAGCACGCCGGCTCTGCACCAGCTCGACTGCGAGGGCCACGGCTTCGAGTGGCTGGAAGCCAACGCGGCCGCGGAGTCGGTCTTCGCCTGGCTGCGCTACGGCCGTGACGGCGCGAAGCCTGTCCTGGTGGCCTGCAACTTCACGCCGGTCGAGCGGCGCTGGCGCTTCGGCGTTCCCGCCGCGGGCCGCTGGGGCGAGCGCGTGAACAGCGATGCCCGCGAGTACGGTGGCGCTGGGCGCGGCAATTTCGGCGGCGTTGTGAGCCAGCCGCACGCCAGCCATGGCCGGGCCGACTCGATCGACGTTCTGCTGCCGCCACTGACGACGCTGCTGTTCGATTTCGACGGCTGAACCGAAGGCGCCCTGAAGACGGCTCGCTCAGGCGCAGGCCCGCTTGGCCGGCTGCGCCGTTGTGTTCAGACCCGTCGCCTCGGCGATGAGCTCGAAGGAGCGCAGGCGCGCCGCGTGGTCGTAAACGTCGGAGACGACGATGATCTCGTCGACCCCGGTCTCGCCAGCGAAGGCCTCGATGCCTTCGCGGACCGTCTCCGGGCCGCCCACCACCGAGCGGGCGAGCATGCGCAGCGCCTGCGCCTTCTCCACCGGCGACCAGTAGGTCTCGATGTCGTCGATCGGCGGCTTGCTGAGGCCGCGCGCGCCGCGGAAGAGGTTGGTGAAGGACATCTGCTGGGTGGTCGCCAGCCGCCGCGCTTCGGCATCGTCGGCGGCGGCGATGGTGTTCAGTCCCGCCATGGCGTAGGGGCGGTCGAGCTGCGCCGAGGGCTTGAAGCGGCTGCGGTAGATCTCCAGCGCCGGCAGCAGCTCGGCAGGCGCGAAGTGCGACGCGAAGGCGTAGGGCAGGCCGAGCTCGGCGGCGAGCACCGCGCCGAAGTGGCTGGAGCCGAGGATCCACAGCGGCACGTCGGTGCCGGCCGCCGGCACCGCCTGGATGCGCTGCTGGGCGGCATCCGGCGCGAAATAGGCCTGCAGCTCCAGCACGTCGCGGGGAAAGCTGTCGGCGGTTTCGGGCGAGCGGCGCAGCGCACGCAGCGTTGCTTGATCCGTGCCGGGCGCGCGGCCGAGCCCGAGGTCGATGCGGCCGGGGAAGAGGCGCGCCAGCGTGCCGAACTGCTCGGCGACGACCAGCGGCGAATGGTTGGGCAGCATGATGCCGCCGGCCCCGACGCGGATGGTCTTCGTCCCGGCCGCCACGTGCGCGATGGCGACGGCGGTCGCCGCGCTGGCGATGCCGGGCATGTTGTGGTGCTCGGCGAGCCAGAAACGGCGGTAGCCCCACCCCTCCGCATGGGCCGCGAGGTCGCGTGCGTTGTCCAGAGCGATGCGCGCATCGCCCCCCTCGGTGACCCGCGCGAGGTCGAGAATCGACAGGGCTGGCATGAGCTTTTCCTTTCTCGCTGGGATTAGCGCGATGACTCCACGCCCGCCGGGCTTTGCGGCCGCTCTGTCGGCGCCACGTCGAAGGCACGCAGCCGCCCGAGCCGCAGCACCTCGACCCGGACCGCCCGGCCGATCCGGTCACGATCGAGCAGCCGCACGAGGTCGTCGACTCCGGTGACGCTCTCGCCGTCGAGGCGCACGATGACGTCATGCGTGAGCAGGCCCGCCGATGCCGCCGCTCCGCCGGGTTCGACCGCCGTCAGCCGCGCGCCGAAGCCGTTGTCGAGGCCGGCCGCGAGCGCGTGACGCCGAGGCACCGGCACGGTCTGCGCGGCGACGCCGACATAGGCGCGCCGCACGCGACCGTGCAGGATGATCTCACTCAGGACGTGCTGGGCCGTGTTGCTGGCGACGGCAAAGCAGATGCCCTGCGCCCCGAGGATCACCGCGGTGTTGATGCCGATGACCTCGCCGCGCGAGGAAACCAGCGGCCCGCCGGAGTTGCCGGGATTGAGCGCGGCGTCGGTCTGGATCACGTCCTCGATCATGCGTCCGGAAATCGAGCGCAGCGAGCGGCCGAGGGCGGAGACGATACCGGCAGTGACGGTCGATTCGAAGCCCAGCGGATTGCCGATCGCGATGGCGAGCTGGCCGCGCCGCAGCCGCTTGGAATCGCCGAGCGGCGCGAATGCGAGGCTGCGCGCAGCGTCGGCGCGCAGCAGCGCCAGGTCGGTGTCGGGATCGATGCCGAGCAGCCGCGCCTCGCCGGTCCAGCCCTCGGCGTCCGTCAGGCGAACATCGCGCGCGGCGCCGACCACGTGCGCATTGGTCAGCACCAGCCCGTCCGGCGAAATGACGACGCCGGAGCCAGCGCCGCCGCGCCCGTCTCGCGCGCGCGTCTCCACGCGCACCACGGCGGGCCCCACGGTCTCGACCACCGAGGTCACGGCGTCGGAGTAGGCGTCCATCAGCAGGCGGTCGTCGCCGCCGGCAGGCGCTTCTGCGGACCGCGCCGCGCCTTCGGCGGGGTCGGGATCGGCGAGCGAGAGAAGAGCGGTGTCGAGCATCTGGCGGTCGCGCAGGGGATGATCAGAAACCCTATATGGTTTCCCCCGCAGGCGACCGCTAGAGGGCGCTTGCCGCCGGCGGCGCTAGTCGGCGCAGGGCTCGACCACAATGGGCGCGCCGGCGGCGGCTCCCAGTTCCAGACAACCCTGCGCATGGCAGAGCTGCCAGGCGGACATAGTCGCCCCCGAAGCGGCCAGCACCAGCTCGGGCACCGGCGGCGCTTCCGGCTGCCACACCCACCAGCCGTCGATCTCGCGGGCGCCCTCGCCCGGATCCATGCCGGCGCCGGAGCCCTTCACCCGCGCCTCGGTGAGTTGCAGGCCGGCCGGCGTCACCACCCAGGCCTCGCGCCACTCGGTCTTTTCCACCGAGTGGGTCCAGCTCAGGGTGAACGCGGCCGCCGCCAGCGTCAGCGACTTGCCGGCAGCGATGATGCAGAGGCCGCTCATGCCGCCGGATTGCTCAGCCGGCGCCGGCGGCCTGGCGGGCGGCGCGGAAAGAGGTCCAGGTCCAGGCGGCGAAGGCCAGCGTCAGGGCGAGGCCGATGCCGTCGGTCAGCGGCAGCGCCGCCACCAGGGTGAAGGCCGCCGCGAGGGCGAGCGCCCGCTGCGCCCAGTTCAGCGGGCAGGCGAGGAAGCCGATCACGGCGGCGCCCCAGAGACCGATGGCGAGGATGGCCTTCACCACAATGTAGACCACCGCCGGAACATAGCCGTAAGCGGCGGCCAGCGGCCCCCCGTCCTGCAGCATGAGGGCGGGCGTGTAGACCGCCATGAAGGGGATGACGAAGCCGGCCGCCGCGATCTTGATCGCCTCGCCGGCGATCTTCAGGCCGCTCTCTCGGGCGATCGGCGCCGCGGCGAAGCAGGCGAGCGCCACCGGCGGCGTCAGGTCGGCGAGGATACCGAAGTAGAAGACGAACATGTGGCTGACGATCAGCGGCACGCCGAGCGCGAGCAGCGCCGGACCGGCGATCGAGGAGGTGATGATATAGTTGGGGATGGTCGGGATGCCCATGCCGAGCACCACGCAGGTCAGCATGGTGAGCACGAGCGACAGGAAGAGGCTCGTGTCGCCGACTGAGACAATGAACTGACCGAAGGTATTGGCGGCGCCGGTCAGCGTCATGGTGCCGATGATGACGCCGACGATGGCGCAGGCCATGCCGACGGGCAGCGCCGTCTTGGCGCCCTCCGCCAACGAATCGCGACAGATCCGCAGGGTCTCGCGCCCGCCCCTGGAGAAGACGTTCCAGGCGATGAGGGCGAGGATGGCGGCGACGATCACGTTGATGCCGAACTCGAAGAAGGCGGCGGAAACGACGCCGAGCCCGACCCAGAAGATGATACGCAGGACACCCTGCGGCAGTCCGAGCGCCACCGAGCCGCCGAGGATGAGCAGCGCCGTCAAGGCCAGCCCGACGGTGCCGGCGAAGAGCGGCGTGTAGCCGGTGAACAGCAGGTAGATCAACACCAGCAGCGGCAGGATGAGATACCAGCTCTCGCGCAGCGCTCGGCGGATCGACGGCAACTCGTCCTTCGGCAGGCCCATGAGGCCGCGCTTGCCGGCCTCCAGATGGACCATCCAGAACGCCGAGCCGAAGTAGAGCAGCGCGGGGATGATCGCCGCCTTCACCACCTCGTAGTACTCGATGCCCAGGGTCTCGGCCATGATGAAGGCGACCGCGCCCATCACCGGCGGCATGATCTGGCCGCCCATCGAAGCGGTCGATTCGACGCCGCCGGCGAAGGCGGCGCGGTAGCCGAAGCGCTTCATCAGCGGAATGGTGAACTGGCCCGTGGTCACCACGTTGGCCACGCCGGAGCCGGAGATCGTGCCCATAAGCCCCGAGGAGATCACCGCTACCTTCGCCGCGCCGCCGCGCTTGTGCCCGACGAGGCCGAGCGAGATGTCGGTGAACAGCTTGATCATGCCGGCCTTCTCGAGGAAGGCGCCGAACAGAATGAAGAGGAAGATGTAGGTCGAGGAGACGTAGATCGGCACGCCGTAGATGCCCTCGGTGCCGAAGGCCATGTGCTCGATCACCTGGCTGAGGTCGTATCCGCGATGATTGAGCGGCGACGGCAGGTACTCCCCGTAGAGGCAGTAGGCGAGGAAGAGGCCGGAGATGATCGGCAGCGCCGGCCCCATGATGGCCCAGGCGCCGGCGAAGACGACGGCGAGAGCGACGATGCCGAAAGCGATGTCGCGCGGCAGCGGGTCGCCTGCACGCATCAGCAGCGGGGCGTAGTCCCACCACTGATAGAGCGCGACCGCAGCACCGGCAGCGGCGGCAAGCCAGGCGAGCGCGCGCCACGGCGGCGCGGCGCCGCGCAGCGCGGCCACCAGCGGGAACACGAGAACGGTGAGAAAGCCGAGGTGGAAGGCGCGCACCACCTGGCTGGGGAAATCGATGAGGTGGGCCGCTGTCGCCACCTGGAAGGCCGAGAAGGCGACGGCGATCCAGAACAGCGCACGGCCCTCCAGCGTTGCCGGAAAGCTCGCGGCGAGGGGATCGTGGAGACTGAGCTCCCGCTCGCCGGGCGGCACCTGGTGTTTGTCGCTATCGCTCAGCATCGACCCATCCCTTCAGGCGGAGCCACCGCTGTCGTCCCGGCACTTGTTGCCGGGACCCATTGGCGCTGGTCCGGGGCGACGCCCTATCCTCTAAAGCTTAGTGAGCGGCTAGGGCAATGGGTCCCGGGGACGAGCCCCGGGACGACAGTGTTGCCGTGGCGGGGGCGATCCTTCGGACAAGGGATCGCCCGCAGCCGTCAGCTTACATCAGGCCCTTTTCCTTGTAGAAGCGTTCGGCGCCCGGGTGCAGCGGGGCCGGCAGGCCGGTGGTGGCCTTCTCCAGAGAGATCGCCTTCGCCGCGTTGTGGGCGGCCACCATGTCCGGCAGGTTCTCGAAGAGCTGCTTGGTCATCTCGTAGGCGAGGTCGTCGGAGACCTCGGCGTGGGTGACCAGGAAGTTCACCACTGCGACCGTCGCCACGTCGCTGTCCTGACCGGTGTAGGTGCCGGCCGGAATGGTCGCCGCCACGTAGGGCGCACCGAGCTTCTCGACCACCTCGGCCGGGACCGCCACCATCTGGACGTCGATCGAGGTCGAGAGATCCTTGATCGAGGCGACGCCGAGGCCGGCCGACTGCAGGGTCGCGTCGAGCTGGCGGTTTTTAATCAGCTCCACGGACTCCGCGAAGGGCAGGTACTCGGTCTTGCCGAGATCCTCATAGCTCATGCCGGCGGCGGCGAAGATGGCGCGGGCGTTCAGCTCCGTGCCCGACTTCGGCGCACCGACGGAAAGGCTCTTGCCCTTCAGGTCGGCGAGGCTCTTCACGCCGGACTCCTTGGAGGCGACGATCTGGATGTAGTTCGGGTAGATGGCGGCAATGATGCGCAGCTTGTCGAGCGGCGCCTTGAAGCCGGCGTCGGCGTCGCCTTCCCAGGCGAGCTTCACGGAATCGCCCAGGGCGAAAGCGATCTCACCCTTGCCCTGCTGCAGCAGGTTGAGGTTCTCGACCGAGGCCTTGGTGGACTGCACCTGGGTGCGCACGTCGGCGATCTTCTCGCCGTAGATCTTGGAGAGCGCCACGCCCAGCGGGTAGTAGACGCCCGAGGTGCCGCCGGTCAGCACGTTCACGAACTGCTGCGCCTGCGCGCCTACCGGTGCAAGCGACACGGCGGCGGCCAGGGCCCCGGCCGCGGCAAAGCTCTTGGCAAAACGCTTCATGTGTTCCTCCCTTTGGGCAAAAGCGCGGGCCCCTTCGGGGCCGTCGTTAAGATTCAGTCAACCGTTTCGCAGGAAGCGTGCCAGCCACGAGTGCCGACAAAACCCTAGGCATTCCAACAATTCCGGCTGAAGGAGACGGCAGCCCTCTGGCAGAAACTCGCCAGAACAAGCCGGCAGGTTGGCAAGATTCTGCCAATCCCCGCTTCTTCAGGCGCTTTGCCGGTCGCGCCGCAGTCCGTGGCGCGCCATCTTCTCCGCCAGGGTGCGCCGCGGAATGCCGAGGGCGGCGGCCGCTTCGGCGACGCTGCCGCCGGCCTGCGCCAGCGCCTCGCGGATCAGCTGCGCCTCGTATGCGGCAAGGCGCGCCGGCAGGCTGCCGTCGTCGCCGCCGGGCGGCGGCGCCACCTGGGGGTAGCCCAGCACGTGCCGCTCGGCTTCCGCCTTCAACTCGCGCACATTGCCTGGCCAGGCTGCGGTCTGCAGGGCCGCCACGGTCGCCGGCGAGACCTTCGGCACCGCGACGCCGTGGCGCGCCGCCGCCGCCTCCACGAAGTGGTCGAACAGCAGCGGGATGTCCTGGCGGCGCTGGCGCAGCGGCGCCAGGTGCAGCTCGACGGTCGAGAGTCGGTAGTAGAGGTCGCTGCGGAAGCTGCCACCCGCGGCGGCGCGCTTCAGGTCCGTCTTGGTGGCGGCGATGAAGCGCACGTCGACGGGGCGCAGGCGGTTGCCGCCCAGCGGCTCGACCTGGCGCTCCTGCAGCAGGCGCAGGATCTTGCCCTGCAATGCCAGCGGCATCGACTCGATCTCGTCGAGGAACACCGTGCCGCCATCGGCGTGCTCAATCTTGCCGACGCGGCGGCTGAGCGCGCCGGTGAAGGCGCCGCGCTCGTGACCGAAGACCTCGCTCTCGAAGATGGTCTCCGGCACCGCCGCGCAGTTGATGGCGACGAAGGGCGATTCGCTGCGTCGGCCGTAGTCATGCAGGGCGCGGGCGACAACCTCCTTGCCGGTGCCGGTCTCGCCGACGATCAGGACGTCGGCGTCCACGTCGGCAAGGCGCGCGACGCGGCGGCGCAGCTCGCCCATCGCCGGATCGTTGCCGATCAGCCGCGTCTCCAGGGTATCCCCGCCAGCGACCCGCAGGCGCAGCGTGCGGATCTCTCCCGCGAGGCGGCGCTGCGCGATGGCGCGGTCGAGCACTGCGACGAGGTGGTCGGCGTCGTAGGGCTTCTCGAGAAAATCATGCGCGCCGGCACGCATCGCCTCCACCGCCAGCGCGATGTCGCCGTGGCCGGTCAGCAGGACGACGGGGGTGTCGGCGTCCAGGTGCCGCACGCCCTTCAGCACTGCGAGGCCGTCGAGCCCCGGCATGCGGATGTCGGTCACAACCACTTCGGGCGGCGCAGCGGCGGCTGCTTCGAGGCGGCGCAGCGCGTCGCCGCCCAGCGCCACGCCCTCGACCTCGAAGCCGGTGGCGCCGAGCCATTCGCAGGTCGACGCGAGCAGGTCGGCGTCATCGTCGACCACCATCACTCGACCCCTCGAAACGCCGGACCCGGGCGCACTCATGCCGCGTCTCCCGTACTGCGGTGGCCGACGTCGGCGAGCGGCAGGGTCACCACGAAGGCGGCGCCGCCCTCGGCAGCGCGGCCGGCACTGAGATCGCCGCCGAACTTCTCGACGATGGCACGGCAGATAGAGAGGCCCAGCCCCAGTCCCTCGCCCGCCTGCTTGGTCGAGAAGAAAGGCTCGGTGACGCGCTGCATGACCGCCGTGTCGATGCCGGGCCCGTTGTCGGCGACGGTCACGCTGCCGCTCTCGCCCGCGCAGGCGATGCTGACCCTGACGCGCGGATCGGGCGTGCCCGCCACGGCGTCGAGCGCGTTGTTCAGCAGGTTGAGGACGATCTGCTCGAGCCCGATGTCGTTGGCGCGCACGAAGACCGGCTCGCGCGGCGCCTCGACGGCGATCTCGACGGACCGCAGCCGGGCGCGGTGGGCGACGATCTCGACGGCCGCCTCGACGCTCTTGGCCAGGGCGACCGGCCGCAGGTCGGTCGGCTGCGGCCGGGCGAGGGTCTTCAGATGCCGAACGGTGCGCTGGATGCGCTGCGCCAGATCGCGCGCCTTGCGCAGCAGGCGGCCGGTTTCCGCGCCATCGCCGCGCTCGGCGTAGAGCCCGGCGGTGGCGAGGGTGTTCTCAATGGCTGCCAGCGGCTGGCTTACCTCGTGAGCGATCGCCGCCGACATGCGTCCCAGCGCCGCCAGACTCGCCGCCTGCACCAGGGAATCCTGCGCCGCCCGCAGATCGGCCTCGGCGCGGCGGCGCTCCTGCACCTCCAGCGCCAGCTCGGCGGTGCGCTCGGCCACCGCCCGCTCCAGGGCGTCGTGCGATTCCAGCTTAGCACGCAGCAGCTGGCGGCGCTGGCGCAGGTAGGCGATGCCGGCGCCCGACAGCAGGAAGAGCAAGGCCGCAATGAGGGCGGCGAGCGCGGCGCCGGCCTGGATCGGGGCCCGGTCGCTGGCCGCCAGCAGCAGCCAGCCTTCCGGCCCGACCGCAGCGGTGCGGAACAGCAGCGCGTCGTCGAGCACCGTCGCGGGAGCCGCAACCGCGCCGGCGCCCTGGAACAGCGGTGCGGCCGCGGCGAGGTCGATGCCGGAGTATTTGCGCGAGGCCGCGAGGTGGGCGAGCGCCGCCGGCGTCAGCGGTGCCAGGGTGCGGTACTTCCAGTCCGCCCGCCCTGCCAGGAAGATGACACCGTCGGCATCGGCAATCGCGACGAGCGGGTTGGATTCCGCCCAGCTCGCTTCCAGCGGCGCCATGTCGACCTTCACCACCGCGACGCCGATCAGCCTGTCGCCCCCTTGCGCATCTGCGGCGCGGATGGCCGAGGACAGGAAGTAGCCGGGCTTCCCGGTGGTGACGCCTACGGCGTAGAAGCGACCGTGGCCGAGCCGCAGGGCGTCCTGGAAATAGGGGCGGAAACGGTAGTTGTGGCCGACGAAGCTCTCCGGCGTGGCATGATTACTCGCCGCCACGGTGAGACCGCTCGCATCCAGGACGTAAAGGACATCAGCACCGGTGTCTGCCGCGACGGCCTCGAGGTAGGCGTTGGCGACCGGCGCCGCCGCCTCACCCGCCAGCAGGGCATCGCGGATGCGCGCGTCGCGGGCCAATACCGGGGGCAGCGACCGGTACTTCTCGATCTCGCTCTCGACGCCGCGAGCGAAGAGTTGCAGGCGCTGATCGAGCGACCGCTCGGCCTGGGCGATGCCGGTGTTGAAGGCCGCCTGCCAGACCAGGAAAGTGGCGACAGCCGCCAGCGCGGCCGCCACGGCGACGGCGACGAGGCGGTGGGACAGGATCGACCGGGCCTTAGGCAAGCTCATGCCGGCGATGATATACCGACTCCGCCCTTCCCGAGAAAGGTTGGCCCGAGAAAGACCGGCCGGACGGTCAGTCCGACCCGGCCCCGCCTGCCAGGTGCAGCGGCCCGTAGCGCAGCACGAAGAGCCCGAAAGCGAGGGTCCACAGCAGGCCGGAGCACCACACCAGCGTCAGATAGGCCTCCGGCAGCAGGGCGGCGGCCACGCGGGTCGCGGCGGCAGCGGCGACCGCCAGGTAGATCGCGGCCGTCGCCGCGTCGGCGTGCAGCGGCCGGCCCGTGTGGCCGAGGGTCGCCCGCGTCATTACCGCCAGAGTCATGGCGCCGACGGCCCCGGCGGTCAGCGCGTGCAGGCCGGCCGTACCAGGCACCAGCGTGGGCAGTAACGCACCGAGACCCAGCAGCAGCAGGCCGAGCGGCAGCCAGAGAAACCCGAGGTGGAGCGTCCACACGAGCGGTTCGGCCAGCGTCTGCTGCCCCTGCCAGCGGGCGAGGCGCAGAAGCTGCAGAGCGCCGGCCAGCAGCAGAGCGCCGCCGCTCAACGCGGCCTCCGGCGCGACCACCCAGGCGGCCAGGGCCACCAGGCTCGCCAGCAGGCAGAACTTGTCGTAGGCGGCGAAGGGCGCCGGCAGCGCCGTCGCTCCGCGCTTCACCAGCCAGTTGCGGGTAAAGCTGGGGATGATGCGCCCGCCGATGAGGCCGATGAGCATCGCCAGGATGGCTATGCCGAGCCGCTGGCCCGCCAGGCCGGTGCCGGCGACACCGGCCGCCTCCAGGTGGGTGAGCGCGTTGGCCGTGAGGAGCAGCAGCAGCGCCAGCATGAGCGGCAAGTTGCGCCAATTGCGCCCGGCGACGATCTCGCGCAGGGCCACCGCCATCAGCAGGGCGAGGAATGCCATGTCGACGATGGCCGCCGGCCAGGCGCCGAGCGTGGCCGAGGCGGCGACAGCGGCGCGGCCGGCGATCCAGGTGGCGAAGAGGCCGGCGAGCGGCAGGCCCTGCAGCGGCAGCCGGCCGGTCCAGTTGGGAATGGCCGTCAGCAGAAAGCCCGCCACCACGGCGGCGCCGAAGCCGAAGATCATCTCGTGGGCGTGCCAGCCGACCGGCCCAAAGGCGGTCGGCACGGTGATCTCGCCCTGCAGGACCAGCAACCAGAGCGGCACGGCCGCTGCGCCCCACAGACCGGCGGCCAGGAAGAAGGGGCGGAAGCCCTGGTGGAACAGCGCCGGGCCGGCGTGGCTGCGGTAGCGGGGAACGGCGGTGCGGGCGGACATGACGTTCACTCGGGCGGTTGCAAGCAAAGGCATCCTGCGCCCTTCCCGGCGGCGGCAGCTTGACGCAGCGCAAACAGCGATGAATTGGCCGGGGCACCGGGAAAAGCGTCAGGCGCCGCCCATGCGCTTCAGGATGAGGTCGCGGCGCGCCGGCAGCAGGGTGGCGAGGAAGCGGCCGACGAGACGGCGGCCGGCCGCCTTGTCCATGGCATCCGGCGTCACGTGCATGCGGATCCACATGCCGTCGGTGATGGTGTCGAGCGCCTCCGCCATGCTCTCGGCCGACCAGGCGGGATCGGTGATCAGATCGCCCGCCTCGCGGCACAGCGCCACCAGCACCTCGGTGTGCTCCAGATCGTAGGTCTCGCAGATCCTGGCGAACATCGGCTTCGCCTTGGCCTCGCCCCAGAAGGAATTCCACAGCGCCAGATGCCGTCGGTTGCAGATGCGCTCGTCGAGGTCGGCGCCGACCAGGGCAAGGATCTTCTCGACCGGATCGTCCGGGGCCTCGGCAACGGCCGACTGCCAGACCTTGTTGTACTCCTCGTAGTGGTACTTCAGGGTCTCGGCGAGCAGCGCCTGCTTGTTCTGGAAGTAGAAGACAGCCACGCCCTGGGACAGGCCGGCACCGTCGGAGACCGTCGCCAGGGTCGTGGCCGACAGCCCATGTTCGACGATTGAATCGATCGTCGCCTCGATCAACTGCCGCCGCCGCTTGGCGGCGTTCTCCGTCCGCTCGCGCCGCGGCCGACCGGCCGCTGCCTTCGCTGCCATCCCTTCCCCCTCCACGGCGAGCGACTCACGGCCCGCCTTGCCATGGTTAGAGCAAGCGGTGCCGCCTTTCCAGCGCTTAATTTTATTTGAGCGCTCAAAGAAAATAATGGACCCTCCGGGCGCGCTTGTCTAAGCTTCGAAGAGACCGAGGGGAGGCTGACATGTCGCGGTATGACGCCATCGTCGTGGGCGCCGGGCACAACGGCCTGACCGCCGCCTGCTACCTGGCGAAGAGCGGCCTCAAGACGCTGGTGCTGGAGCGCAGCGACTGGATCGGCGGTGCCGCGGTCAGCCGCGAACTCTATCCCGGCTGGACCTACTCCAACTGCTCCTACGTCTGCAGCCTCCTGCGGCCGGAAGTGGTCCGCGACCTCGACCTGCCGCGCCACGGCCTGCAAGTGATCCCCTACGAAAGCGGCGCCACCTTCACTTCGGACGGCGGCTACTTCGCCTACTACTCCGACCACCACGCCCTGCGCCGTGAGCTGCAGCGCTTCTCGCGGCGCGACGCCGACAACTACGAGCGCTACGCGCGCGCCGTCATGCGACAGTGCCGCTTCATCAAGCCACTGCTGCTGCGCACGGCGCCCGATCCGGTGAGCAACCGGCCGCGCGACCTCGCCGAGCTGCTGTTCCTCGGCAAGCGCTTCCACGACCTGGGCGAGCGCGAGATGGGCGAGACCATCCGCTTCTGGACCATGTCGATCGGCGAGTTCCTCGACCAGTACTTCGAGACCGAGGTGGCGAAGGCGCACTTCGCCGGCTCCGGCATCATCGGCACCGGGCTCGGCGTCTACTCGCCGGGAACGGCCTACGTCCTGCTGCACCACTACATGGGCGAGGTGGACGGCACCATCGGCGCCTGGGGCTTCACGCGCGGCGGCATGGGCGGCGTCACCCAGGCGATGGCGCGCGCGCTCGCGGAAGCCGGCGGCGAGATCCGCAGCGGCGCGGCGGTCGAGCGCATCCTTTCCGCCAACGGCAAGGTCACCGGTGTGGCCCTGGAAAACGGCGACGAGCTGCTTGCACCGACCGTCATTTCCAACATGGACGTGCGGCGCACCTTCCTGCACCACGTCGACGCCAAGGAACTGCCGGACGATTTCGTCCGGGCGGTGAAGCGCTTCAAGATCCGCGGCTCCTCGGCCAAGCTGAACATCGCGCTCGACGGCCTGCCGAGCTTCCCGGCAGCGCCGGCCGACGCGCCCTTCCTGAAAGGGGATCTCCACGCCTCCGAGTCGCTCGAGGAGCTGGAGCGCGCCTACGACGACTGGAAGGCCGGACGCTGGTCGGCCGAGCCCTACTTCGACATGCTGATCCCGACTCAAATCGATCCCACCATGGCACCGCCGGGCAAGCACATGATGACGGTCTTCGTGCAGTACGCGCCTTATGAGCTGGCCTCCGGCGAGCCCTGGGACGGCCCGGCGCGCGACGCGCTGGCCGAGACGGTGATCGCCAAGATCGCGCGCCACAGCCCGGACTTCCGCGATCTCATCCTGCACAAGGAGGTGCGCACGCCCTGGGACATCGAGCGCGAGGTCGGCCTTACCGAAGGGAACATCTTCCAGGGCGAGCTGACCTTCGACCAGATGTTCTTCAACCGCCCGGTGCCGGGCTACGCCGACTACCGCACGCCGATCCGTGGTCTCTATCTCTGCGGCTCGTCGAGCCATCCCGGCGGCGGCGTCA
>Ga0207773_100525_pt1 | contig 14324 bp, 10 predicted proteins | sample TtaePargueraPR_2_FD_187281 | JGI IMG/M metagenome (GOLD analysis project Ga0207773, IMG submission 187281) | Aerobic enrichment media microbial communities from Bioluminiscent Bay, La Parguera, Puerto Rico - Tt and M1 (3) (SPAdes) | ecosystem: Environmental > Aquatic > Marine > Unclassified ...
GACCTGTAGGACAGGTTATTTTGACCAAATTGGGTATAGAAAAACACCTTATCGATCAGCTGACCAAATAATTGGATTCTCGTTCTTCTAAGCCCGATATCCAGGATATGTCCGTCAGGTGTACCATAAACTTCAGACCCGGGATTTGATTGTGTGTATCGAAGCCATATCTGATTTAAAAACGTCCCCTTAACATAGTGACTGCCGTCCTCATTGAGTTTTATCCGCAGTTCTTTCTTTTCCCGGGGCTGGCCTTCTTTTTTAGAGGATTGAGCGTTTACCCCGCTCCAAATAATGCTTAGACCTACTAATAAAACACTAAAACTTCTCATTGTTCTCACGTTCATATGATTTTAAAAAAGGCAATTGTACTTTATAATATGCCGCAAAATTACAGCCTCATTTAATATATCCCATTTATTTACATGGAACATGACCAGCTATTCTATAAACGGTAAATGCTTGTCCTCCCTATCGGACAAAAACCCCTCCCTTTTTCTAACTCCAATTTTTAGACCGTACCAAAAACGCTGATTTTTTAAGTTTATAAAAAGCCCTAATACAACCAAAGCAGCCTATAATTTCTTAACCAAAAAAACCAAATATCACAAAATTTTATTTTAGCCTTATCTAAATATTTTTTTATACATATTTAATATTTAATTTCGTGTCTCTGAATAAATAATTTAGAAAAACGAAAACAGCACATGAAACAAACAATTACGCTACTTATAGTATTTCTTAGTATATCATTTCCATCTTTCTGTCAACAAACAGGCACCATTACCGGAACCGTACATATAGATTCCGATGATCCGGTATTCGCTGCTGTACAAATAATAGGCACTGATTTAGGGGGCATGACAGAAGCTAATGGCAATTTTAAAATTGAAAATGTACCAGCTAGAGAAGTGGAATTAAAAGTCAAACTAATGGGGTATCAGCCCCAACAGCAAAGAGTTAATTCAGTAGCAGGCAAAACTTCCCATATTGAAATTACACTTAAAGAGGATAAGCTTAATCTGAACGAGGTGGTTGTCAGTGCGACCAGGTATGAGCTGGACAGAAAGGAGGCACCAGTAGTCGTCAACGTACTTACCCCAAAACTCTTCAATGCTACCCAGTCTTTGGCCTTGTCTGAAGGGCTCAACTACCAACCAGGTGTGCGGGTGGAAACTAATTGTCAAAATTGTGGGTTCACCCAAGTACGGCTTAACGGCCTGGAAGGGGCTTATTCTCAGATATTGATTAATAGCCGGCCTGTTTTCAGTGCCCTAAACAGTGTTTATGGCCTGGACCAAATCCCAACTAATATTATCGAACGGGTAGAAGTGGTCAGAGGTGGCGGATCAGCACTCTATGGTTCCAACGCCATTGCCGGAACGATCAATATCATCACCAAAGAACCGGTAGAAAACACTTGGCAGATTAGCACAAACTCTGCATTGGTTGGTGGCAAAACCCCAGACAACACACTCAATTTCAATGGTTCACTTACCAGTGAAGACCTCAAGACCGGAGTCACTTTCTATGGAATGTTTAGAAACAGAGGCAGCTTTGATGCCAACAGTGACGGGTTCACAGAAATCACCAAACTGGAAAACAATACCTTCGGCTTGAAATCATTTATCAAACCAACGGAATTCAGCAAAATCACATTGGATTTTAGTGCCATCAAAGAATACCGCAGGGGTGGCAACTTGCTGGATTTGGCTCCTCATTTCACCGATATTACCGAAGAATTAGACCATAACACCATTATTGGTGGAGTTACCTATGAGCTATTCAGCAAGGATCACCGTAACAAATTCTCTACCTATATTTCAGCTCAGACAACACAAAGGGATAGTTATTATGGAGGACTAGGAGGAGGACGTACAGCAGCAGACAGCACCCTAGCTTCCAACGCCTATGGGAACACCAAAGACCTTTCCATGGTTTCAGGCATCCAATTCTCCAGAAACCTTAACAGTAAAGATGTCTTTATAATTGGCGTGGAACACCAACACAGCAGCGTAGAAGATATTATTGCAGGCTATAAAAGGCTGGTCGATCAAAGCGTTAATTCTATCGGGCTGTACGGACAGTATGAATGGAGACCTTCAGAAAGGTTCACTGCATTAGCTGGAGGACGGTTTGACCATACCGCTGTAAATGGCAACTATCAAGTAAGCGAAGTCAAAAGAAATTCCGACGTTTCAACAGAAGTATTCAGCCCTCGGTTTAATGTCCTGTATGATCTAAGAGAAAATTTACAACTTAGAGGAGGATATGCACGAGGTTTCAGAGCTCCACAGGCATTTAATGAGGATTTACACATTGCCTCTGTTGGTGGGGAGCCTACATTTGTTATTCTTTCGAATGATCTGGACACGGAACTCTCTGATGCCTATACCCTATCCTTCAATTATAACAGCAACCTGGGGGATACCCAAATGGGTTTTCTTGCTGAAGGATTCTATACCAATCTTAAAAGGCCGTTTACAACAGTAAGCACGGGAGCCACCTTACCCAATGGTTCAATTTTACAGGAAGTCAGAAATGGAACAGGTGCCTATGTTCGGGGAGGAAACTTTGAGTTAAGCCTCTCCCCTTCCTCTGACCTCCTTTTCCAAGCAGGAGGAACCGTACAGCAGTCGCTTTATAGGGATGATCAGGTACTATTTGAACCGGAAGAAGATAACGAAACGGAACCTTCCGTCATCTCAAAACAGTTTGTCAGGTCTCCCAATGTTTATGGCTATCTGGCTTCAAACTGGGCAATAACCGAGCACCTTGCACTTGACCTGACAGGAACCTATACCGGAAGCATGATAGTCCCTCATGTGGTAAGTGATACCGGCTACCTGGATTTGGTGGACAGTAAATCATTTGTGGATACGAACCTAAAGGTTTCCTATCACTTTGACCTGTTGGAGGAGTTTCACTTAGAACTTAGCGGTGGCGTTCAAAATATGTTCAACAGTTTCCAAGACGATTTTGATAGTGGCCCTTTGAGGGATTCGAATTTCGTCTATGGGCCAAGCAGACCACGAACTTATTTCTTTGCTTTAAAAATTGGCAATTTTCATTAACTGAAGTATAATTGGGATTTTCCAGATGTATTCAAAGTAATTCTGGAAAATCCCATAATCACTTTGCTTATGACACGAGTTAGAAATATACTATTGACCCTTTTACTGGTTTACTCCACTAACGCCATTTATGCGCAGGAAAGACTGGAAATACAATGGTTAACCTTTGAGCAATTGGAGGATTCCCTGGCCAAGCAACCCAAGAAGGTTTTTATTGATTTCTATACAGACTGGTGTACCTATTGCAAAAAAATGGACAAAAAGGTCTTTACGAAAACAGACGTTATCAATGCCATTAGTGAAGACTATTATGCAGTAAGAATGGATGCCGAAAGCAAGGACAGTGTGACCTTTGAAGGGCAAGTTTTCTCAAATCGATTGGCATCGCAAAAGAGGTCTGGAATACACGATCTTGCCTTATTACTTGGACAAAGAGATGGTCAATTTGTCCCTCCGACCATGCTGGTGCTCAATGAAGACTTTAAAATCCTGGATAGAAAATTTGAATACCTCTACAGCGAAAAACTACTTAGCTGGTTAGGTGGTTTTGATTAAATGAAAATCAGTTTTTGGTAAAAAAGCAATGGGGTTATTTAACCTTGCCAACCATCTTTCCTGCCAAATAAGCCATTGGAAAATAGGCCACTATTAAATCAAGCGCAATAAACCAAATTGGAGAGGGGATCATAAACACATTGCTAAGCCCACCCACAAAGAAAAAAGCACCAATTAACAAAGCCCACCGAGATTTGTTATTAGCTGCAATCCATGCTGCCAGAAAAGCCCCTACAAAAGTACCAATGGCATGGGCCAAAAAGGGCATGATATAATGTCTAGGCTGAAACAAGTGAATGGATTCTTTCAGCCCTTCTAAGGTGGTTACGTCAGCTCCTTCAGGTGGTTCAATAACCATTCCGCTAATCATAACAATCCCCATATTCACCAGGCTACCCACTAAAAGTCCTGTCAAAACAGCAATAATATTTTTCAGAATTGGTTTCATCGGCTAGTCTTTCAATTAATAATACAGATTATTTTAGACAAAACCATAAAAACACTACTCCAAACTTAATAGGAATTGGACCATAAAAAAACGGGTAGCTTATTCATCCTATGCTAGTAACAATCAACTATTCTTTTTTTCAATAAGCCACCATAGCCTCCTTTAAATCAACCCCATACAGCTTATAAAGGCTAAAACTCTAGCACAGAAACCGCGTCAAATCCAAAATCTTTAAGAATATTTAATCGATTTTAGCATAAAATTATCACTTTACACTATAAATTAGCGACTTTATCTTAAGTTACCACTAATCAACAATGTTAGAAATCCTCAATGAAATCGTCCAAGATGGTGTTGACCGGGGTGTACTCCAAAAATTCACCAACGACGATAAACTTTCATCTGCCAATATCACCATCCAGAACGATCGATTGATCAACTTTGGCTCATGCAGCTATCTAGGCCTTGAATTCCATCCTTCTTTAATCAATGGTGTAAAAGAGGCTTTGGAAAATTATGGGACCCAATTTTCAACTTCCAGAACCTACCTATCCCTAGGACTATACGATGAATTAGAAAAAGAACTGGAGAGGATATTCGAAAAGCCGGTGATTGCTTCAGCCAGTACCTCTTTGGGGCACTTGGCCTGCTTGCCTGTGATCGTAGAAGATGGTGATGCTGTGATCCTGGACTTACAAGTGCATTCCAGCGTCCAGATGACTGCACAAATCCTCAAATCCAGAAAAATCCCACTTTATATCATCCCTCACAATTCCCTGGACGGCCTGGAAAACAAAATAAAATCCCTTACCAACAAACATAAAAAAATTTGGTACTTGGCAGATGGGGTTTATTCTATGTATGGGGATTTTGCTCCCTTAAAGGAACTGGAGCGCTTACTCAATAAGTACAAGCAGTTCCATTTGTACGTTGATGATGCACATGGAATGGGCTGGACGGGCAAAAAGGGAAGTGGTTATGTACGGAGCGTTATCGCCCATCATGACAAAATGATTTTGGCCACTTCCCTAAATAAATCTTTCGCTTCCTCCGGGGGCGCTCTAATTTTCCCTAACGAGGCCTGGAAGAATAAAGTAAGAAACTGTGGTTCCACGATGATCTTTTCAGGCCCCATTCAGCCTCCAATGCTGGGAGCTGCCATAGCCTCGGCTAAATTACATCTCTCTGAAGAGTTTGGAACAATCCAACGGGAATTACAAGCTAAAATCGCCTTTACAAACCTTAAGCTAAAAGAGCTGGACCTGCCACAATATAGGGCCACCCCATCTCCCCTATTCTTTATTCCTGTGGGCTTGCCCCGGGTGAGTCTTTGCATCATAAAAAGAATGAAAAAGCGAGGGTTTTATCTAAATGGTGCCGGTTTTCCAGCAGTTCCTATGAAGAAAGGTGGGATACGTTTTATGATCAACAATAATTTATCCATAGAGGAAATTGAGCAAATGCTGGTTGCTTTGCAGGAAGAATATGTACTGGGCCTGCATGAGGAACAAAGCTCCCCCGAAAAAGTGGCTAATGAGTTTAAATTACCTCCATTCCTAACCAACCACTCCTTTAATCTACAAAAAGCCTCTACTTCTCCCCACCTCAAAGAAGAGCATTTTAACAGCATTTCAGAAATTGACGGCAAGCTGTGGGACTTATTGTTTGCTGAACCGAGCTCAAACACCTACCATAACTTGTCCACCTTTGAAAAGCTGTTCCGAAATCAGGAGCTTTTGGAAGATAATTGGGACACCAAATACCACATTATTAAGGATAAAAATGATGAAATAATCCTGGCCTCGCCTTATACGGTAGCTGTGATGATGGATGACCTGCTGGCAGAAAGATCCATTTCCGAAAAGGTTAAAGAAAAGAGGCAGGAGGATCCTTATTTCCTGACCTCCAAGACCTTGGTTTCTGGGACCCCTTTTACTAAAGGCATAAGTATATATTTAAACTTCGACCATGAGGATTGGAAAGAAGCGCTCAAAACCCACATCCATCGATTACAACAGGTAGCTGAAAAAGAAGAAGTTTCTAAAATCGTTCTTAGGGAATTTAGCAGTAAACAAAGCAAGAAGCTGAAATCCTACTTCTTGGAGTTTGGATTTTTAAATATACAGTTGCCCAACAACTGCATCGTGAAAAACATGGACTGGAATACTCCAGAGGACTTGGCCGCATTGCTGAACCAAAAATACCGTTATTCCTTAAGAAAAGAGATCCTACGATTAGAGAACCAATTTACGGTAAGCTATTTCAAGCCAAAGTCGAGGGAGGAAATCAAAACAGCATACCAGCTATATTCCAATGTCCATTCCCGGGCTGTCGACATTTCTGTCTTTAAGCTTCCTTTCTCTTTGTTCGAAACCATGTGTTCTGATGATTCCTATGATATCATCCAGCTATACCTAAAGGATGCACCGGAAACTCCTGTTGCAGTCATGTTCAGCCAAATTATAGGCAACAAATACAACGCCTTAATTGTCGGATTGGACTACAACTATGTAAAGAAGCACAATACCTATAAACAAATACTCTATCAAACGGTAGTTCGGGCAAAAGCCCTTCACTGCAAAAAAGTGGATATGGCTTATACTGCGGAAATGGAAAAGAAAAAAATAGGTGCTGTACCGGAAACCTCCTATGCTTTTACCATGGCCTTGGAACACTTTTCCCATGCCATTATGGAATCCTTAAAATAATTGAGATGAAACAGCACTTTGACGAGACGGTATTGCTGGACAGGAATACATTAAAAACCCTTTCAGCAAAAAGTGATTTTCCTGCAGCCTTAAAACTTACCATTCATTTTTCCCTATTTATTGCTTGCCTATTCGCATTGGTGTATTTGGAAATGGAATGGTATTTCCATTATCCTTTCCTTTTGTTCTTTGGCTTTATCATCTTTTCACTCTATGCGCCATTTCATGAATCCACGCATAAAACCGCTTTTAAAACCCCGTGGGCAAACAAACTGTGTGCTTGGCTTACCGGACTCACTTATGGCTATTCACCAGGCATGCATGAAGGTTTTCATTTTGAGCACCATAGATATACCAACCAGGAAAAGGATCCTGAAAAAGGGTTCAGTTTACCTGATTTCCAAGGAAAAACCTTCTTTCAAATACTACTGGCAGGTGTCTTGGGCATGCTGGTACCAGTGCATTCGCTCATTCTTTCCTTTGTACCAGTGAAATATTGGGATAAGTTTGAAGCACAGTGGGCACCTGTCAAAAAGCGCAAAGCCTGGCAATGGGAATGCAGGTTATTGAGCCTAATATGGATTTCAGCCTTTTACTTTCTAAGTCCAAATCCTCCATTATTGCTCAATGTCCTGTTGGGTTTGTTTATTGGCAGGTTTATACATGGTTTTATCACAGTGACAGAACATGAAGGACTTAAAGGATCAGGACATATGCTATATAGAACCCGCTCGGTCGTATCCAGTAAATTCTATAGATGGTTTTGGTGGAATATGAACTTTCATGCCGAACACCATACCTGGCCTTCTGTTCCCTTCCACCAACTGCCCAAACTCCATCAACTTGCCAAAGAACAAAATGTCCGTGCTGAAAACACCTACTTTGAGTTCTTTTTGAAAGGAAGGTACAAAGGAGAAATTGACTAATAACCTGAACTGAAACAGCTACCGGTATGAGCGGGGTGATATTTGCGCTAAAAACTAAAAAGCCATACGCTGCTGCGCATGGCTTTTTAGTACAGAATATAATGGTTCTCAGTTCAATTATTCGCGGATTTGGCCGCTACCAAAAACATAATATTTGTTGGTAACCAACTGCTCAAGTCCCAGCGGGCCCCGGTGATGCAGCTTATCCGTACTAATGGCCAACTCGGCACCAACCCCCATCTGTCCACCATCGGTAAATCTGGTGGAAGCATTATGGTAAACAGCTGCGCTATCCACCTGCTCCATAAATTTTGCCGCTTTGGTTTTGTCGGTGGTCAGGATGGTAGCAGAGTGTCCCCCACTGTACCGGTTGATTTTATCAATCACCTCATCCAAACCATTTACCTTGCCGACTAAGGCCTTTAATGCCAGGAATTCCTCATGCCAAGTATCCTCTGATGGAATCCTCTTAGCACCCTCAATGGATGCCAATAACTCTTCTTCGGCCAATAGCTCCACTTTATATTCAGCCAAAGATTTGGCCAAATCTTTCAGCTTTGCATCGAAATCAGGCAGTTTCTCATCCACCAAGATCTTATCCAAAGCATTACAAGCTGAGATTTTATCGGTTTTGGCATTGATGATCACTTTTTTGGCTTGTTCCCAATCTGCATCTTCAGCCACGTAGGCAAAGTTATTGCCCCGTCCGCTTACCAATACCGCACATTGTGCATGTTCTTTTACAAAAGCGATCAATCGCTCTCCACCTCTAGGGACAATCAAATCCAGCTTTTCTGTAGGATTTTTCAAGAAGGCTTGGGTTTCCTCCCTGTTTAAAGTAAACAGTTCTATCCAGTCTTTGCTCAAGCCATTTTCTTCAAGGGCCTCGTGCCAGCATTCTACCAAGGCCTTGTTGGAATGAACTGCTTCCTTACCGCCTTTCAGCAAGATTTTACTGTTGGCCTTAAAGGCCAGCACCGCTGCCTCAATAGTAACATCGGGCCGGGATTCATAGATGATCATGATGGTCCCAAAAGGAGCCGTCTGATTGACAATCTCCAAGCCGTTGTCCAAGTTCCTTTTGGAGATAACCTTTCCAACTGGATCTTCCTGTTCCAAGACTTCCTGAACGGCTTTAATCATACCATCCACCTTAGCTTGATTGACCACCAATCGATCGTACAAGGCCTGATCATCCTTTTGGAAGGCCTCTAGGTCTTGCTTATTGGCTGTTATTATTTTTTCGCGGTTTTTGTCAATAATCCGGATCATTGACGCCAACACACTATTCTTTTTTTGCGTGCTTAATATCTTCATATTGAATTTACGTTTTTGATTTCAAGATTTCTGATTTCAATGCTTATGCAAACTTCCAAAACCCTTCCCAGGGTCAAGTTAAGTAAACATTCTTAATCATCAGAAACCTTGGTCCCCACTTCTTTGCCATCGACAATATCCACAATCATATTGTCTGTATTACCATTGGCGATATAAGTAGGGATGTTTTTTCGGGCAGCTTCTTTGGCCACATTAAGTTTGGAAGCCATTCCTCCACGGCCTTCAGCTTCTCCTTTGGTAGACTCCTGAATATAGTGTTCTACCTTTTCATTAGTTCCCACATGTTTGATGCGCTTGGTATTTTCATCGTCTGGATGCCCGTTAAACAAACCATCGGTATCGGTAAGTAAAATCAACATGTCCGCATGGATCAACTCAGCCACCAAGCTTGCCAGCTCGTCATTGTCCGTAAAAGTGGACATGGAGAGTGATACAGCATCATCCTCATTCGCTATCGGTATAATCCCCTCTGAAAGCAAGCCTTCATAGCAGTTGATCATATTTTCCCGGTGCTTACCGGGATCAAAGTCCCTTTTGGTAGCCAAAACTTGGGCACATCGCATCCCATAGTCCTGAAATATATTATAATAGTGGCGCATCATCCGTGGCTGTCCCACAGCTGAAAACACCTGTCTTCGGATAATCTTATCGGTAATGTTCACCTTATTTCCCAAGACCTCTTTCCCTGCAATCACAGAACCTGAAGAAACGAGCACGGACATGATTCCCCTCTCATACAAAGTGGCAATCTGATCGACCAATTTTTTCAAAACCGTATTTACTATACGGTTATCCTTATTGGTCATGACATTGGTACCGACTTTAATTACTATTCTTTTTGGTTCTTCCATCTTAGGCATTTTTATATTCCTCCCCTAGTTCCACCGCTCTGTTGAATGCTGCATATGCGGCTTCTTGGATCAACTCTTTTACATTATTATCTTCCATGGAATCCAAGGCTGCACGGGTAGTTCCTCCTTTAGAAGCTACTCTGTCCATCCAGGCTTCAGGGTCAAGATCCGAAGAACCGAACAATTCTACGGCACCTATAAATGTCTGCTCCACCAGTACCCTGCTATCGTACTTGGAGAATCCCATTTTAAGGGCCGCCTCCAACATGGATTGCATGAAGTAAAAGACATAGGCAGGTCCACTGCCGGAAATACCTGTTGAGGCATCGATATCATTTTCAGAGTCCAATCGTACAGACCGGCCTGTAGTATCAAGCAGGTTTTCGATGGTTGACAGTTCCAAACGGGAAACTTCGTCAGAAGCAGTAAAAGAAGTCATCCCTTTGCCTACCTGAGCAGGCAAGTTAGGCATGGCACGAACCACTTTTCTCCTGCCAAGACCTTCTTTAATAGCACCTATGGTCACTCCTGCCATGAGTGAAATGAAAATCTGACCTTCACTGGTCAATGGCTTCATCTCCTCCATGAGGGCACTGGCATGGTACGGTTTTACAGCTATAAAAATTACATCCGCCGCAGGAACGCAATCTTCGAGTTTTTCAAAAACTGCAAAGTGGCTGCGTTTTCTTAGCTCTTCGGTTTTCTCTTTGGCACTGTCAAGGATCATCAAATCCTTATCTTTCAAAAATTTTGATTTGGCAATAGCCTCGGCGTAAGTCAATCCCATATTGCCTCCACCGATTACAAGAACTTTCATAGTTTTGTTAGAAAGGTTATTTATATTTTATACAGGGACTATCCCCGTCAATCTTTGCTTCTACCTATGCCACAATCATCGTGCGGGGATGCCATTTCTGAAAAAAAGTGCTTCCTCTGCCATATTTTATTGTTATCTCCCCCCGTTTGGCACAGTTATTTTCTTCTATTTAAACAAAATATACTTAAAAGAAACATTATAAACCAATAAAATAGTATTTTTTACCTGTTATTTTTTATACTGAAAAAAAGTCAGGCTTTTATTTTGCAATGTATATTCAGCCTGCCACCCACAGGACATTTTGTCACATTTATATTTATCTTCCATTATTCTTAACATAATCCCAAAATTATTTCCAAATAAATCTGATTTCGGAAATCCCCTGTCCCACTTAATAAAGGATCGAAAAATGGTCCTATTTGATTTGTAGTAGGCGACCCAATTTGGGTTAATTGTTATTGGGCTATAAGTTATTTGATATTGAATCCAAAATACGCATTAAGCCATCCGTCACAACCTGAAACGGTTTTAAAATAAGCCGATTTGATTTAGCTTTTACTCTATCCGGAGCAGGCAGATTCACTATGGCAGTGATACGCTTACATATCCGAACTAACTGATTTTCTTACATTTTAGGACTAATTTACTTTATGGATAGTGCCCAAAGCAAATACCACCAAAATAGCTTCCAGATTACAAATTATTAAAATTATTGGTTTTTCGTACCACTTCCTTGATCTGATCGTCCAGTTCTTCGCAGGAACTCACCAAACTCTCTAAAATCAGCTCTTTATCATCGGAATCTACCCCAAATTCCTGCAAATGAATAACCAGGCCCATAATTCTTGCCAAAGGTGCCCTGACTAAATGGGATTGTGCATGCGCAATGGCACTAAATTCTTTATTTTGATTTTCGATTCTCTCAAGATAAGTCCTTAGTTTGGTAATATCCTCCATCGATCCTACCATCCTCACTACTAGACCTTGTTGATTTTTTATGGCATACCCCTTATTTAATACCCAGGCATAGCTCCCATCCTTTCTTTTATACCTGAACTCTTCCTGCCATTTGCTAGCATTTCCCATTTGGAGAAAGCGGATGATGCTATCCTTTACCCTCATTAAATCATCAGGATGAATGTTGGATTCCCACTCCTCAATAGTTAGTTTTTCATTATCAGTATCATAACCAAACAAACGAAAATAACTGCCTCCCCACCTGATAAGGCCTCCTGATAAATCCCGATCCCAAAATGCCTCATTAGCTGCTTTGCCCACCAACTCATACTTCTCTTTGGCCAGCTTGACCGCCTTTTCGGCTTTCATCCATTGGCTAATATCATTTGCTATCAGTACACAAGCTTTTTGTTTTTGATTCCTAGACACAGACATTGCTGTAACCAAAACAGAAACTTGCTCCCCATTTCTTCCCAAAAACGCGGTCTTGAAGTTTTTAACTTTGCTCAATTCACTCCCTTCACTATCAATTACTTTTTTAAACATTAAAAAACTTCCCTCATCATAAAAAATAGGCTTAACATCCTGACCAGCAATTTGTCCATCAATATTCAACAGCCGTCTCTGGGCGAAAAGATTTGAATAAATTATCTTTCCTTCATTAGAAACCACAATTACAAAACTAGGAAGGCTATGAAAAATTTTCTCAATTTCTATCAACGATGAAATATCAAACAGCTTGTATTTTCTTAAGGCAATCCAGGTAATAATAGTGAAGGCTGTCATAAAGGTTGACGTCAACGGCAGGTCATTAAGTCCAATTGTATGAAATAACAGCTGGGTTATCACCCCTTGACTGGCAGGAATTAAGACACCTACGCCAATCAGTAAAGCCTGTTTTCTTTTATGGGCCGTATTTTCCCCATCAAATGCCTCCCTAAACAACATAGCCAATCCCCACAAAACATAGCCTGCAATCCAATACCGCTGCATCAGATCCAATGACCTTTCACGCATACCCAAGGTATATCCCCAAAAATCGTCATGAAACAAAATTACTGGATCAGGATTGGAATGGTAAATAATGTAAAACAGAAAGAATGGACCATACAATAAGACTAACCCAACTCTGGTTTGTACAAATTTCTTCCCGGTGAATAAACCGCTAAAATGACACACTAAGGCCCCAATTGCCAACCAACTAAAACTCAAATAACTTTCTATCCTTAGCGCTATCTCCTTTGTAATGTTGAGCCTCAATAAGCAGTCTTCCAACTGCCAAATTACCAGACAAAATACTATTATAGAAAAGACATCAACTATCCTATGCCTGGGCATGGACCTGAGTAAATAAAATAAAATTATCCCGTTTAAAACCATTGGGATAAACGATATTAAAAAACCAAAAATATTAAACTCTTCTAACACTTAATTTTCATTAAAGGACATAAAATGTATACAAACTTAATAAAAGTAAGTATATATTAACTGAAATTACTCATTAGTGGTGACTCATAAAAAAGCCAATATCTCAAAAAATTTTCAAAAAAAATGCTTCCCCGACTAATTTTTCAAGGTTTTGTTTTACACCCCCCCTCAACCAATCATTATTAGCCCAAACAGCACTCCATTAACAAATTCATATACAACAATCCTCTAACATCTATTTTTGTTGTTTCCTCCCTCATCCCAAAAAATCAGTCCCCCAGCCCAAGCACATTAATCAGCCTTACTTTTGAGGATTCAACGGTGATTAGAGATTAGGTAATTTGTGATTCGAGTCATTCATTCAGATATCCTAGATGAAATCTCGATTATCAAATTGCAATTATTCCGATCCCGGAATGAAATTTTGCCAGGGAATTGAGAAAACTACTTTTGAGAAGGCCTCTCTCCTGATCTTCCCCTCAAATTTTACTTTTCCCGGTAAATCGCCTTCTATATCCCTACTTCCATAATCCCCGCAATAAAAGCTCCTCCACTTTAATTTCAATTTGTTTTTTCATCGCCTACCTAAAATATTCACTACTTGTCACACCGTACATAACTGACTGATAACGAACATTTTTTTGTTATATTAAGCAATAAGTAACGGCTGATTCTTTAAACCCAAAATATTAACAAAATGGTCCTCAAATCCTTTCGTTTTTTTTCCTGTTTATATATTTTACTGTTATACCTATCTACACTTGGCTTTTCACAGGACATTCAGCTTACCAAGCTTTTTGTGGAGAATACACACGCACCAATTGGGTTAGACAACCCACATCCAAAGTTTACTTGGATCATTGATTCCAGGCTGAAAAACGTGCACCAAACAGCCTATGAAATACAAGTAAGCCTTTCTGAGAGCCAATTTAGAAAACACCTTTTTTGGGAAAGCGGCAAAGTAAATAGCGATCAATCCATTAAAGTAAAATATTCCGGCCCCACATTGCATTCCAATACCAAATACTTCTGGCGGGTTCGCATTTGGACCAACCACGAACCCTCAAAGTGGTCAGATATTGGCTTCTGGCAGATGGGCCTTTTAAAGGTTACTGACTGGAAGGCGACTTGGATCGCTCCTGGGCAAAAGAAAAACAGCTTCCATCGCCCCTCTCCTTTGATGCGCAGGGAGTATCACATCGGTAATAAAATTCTTTCGGCA
>Ga0207773_100526_pt1 | contig 14319 bp, 18 predicted proteins | sample TtaePargueraPR_2_FD_187281 | JGI IMG/M metagenome (GOLD analysis project Ga0207773, IMG submission 187281) | Aerobic enrichment media microbial communities from Bioluminiscent Bay, La Parguera, Puerto Rico - Tt and M1 (3) (SPAdes) | ecosystem: Environmental > Aquatic > Marine > Unclassified ...
GGTTTCCTTCGGTAACGAGAGCGCCGTGAATTGGCGGCTGTTGGCCTTTTTCATGGCCCGGCTGACTCTGCCTTCGCCGGCATTGTAGGCGGCCAGTGTCAGCGCAAGATCCTGATCGAACTTGTTGTACAGAAATGACAGGTAAGCGACGGCGGCCTGAGTGCTCTTCTTAACATCAAAGCGTTCGTCGTTGTTGGCTTGTACCTGCAACCCGAATCGCTCGGCAGTGGCCGGGATCAGCTGCCACAAACCGGCTGCATTGGCTGAGGAGACCGCATCCACCCTGAACGTGGATTCAATCATGGGCAGTAACGCCAGATTGGCCGGGAGCTGTTTGTCACGCAGTACCTGCTCAATATCAAGCAGTGTTTCTTGATTACGCAGCAGGTGTCGCTGAATCAGCTGGCGGTGGGGCAGTAATTTGTCGACCTGAGCCTGTAAGGCATCAGCACTGAGAGAAAAAGACGACGATGCCGGGTTGGCGAATGCGAAACCCGGCAGGATAATCAGTGTGAACCAACAACAGAAACCGGCCCAAAAGCAGGCGCCGGTTTTGCGGGCAGTCGTCATATTAACTCTGCATTAATGCCGTGCCATAGGCGGGTTCGCCTTTAATCTGCATCAGCAATTCACCGTAAGAGGCGGACAGGTTGCCGTTCACCTGATTGGTTTTCTGGCAGGACTGGATGTGATTTTCCAGTTGTTGCCAGCTCTGGCGAACCTGAGCATTCAGGGGTGACGGCAGTTTTTTCATCAGAGTTGTCATGCCTTGCTTATCGGCAGACAGTCCGAGTTGTTGTAATAACTGCCTGCGCTGTGAGGCGCTGTGCTGAAGCTGAGCAAGCAAGTGTTCTTGCTTTTTTACCAGTTCGGATAACGTGGTGCCGTTAAATTGCAGATAACTGGCTTGCTGCCTTAACAGCAGTTGACCGAGTTGCTGGTAAGCCTGGAGGTCGTGACGGATCCCCTGAATCAGTGCTTTCACTATCTGCTGCTTGCTCATGTCTGGCCTCATTCGTGTCCGGTGTGGAATTCCAGAATCGCGCTGGAGAGGGTATCAATGTCGAGTTTGAGATCGCCTTTTGCCAGTGCCTGCTTCACCGCAGTCACTTTTTCCATATCGATATCGGGTAAGTCGGCCAGTTTTTCCTGCGCCTGTGAAATGATCTGGTTGCTGGCGCTGATGACCGGTTCCAGGCCTTTCGACTTACCTGCGGTTTCCACTTGTGCCGGGCTGGACGGACGCTGTGTTGACGACGCCACTTGAGAATTAATTACTTTGTCAATTTTCATGAAGTTATCCTGCTCGCTTTTTCTACCGCTTGAATTTAAGTATCTGCTAAAGAGGAAAAGCGACCGCTTCCGGGCGGAAATTAAAAAATAGTTTCAACTTTTCCTCGCTCGGTCACTAAAGCCTGAATGACCTTTCCTGAACTGATATTGCGGACAGAAACCTGCTCACCTTTAACACCATTTTGTAAGGCTTCTCCTTTCATGCTGGCCTCCAGGCCATTTTTGCTGGCCACAATGACGACAGCATCACCTTCCTCGACCAGCCACAGCGGTTGGAGCTGCAGTGGGTTGATGATCTGGCCACTCCGGACTCGCCTTAACGTCCGCTGGCCAATGAGTTGCTCGGGGCGGGTCGCAAATGCTTCATTGCGGCTCAGCGTCAGTACCTGAGATTTGAGCATAGCCGCCGTCAGCCTGGTATCTCGCCTGATGTGTGTTGCTGAGACGATCACCGGCAGCCGAATGCTGACCTGCGCCGTAATGTTCAGTTTCCATGGCTGGGGGCCGGACTGGCATTCAAGCTGACGGCGCAGATATCCCACCGGCAGGCTCTGCTGATCGGCGGCACTGATATACAGCGCAGTGTCGCAGGCAGGCAGGTGATCCACAGAAGCCGGCACACTGATACTGATCTCCGTGTGATAGTCCGACCATTGTTGCCTGGACGCATAACCGGCGATTTCCTGCGCTATCTGAGCCTGGGTCCAGGCCACCAGTTCAGACGCATCCTGCTTGTTACCGCTGTCAGCCAGGGTGACAGAAGGGAACATGCATACCGTTGCCCACAGCGCGAGAAGGGTGCCGGATTGCCTGTTTCCTGATTTCCGCTTGTGTGTGAAAGGGCGGAAGTTCCGCTTCCCTTCCTCTTTGTAACCTATTGAAAAATAATACATAAAATATTGGCATGTTTCTTGTTAGTAGTCATGTGCAAGCGTGACCGATTTAAAGGAAAAACAATGGCGATCAGTTTTGAAAATGCGCTGGGTGTCCATCCTGATGCGCTTAATTTCAGGGTACAGCGCAGCAAAGTATTGGCAAGCAACTTAGCAAATGTCGATACCCCTGGATATCTCGCCAGAGACCTGGCGTTTGAAAGCGTGATGAAAAACACAAGCTCACGCGTGGATACACCTCCACCGCAATTGGACGTGAGTGCGAAATACCGGGTGCCGTACCAGAACAGCAAAACCGGTAACACCGTTGAGTTGGGCGTGGAACAAGCCAAGTTTGCCCAGAACAACATGGATTTTCAAACCAGTCTGACGTTTATGAACATGAAGTTCAGCGGACTGGCCAAAGCAATTGAGGGTCGTTAATTACTATGGCTTTTACGGACATCTACTCAATCGCTGGTTCTGCAATGACGGCGCAAACCGTCCGTCTGAATACGGTAGCCAGTAACCTGGCCAATGCCGATGCAGTAGCCAGCAATCCGAATGATGCTTACAAAGCGCTGAAACCTGTGTTTGCCACTGTGTACAGCCAGACACAATTATCTGCCGACAAAGATGTGTACCCGAATGCGGAAGTGCGCATTGTCGACGTGGTTCAGCATGATGGCAAAGTGGATAAGCGTTTCGAACCGAATAACCCGCTGGCGAACGATGAAGGCTATGTCTTCTATCCGGGCATCGACGTTGTGGCGGAAATGGCAGACATGATGTCCGCCACCCGCAGTTACGAGACCAATGTCGAAGTGCTGGCCAATGTGAAAAGCATGCAGCAGGGCCTGCTGCGTCTGGGGGAGGGTAGCTGATGAGCTTAGCACAATATACCGCACTGTCCGGCGATAGCCCGGCCACCACCAGTGGCAATACCGGTGTTCAGGCAAACCGTGCCAGTGATAACAGTGCGGATGCGCTGCAGAACGAGTTCCTGACCCTGATGGTGGCGCAGATCCAGAATCAGGATCCACTCAACCCGCTGGACGGCACCGAATATGTCGGTCAGCTGGCGCAGTTCTCTCAGGTTCAGAGTACCGAGAACATGTCCAAGATGATGCAGAACAGCATGGTCCTGATGGACAACATGCAGGTACTGGCGACGGCAGGCTTAGTGGGACAGACAGTGTATGTCGATACCAATGAGATGACACTGGGTGAAAACACACAAAGCGGCAAGATTGAACTGGCGCATGCGTCGAATCAGGTCAACCTGCTGCTGGAAGATGATTATGGCCGCGTGACCAAAGTGCCGCTGGGCGCTCACGGTGCCGGTGATGTCGATTTCACCATTGACCCGGAAGCGCTGGAACTGCCGGAAGGCAACTACACAGTGTCCGTGGAAGTCCAGTCCGGCCAGACCGCACCGAAAGTGCTGCTGGCTGGTCAGGTTGAACAAGTTCGTGTGCCAAGTAACGGGGGCTCAGCCCTGGTCAATGTTGCCGGTGTCGGCAGCGTTCCTTTTTACCAGATTAGCCAGTTCGGCAGCTGATTTTCATACAAGATAACGAGGATATTATGAGTTTTGATATCGCGCTGAGTGGCCTGGGCGCCACCAATACACAGCTGAATACCATCAGTAACAACATTGCAAACGTGTCGACCACGGGCTTTAAAGAGTCACGTACTGAGTTCTCTTCTGTCTACAACGGTATTCAGGCCGGTGGTGTGGAAGTGGCGGCCATTTCTCAGAACTTTGATAAAAACGGTTCGGTGAGCGGCACGGGTCGTTCACTGGATCTGGCGATTGGCGGTAACGGCTTTTTCGTCACCAAAGACACCAGCGGTCAGGTGGTCTATACCCGTTCTGGCGTGTTCAACACAGATAAAGACAACAACATTGTCAGCAACACCGGCATGAAGCTGCAAGGTTATACCGTTGACGCGAATAACAACCTGCAGTCAGGCGCTGTGGGTGATCTGCAGATCAAAACGGCATCGCTGGCAGCTCAAGCGACTGACCGTGTGGATTTTGTGGCGAACTTCGACTCACGCGTGAATACGCCTGCGGTTGCACCATTCGATATGACGGACCACGATACCTATAACTCCTCTTACACCACCAAGGTGTATGACTCGCTGGGTAATCCGCACACCATGACCCAGTATTTCGTGAAAACCGGTGCCAACGCCTGGGATATTCATGTGTCTGTTGATGGTGCTGCGCCGGGCGCACCTCAGGCGGCAACCTTTAACACTGACGGTACGCTGGCCACACCTGCAGCACCGTTCAATATTGCCTTTAACCCTGCCGGTGCCGATCCGATGAGCATCGATATTGACCTGCTGGGAACCACACAGTTCGGCGCCGATTTCGGCACCAGCACCAACAACCCGAATGGCTATTCTTCCGGTGATCTGACGGGTGTTCGCGTTGAAGACAACGGCATGGTGTACGCCACTTACACCAATGGTCAGTCGCTGCTGCAGGGTCAGGTCATGCTGGCCGATTTTGCAAATCCACAAGCGCTGGTCAAAGTCAGCAACACTGGCTGGCAGCAAAGCTTTGGTTCTGGTGCGCCGATCACCGGACAGCCGGGCAGCGGTATTCTGGGCAGCCTGACGCCGGGAGCACTGGAAGGCTCGAACGTGGATCTGACCAGCGAACTGGTCAACCTGATGACAGCACAGCGTAACTATCAGGCGAACGCCAAAACCATCTCGACCACAGAGCAGCTGACCCAAGCGCTGTTCAACGCGATTTAAGGGTTAGCTGATGGATAGCTTGTTATACACAGCAACCAGTGGGGCTAGTCGGGTTCTGAGCGCACAGCAGGTGCGCTCAAACAACCTGTCGAATGCCGATACCACTGGTTTTCGGGCCGACATGGAAAGAGCCAAAAGCTACGCCGTTCAGGGCCGCGGCTTTGACGGCAGTACGATGGTGGTGACGAACTCGGCCTCGACCCGTTTTGATGCCGGAGACATGGTGAAAACCGGTCGCAAACTGGATATCGCCATCAACGGCGAAGGTTTTCTGACCGTACAAAGCCCGGATGGCGGTGAGTCATACACCCGGGCCGGTAACCTGAAAATTGATCAGCAGGGCAACCTGACCGTCAACGGTTTCCCTGTGATGGCAGAAGGCGAGCCGATTGTGATTCCGCCGAACCAGAGCATTGAAATCAGCGAAACCGGCATGGTGACTGTGATTCCGCCGGGTGGTGGCGCAGAACTGGAAGTCGGCCAGTTAAAACTGGTCAATCCGAATATTGCCGATGTTCAGAAAATGAACGATGGCTTGTTCCAGGCCCGTAACGGGAATGATTTCGCGGCGGATGCCACAGTGCGTCTGGCACCTGAGCACCTGGAAGGCAGTAACGTTTCCGCGATTGAAGAACTGGTCAGCGTGATGTCGCTGACGCGTAATTTCGAAATGCAGGTGCGGATGATGAAGACCGCAGAAAAACTCGCTCAGGCTGGTAACCGCCTGCTGCGTAACGGCTAATAAGAAGGAGAGATCACATGCATTCTGCATTATGGGTCAGCAAAACGGGTATGGCGGCGCAAGACACCAAGATGACCGCTATCTCCAACAACCTGGCAAACGTCAACACCGTTGGTTTTAAGCGCGATCGCGTTGTTTTTGAAGACCTCTTCTACACCATTCAGCGTCAGCCGGGTGCACCGGTCGACCAGGTGAACGAGCTGCCGACAGGAGTGCAGCTGGGTAGCGGTGTGCGCGTCGTCGGCACACAAAAAGTGTTTACCCAGGGCAATTCACAGAACACCAGTCAGGAATTGGATATGGCCATTATGGGTGGCGGTTTCTTCCAGATTGAAAACTCTGACGGTGAAGTCATGTACAGCCGCAACGGCCAATTTCATGTCAACTCGGAAGGCCTGATTGTGAATACTCAGGGTTTGCCCCTGATCCCTCAAATTGAGATCCCGGATGCGGCAACCCGCATCAGCATCGGTGTGGACGGTACCGTCTCAGCGCAGGTGGCCGGCGATCCTCAGCCTCAGGAACTGGGTCAGATCACCCTGGCGCAGTTTGTGAACCCGGCCGGTCTGGAAGCCCTGGGTGGCAACCTGTACCGAGAAACAGAAGCCAGCGGCCAGCCGGATGAGCTGGTACCGGGTCTTGATGGTGCGGGCAGCATCAAACAGGGCGCACTGGAAGGCTCTAACGTGCAGGTGGTGGAAGAAATGGTCGATATGATCACCACGCAGCGCGCGTATGAAATGAACGCCAAAGTCGTCTCAGCTGCGGATGACATGCTGAAGTTTGTCGCGCAGTCAGTTTAATGCTTACACCGAAAGGAAATCCTATGAAGTGGCTGATTCCATTTCTCATGGTGTTATTGACAGGGTGCACCATGCGCCCTGAGTTCTCCGCACCCGAACCCGATGATGAAGCCTTCGCGCCACCGGTACTGGATTACTCTTTGCCGGAAGCGTCTGACGGCAGTCTTTATCGCAATAACTACATGATGACCTTGTTTCAGGATCGCCGTGCTTACCGGGTCGGTGACATTCTCACGATCGTGCTGGACGAAGAAACCCAGTCGAGCAAAAAAGCCAATACTCAATTCTCTAAAGACTCTGAAGTTGGCATCAGTGCGCCGGTATTTGGCAATTACACTGCCGATAACTTATCGGCCAGTGTGGACGCCAGCCGCGGCTTTGATGGTTCCTCACAGAGCTCGCAGGGCAACAAACTCAAAGGCGCAATTACCGTGACGGTGAATGCCGTGTTACCCAACGGGGTGCTGCGTGTCCGCGGGGAAAAATGGCTGCGCCTCAATCAGGGCGATGAATTTATCCGCCTGTCAGGGATCGTACGTGTGGATGACATTAACCGCTTGAATCAGGTGTCTTCGCAACGGATTGGTGATGCGCGTATCACCTACTCAGGTCGCGGAGCACTGGCAGACAGCAACTCAGCCGGCTGGCTGACTCAATTCTTTACTAGCCCATGGATGCCGTTCTGATGAAATCGTTCAAAACTCTATTGCTGTTGATGGCAGTGGCGCTTTGGGGAGCTCACTCTGTCTCTGCCAACGCCTCCATTGCCATGCCGATTATGGATTTAGTGGATGTGCAAGGCATTCGTGGTAACCAACTGGTGGGCTATGGTCTGGTCGTTGGCCTTGATGGCACGGGTGACCGTAACCAGGTGAAATTTACCAGCCAGTCGGTCACCAATATGTTGCGCCAGTTTGGTGTGCAGATCAGCGAGGGCACCGATCCTAAGCTGAAAAACGTGGCGTCGGTCAGTGTAACCGCCTTTATTGATCCTATGGCAGGGAAAGGCCAGACCGTGAACATTGTTGTGTCATCCCTGGGGGATGCCAAAAGCCTGCGCGGCGGGACATTGCTGCTGACCCCGTTGCGGGGCGTGGACGGTGAAGTTTACGCCGTCGCGCAGGGTAACGTGATTGTCGGCGGCGCCAGTGCCGAAGGCCTGAGCGGCTCGAAAGTGACCATTAACACCCCAACCACAGGCCGCATTCCTAACGGCGCGACACTGGAGCGTGAAATCCCGACCGATTTCAATCAAAAGCCGAATATCACGCTGAATCTGCGCACCCCGAGCTTCACCACAGCGAAAAATATTGCCCGCGCCGTCAATAACACCTTTGGTTCCGGTGTGGCAACGGCGATTAATAAAGCCAAAGTGGAAGTGCTGGCTCCAATGGATACCCAGCAGCGCGTAACCTTTATGTCGATGCTGGAAGAGCTGGTTGTCGAAGAAGGCCGCCGTCCGGCCAGAGTCGTCTTCAACTCCCGCACCGGTACTGTGGTGGTCGGCAAAAACGTGACTGTCAGCGCCGCTGCCGTCAGTCATGGCAGTCTGACCGTCACTATTCGTGAAATGCAGTCGGTCAGTCAGCCAAACGCTTTTGCCGACGGTGAAACCAAGGTGGTGAATAACTCACTGGTCGATATCAATCAGGACGAAGCCCCGATGTATATCTGGCCGGAAGGGACTGAACTGAGCACGATTGTCGATGCGGTGAACAGCCTGGGTGCGACACCGGATGATCTGATGTCAATTCTGCAGGCCCTGCATGAAGCGGGTGCGCTGAATGCTGAGCTGGTGGTTATCTAAGGAGTGGCAATGAAAATTGATGGTCAGGCGAATGCCCTGCTGTATCACGACAACAGTGCAGTGAATAACCTGAAATTTCAGGCGGACAAAAAACAGGCGCTGCATGAGGTGGCCGGTCAGTTTGAAGCCATGTTTCTGCAGATGGTGCTGCGCCAGATGCGCAGCAGCAGCGATGTACTGGCAGCGGAGGACAACCCGTTTTCGAGCAAAGAGCAGGGCGTTTTCCGCGACTTCTATGACGGCCAGCTGGCGATGGACATGGCGAAGCGGCAAAGTGCCGGTATTGCCGACATGCTGGTGAAGCAACTGAGCCCGCATGACAGCAGCGATTCGGCGCTCAGCCGTGAAAATCTGGCGGCCAACAGCGCCTCGCTGTCACCGGAGACGGGCAAATTTAACAGCGCCAGTGCGCAGGTCGCCCTTGATAAAGAACAACTTCCGGCGACTCAACGAGTGACAGCCATAAATAATATGGCGTTTCAACAGCCGTTAATTACCAGGATTGATGCGAAAATGGAGCACGGATCTTAATGAGCATTATCAATATTGCATTAACCGGTTTGAATGCAAACCGTGCTGGCCTTGATGTGACCGCGCAAAACGTCGCGAATGTGAATACCCCGGGCTACAGCCGTCAGCAGGCGCAGTTTGCGGCGCTCGGTCCCAGCTCCGCTCTGGGAGTCAGCGCAGGGAATGGCGTGGAAGTCACCAGTATTCGTCGTATATCTGATGAATTTGTGGTGAGACAAACCTGGGCGACTCAAAGCCAGGCATCTTATTCTTCCCGTTATCTCAGTAATATGTCCCAGCTTGAAAGCGTGATGGGGGCAGACAGCTTCAATATCGCAAAAGGCTTAGACAATCTGTACGCGGCCCTGAATGACGCGTCGGTAAAACCTGAGTCGACACCACTGCGTCAACAAATCATCAGCGAAGCTGACGCTCTGACGCGTCGTTTCAATACCTTGTCTGAGTCTTATTATTCTCAGCACAAAGATCTGAGTGAGCAGCGCACGGCGGCGGTCGAGCTGAGTAACAGCCTGCTGGTCAATATTGCTGATGTGAACAAGCGCATTGTTGAAATGAGTTCAACCAACGGCAACCCGTCTCAGCTGCTTGATGAACGGGATGCTCTGATTGGACAGTTGTCTGAGATGATGTCCATCAAAACCAATATGCAGCCGGATGGCAGCTTGCAGGTGACTCTGGCCTCTGGTCAGCCGCTGGTGCTGGGTGATCAGGCGTCTCAGATTAAAGCTATTCCTGATCCGTCAGATCCTTATCTGGCCGAGATGGAAATCGATTTTGCCGGACAGCGTTTTCCGATTAACGGCGATATTGGCGGTGAGCTTGGCGCGATCACCGATTATCAGGTCGATACTTTACTGCCCTTTCGCCAGACACTGGACGAAATGGCTGTCGCGTTCGCCGATGCCTTTAACAATACCCTGGCCACCGGGCAGGATCTCAACGGCAATGCCGGTCAGCCATTGTTTACTTACGACCCGGCCAGCCCGTCTTCGAGCCTGAAAATTACGGGCTTAAGTCCTGATGAACTGGCACTGTCTTCAGATGGCACGCCAGGTAACAGTGATGTACTGACTGATTTAGTCGGTCTGAGTAACCAGACGTTTGCGATCACCGGCTACGGTAATATTGCCATCAGTGATGCATTTACCGCCATGGTCGGAGATACGGCAATTAAAGCGCGCCAGGTCACCTCAGATGCGAAAGCGGCGGAAAATCTGAATGCACAGGCGATCTCTGTCAAAGAAAACCTGAGTTCAGTGAACAGCGATGAGGAAGCCGCCAATCTGATGGTCTTTGCCAATGCGTACCAGGCAAACATGAAGGTGATCAGTACGGCGAATAACCTGTTCGATACTGTACTGGCGATGTTCTAAGGAAAAATTATGCGTATCAGTGACACTCAATTCAGCCAGATGATGCTGAGCAGCCTGAGCAAAAACAATGTAGGTTTGGGCGAAGTGATGCAACAGATGTCAACCGGTGATCGCCTGACCAAATTGTCGGATGACCCGATTGATTCCATCAAGCTTCTGAACCTTGGACGCGAAGGCAGCGCACTGACTCAGTATCAGGCCAATATCGCTAACGTGAAAACCACGCTGTCAAGTCAGGAAGCCTATTTAGACACCGCAAACAGCAGTTTAAAGAGTTTACGTGATCTTGTGCTATGGGGTTCAAACGGCACCATGACAGATGAAGATCGTCAGGGCATTATCACTGAAATGGAAAGCCTGAAAGAAGGCTTACAGGCTGTGTTCAATGCGCAGGATGAAGAAGGGATTTATCTGTTTTCCGGCACCCAGACTGATACCCCGGCACTGACGGATACCGGCGCAGGTTACACCCTGAACGGCAATGCCGATAAGCGCCTGGTGACGGTGGCCAAAGGCGTGACGATGGAATCGAACGTCACGGCACTGGAATTGCTGGATTTGGGTGGCGGTGCCACTGTTTTTCAGAAAATTGATGACCTGATTGCCGAGTTCCAGGCCCCGACGGCCAACTTCAGAACCGAAGTGAACGACACCCTGGCTGCCATCGATGAAACCTTTGGCAATGTGTTAGGGGCCATGACCGATATGGGTGGTCGTCATAATAACCTGGATCTGATGGCAGACGGACACACAGATAACAAACTGTTCGTTGATAAAGTGGAAGGCGATCTGAAGAACCTGGACTACGCAGAAGCGTCTGTCCGTTTGAGTAACTACCTCTCGGCACTTCAGGCCACACAGGCCAGCTTTACCAAGATTAACGATCTGTCATTGTTTGATCGCTTATAAGGAAGAGAGAACACTATGGTGAACTCTACTGCAGAGATTCGGCAACAGTCGATTTCACTGCTGAAAAATGACAAGGCAACAATTTCACCACCGGCACCCGCCGGTGGCTCTGTTTCCGCGGTTCAGGACACAGTACAGACACAACGTCCGGCTGTCGTCAAAGGCGGGTATACGGCAACCAGCGAATTATTCTCGCAGGGTCAGCAGCAAGTCACCCGGGGTCAGATTGCGCATCAGAGTCTGATCAGTGTCGGGCGTGATCTGCAGGGGATGAAAAAAATCCTCACGCAGATGCTGGGTAGTTCGACCGCGATTACCCAAGGCCGTGTTGACCAGCTTCAGCGCCACCACAGCCACATACAGCAAACGCTGAATGCCGGTCAGTTTAATGGGGAGCGAGTGCTGGACAGCCAGCTTCAGTTTCAGCCCAAAGGCGATCCCAAGCAAAGCTTTACGGTGAACGGACTGAACCTGGTACGCCAGCGTCAGCAAAGTGAACAACTGCACCTGACGGTACAGGACCGCGGGACCGCGTTGCTGACTTTCGATGCCTCGCAAACTGATCGTCAGTTAACCCAGCAAATCGACAAAGCAGTGATTCCGTTGGGTTTGCGTGCGGCGGCTACTGAAAACGGCGATGTGATCTTTTCAACCTCCCAGTCGGATTTTCAGAACATAGGTCAGCATGTCACCATCAGCGGGCAGGGCCATCGCTATCCGGCTGGTCAGCCCAATCGCATTAAAGTGCAACCCGAGCCACAGGGCATTGAGAATATTGCACTGAAACTGGCAGATGGTGAGCAAATCCGCCATACCATGCGTCATGTGAATCAGGGGTTACAACAGGTTCAGAAAGGCCTGGATCAGCTAAGACATTTCCAGGCCGATCTGGACTCGAAAGTTGGCAAGGCGATGGCCGGCCAGTCTGCCGAGAGTATTGAGTCCAAGCTGCAATCATTGCAGAACTCCCAGTCTTTCGCCGCTGCCTTCCAGGTGGTCTCTGCCCAGGCGAACGTTCACCGTCATACCGTCGTTGCTTTGCTAAAGTAACGACGGTATTGATACCAGTGATTTGCTGAAAAGCCGGAAGGGGAAACAAAGCTTCCGGTCAATAAACGGTCTGCTGTGCAGGCCGTTTTTTTATGCATGAGAAAGTGTATTCGTCTGATATCTGCGGTATGCCACTGCAACAAAGGCTGTGCAAAGCCACAGATATGTATGTAAATACATTTCATTGAAGAAACTTTGCTCATATCAAATTAAGATGCCCGGCAGAGACTTTATAACAAGTTCGAGTTAACAGGACAGACACGTTATGAATTTTCATCGGAAATGAATATGGATATTTCAGTCACACATATCGAAGCAGGGAATAGTGAATATCAAGGTCAATTTGAATCTTTGTTCAGAGAGTATCTATCCGGATTTTCTATGGCGTTTGATCCTGCAGTCATTGAACAATTGTTTGCGTTGTCTTACTTTCACGGTTTTATGAGTTTCATTGACGATAAGCCTGCAGGTTTTGCGGTTTGCTTTGAATCATTCTCTACGTATCGAATGCAGAGAGTCATGAACATTCATGACTTTATGGTTGCGAATCGCTGTAGAGGTAAAGGGGTAGGTAAGGCGCAACTTCATGCGATAGAGCAGTATTGTCGCGATAATCAATATCTGAAAATTACCCTGGAAGTAGCCGATGAAAATGTTGCTGCTAAAAAATTGTATCGCTCATGTCAGTACGAAGATTACAGGGTAGTTTTGAAAGGTCAGCAACATTGGCAGAAATATCTGAATCATCGGAATAAAGCATTAATTTAACCTGCAGCCCGTCGCCCTTAGCTGTGCATGAAAGCGGTTTGATTGCTATGGCATGAACGATTTGCCTGCTACTCAAGCGTTTTCTCGGCACTCCATTGATAACGATATTGATAAAAATAAGGGTTGGCAGGTATGAGAGATTATTTCAGTGTGATCAAAAAATATGCGGATTCAGAAGGCAGGGCGCGTCGTCGTGAGTATTGGATGTTCTGCCTGATCAATGCGCTGTTAAGTTATCTTTTTTTTTTCATTGGCGAGGCCATCAAGGATGACTATGCACTGTTCGCAGTGTATACCAGCCTGACTGTCATCCCTTCGCTCATGGTTACTGTACGCAGATTGCATGATACCAACCGTAGTGGTTGGTGGATGCTGGTTGCTTTTGTCCCCTTGATTGGCGCAATCATAGGTCTCAGTGTCATGATGGAAGCAGGGACTTCGGGTGAGAATGACTATGGCCCAGACCCGAAAGCCGCACCTGCCTTAATTGAATACGTGTAAAACAAGGAGCGTGACGTGTATCAGAGAGTCATCGTTTTCATTGCTGCCATGCTAACTGTTTCGGGCTGTACAGATCGTGATGACACCTATGCAAACCCGCCGCAGGAAGTCCTGCAGCAGGTTGAAAGGTTATTGCCGGCCGCAGAACAGTATGTACGTGACAATGAAGCAGAAGCATTGGAAAAGGGTGTGCCGTTAAACGCAAATCAGTTGATGATTGCCTCCAGGGTTGGTTTGAAATCTGCAAACAAGGTGCGTGTTTATTATGTTGATAAACTTCCTTTTCCCGATGATCCTGAGCTGGCTGCGTTAGCCAAAAAGTATGGCTACAGCTCCCCATTAACGGGTGCCTATACGTATGGCTACGGCCTCTGGATCAAATGCTCGGAGAAAGGCAATCAGGAACTGCTGGCACACGAGCTCATTCATGTCCGTCAGGCAGAGCAGATGGGCGTTCGGGAACAAACAAAACAGTACTTACTGCAATTGTTCATTTACGGTTACCACGATGCGCCTATGGAGCTTGAAGCCTATCGAGAAGCCAGCCAGTACCTGTGAGCGCTGAATCTGTGATGGAACGGGCTTCGTCGGCAGGTTGAACCACACTGAAATAAATATCAGGGAGTGATTGGTACTCAATGCTACCATCAGGAAAAAGACATGGACGAGAGAGTAAAAGCCAAATTCGACAGTTATCCGGCTCACATCAAACCTTTGATGCTCAACGTGCGCAGTTTGGTGTTGGGGATTGCTGAAACCCATTCACTGGGGACTGTTGAAGAAGCACTGAAATGGGGCGAGCCCAGCTATCAGGTGAAAGGGGGCAGCCCAGTCAGGATGAACTGGTCAGCCAAAGATCCTGAACACTATTTTCTCTACTTTAACTGCAATACCA
>Ga0207773_100528_pt1 | contig 14304 bp, 13 predicted proteins | sample TtaePargueraPR_2_FD_187281 | JGI IMG/M metagenome (GOLD analysis project Ga0207773, IMG submission 187281) | Aerobic enrichment media microbial communities from Bioluminiscent Bay, La Parguera, Puerto Rico - Tt and M1 (3) (SPAdes) | ecosystem: Environmental > Aquatic > Marine > Unclassified ...
CGGCGAGGACCTCCGCCTCGTCGTCATCGACAAGCGGGTCGTCGCCGCGGCGATCCGGCGGCCGGCCCAGGTGATCGGCGACGGCAAGTCGACGATCCGCACGCTGATCGAACGCCAGAGCCGGCGACGGGCGCGCGCGACGGGCGGCGAATCGCGGATCCCGCTCGACGGCGAGACCGAGCGCTGCATCGCCGCCGCCGGCTACGGCATGGATGCCGTGATCGACGAGGGCCGGATCCTTCCGGTCCGCAAGACCGCCAATCTCCACACCGGCGGCACCATCCACGACGTCACCGGCGAGGTCCACGGGCAGCTGGTGCGGGCCGCCATCACCGCCGCCCGGGCCATCGACATCCCGGTGGTCGGCATCGACTTGATGGTCAAGTCACCGCGCTCGCCCGACTACGCCTTCATCGAGGCCAACGAGCGGCCGGGCCTTGCCAACCATGATCCGCAGCCGACGGCGGAGCGTTTCGTGGACTTCCTTTTTCCGCTATCAGTTCCGACAGCGGTGCGCAGCGCGTTCGCTTGAGACAGGACTACAATGCCGCGGCTTGCCATCGATTCCGACTACCTTTCACGGCGCCTTTCGCAGCTCATCGATATCCCGAGCCCGACGGGATACACCGATACGATCGTGCGCGAATGCTGCCAGGAACTGCGGCGGCTGGGCGTTCGGTTCGAGGTGACGCGGCGCGGCGGGATCCGCGCCTTCATACCGGGCAAGACCGACCGGCCGGCCCGAGCCATCGTATCCCACCTCGATACGCTCGGAGCCCAGGTCAAGCTGGTGAAGGACAACGGCCGGCTGGAGCTGGTTCCGATCGGCCACTGGTCGGCGCGTTTCGCCGAAGGCGCGCGTGCCACCATCTTCTCCGAGCGGGGCGCCTTCCGCGGCTCCATCCTGCCGATCAAGGCCTCCGGCCACACCTTCAACGACGAGATCGATTCGCTGCCGGTCGGCTGGCCCTATGTCGAGCTGCGGATCGACGCCGTCGCCCGCTCCGCGGCCGATGTGCAGCGTCTTGGCATCGACGTCGGCGACATCGTCGCGATCGATCCCGCACCGGAGTTCCTGGAGAACGGATTCATCGTCTCGCGGCACCTCGACAACAAGGCCGGCGCAGCCGTCATGTTCGCCGCGATCGACGCGATCATGACCGAGAAGATCGAGCTGACGGTCGACACCTTCTTCGTCTTCACCATCGCCGAGGAGGTCGGGAACGGTGCGGCCTCGATCCTGACGCCGGACGTCGCCTCGATGATCACGGTCGACAACGGCACGACGGCGCCGGGGCAGAACTCTGATGAGTTCGGCGTGACTATCTGCATGGCGGACGAGACGGGTCCCTTCGACTACCACCTGACCAAGAAGCTGGTCGAGCTCTGCCGCGAGAACGAGATCCGCTTCCAGAAGGACATCTTCCGCTACTACCGCTCGGATTCCGCCTCGGCGATCGTCGCGGGGGCCGATGTGCGCTCGGCCCTGATCACCTTCGGGGTCGACGCATCGCATGGCTACGAGCGCATCCATCTTCATGCGCTGCGCTCGCTCGCCGAGCTGATCACGGCCTACGTCACCAGCACCATCGCGATCCGGCGCGACGCGGCGGAGTTCTCCGAGAGCCTGAAGGACTTCCCCCGCCAGCCGATGGCCGAAGCGGAGGCCCAGCTCAACGAGGTCGAGGTTCCCGGGCCGGAGCCGGTGGCCGGCAAGTCCCGCGGCAAGTCGAAGGGCAAGCGCGCCGACGCCAAGGCGTCGGGCTGACCGACCCCGGCAAGGGAAGCGACTTCGAACGCGGCTCCGGGTTGACAATCCACCTCCTGGTGGGATTGTTGATGGTCGAACAAGTTTCCCCCGAGCGGGCGCCCGTTCCTGCCCGATTCCTTCACCGGAGATCCGTCATGGCCGACGTGGTGGTCAGGAAGATCGTCACCCAGATCGATGAGACGTTCCACGAAGGGGGGCCGGCCGCCTCCCGCCCGCCGAAGCGCGGCGTGATCCTGGCGGTGATCGCCAACCCGTTTGCCGGCGGCTATGCCGACGATATCGCCGGCTTCATGGACGACCTCAAGCCGCTGGGCCTCGACATGGCCGGGCGGCTGCTGGAGGCGCTCGGCGGCGACCCGGCCCTGATCGAGGGATATGGCAAGGGGGCCATCGTCGGGGAAGCCGGTGAGATCGAGCATGCCGCGCTTTGGCATGTGCCGGGCGGCTATGCGATGCGCGAGCTGCTGGGCGGAACCAAGGCGATCGTCCCCTCGGCGAAGAAGGTGGGCGGCCTCGGTGCCCGGCTCGACGTCCCGGTTACGCACGTCAACGCGTCCTACGTCCGCAGCCACTTCGACGCCATCGAGGTTGGTGTCGCCGACGCGCCGCGGGCCAGCGAGATCGTGCTGGCGCTGGCGATGACCACCGGGCCACGGGTCCACGCCCGGGTCGGCGGTCTTGCCGCTGCCGACATCAAGGGTGAGGACGGACTGCGATGAAGGCACGCATCCGCAGGATCACCACCGTCGTCGAAGAGACCCGGATCGAAGGCGGGCGGCCGGTGCTGCCGCCGACGCGGCGGGCCGCCGCGATCGCCGTGATCGCGAACCCGTTCGCGGGAACCTACGTCGAAGACCTGTCCGAACTGATCGCGGTCGGTGAGGAACTCGGTGGCCTCTTGACCGAGAAGGCCGTCGCCGCGCTCGGCATTCCAGGCGACCGCGTCGAGAGCTTCGGCAAGGCGGCGGCGGTCGGCGGCGAGGGCGAGCTCGAGCATGCCGCCGCGATTCTCCACCCCAAGCTGGGCGCGCCGTTCAGGGCGGTCCTCGGTGGCGGCGCGGCGCTGATCCCGTCGTCGAAGAAGCGCGGCGGCCCGGGCGTCGCCCTCGACATCCCGCTCGGCCACAAGGATGCGGCAAAGGTGCGCAGCCACTTCGACGGAATGGAGGTGCGCCTTCCGGACGCGCCGCGCGCCGACGAGATCATGGTGGCGATCGCCGTCACCGATTCCGGGCGCCCTCATCCACGGGTCGGCGGCCTGACGAAGGAAGACGTGGTCGGCGAGGACGGTCTCAGCTGACCGGCGGTCCCAATTCCGACACTTGTCTCCGCTGACGGCCGACGCGCAGCAAATGCCGGAACAAGAGTGCCACTGGCAGCCAATGTAGCTACGGGCGCCGGGTCACGATCGGGAAGCGCGCCGCCGGCGGCGTATTCCGCGACCGTTCGGTCCGGATCACCCCGTCGATGACGGTCATGCCGATCCCCGGCAGGTCACCCAGGCCGATCGCTTCGAGGACGGACTTGCCCGCCGAGTGCTGCGGTGCGTCCATGATCACGAAATCGGCGGCCCGGCCGACCTCGATCAAGCCGCAGTCCAGATCCCGGATCCGGGCGGTGTTGCCGGTGGCGAAGCAGATCGCGACCTCGGCGGGGATGCCGCCAAGCGACGAAAGGAAGGCGACGGTGCGGATGATGCCGAGCGGCTGAACGCCGGAGCCGGCCGGCGCGTCGGTGCCGAGCAGGATACGGTCGAGCTGGTCCATTTCCTTGGCCGTGCGCAGCGCGTGAAGGGCAGCCCGCTCGTTGCCGTTATGGACGATCTCGAGGCCGCGGCGGCAGCCCTCGCAGAGGCAGGTGATCTGATCGTCGGGCAATGCGGTATGGCCGCCATTGACGTGGCCGATGACGTCGGTGTCGGCGGCGAGCACGACATCCTTGTCGATCAGGCCGGACCCCGGGATCGATGGCCCGCCGGTGTGGATCGTGCTCTGGATGCCGTATTTCCGAGCCCACGCAACCATCTGCCGCGCGGTGTCGCCGTCCTTAACAGAACCGAGCCCGACCTCGCCGAGCAGCTTCACGCCGGCGGCGGCAAGATCGCGGAAGTCCTCCTCGACCATACCGTGCTCGATGACCGGGGCTCCGGCGTGAACCTTAACGCCCGAGGGGCGGAAGGCGGAGAAGGTGCGCTGCGCGGCGATCGCGAGCGCCTTGAGGCCGACGATGTCGGTCGGCCGGCCGGGGGTATGGACCTCGCCGGCCGAGATCATGGTGGTGACGCCGCCATGCAGGCAGGAGTCGATCCAGCCAAGCTGGTTCTGGCGCGGCGTCCAGTCGCCGGCGACGGGATGGACATGGCTGTCGATCAGGCCCGGGCAGAGGGCCATGCCATTGGCATCGACGATCGTGGTGGCGTCGCCGCCGTCGATATCCTTCTCGCGACCGACCGCAACGATGCGCCCATCGACCGCAACGATGGCATCGGCGTCGAGGATCGGCCGCCCGAGATCGCCGGAAAGAAGCAGCCCGATGTTGCGGACCAGGAGCTTGCCGGGGCCGGGCCCGGTCGGTGTTTCGTTGGCCATCGGCTCTCTCCGTCTTGGCATGCGATGTTGAAGGACGGCGCGGCGGGCGCACCTAGTGGAGCGAATTTGACGACTGATACCCGCCTGAATCGGATCCCTGGTCAAATGCCGAATTCAAAACATTCAGTACGATCATATAGTTGCTGGTAGTCCTTGTATTCCCCTGGTCCTCACCGCAACGGGAGGCAAAGGTCGGACCCGGAGCACTAGTCGTCACTGTCCGGTTCGGTCGGAGCACCGGCGATCTTGTGGAGAAGCTCCATGAAGGTGCGCTGTTCGGCCGCCGTGAGCGGCGACAGCACGCGGCGTCCGACCTCGACGCTCTGGGCGAGAAGGGGCAGCGTGTAGCCGACGCCGGCCTTGGTGAGACGGATGATCGAGAGCCGCTGGTCGTGCGCGGCGTCGGAGCGGGTGACGAGGCCGAGCTTCAAGAGCTTCCGCACGACGAGGCTGATCGTCGAGGGGTCCATCGCGGTGAGACGCCCGAGCCGGTTCTGGGAAAGCTCGCCATGCTTCATCAGGGTGGCAAGCGCCGCCATCTGGGTCGGCGTCAGGTGCTTCTCCGTCACCACCTCCTGAAAGCACATGGTCGCACGCTGATGCGCCCGGCGGATGACGTGGGCCGGATGTGCGGTGAGATCGTAGCCGGAGGCGATGAAGCGGCGCTTGATCTCCGCGAGGCTGAGCGCCTCGCTTCCCGCCGGCGCCACCGTATCGGCGGCCCGGGCCGTTTTCCTTCTGGCCGCGTTCAGCATTTCCTGTCGCCCTGCAATCGTCCGTCGGTCACGCGGCAATTTCCTGGTTCTCGATCACCTTGCCCCCGGACAATGCCGCAACGACCGACTCGGCGTCGCTGACGATGCCGAAATGGGTGGCGATATCGTAGAGGCTGCTTTCCTGCTCCCGCGGTCCGGTTGCAGCGCAACAGTCGCGCGGTACGACGATCTCGTAGCCGAGAAAGAAGGCGTCGTGAACTGTCGAACGGACGCAGATGTTGGTAACGACGCCGAAGACCACGAGCTGGTCGATGACCATGTCCTTCAGGATCAGGTCGAGGTCGGTCTGGAAGAAGGCGGAATAGCGCGACTTGAGGACGACGAACTCGTCCTCGCGGGCGCCGAGATCCTCGATCACTTCGGTCCCCCAGCTGCCCTCCGTACTGTGCAGCGTGCGCTTCAGCATCTCGCGGTCCCGCCGCAGGTTGCGACGGTGGCTGTCGCGCACCCAGATCACCGGCGCGCCGGCCTTCCGGGCGGCTTCGATCACGGCCAGCTGGAAGGGGACCAGGGTCTCGTAGCCGGGCAGCACCATGCGCCCGCCGGGCTTGCAGAACTCGTTGATCATGTCGACCACGATCACGGCGGCACGATTGGGATCGAGGCGGATTTCGCGGTCGCTCTTGTGAGCGGAGAAGACGTCGACGGCCATGGTTTGCTCCTCGGTATCGCGGATCAGTCGCGGAGAAGGTCGTAGAGCAGGGCGAAGAATCGGTCGGCATCGACCTCGTTGGCGATCTCGGCATTGGGCGGCTCGCCGCGCTCGTTCCAGAAGTCGGCGACGGTCGCCCCGAAGGCATAGGTCCCGGAGAGGTCGACGCCGACATGGGCGGGCCGAAACCGCACCAGCGTCGGGTCGATGACCAGGGCCAGGGCGAGGGGATCATGCAGCGCGCCGCCGACCCCCATGCTGTTGCGGTGAAGCTTCTCGTAGAACTTGAGCCAATCGACCACCAGCCGGCCGAGCGGCGTGTCGATGCGGCCGAGTTCTTCGTATTGCGGCGCCTCGACCAGCACCTGCATTGTCACGTCGAGGCCGACCATCTTGATTGGAACGCCGCTCGCCAGCACCAGGCGCAGCGCCTCCGGGTCGCAGAACGCGTTGAACTCGGTAGGCGTGATGATCTCGCTCTGGCGGTAGAAGACGCCTCCCATCCAGATCAGCTCGCGGATCTTCGGCAAAACCTCGGGGTGCTTGAGGACGAGAAGACCGAGATTGCTGAGCGGGCCGGTGGCGACGATGCGGATCGGCTCCGCCGCGGCGGCGAGCTTCTCGGCGAGAAAATCGACGGCATGGAGCGGTTGGAGCGGCATCGTCGCCTGCGGCAGATAAGGCGAGCCTTCGAGCCCGCTCGGGCCGTCTGCGGTTCCGAGCACCAGCGGCCTGGCGAGCGGCCGGTAGCAGCCTTGCGCCACCGGGACGGCGGCGGCGCCGATGAACTCGAGGATGCGCAGGCAGTTCGTCGTCGTCCTCTCGATTGTGGCGTTGCCGCAGGTCGTGGTGACGCCGACGAGGTCGATCGCCGGCGACCGGTGGGCCATCACCAGGGCAATGGCATCGTCGTGGCCGGGATCGCAGTCATAGAGGATGGGCTCGGCGGTCATCGTGATGGCTCTCCACCGGACCGCTCGTAGCGGGCAATCGCATCCTTGAACATGCGCATGAAGCGCCGGCCGTCGATGCCCGTGCAGACGCGGGTCGTCGCCGGGCCCCCGCCGGGCAGGATCTGCCGGCCGTGATAGGCGACCGTCTGGCCGCGGGCGAGTCGACCGTCGAGGACGACGTCGACGAAGCGCGGTTCCGTCATGGTGCAGATGTCCGGGACGGCGGCGAGGGCGACGGTGATGACATCGTCCATGGGAAAGCCCATCAGGGCGAAGAACTCGCGCCAGATGTCGATGTAGATCGGGAAGACGTCGATGATCATCCGCGCGACGGGATTGTCGGTGGCGGCTTCGTCGAGGTCGTAGAGGTCATCGCGGGTCATCATCCCGGTCGCCGCGCGATTGTCCTCGCAGACGTCGAGCGGCACCAGGATCGTATCGGCACCGGCATTGAGGACGATGCGAGCGGCCTCGGGATCCGCCCAGATATTGTACTCGCTCACCGGCGTCATGTTGCCGGGGGTACCGAAGCAGCCGCCGAGAAGAAGAAAGCGCTTCACCGACGCCGCGAAGCGCGGCTCCTGCAGGATGGCGAGGCCGAGATTGGTCATCGGACCGGTGGCGACGACGGTGATCTCGCCCGGCGCGGCGAGGACCGTGTCGATCAGGAAGTCGACGGCATGGCGCTCGTGGGCGGGGCGGCGCGGCGGCGGGGCCTTGGGGTTGAAGGTCTTCAGCCGTTCGCCGTAGCGCGCGATGAGCTGCTTCTCGACATTGACCGGGGCCTCCATGTCCTCCTTGGCGTTGCCGACGATCGGCCGCCAGGCGCCGGCGGCCACGGGAATGTCGTCACGGCCGGCGAGGCTGAGGGTGTTGAGGACGACGTTGGTCACCTGCTCGATCGGGCCGGCGGCGCCGGTGACGGTGGTCACGCCCTCCAGGCGAATGTCGGGCGAGGCGGCGGCGTAGAGCACGGCCAGGATGTCGTCTCCGGCCGAGTCGACGTCGAGCACGATGCGCTCCATGTCAGTCTCTGCGTTGGGTCCTGCGGGGCTCATCGGTCACCCGTCCGGGTGGTATCCGGGGGTCGTGCGGGGGTTCGCAGAAGCCTTTTCATCGAGTCCATGGTCTCCGTGATGATCCGCGGCCGCGACCGATATGCGAGCGCGAACAAGGCGGTAAGCGCGACGAGATAGGGTACGGTCAACACCAGATAGGAGGGGAAGCCGAAGGTCTGCAAACGGAGCGCGAGCGCATCCGAGAAGCCGAACAGCAGACAGCCTGCGAGCACCTTCAAGGGATCGCCGTTGGAGAAGATCAGGACCGCCACGGCCATGAAGCCGCGCCCGGAGGACATGTTCTCTGTGAACATGGTGATGTAGCCGAGCGACAGGTGAGCGCCGGCGAGGCCTGCGAGCACGCCGCAAAGCAACGAGGCGATGTAGCGGATGCGGGTGATCGAGAGCCCTTGGGCTTCGGCGGCCTCAGGTTTCTCGCCGACGACACGGATATGAAGTCCGAGCCGGGTGCGCTGGTAGAACACGATGAGGATCGGCACCATCGCGAAGGCTACATAGACCATCGGCGTGTAGCCGGAGAAGAGCTGGCCGAAACTACCAAGCTGACTGGCGCCGGGGAGGCGCACCGGCGGCAGACCGACGATGCCCTGGCCGACAATCGAGCCGCGAGTGCCGAATATCGCCTTCATCAACGAAATCGTCATGCCGCCGGCGAGGATGTTCAGAGCGAGGCCGACCACCACCTCATTGGCGCGGAAGGTGACGACGAGAACGACAAAGACCAGCGCAAACACCACCGCCGCCGTGACACCGCAGAGCACGCCGAGCCAGGCCGAGCCGGTGAAGACCGATCCGATCACGGCGAAGAAGGCGCCGACCAGCATCTGGCCTTCCAGGCCGATGTTGAAGATGCCGGCCTTTGTGGTGAACGAGCCGCCCAACGCCACCAGCAGGATGGGCGCGGTCGTCCGGATGGTCGCTACGATGAGGGCGACGTTGAACAGGCGCTCTAGAATTTCCATCGCCGCTCCGCTGCCATGCTGTCGCCGCGACGGCGCATAATGAACTCGGCCGAGACGCTGAGGATAATCAGCGCCTGGATGACGGTGATGATCTCGCGCGAGGCATTGGTGTCGACCTCGAGCAGGAGCGAGCCGCTTCTGAGCGCCCCGAAGAACAGCGCCGTGCCGATGGTGCCGATCGGATGGCCATTTGCGAGGAGCGCGGCGATAACGCCATCGAAGCCGAAGCCCGGCGCGAAGCCCTCCATGAAGCGATGATGCACGCCGAGCGCCTCGATGCCGCCGGCGAGACCGCCGACCGCACCCGAGGCGAGGAGCACCATCATGATGTGCCGGCGAATGTCGACGCCGCCATACTCGGCGAACTTCACGTTCTGGCCCATGATGGTGACGGCATAGCCGCGCGGGGTGTGGCGGAAGTAGAGGTGAACGCCTACCGCCAGCACCAGTCCGACGACCAGGCCCCAGTTCAGGCGCGAGAATGAGAAGATCTCCGGCAGGTAGGCGGAGGGCAGGATCTGCGACGTCTCAGACCAGCCACCCGGGCGCTTGAAGATGAAGATGGTGAAGTAGGAGGTGAGAAGGACGGCGACGTAGTTCGACAGAATCGTGGAAACCACCTCGTTGGCGTTGTAGCGGGCACGGAAGAAGGCGGGGATGGCGATCCACGCCATCCCGGCAGCCATGGCCACCGCGATGCCGAGCAGGACATGGAAGAGCGGCGGTAGGGGAATGTAGATACCGACGAGGACGGCGGCGAAGCCACCCATGAACAGCTGGCCTTCGACGCCGATATTGAAGAGGCCGCCGCGGAAGGAGATGCAGGCGGCGACACCGCAGACCAGGATGGGAGTGGTTTGCAGGAGCGTGCCGGCGATCCGCTCGGGACTGCCGAACGCGCCCTCGAAGAGCGTGGCGAAGACCCGGACGGGACTCTCGCCGACGATGATGATGACGACGGTTCCGAGCATCAGCGCGAAGAGGACGGCGAGGGCCTGTCCGAAGATGCGGCGCGACGCCTCGCTCATGCGACGGCCGCCTCTTCCGGCTCGGTCCGCACGCCGGCCATCAGCAGGCCGAGGGACTCTTCACTGACGTCGTCTCCCGGCAGGTCGCCCATGATCTCGCCGGAGAACATGACAAGGATGCGGTCGGCGAGCGCGATCAGTTCGTCGAGCTGCACCGAAATCAGCAGAATGGCGCGGCCATCGGCGCGCTGGCGCATGATCTCGTCGTGGATCGACTCGGTGGCGCCGATGTCGACGCCGCGGGTCGGCTGGTCGACGAGAAGGCAGGGGGCATCGTGGGAGAACTCGCGGGCGAGCACGACCTTCTGCATGTTGCCGCCCGACAGGCTCTTGACCAGCGTGTCCGGTCCGGGTGCACGCACGTCGAACCTCTCCATCAGCTTGCGGCTCCGATCGCGGACCAGCGGCCAGTCGATCAGCCCGCGCCGCTCCCAGGGCGGCGTGTTCTGGCTTCCCATCAGGATGTTGGCGGCGATAGTCGACTGCCGGTCGACACCCCGGACCAGCCTGTCGCCAGGAACATGGGCAACACCGGCGCTGCGAATCATGCGTGGGGACGCCCCGGTGAGGTCGCGGGCGCCGATGCGGAAGCTGCCGTGGCTGGCGCGACGGAGCCCGGATAGAACCTCAGCCAGTTCCGTCTGTCCATTGCCGGCGACACCGGCGATGCCGACCACCTCGCCCGCCCGAACCGCAAAGGAGACGCCGCGAAGCGCGGGCAATCCACGGTCGTCGCGACACCAGAGGTCGCGCACGGAGAGGACCGTATCGCCAGTGACCGTCTCCCGCCTTCGGCGGTCGAAGCTGATCGAACGGCCGACCATCATCTGGACGAGCTCGTTCTTGGTGAGCTCGGCGGTCGGCCGGGTGTCGACCTTCTTCCCGTGACGGAGGACGGTAACCGTGTCTGAGACCGCCATCACCTCCTCAAGGTGATGGGTGATGAAGATGACCGTCATCCCCTGAGAGACAAAGCCGCGAAGCGTCTGGAAAAGCTCGCGGCTCTCCTGGGGAGTCAAGACGGCGGTCGGCTCGTCGAGGATGATGATCCGGGCACCGCGGGCGAGCACCTTGAGGATCTCGATACGCTGCTCGATACCGACCGACAGGAGACCGACCCGCTCGGTCGCATCGACCTTGAGCCCGAACGCGCGCGAGAGACGCTCCGTCTCCTGGATCTGCGCGCGGTGGTCGATGAAGACGCCGCTTCGGATCTCCATGCCGAGGAAGACGTTCTCGGCGACCGTGAGCGAGGGCACTAGCTTGAAATGCTGATGGACCATGCCGAGGCCGGCGCCGATGGCGACGCGCGGATTGGCGACGACCATCGGCCGGCCGTCGATGATGATCTCGCCCTCGTCGGGCTGGAGCAGCCCGAACAGTATGTTCATCAGCGTGGTCTTGCCGGCGCCGTTCTCGCCGATGATGGCGTGAATCTCGCCGGGCCGGACCGCCAGGTCGATCCGGTCGTTGGCGACGAAGGTCCCGAAACGCTTGGTGACCCCTTTCAGCTCAACCGCGTAGCCCACACCCGCCCCGCTGCCGCAAACAAACCCGCACACGGCGGCGCCCGACGGCGAAACGCCGGGCGCCAGACCCTTGAAGGATGCTACTATTCGGTGATCGTGATTTCACCGTTGATGACAGCGTCCCGGAGCTCGGAGACCTTCGCCTTGACGTCATCAGGGATCATGTCGGCGACCTCCGGGCACATCAGTAATTCCACCCCGCCCGACTTCAGATCGAACGAGTAGGTGCCGGGCTTCACCGTGCGCCCCTCAACCTCGTCCTTGATCAGCGTGTAGACGGCGACATCGCCGCGCTTCAACATGCTCGCCATGACATGACCGGGCGCAACGTTGCACTGGTCGATGTCGACGCCGATCGAGTACTTGCCGGCTGCGGCGCTCGCCTGCAGCACGCCTTCGCCGGTCGGTCCGGCGACGTTGTAGACGATGTCGTCGCCCTGCCCGTACAGCGCCATGGTCAGCTCGCTGCCCTTGGCGGGATCGTCGAAAGTGCCGGCAAACACGGCATCGACCCTGACGTCGGGGGCGGCGGCCTTGGCGCCCTGCTCATAGCCGCGCAGGAAGTTGCGGATGACCGGAATGTCGCGACCGCCGACAAAGCCGATTGCCTTGCCGTCGCCAAGGCCCTCTATCGCACTGCCCTTGTCGGCCATCATGGCGGCGAAGGCACCAGTGACGAAGGAGCCCTCCTCCTCGGAGAAGTCGGCATAGACGATCTTGTCGCTGTCGAGCACGCCGTCGATGAATACGAAGCGCTGGTCGGGGTAGGCTTCCGCCGTCTTGACGAGGGCATCGACCAGTTCCCATCCCATCACGAAGACCAGATCGTACTGGCCATCCTTGGCGACGTTGTTGAACTGCTCCTCATAGTCGAGGGCGCGGTTGCCGGTGTCGATGAGCTTGACCTCGACACCGAAATCTTCCTTCGCCTTGTCGAGGCCGGCGACGATCGACTGTCCGAACCCTTGAGCGAAATAGCCGGAAATCGCGGCCACCGAAACTTCCGCAGACTGGGCCGCGCCCGTGGTGAACACGGCCGCGGCGCAGAGCGCGGCAAGCCGGGACTTGATCCTGAACATGACGACTGAACTCCCCGCTGAATTCGAGATCTGGTTGAACCGAACCGCCATCCCTTCGCCGGCCGCCTACCAACTCTCCGCAGGATCGAGCCGGCCGAAGATCATTGATGGTCATACGAGTTTGATCGTCCGCCCGGGGCCTGTCAATCCTGCTTGCGAGCGGCATCCGGCGGCAAGGTTGAACAGATTTCAGTCTCGCAGTGCACAACGGTTCGGCTTGCGGCTCGATTGACAGAGCCGAAAATCCGGGTGCAAGATTGTATGACCATCAACGAGTTTTTCATGTCGGGTTCTCGTTCACAAAAAGAGAAGAGGTGATGGCATGCGGTACATCGTGCGAAGGCATCCTTCCTTGAAGAGCAGTCTCGGAGCCGCGGCGGTAGCCGCCGTGATGGGGCTTGGCATGGCGACGGCCCATGCCGAGCCGATCACGCTCAAGGTATTCGGCGGCTCGTCGCTCGACCAGTTGGCGCCGAGACAATCCCCGGAGGATCAGAAGAAGATTCAGGAGGAAGTGTACAGCGGCTTCCTGGCCGCGTATCCGGATCTGGTCTCGGCGATCGAGTGGGACGCCCAAGGTCCGCAGGCCAACGCAATCGAGCGGCTGATGACGGCGCGCCTGGCGGAGCAGGAGATGGACCTCATCGCCTGCCCGGCGTTCTACACCAACGGCGCCTATGTGCGGCGCAACCTGGTGCGGCCGATCACCGAGGAGATCAAGCCCTTCCAGGATCGCGTCGACGCCGCCGCACTCGGCGCCTTCACCATCAACGGCAAGGTCTATGGCGTTCCGATCTCGACGCTGTCGACCTCAACCATCTTCTACAATGTCGATCTCTTCGAGAAGCTCGGCATCGAGCCGCCCAAGACCTATGCAGACCTCAAGGCGGCGGTGCCGAAGTTCGAGGAGGCCGGGATCATCCCGCTGCTTCACCAGGGCGCCAATTCGCCGATGTGGCCGATGTGGTATTTCGAGACCTTCTCGCAGGCGTCCGGAGACCCGATCAAGAAGACCGAGGAGAATCTCAACGGCACCGCGACTTTCGCCGACGCACCCGAGGTCGAGGCGTTCCGCCTGATCAAGCAGTGGGTGGACGACGGCGTGCTGAGCAAGGACTCACTCTCGGTCGACCAAGACGGGATGCGCGCCGCCTTCGCCAGCGGCAAGAGCGCCATGTACTATGGCGGTACCTGGGAGATCCCGTCGCTGCAGGCGACGGTGAAGGATTTCGAGTGGGGCGTCTTTCCCTTCCCCAAGATGGATGGCACGCCCGGCGAGCCGCGGCATGGCGGCGGTGCCGACAACGGAATTTGTGTGTCGAGCAGCATCGCGCCGGAGCACCTCGAGGCCGCGATGGCATTCATCGAGTACCTCACCCGGCCCGAGGTGGCGACGCTCTATCTCGAGCCGGAGCAGCCGATCGCCGCCTCCATCAAGGGCGTGCCGTCCGTTGAGGATCCCTATGCCGTGACCCTCCGCGAAACCGCGTTCCCAGCGACGATCAAATTCCTCGATTGGATCTGGCCGGCAGAGGTGAGCAGCGCCACCGCGTCCGCGATCGCCGGCGTGGTCGGTGGCGAACTGACGCCGGAGGAAGCCGCCGCCTCGGTCCAGAAGGTCTTCGCCGACCTCAAGGACCGCGGCGTCTGGCCGCCGCAGTGACCGGGGAGCGGCGCTCGTGACGGTCAATCGCGCCGACCGCCAGCGGTTCTCGGTCGGGTATCACCTGAACAGCTGGGATCTGGCCGGGCTGCCTCTGCAGCCCGCGCTGGAGTTCCTGGCGGCGCAGGGGTTCGGCTGGCTGTCGACCTACAAGAGCGGCAAGGGCGTCGACACGATCACGTCCGGCCTTGAAGGTGCATGGACGTCCAATCCGACCAAATGGG
>Ga0207773_100529_pt1 | contig 14290 bp, 13 predicted proteins | sample TtaePargueraPR_2_FD_187281 | JGI IMG/M metagenome (GOLD analysis project Ga0207773, IMG submission 187281) | Aerobic enrichment media microbial communities from Bioluminiscent Bay, La Parguera, Puerto Rico - Tt and M1 (3) (SPAdes) | ecosystem: Environmental > Aquatic > Marine > Unclassified ...
TGCATGTGTTAAGCCTGCCGCCAGCGTTCGTTCTGAGCCAGGATCAAACTCTCAAGTTTGAAATCTGACTATTGTCGCTAGATGCACATTTGCGTTCTTGACGAGGACACACATCAATAAAACGCAATCTCTTGCGCTCATTAAAAGTGTACCTCAGAAAACGTGCACCCATCGAAGTCTGTCTAGCCTCGCCGGAGTAAACCCCGGTCCAGCTCGCAAGAACCTCGCCGTCCACGTTTCTCTTTCTTCTTCTCTTCACAATGTCAAAGAGCTGACCCAATGTCCGGGAGGACTAAAGCGTCGGTGAGAGTTCTCACTCTCTAAATCCCATCAGGGAACAGCATTTCCTGTCCGGCGAACCGGCAGCAACTCTGCCCTGTCAGAAGCGTCGATCAGTGGGAGCAACAAATGCTCGCGTCGTCAACGAGCGGGGTTATAGGGGAGCCCTATCTGGCCGTCAACACCCCTCGTGAAAGAAAGATGACATTTCTTTTGGGGGGTGAACCTGCCCTGTGCATTGTCGCGTTGAGGCACCCGCATTTGCTGGTGTTTGCGCCAGAGGTGCGGTTCTCGCTGATCCGCCAAAATCACCACCGAACCTCGTTGCAGCGATCTGGACCTGTGTCTCCGACCGATGGAGGTCCGGAATGGAACCGCAATACGATGGTGACCGGAGAAATGAGGGAGACAGAGGGCCCGTCTCCCTTATTGGGATCAACGCAGGATTGCGATGGTATCGGGGTCAAAGAACTTGAAGCTGGTATGACCTTCGTCATCGATCACGGTCGCGACGATCAGTTCACCCCACTCTTCAACATCGGTCACATTGAAACCCTGCTCAGCGATATCCTTCTGCACGTAGGCTTCGGTGTGGCCGAAGATGGTGTCAGTGGCGGCAAACGCCGGGGCGGCGGCGGCAAGCGTGACGGCGGCCAGGGTGGCAGGAATGACAACCTTGTTCATGGCAATATCTCCTTGATTGAAAGAACAAGGGAACCATGCCTGTCCGCACCTTGCCCCATCATGGCCGGGAGATGAACGAGCAGAAAATTACCAAGGTGTAATCAATTCATTAGGTTAGGGCGAAGCCCGACCATTTTGGCCCGTGCCGGACCACAATCCTGCACGCATCAGCATTCTTGGGAGATTTTGGCGCACGCCACGTCGCGGGTGAAAAATTCATGGCCCGCGAGGGCATGCCCTCTTGCGGCCCGCGCGAAATTGGTCCGAATACCGGCTCAACGGATGCAACGGGAAGCAAAATGGAAGTACGCGCAGAAAATGTCCGCAAGGAGTTTGACAGGTTTCCGGCGCTCCATGATGTGTCGCTCGATATCCATTCCGGCGAACTGATTGCACTGCTAGGCCCCTCGGGCTCGGGCAAGACCACCTTGCTGCGCCTGATCGCGGGACTTGAGCGCCCCACCAGCGGCCGCATTCTGTTCGGAGACGAAGACGCCTCGGAAAAGAGCGTGCAGGAGCGCAATATCGGCTTCGTTTTCCAGCACTACGCGCTGTTCCGGCACATGAGCATCCTGGAAAACGTGTCCTTTGGCCTCAAGGTACGGCCGCGCGCCACGCGTCCGTCCGATGCCGATATCCGCCGGCGCGCCATGGAATTACTGGATCTGGTGCAACTGACGGGCCTGGAAAAACGCTTTCCCGGCCAGCTGTCGGGAGGACAACGGCAGAGGGTTGCCCTGGCTCGGGCCCTGGCAATCGAGCCGCGGGTATTGCTGCTCGACGAACCCTTCGGTGCGCTCGACGCCCAGGTGCGGCGCGAGCTGCGCAAATGGTTGCGAGAAATTCATGACCGAACCGGACACACGACCGTGTTCGTGACCCATGACCAGGAAGAAGCGCTCGAACTGGCCGACCGGCTCTGCGTGATGAGTCAAGGCAGGATCGAGCAGGTCGGAACACCAGATAGTGTCTATGACACGCCGGCCTCACCCTTTGTTTTTGGCTTCATCGGCGAATCCAGCCAGTTGCCGGTCAGCGTTGAAAATGGTGCAATCCATTTGGGCACGCAGGCATTGGGCCTGTCTTCGCCGGGTGCGGCAGGTACCGGGCTATTGTTCTTCCGTCCGCACGACATCGAGTTGGTAGAGGATAACCAGGCTCTGGGGGGAACGGTGGTCGCCACCCGGCGCGTTGGTGGAACACGCCGCCTTGAAATCGAACTGACCGATACTGCTCAACGCGTCGAGATCGATCTGCCATTTGATCACCCGGCCGTTGAACGCTCCCGGGTCGGTTTCCGACCGAAACGCTGGAAGCTGTTTCCTGCGGGCTGAGGCACGCTGTCGTTCTGGTCACCCATATCGGGTTGTGTTGAAGCAGACGGCGTCGAACTCGCCTGATGCGGAGACTTGAACCAGTAGAACGGCTTCAACGTGAATTCGCGCAACGCCAATACGGTCGCAAATGCGATCAGGGCCCAATAGGCCGGCACCAGTGCCTGCCACCATAGGAGACTGGTCTGCCCGCTCCGCACGAGCCCGACAAGATTGGTCGCTATCGCAACCGCGCTGCCCAGCACGAGTACAATAAGACAAGCCACGGGCCAGGGGTGCATTATGGGGCCGGCCAGTTGCCCGCTGAAGAAGAGCGCCGGCAGCATGAGCAGAAAGCCTATGTGCAACAATGGCGTCAGCACCATGCCAAGCAGGATCAGTTGCAGGCCAGCCAGACCACGCCACCCCAGGTCGGCGAGGAGGTCCGCAGGATAGCGATTGTGCACGGCATAGGTCTGCATCCACCCCTTCATCCAGCGGGTCCGCTGGCCGATCCAGGGTCGCAGGCGGACCGGCGCCGCCTCGAATGTGCGGGAGGAGTTGGTCGCACAGCGCAGATTGCGGCGCGCCAGCCTGACGCCCAGATCGGCATCCTCGGTAACATTGAAGGCATCCCAGCCTCCCAGCGCCCTCAAGGTCTCAAGCCGGAAGTGGTTCGATGTGCCGCCCAGCGGCATAACCATGCCCCAGCGCGCCAGCGCGGGCAGCAGAACTGAAAAGAGACCCGCATATTCTCCAGCGAAGGCCGCCGCCAGCCAGCCCTCCCGACCATTGTCGATAACCAGGCGCGCCTGGATGCACTCAAGCTCGGGATGTCGTCGGAACTGGTCGACCAACCGGCGAAGCTGATCAGGCTCCGGCCGGTCTTCAGCATCATAAACCACCACGAACTCCCCGCGGCAGAGCGGCAGCACAAAATCGAGTGCCTTGGGTTTGGTGCGAGGTGCTGCGTCGGGCACGACACGCAGCGAGTAACGAGGGTCGTGCAAGTGGCGCTGCAATGCCCTGATGGTGGCTGGTGAACGGCTCTCGACTGCAAAGACGATATCGAGCTTTTCCGGCGGGTAATCCAGTCTGCCAAACGTTCGGCAGAGTTGTGACACCATATTGGCCTCGTCCCGGAGAGGAACAATGACGGAATAGACCGGCAGATCACTGTCCTGGGTCCGGGTCGCTGGCGGCTGCTCGGCGCGGTCCGGTTGAAACAGGGCCGCCAGGCGCAGCAAGGTCGGCAGCATGACAAGGACACACCATATCGGCGCCAGCGGCTCGGGCCCGACGAGCGGCGCGACCAATAGTCCGATCGTGGCCGCAGCCAGAGCGAACGCAAATGCGACGCGGACTGGTCCAGTCAGCTCCAGTTGCGCGGCGGCACGCGGCCAGTATCGCGCCATGTTCTGCCGGGCGGCATCTATCAGAGCGGGTGCGGCCTGCTGCACCAAGAAGGTCCTGAGCGCACTTTCGTGAACAAGGCAGATGTTGCGGCACAGTTCCGGACGGTCGGCCCGGACGCGTGCCAGCCTCAGAACACCGGCGAAGTCAGGTGAGGCGAAGGCAACTTCCCGGTCCAGAACGCTGGTTCTGTAAACCCGTATCTGCCCCAGTGCCTCGAGACGCCCGGGCTCTATGATGGCACTGCCCCCTCTGGGGATGGCATCAAAGAACGGATACCCTGCCCAGCGAGCGGCCCGAGCCATGATTTGGGCGGGAGGCAGACCGAGTTGAACGGCGCACAGATGCAGCGGATCAACCTCCGATGCCAGTCCCGATCCAGGGTGTCACGCCCCAGTTCTTCACTCGCTCCGGGGCCGAGCAAGGCCCGTATCAGGGCAAGGGCCTCAGACATGCGGGACGCCCCAGCTCAGGCCAATCGTGGTCCATCCGGCCACATGGGCGGCGGGGAAGAAAAAACCGGGATGAGCGGCTGGCTCATCCCGGTGCTGCGTCTCACATTGTCCAGGGCCTGTTCGGAAACGTCGATCCAGGCCGCAATAATGGGTTTGCCTTCACTGAACACGGGATTGCCCAATGGCGTTATGCACCAGCCAACAGCAGTGCCGTGTTCGACCATGGAGAGGGAGGATACAAAGGTGATGAAGCTATAGCCCTGCAGCAGGGCATATTCCATCACGGCGCAGAAAAGGGCTGCAGACTCGGGAGCGCGCCGCCGGCCCTCACGTCGATCCGGATGCACGTAGAAGCGCGTCCAATCGGCCCCAAGCGAGGGATGGGCGGGGAAATCTCCTTGCACTAGCCCGTTAAAGACAGTCTGCAGCAAGTTCGGTCGATCCAGGGGCGTCAGGCGGGAGCCGCCAACGACGATGCCGGAATCGGAAATCAACAAATGGGTCGCGTCGTCATTGTCGAAGTCATCGACGTCACGTCCGTCGGGGCGCCGCAGGGCGTCCCAGCCAGCCAGTTCAACGAATATCCTATGGCGCAGGCGATAGTTCTGCTCCAGCAAGTCACGGCCTTGCCGGTCCGCTGGATTGCGAACAATATGCAACTTCATCGGCCTGCCCCCAAGCACCCGTCATTGACGGTGCTATTAGGCACAAGCGAGACGCGAAACGAAATTGGTAGAAATCACAGTGTCGCGCAAAAATTTCCGAACAGAGAGCAGATTACGCTGATCCTGCCAGGGCCTGTGGCACTAAAGCGTAATCAGCTTGTGCCGAATGGCCTCAACCACCGTATGCAGCCGGTTATTGGTGCCCATACGCTTCTGGGCATTCTCGCAATGCTGGTTGATGGTGCGTGGGGTCAATCCGGTGATCTCGGCGATTTCCACCGCAGTCTTGCCCGCCGCCGCCCATTTGAGAATTTCCGCTTCGCGCGGGGTAATCACGCGACGACCCATCGGGCGCCCGGCCGGTCCGTTGAGATAACGAAGCCGACCATGCGCATAAAGGGAGAGCATATGAAGTTCGAGGCGGCGCTTCTCATCCAGGTGCTCGGTCCTGCCCACCAGAGAGACCACGCCCTGCATGCCGCCTTCCATATGAACGGGGACGCAGAATCCTTCATCCATGTCGAACTCACGCGCCTCATCCATGACCCGCCGCGCGGACAGGTCGTTCTCCCGGTCATAGGGGGCGTCGGACCACTCGAAAGGCAAGGTGGTGGAAAAGCAATGGCGCGCAACAGGGTCGACGTGCACATAGCCAAGGCCGGTATAGCGCTCGTACCATTCATCGTCCCAGCCCGAGAGCAGCACGAAGGGACGCACATCGACACCTGGATCCGGCAAACCCGACACGATGAACCGATCAAATCCGTAGCTCCGGATGGACCGATACATGATGTCCATAATGGCGTTCGTCGTGGTCTGGTGCTGGATATCCTCGATCGTCGACATCAGATCGGCATTCATCCGGCATTCCCCCTTCGCCGCTCGAATGCAAGAATTTTGACTGTGTTCGTCTAATAAGGCAAGGAGAATGAAGCTGGCGTTACAGAAAACACCAGCTTCAGAAAGCGTTAGCTTTCATCCTGGAAGTGATGCGGGTTGAAGCGATAAGCAGTCGAACAGAATTCGCACACCACTTCGATTTCGCCATCCACCGCCATCTCCTGCCGTTCCGCTTCGGAAAAGCTGTTGGCAAGCATGTCCTCTATGCGGTCAGCCGAACAGGTGCAGCGCTCCTCGAGATCCTGGGGCGGGAACACCCGCACGCCCGTCTCGTGATACAGACGGAACAGCAGCCGTTCAGGCGATAGGTCCGGATCAGAGAGTTCCAGGTCGCCTACGGTGCCCAGCAGGGCCTTGGCTTCGGACCAGCCATCGGCCTCGACGAAATCGGGATCGATCATGTCCGGATTGTCGAAATCACCATCACCGGGCAGGTCCGCCATGGCGGAAATGCCATTGGGGGGCAAGTGCTGGATCAGCATGCCGCCCGCCCGCCAACGCGGACGATGATCACCTTTGGTCGACATCTGGGCAACGGCAAGACGCACCTGGGTGGGGATCTGCTCGGACTGCATGAAATAGGTGTGGGCCACCTCTTCGAGCGAGTCTCCAGCCAACGCCACGATACCCTGGTAGCGTTCGGTATGCGGACCCTGGTCGATCGTCATGGCGAGATGCCCCTTGCCAAGGAGGTCTGCGGGGCTGGTCTTGCCGGCCTCGGACGCCTTGAGCAAGGCGTCGTGGTCGAAGCGGGCGTAGCCGCGCATCCCATCGGGCGCGTCGAAGTCGACCACGATGAGATTGACCGGGCCATCGGTCTGGGTCTGGAGGATGAAGCGACCCTCGAATTTGAGGGATGAGCCGATCAGGGCGGAAAGCACCACGGCTTCGCCCAGCAGACGGGCAACCGGCAATGGGTAGTCATGCCGGCTCAGAATGGTATCGAGCGCCTCGCCAAGGCGCACGACGCGACCGCGCGTGTCGAGCTTGTCGAGGGTGAAGGGCACCACGGCGTCATCCCCGGTCTCGGGGCGATCAAGGCCCAGGCTGGCGAGCAGGTTGTCGGTCATGGTCTGTTCCGTGGTCATCTTTGTCTTATCTCTCCAAAGGCTACGCCTTGTGGGCCAAACACGCTACCCGGCCACCTTGCGCAGAGCTCTTGCCGGAGGGCCGCTATGCGCTCAAACAGACGCCCCCGCTTGCGCGGGGGTGACATTTGCGTGGTTCAGCGGGAGACGAGCCGGTAGCCCGTCAATTCGTGTCGACGCCAAAGGCCCAGCACAAAACGGCTTTCTGGGCATGGAGGCGGTTCTCGGCCTCGTCAAACACCACCGACTGGGGACCGTCGATCACCTCGTCGGTCACCTCATCGCCCCGATGGGCGGGCAGGCAGTGCATGAACAAGGCGTCCTTGTTCGCCAAGGCCATTAGATTGGTGTTGACCTGATAGGGTTTCAAGATGCGGCGCCGCTCGGCCGCATCGGTATCGCCCATGGACACCCAGGTATCGGTGATGACCAGGTCCGCTCCCTCTACGGCTTCGCGCGGATCCTCGACCATGCGCACGGCCGAACCGGCCCGCTTGATGTCTTCCTTGAGATCTTTTTCGGGGCTGTATTCCTCCGGCACCGAAATGGTGAGCTCGCAGCCGAACAGCTCGGCCGCGTTGACCCAGGAATGCAGGACATTGTTGCTGTCACCCACCCAGGTCACCTTGGCGCCCCTGATGTCGCCGCGATGTTCCTCGAAGGTCATCAGGTCCGCCATGATCTGGCAGGGATGCGCCCGGCGCGTCAGACCATTAATGACCGGTACGGTGGCCGCTTCGGCCAGTTCGAGCAGGTCGGCATGGCTGAGAATGCGGATCATGATCGCGTCTACATAGCGGCTCATGACCCGGGCGGTATCCGCCAGAGTCTCTTCGCGGCTGAGCTGCATTTCCTGGCCGGAAAGCATCAGGGTCTGCCCGCCTAGCTGGCGCATGCCCACATCAAAGGAAACGCGGGTGCGGGTGGACTGTTTGTCAAAGATCATGGCCAGCACCTTGTCCCTGAGGAGCTGGGGCCGATCGCCGTCTTTCAGGCGCGCCTTGAGGGCGCCGGCCTGGTTGAGCATGCCGCGCAATTCGGCATAGGAAAAATCATCGATAGAGAGAAAATGCCTTTGGGTACCGGTCGAGGTCATGGGCCGGGGTCCTTTTGTGACGCTTGATTGGAATGGACGAGAGGCGGTCCGGATGGGCGACAGGCCCGCCGGACTGGGATCAGGAACCGCCTCGGCGTCGTCCGAAATGATAGAATACCAGCATGACGATCAGCCCGCCGCCGCCGTGGTGGCCGTTTCCGCCTCAATCGCGTCGAAAGCGGCCCCAATCCGGCTCATGGCGTCTTCGATGTCCGCTTCAGTGACGATGAGCGGCGGCAGGAGCCGGAGCACATTGTCCCCGGCGCCGATGGCCAGGAGCTGGTGATCATCGCGCAGGCGCGCCACGAAATCCCGGACCGGTGGCGCGATCTTGATACCGGCCAGCAGACCCTTGCCACGCAGTTCGAGCACATAGTCGGGGTATTTCTGCGCCAGTTGCTGCAGGTGCCAGGCAAGACGCTGGCCCATCTGGGCGACGTGATCCATGAAGCCTGGCCCCTGGATGCGATCGAGCACGGCATTGCCCATGGCACAACCCAGGGGATTGCCACCATAGGTCGAACCATGGGTGCCCGGCACCATGGACGCGGATGCCGCTTCCGTCGCCAGGCAAGCGCCAAGCGGGAAGCCGCCACCAATTGCCTTGGCGACCGCTACAATGTCGGGCGTGATGCCGGCCCATTCAAAGGCGAAAAACCGTCCGGTCCGGCCAAAGCCACACTGGACCTCATCAAAGATGAGCAGCAGGCCGTTCTCGTCGCAGATCTGGCGCAGCCCCTGGAGGAATTCATTGCTCATGGCGGTGACACCGCCCTCGCCCTGCACCGGCTCGATCAGAATGGCGCAGGTTTGCGGCCCAACCAGCGCCTTGACGGCATCGAGATCACCCGGCGCTGTGTGCTTGAAGCCTGGCATGGGCGGACCAAAGCCTTCGAGATAGCTGGGATTGCCGCCTGCGGCGATAGTTCCCAGGGTCCGGCCGTGGAAGGAACCGGTAAAGGCAATCACTTCGTAGCGGTCCGGCTCACCCTTGGAGAAGAAATAATGCCGGGCCGTCTTGATGGCACATTCGAGCGCCTCTGCGCCCGAATTGGTGAAGAAGACCTTGTCGGCAAAGGTGCTGTCGACAAGCCGCTGGCCCAGCCGTTCCTGCTCGGGAATGGTGAACACATTGGAGGTGTGCCAGACCTTGTCGGCCGCAGCCTTGAGCGTGGCCACCAGATGCGGATCGCCATGGCCCAGCGCATTGACCGCGATGCCCGAATGGAAGTCGAGATATTCTCGGCCATGCTGGTCGTACAGGCGCATGCCCTCGCCCCGCTCGAAAGCGAGATCGGACCGGGCATAGGTGCCGTAGAGCGCAGACATGATGAACTTCCCTTAGGCTGAAGAGTGGTTGGTGATGAGCGTGGCAAAGCTGCCACACAAACCAAAAACGCGCCCTCTCGGCCGCGCGTCTGGGCCCGAGAATTAGGCGAATTCGCCCCACAAAGTCAATCTCGTACCGGCCAAGTGCCTGATTTGACTCAAACTTCGTTAGGGCAATTTTAACCAATGAATAAACGGGGAAAATCCCCCCCGACTCTTGATCCTGATTCCGCCGATGGCGTAATCTCCAAGACGTTGGGAACACGATATCTCGTGTGGCGGACCCGCTCAACATACGAGCTGTAGAGTCGATATGGCGGCCAGTGCCACTCTGGCTGCGCAATGAAGGATTCTGTTTTGACGATGGTTTCAGGAGCGCAACCGATGGGCTGGACCGACGAGCGCGTCGAACTTTTGAAAAAGCTTTGGATGGAAGGACTCAGCGCCAGCCAGATTGCGGCGGAACTGGGCGAAGGGGTGACGCGCAATGCCGTGATCGGCAAGGTGCACCGCCTCAAGCTCTCGGCCCGCGCCAAGCCCACCAACACAGCTCCGCGTTCGCGTCCGGCGAGCCGCCCCTCCGCGCCGCGGCGGATGTCGACCACATCTTCGAGCACCAGCACGATGAGTGCCAAGCCGCGCGTCGCCATGTCCCGACCGCAGGTCATGGGTGCCACGGCCTTGGCCGCGAGCCCGGAAATGGAGTCCGAACTCTATGTGGCACCGGCCGCCGCCGAACTCTTCATTCCTGAAGACAAGCGGCTCAACCTGCTCCAGCTGTCCGAGCACACCTGCAAGTGGCCGATCGGCGACCCGCTGACCAAGGACTTCTATTTCTGCGGGCAGCACAGCCTGGAAACCGGCCCCTATTGTGAGTTCCATTCGCGCCGGGCCTATCACCAGCTCGACAAGAAAAAACGCTGAACCTTCAGCTGCCGGATCAATCAAGGGCGCCCCATGGCGTCCTTTTTTGTTTTCTGGTTCTGTCATTGTGCCCGCGTCCATTGCCCCGCACCAGGCAGAACAATGCCATGGGCACGGCGGACGGGGACAAGTTTGCCATCCGCCATGCGGCCTGGGCCGCAGTCATTTCAACTGAGGTGCCCTAGGGCAGCAGCACGTCCACACGCAGGCCCTCACCGGGCTTGGAGCGGATGCTCATCTGGCCACGGTGGCGCTGGATGATGTGCTTGACGATGGCCAGCCCCAGGCCGGTACCCTTCTTTTTCCGGCTGGCCTCGGCATCGATGCGATAGAAGCGCTCGGTCATGCGCGGCACATGTTCGGGCTCGACCCCGGGGCCATGGTCGGTGACGCTGACCATATGCTTGAGGCCGGCACGATCGATATCGACCAGTTCGACCTCGATCGTCTTGCCGTCCGCCCCGTATTTTATGGCATTGTCGACAAGGTTCTCGAACACTTCATAGAGCTGTCCGCGGTCACCTGTGACGGTGACCGGCGCCGGAGGCATGGTCAGAACGACCTCGACCTGAGCGGTCTTGGCCTGGGTCTGCAGGCCCTCGCGCACCTCGCGCAACAGCGCGGTCAGGTCCACCGAGCCGGTGGGGCGAACATGCTGGTGCATTTCGATGCGCGACAGGCTCAGGAGATCATCGATCAGCCGGCTCATGCGTTCTGCCTGCGTCCGCATGATGCCAAGGAATTTCTCACGCGCCGCTGCATCGCGGGCAGCGGGCCCGAGCAGGGTATCGATGAAGCCGACCAGCGAGGCTAGCGGGGTGCGCATTTCGTGGCTGGCATTGGCGATGAAATCGGTGCGCAGCGCATCGACGCGCTTGAGTTCGGTCAGACTCTGGAAGGTGACCAGCAATTGCCGGTCCTCATCGGCAAACCAGTCGCGGTCGGGCCGGCGGATTGGCGCCACCACCACCCGATCCCAGGTTTCCGAGGGTACGGTTTCATGCAGTTCGAAGCTGCGCGGTTCGCCTGTGCGCTGGGAACCTTCGATGGCGGCAACCAGATCGGGATTGCGCATGACCAGGGTCATGACCCTGCCCAATTGAAGACTGGGATATTGCCTGGCAGCGGCGCCATTGCGGTGCAGGACAGCGCCGCGGCTATCGAGTACCAGGCCCGGGTCACCAAGGGCCTCGACAAAGGCCGGCAACATGTCCTGTTCGACGCTGGGCTGAGCCTGCGGCGGGGCCGGTATTTCCACGGTGCGGGTGAGGGTAACAACCGGCTGGGGCAACATGGCGATGAACCCCACCAGCAACAGATAGCCGATCAGGGCAAACTCGAGGCGCAGACCGCCCAAGACCACGAAAGCGAGGATCAGTCCTGCCGCTCCGAGAAGCAGAGGCCACTGCCCTGTCAGGCGCACCAGTATGCCAGCGGGCCGACGGGTCAGAGATGTGGTTCTCAGGTCATCCATTTTGCTGGGTCGAATCAACGCTTTGTGCCCGCCTCTTGCGCGGGAGCGGCGTTCATAGCACGGTCTGTGTGACAGTGGAGAGACAGCGTGACCGACCCCATCGACGGCTTTGACATCAACGACCCGGACCTGCCCAAGGCGATCAGGAAGGCTGCCTTCGGGTCGGGCGCATACCCTTATGACGAGAAACTCGACGGCGACGAGTATGACACGCAGTTCCACAAGCTGCAAAAACAGTTGGTGCTGCATCAGGCGCATATGGCCAAGGCCGGCACCCGCACGATCATCGTCTTCGAAGGGCGCGATGCTGCGGGCAAGGGCGGGACGATCAAGCGGTTCCTGGAAAATCTCAATCCGCGCTACAATCTCATCGCGGCCCTGCCCAAGCCCAATGATCGGGAGCGCACGCAATGGTATTTCCAGCGCTATGTCGACTGGCTGCCGGCGGCGGGGGAAATGGTGCTGTTCGATCGCTCCTGGTACAACCGGGCGGTGGTTGAGCCGGTGATGGGGTTCTGCACGCCCGAGGAAACGACCCGGTTTCTCGAAGAGGCGCCGGACTTTGAAAAGCAGCTGACCCGGGATGGGATCACGATCTTCAAGCTCTGGCTCTCCATTGGCCGGGAAATGCAATTAAAGCGGTTCCATGACCGGGCGCATGACCCGCTCAAGACCTGGAAGCTCTCACCGGTCGATCTTAAGGCCCTGACCAAGTGGGAGGATTACTCCGTGGCCCGGGACAGGATGTTGCGCGAAACCGACAGCGCCCATGCGCCATGGACGGTGATCCGGGCCAATGACAAGAAGCGCCTGAGGCTCAATGCCATTCGCACCGTGCTGCATGGCCTCGACTATGAGGGCAAGGACGAGGCCGAAATCGGCGAGATCGACCGCAAGCTGGTGCTGAGCGCGGAGGACTTCCTCAAATTGAAGGGGGAGTAACCTCCCCCTTCACAGGCTCAATCAGAATGCCCATTCGCCCTTGCGCATGACCGGCTCGGTGGTGCCGTCGGCATGGACGCCATCGATATCGACCTTGTCCGAGCCGATCATCCAGTCGATGTGGATCAACGACTTGTTGCCGCCCTGGGCGAAAATCTGGTCCGGGGTCAGGTCCTTGCCGCCCTCGAAACAATCGGCATAGCACTGGCCCATGGCGATGTGGCAGCTGGCGTTCTCGTCGTAGAGCGTGTTGTAGAAGAGAATGCCCGAAGCCGAGATCGGCGAGGAGTGCGGCACCAATGCCACCTCGCCCAGGCGCCGCGCGCCTTCGTCGGTGTCGAGCACCTTGTTAAAGACATTCTCGCCCTTGGTGGCCTTGAGTTCGACCATGCGGCCTTCCTCGAAGCGCGCCTGGATGTTTTCGATCAGCGTGCCGTTGTGCGAGAGCGGCTTGGTGGCCGCGACGGTGCCTTCGACCCGCAGACGATGGGGCGTGGTGAAGACTTCCTCGGTCGGGATATTGGGATTGCAGGTAACCCCATTCTTGGCTTCGGACGCACCGCCCTTCCAGCGATGGCCATCGGCAAGGCCAACCGTGAGATCGGTGCCCGGGCCGGTATATTTCAGGGCCGAGAATTTCTTGCCGTTGAGCCAGGTCCAGCGGGCCTTGAGGTTGGCATTGTGCGCCTTCCATTCGGCGATGGGGTCGTCGCGATCGACACGTGAGGCCTTGAAGATGGCGTCGGCGAGCTTGGCGATGGCAACGTCCTCGGGATCGTTGGGGAAGACCAGCTTGGCCCAATTGGGCGTGGGGTAGGAAACGATGTTCCAGTTGATGGCAAAGCCGGTGATCAGCTCGAGCGCCGGGCGATAGGCGGCCGAATTGGCGCGGTTGGCGCGAGAGACCTTTTCGGGGTGTTCATTGGCCAGCATCATGGGGTTGTCGCCCGAGATGGCGAGACGCGCCGCATTGTTCTTGTAGGCCTCGGCCATGCCGGCATAAAGCCAGCCGGCGGCACGATCAAAGCTCAGATCCTTGGCATGACGATACCGGGCGAGGGTTGCCTCCTCGTCGGAATAGATGGTGGTCACCAGACCCGCGCCAGCCTTGTAGGCATGCTCGGTGATGCGGCGCACGAGGGGGGCTGCCGTCATCGGGGCGGTGATGATCAGGTCCTGGCCCTCGGCCAGCTGCAGCCCGACCTTGATGGCGACTTCGCCGAGCTTGTCGAGCTTGACCGGATCGATGGGGGAATTGCTCATTTGGGCAAATGCCTTCTTGCTCTTGAATCAATTGGAGCGAGCCTATCCTTCGCCGCGCCGGCGCGCCACCCGGGCAGAATCGTAAAATCAGTTGATCGGGATCAAACCGGGAAGTCAGCACCGGTGGGAAATGAAAGCCATTCAGACCTGGAGGTTTTCGATGTCGACCGGCACCATTCTTATGATCGCAGCTGTCCTTGGCATCTTCGGCGTGTTTGCGCTGGCGGTGGCCTATGCGCAAATTCAGACCAAGGGCATGATTGCGCCCGGCGCGCGCCCACTGGACTGAGCAGGCATGACCTTGCGCCGCCCGGCCCGTGGGCGTCGCGGTTGCACGGTGAAAAGCGGCTTTCGCCCCTAGTAAATAAAGAAGAGGCGAAAGCCGCTTCCCACGAACAGGATTTCGGACGCACGCATCGAGCGGCCCCCTTGCGGGTTGTTGCCCCGGATCACGGAATGGATGCG
>Ga0207773_100530_pt1 | contig 14285 bp, 13 predicted proteins | sample TtaePargueraPR_2_FD_187281 | JGI IMG/M metagenome (GOLD analysis project Ga0207773, IMG submission 187281) | Aerobic enrichment media microbial communities from Bioluminiscent Bay, La Parguera, Puerto Rico - Tt and M1 (3) (SPAdes) | ecosystem: Environmental > Aquatic > Marine > Unclassified ...
GGGTGGGCCCGGACTCCACAATGCGGCCCAGGTACATGACGCAGACGCGGCTGCAGAAGTGTCGCACCACACCCAGATCGTGCGAGACGAACAGAAAGGACAGTCGGTGGCTTTCGCGCAGCCGGTCCAGCAGCGCAAGAATCTGCGCCTGCACCGAAACGTCGAGCGCAGAGACCGGCTCGTCTGCGATTACCAGCTCCGGGCTCAAGACCAGCGCGCGGGCGATGCCGATACGCTGGCGCTGGCCGCCGGAAAACTCGTGCGGGTAGCGTTGCAGCGCTTCAAGGGGCAGGCCGACTTCTCCAAGCACCTGCTCGGCCTTCTCGCGAATCGCCGCTCTCGAACCGATACGGTGAACCCGCAGCGGTTCTTCCAGGGTCTGGCGAATGGTGCGCCGCGCGTTGAGCGACGAATAGGGGTCCTGAAAGATGAACTGCAGGCGCTGGCGCAGCTTCCTCATTGTCGCGCGAGAGGCCCCACGCAGATCGATGCCGTCGAAAACAACCTCGCCGGAGTCCGGCTCGACCAGGCGCAGAACTGCGCGCGACACCGTTGACTTGCCGCAGCCGGACTCGCCGACCAGGCCGATGCTCTGGCCGGCCGGCACCTCGAAAGAGACGCTGGTCACTGCGCGGATCAGCTGGCGCCGGCCGCTCAGCAGGCCACCCAGCTTGAAGTGCTTGGTGAGGTCGCGGACAATCAAGGCGCCCGCTTGGCGAGTGCTCATGCGGCGGCCTCCTCCCTGGCACGAACGCGGCACCGGAGGTAATGGTCGGAATCGGCAGCCAGCGCCAGCAGCTCCGGATGCCGGTCGCATTCAGGCTCGCGCAGCGGGCAGCGCGCGGCGAAGGCGCAGCCGGTGGGCATCCGCGTGATGGCTGGCACCTGGCCGGAAATCGGCTCCAGCGCCTCGCTGTCGCGGTCGACGCGCGGCATGGCTCTCAGCAACGCCTCAGTGTAGGGATGCGTTGGTCGAGCGAAGAGCTCGTCAACCGGCGCGCACTCGACAATCTCGCCGGCGTACATCACCGCCACACGGTCTGCGGTCTGGGCGACGACGCCGAGGTTGTGGGTGATGAACAGCACCGACATCCCGTAGCTTGCCTTCAACTCGTTCAGCAGCGCCAGCACCTGGGCCTGGATGGTGACGTCCAGAGCGGTGGTCGGCTCGTCGGCCAGCAGCAGCTTGGGCCGGCAGGCGAGCGCCATCGCGATCATGACGCGCTGGCGCATGCCGCCGGAGAACTGGTGCGGGTAGTCGTGCAGGCGCCGGCGGGCAGCCGGGATGCGCACCTCCTCCAGCAGGCGCAGCGCCTCGGCGAGAGCGGCCTGGCGGGTGGCGCCGCGGTGGATCTGAATCACCTCGGCGATCTGGTCGCCCACCGTCATGGTCGGGTTCAGCGAGGTCATCGGCTCCTGGAAGATCATCGCGATGGCATCGCCGCGCAGCCGCGCCAGCGCCCTCTCCGGCAGGCCGACCAGCTCCTGCTGGCCGAAGCGCACGGAGCCCCTGGCGATGCGCGCGCCCACCGCCGGCAGCAGATTGAGTATGGAAAGCGCTGTCACGCTCTTGCCGCTACCCGACTCGCCGACCAGCGCCACGGTCTCGTTGGCGGCCACTGCAAGGGTGAAGTCGCGCACTGCCGGATACCACTTGCCGCCGATGCGGAACTCGCTCTGCAGCCCGCGCACGTCGAGGATGGTTTCGCTCATGCCGCGTTCTCCGAGCGCAGCTTGGGGTCGATCGCATCGCGCAGCGCGTCGCCCAGGATGTTGAGCGCCAGCACGGTCACCAGGATGGCCAGGCTGGGGAAGATCGCCAGCCACCAGGCGGTCAGAATGTTCTCGAAGCCCTCGCGGATCATGCCGCCCCAGGTCGCGGTCGGCGGCTGCACGCCCAGGCCGATGAAGCTCAGCGACGCCTCGGTGCGGATCGCGCTGGCCATCCAAAGCGAGCCCAGCACGACGACGTCGGAGGCCATGTTGGGCAGGATATGGACGCCCATGATGCGTAGCGGGCTGAAGCCGAGGGCGCGCCCCGCTGTGACGAACTCGCGCTCCTTCAGGCTGATGGTCGGCGCGCGGGCGACGCGCGCGAAGGGCGCCATTTCGGTGATCGCGATGGCGATGATCAGGTTCTCCAGGCTGGCGCCCAGCATGGCTGCGATCAGCAAGCCGAGCAGCAGCGTCGGGAACGCCAGCATGACATCGACGACGCCGATGACGATCTGGTCGAACAGGCCGCCGATATAGCCGGCGAGGATGCCGATCGCCGAGCCGACGCACATGGCGACGACCACGGCAACAAAGCCGACCAGCAGCGAGATGCGCGTGCCATAGATCATGCGCGACAGCACGTCACGCCCATAGGTATCGGTGCCGAGCAGGAACTGCGCCGAAGGGGGCTCCAGACGGTGGATGATGTTCTGCTTCAGCGGGTCATACGGCGCCAGCAGCGGAGCGGCGACGGCCACCGCCACGATGAGGACGATCAGCGCGATGCCCAGCCAGGACAGCTTGTTGCGGCGTAGGGTGGCCAGGATCGCCATTCCCGGGCGGGCCGCCGTCGTCGGTGATATTGCGCTCGCGCTCATCGGTCGCCGTTCATTTCAGTCATAGGTCACGCGGGGGTCGATCAGACCGTAAGCCAGGTCGGTGAGGGTGTTGACGATGATGATGAAGGCGGCGAAGACCACCATGAGGCCCTGCAGCAGAGCATAGTCGCGCGAGGTCAGCGCGCCGAGGATCAGCTTGCCGAGGCCCGGCCGGGTGAAGACGATCTCCGTCAGCACCGAATTGCCGATCAGCGTGCCGAAGTAGAGCCCGACCACGGTCACTACCGGGATCAGCGCGTTGCGCACCGCATGGCGCAGCACAAGGCGGCGGGGCCCCACGCCCTTGGCGCGCGCCGTGCGGATGTAGTCCTCGCTCAGCACGCTCAGCATCGACGACCGCGTCACGCGGGTGATGTAGGCGGCCATGATGATTCCCAGGTTGAAGGCCGGCAGCACGAGATTCTCGAGATGGCGGAGGGGATCGGCGGTGGCGGTACTCATGACCGGTAGCCAGCGCAATTGCACGGCGAAAGCGAGCAGCAGCAGGATCGCCGAGACGAAGCCGGGAAAGGAAAGGCCGGTCAGCGAGATGATACGCCCCAGGTAGTCTGGCCAGGCGTTCCGCCGCAGCGCCGCCCAGGTGCCCAGCGGCAGGCCGAACGCCGTTCCGATGAGCAGCGCCGCGGCGGTCAGTTCCAGCGTGTAGGGCAGCACCTGCCAGACTTCCTCCAGCACGGTGCGACCGCTGGTCATCGAGCGGCCGAGATCGCCGCTCAGCACCTGGGAGAGGAAGTCGACGTACTGCACGGCGATCGGCTGGTCGAGGCCGAGTTGAACGCGTAGCGCCTGCAGCGATTCCTCGGTCGCCTGGTCGCCCAGGATGGCGATGGCCGGATCGCCCGGCACCAGGCGGACCAGCACGAAGATGACGGTCAGCATGGCCAGCAGCGTGGGGATCGCCAGCAGCAGGCGCTTGATGATGTAGCGGATCACGCCGCGGCCTCCTTCCTGGCGAGGCGTTGCAGGGCGAAGGGGGCTATCTGACGTGTCGTTTTACCGGTTGCGGCGAGCTCGGCGATGATCGCGCCGACCACCGGGACCAGCTGAAAGCCATGGCCGGAGAAGCCGAAGGCATGCAGCACGCCGGGTGCCTGCGGCGACGGCCCGATGACGGGAAGCAGGTCTTCTGTCTTGGCCTCCAGGCCGGCCCAGACCCGCAGCATCGCGACACCGGCGACGGAGGGAAACAACGCGGTGGCCGCCTGGGCGGCGCGCCGCAGCGCGATGAAGTCGACGGTGGTCTTTTCTGCCTGCAGATCGAAGCGGCCCTGCACGCCCCCGCCGATCAGCAGGGTGCCGCGGTCGGTCTGCTTGAACGAGAGCGCCCGGCCGGCGCAGGACACCACCGGCGCAACGTAGGGCGCGACGCGTTCGGTGACGATCATCATCGAGGCCTTGGTGCCGAGCGGGACGGTATCGCCGAAGAGGGCGGCGAGGCGGCCGGCCCAGGCGCCTGCCGCATTCACCACGACCGGGGCCTCCAGGATCGCGCGGCTGGCGCTGAGGCGCCAGCGGTCGGCGATGGACTCCACCGCACCAACGCCGCAGCCCTCGTAGATCGTGACGCCCGCCGCCTCGGCGGCGCGGCGAAACGCTTGCAGGGTACGGTGCGGATCTGCGGCGCCATTGTCACGCGCCACCGCCGCGCCCACGCAGTGGCGCGCGATCGGCGGCAGCAGGTGCCGCAACTCTGCGGCGTCGACGACCTCCTCGTGCCGGTAGCCCAAGGCGCGCAGCTGGTCCACCCGATCGCGCAGGCCGGCCAGCTCGATGTCGTTCTCTGCCACCTTGATCTGGCCGTGCACGTGAAAGCCGCAGTCGTCGTCGACCAGGCCGCGGATGTCGTGCCACATGGCCATGGATTCGAGGGAGATCGGCAGTTCGGCGACGGGCCGGCCCAAGGTGCGCACGCCGGCTGCCGAGGCACCGGAGGCGTGGCGCCCGATCCAGCTGCGCTCGAGCAAGCCGACGCGGGCACCGCTGCGGGCCAGTTGCAGCGCGGCAGAGAGGCCGTGCAGACCGCCTCCCACGACGACGGCATCATAGAGTATGGCGCGGCTGCCGCCGGTCACGGCGTCGCTTCCTCGACTTCCAGGGTTGCCAGTTCGCCCAGGGTAACCGGTTTCAGCGGAGGCCGGATATGGAAGAAGCCGACCTCGCCGGGGCTGCTGTTCAGGCTGCGCGCCAAGAGGTGCGACACCGTGTAGCCGCATTGACGTCCCTGGCAGGGTCCCATGCCGGCGCGGGTGAAGGCCTTCAACTGGTTCGGCCCGCCCTTGCCGGCGGCGCGACAGATCTGGTCCGCCGTCACCTCCTCGCAGCGGCAGACGACCGTGTGTCCGGCGGGCGCGAAGATTTCGGGGCGCGGTCGGTAGAGCGCATCGAGAAACGGCCGCGGAGCCAGCGCCTTTTTCAGCGCTCGACGGAATGGCGCCGCGCGCTGCCCGGCTTCCGCTTCGCTCAACTTGCCGAGCTTCCGGGCGATGCCGAGAGCAGCGATCTCGCCGCGCAGCCTGGCCGCTTCGGCGCCGCCGATGCCGGCACCGTCGCCGGCCACGTAGAGCCCGGCGCGGCTGGTCTCGCCCCAGCCGTCCAGGCTCGGCGCGAAGCACTGCTGATCGTCGCGCCAGTCATGCCGGCAGCCCATGGCCATGGTGACGTGGATGGCGGGTACGACGCCTTCGTGCACGAGCAGCAGGCGCGCCGGAACCGTCACGGCCGCGCCGCCGCGCGGCCTGTAGGTCACCGTTTCCAGGCAGTCGCTGCCGGAGGCGGCGATCTCGGCGACGTCTTTCACGATCGGGACCGCCGAGCGGCGCAGGACCTTCAGCCAGCCGATGCCCTTGCGCAGGTCCCGCCACGCCGCCAGCGCGCGCGGCAGGTGGGGCAGCGCGGCGACCAGATTGCCGCGCGGCGTGGTGTCGAGGTAGCCGGCGATCTTGCCGCCAAGGGCCAGCAGCTGCGTCATGTAGAGCAGCGGCAGCGGCCCGGCGCCGGCCACCCAGACTGGTTCGGCCGGAATTTGTCCGGCTGACTTCATCAGGATCTGCGCGGCCCCGACGGACACCACGCCGGGCAGCGTCCAGCCGGGGAAGGGATTGGGGCGCTCCTGCGCGCCGCCGGCCAGCAGCACGATCGATGCCGGCAGCATGTCCAGCCCCTCCGCTGTCTTGAGGAACACCCGCCAGTCCGCATCGGACTGGCCGTCTTCCAGTTGCCAGACCTGGGTGCCGAACCGCAGGCTGCAGCCGCTGCCCCGCAACGCCGCCACGGCCGCTGCGCCGGCCGCATAGTCGCTGCCCAGCGCTTTGCCGACAGCCGTGTTACGGTTGGCCTCGAGGTTGCGCCAGATCTGGCCGCCGGGCGCGGGCTGTTCGTCGACGAGGGTTACGCGAATGGCCATCGAGCGCAGCCGCGCAGCGGCCGCCATGCCGGCTGGACCGGCGCCGACCACGACGACGTCGTCCCTGCTGCTCATTTCGACAGCTCCCGGCGGCCGGATTGGCGCTCCACCGTCATGCCGTCGCGCACCGGCGTCAGGCAGGTCTGTACAGACGCGAGCCCGTCGACGGTGGCCAGGCAGTCAAAGCAGACACCCATGAGGCAGTAGGGTGCGCGGGGGCTTTCGCTGACCGGCGTCTTGCGCGCGTAGAATGGCGGGGTGCGCAACAGCACGGCGGCGAGCATTTCGCCGTCGGAGGCTTCGACAGTCTCGCCGTCGATGACGATCGACACCGTGCGCGCGTCGGATTTAAACGGCCTGACGAACATCCTTGAGAAAACGCCTGTGGTGGAAGGAGGTGAGGGATTCCGACAGCTGGCCGGAAGCGACCGCCGCGGCCACGACGCCGGCATGGGCCGCGGCAAGAGTCACGCCGGAATGGCAGAGCAGGACGAAGGCTCCTGGATGGCTTTCGGACTGCGCGTAGAGCGGATAGCTGTCGGGCGTCATGACGCGCAGGCCGGACCACTGCCGGACGAGGCGCGCCTCGGCGAGACGCGGGATGACCCGCAGGGCTTTGCGCGCGAGGAAGCCGGCCTTTTCCACCGTCGTGCCGGTGTCGAACCCGACCTCTTCCTGGGTGGCGCCGATCATGATGGTGCCTTCGGAGGTCTGGCGCAGGCCGCTGGCCGGCAGCGGCAGCCAGGGCGCCATCCGCTCGGTCACCAGGATCTGGCCGCGTTGCGGCCGCACCGGCACGTCGAGGCCGACCTGGCGCGCCAGATCCCCGCTGGCAACGCCGGCGGCGATCACCAGCCGGTCTGCCCCGAACACACCCTTTGCGGTCGTCACCTGGAAGCCGAGCGTGCCGGCCTCGATGCGCGTCACCGTCTGCCCCGAGAGGACCGCGCCGCCGAGCTTTTCGGTAGCCCGGTGCAATGCCTGCAGCAGTTGCAATGGATTGACGTGGCCGTCGCGCCAGCAATAGCTGGCACCGGTCACCTCGGGGCCGAAAGGCACAGCGGGCATCAGCCCCTCGAGCTGCCGGCGGTCCAGCATCTCGCAATCGTCCGCTGCCGCGGCCGGCTGATTGTGCAGCCGGTGCAGCGCCTGCCGCCGCGCCTCAAAGCCGTCCTCGCCAATGCAGAAGTAGAGGCCGCCCTTGCGTTCGTAATCGACGGCGGTTGCGGCAGTCTCGCAGAGTTCGGCGTGAAAGGCCGGCCACAGGTCAGAACTGTCGCGGGTCAGGTGCTGGTAGGCAGGCATGCCCGGACCCTTGCCCTGAACCCAGACCAGTCCGAAGTTCGCCCGTGCGGCGCGGAAGTCGAGGTCCTCTCCGTCCAGCACCAGCACGCGGCAGCCGGTCCTGGCGAGCCCGTAGGCAAGGGCCGATCCGACGATGCCGGCTCCGACAATGACCACTTCAGCGTTCTGCAAGGCGTAACCGTCCCGTCATGCGCGTTGCCATGCTAGCCGTGGCCTGAGTAGAATTTCAAAATCGAAATTCGGCAGGTGGTATTCTCCGAGGTTATAGCGATGCGCACGCCCAACCTACGCCAGATCGAGGCCTTTAAGGCGGTCATCGAGACCGGAACGGTCAGCCGCGCCGCCGAACTGCTGAGCATTTCGCAGCCGGCGGCGAGCAAGCTGCTGACTCATCTGGAGGAGGATGTCGGGCTGGAGTTGTTTGACCGCCGCCGCGGCCGCCTGGTGCCGACGGAACGGGGCATGCGGCTCTACGAGGAGATCGACCGCATCTTTACCGGGGTGAACCAGATCAATCATGCGATCGAGTCGATTCGCCGCGAGGAGCATGACCGCCTGCTGGTGGGCGTAATGCCGGGGCTCGCCGGGCCGTTCATCGGCCGCGCGGTCGTCGGCTTCCTGAAGCGCCATCCCAAGGCCTACGTGTCCGTCTCCGCGCGGTCATCTCAGTTCATCGCCGATTGGCTGATGGCTCGCCAGCTGGATGTCGGCCTCATCACCATGGAGATCGATCACGGTCATTTCGAAGCCGAGCCGCTGCTGAGCTTGCCGCTGGTCTGCGTGATGCCGCTGGGCCATCCTCTGGAGCGCAAGAGCCGGGTGACCGCGCAGGACCTTGCGAAGGAACCTTTCATTTCCTTTCGCGAGGGCAGCCGCACGCGCTCTCAAGTCGACGCGGTGTTCAGGAGGGAAGGCCTGGCGCCAAATACCGTGCTCGATGCCTCGTTGGCGACGACGGTGTGCGAGCTCGTCGCCCAAGGCCTCGGTGTCACGCTGGAACACCCGTTGCTTCTGGAATCGGTGCGCGGGCGCGTGTCGGTGCGCCCGTTCGATCCGCCGTCGCCTCTCGACTTTCTCCTCTGCCGGCCGCGCGAGGCCCGCAACGTGGGGCTGGTCGACGCTTTCATCGAGGAGGCCCGAAAGACGGCGGCGGAAATCTCACATGAACTGCTGAACTACTGAACGCTAGCGGTTGAGGGTGGTCGCTTCGGTGATCGACGGCGCGAGGTTCATCGCCCCCTTCAGCTCGTAGCCATAGTCCAGCGCTTTCGTGCGCTGCCAGACCTGCATCAGGCTGAACAGCGGGATGGCGCAGACTGCGTCGTGGATCTTCTGCTGCGCTTGCGCCCACAGTTTCATCCGCTCAGCCTCGATGGCGGCCTTGCGGGCACCTTCGATTTCGGCATCCGCCACGTCGCAGTGAGAGAAGTTGGTGATGGCGGTTTCCCTGCCGACGATCGCGTCGGAATGGTAAAACTGGGTCAGATAGCTGTCGGCGACCGGGAAGCGCGCGGCGCCGTAGAAGGTAATGGCGCTGGCATCCTGGCGGATCTGCTGATGGTAGGTGGGATGGTCGACCACGTTCATGTTCATGGTGATCCCCGCCTCGGCGAGCTGCGCCTGGATGATCTCCATGATCGGCAGCTGCGAGGCGTTGCTCGACACCACTGCGGTTACCTCGATGCCGTCCGGGTGGCCGGCCTCGGCCAGCAGTTCCTTGGCCTTGGCGACATCATGGTCGTAGGACCAGGAGCAGTCTTCGCCGAGATAGCCGGTCGGCACCACTGAGCAGCCCTTCGGACCGACGTCCTTGCCGACGTAGGTGACGATGTCGTCCACGTTGATGGCGTGGGCGACGGCCTTGCGCACGCGGAGGTCGTCCAGCGGCTTGATCGACTGGTTCAGGTGGATGGTGCGGAACTCGCCCGGCTGGAAGATGTCGACGATGGCGTCCGGGTTCTGCCGCGCGGTGTCGACCCAGCGCTGCTCGCGCTTGCCGTAGATCAGATCCAGCTCGCCCGAGGCGAAGGCGAGGTCGCGGCTGGAGTCCGAAGGAATGAAGCGGTACATGATCTCGTCGATCTTCGGGGCGCCGCGGAAGTAGCTCTTGTTGGCGTCCAGGCGGACGTACTGCTGGGTGACGCGCTCGGCCAGCATGAAGGGGCCGGTGCCGACGGGCTTGCTGTTGAAGTCGGCGCCCAGGGCCTCGGCGGCCTTCTTGCTGACGATGTTGCCGCCGTGATAGTTGGCCACCAGGCCGAGGAAGCCCGGCACGGGGTAAGACAGTTCGATGCGCACTGTCGTCGGGTCGACGGCGACGACATCTTCGAAGCCGTCGTAAGTGCCGGCAAAGGAAGAGCGCTCCTTGTCGGCTGCGCGCTTCAGGGAATAGACCACGTCCTCGGCGGTCAGCTCGCCCCAGTCGCCGTGGAACTTCACGCCCTGGCGCAGCTTGAAGGTCCACACGAGCCCGTCGTCCGAGACGGCCCAGCTCTCCGCCAGATCCGGCTCGATCTTGGCGGGGTCGGCACTGCCCGGCGGAAAGCGCACGAGGCCGTTGAACATCCAGCCGACCAGCGTCTTGTCGGCGGTGGAACTGGCCCGGTGCGGATCCAGATTGGCCACATCCGACGCGTTGATGGCAACGCGGACGGTGGTGGCTTCGGCCGTGGTTGCCTGGGTCGCGGTCAGCAGGCCAAAAGCCAGACCCATTGCCGCGAAAGTCCTGATCCCTGATTTCATTGAATGCCTCCCGTTCGTTCCACGCGAGGCTAGGGAAAGCGAAAACTATATGTCAAAGTCGTAAAACGAGTCACGGCATTCTCCAGGGTTATATAGGCTCGCCACCCTGGCCGCCGGATCGCCGCTCAGGCCTGCTCTGCCAGTGGGGAGCGGAAGGTTTGGACCGCGGGGTCGCGGATGACCCACATCAATGAACGACCGCGCGCTTCCGGAATACTGGACGCTGGTGTCCAGCATCGGATCGCACGGGCTTGGGTGGCGTTTGCCAACATGCATCAACGCTACTGCAGCGGTCATCGCGAGGGGGATTTCGGAGTGTCGCCAGCCGGTTCCCAGCCGTCGGTACCCGCGCTGCTCCGCGAGCTGGAGGCGCTGCGCTCCCGCCTGGACCAGGCGCAGGCCTGGCGCCGGCCGCAGGACGGCGTGAAGGCTGGCGCCTTGGCGGAGGAAGTGAAGCGGCTGTGCCAGGAGGCGAGCCGCAGCGCCGACGCGGCGGAGATCGCCGCCCTGGTCGCCCGGGCACGCCGCAACCTCGACGATCTGCAGCGTCTCCTCGGCGTGCACTGACTCTCAGGCCAGCGGGCTGCCGTGATCCCAGTCGCCATTCGCTTGCCGTGCGCCTCGGAATGCCGCGCCGAGCGAGGCGATGCTGTGCGATGATGCGCGCCAGTCATCGGGGAGACTTTCCGTGAGCACCTCCATCTGGACGACGGTCGACTTCGACCGTCCCGGCAAGCAGACCGGCGATCTCTGGCTGCCGCACTCCGTGCACCGCTCGGCCTACGGCAACCTCACGATTCCGATCGCCGTGGTGAAGGGCGGCGAAGGGCCGACGCTGCTGCTCACCGGCGGCACCCACGGCGACGAGTACGAGGGGCCGATCGCCTTCCGCCGCCTGCTGCGCAGCCTGGAGCCTTCAGAGCTGCGCGGCCGGCTCATCGTGCTGCCGGCCCTGAACGCGCCGGCGGTGCGTGCCGGCAGCCGCGTCTCGCCGGAGGACGGCGGCAATTTGAACCGCGCCTACCCCGGTGAGCCCTTCGCCGGGCCCACAGCGGCCATCGCGCACTACGTGAGCAGCGTGCTGCTGCCGATGGCGGACTACTACCACGACGCCCACGCCGGCGGCTCCTCGCTCACCTACCTGCCCTTCGTCTCGATCAGGCGCAGCGGCAAGCCCGCCCTCGACGAGGCCGCGCTGGCGGCGGCGCGCGCCTACGGTGCGCCCAACATCCAGATCTGGGGCTACAGCCCGGACCCGCGGCTCAGCACCGCCGAGGCCAACCGCCAGAAGGTCGTCTCCCTCGGCGGCGAGTTCGGCGGCGCCGGCACGGTGTCGCGCCGCGGCGTCGCGCTGGTCGAGCGCGGCGTGCGCCGCCTGCTCGCCCACTGGGACATGATGGCGCCGGCGCCCCAAGACGGCTCGCCGGGCGGCGGGCCCGAGACGAGGGTGGTGGAGGCCAGGGTGGTGGAGGTGTGCGGCCGCGACTACTACGTCTACGCGCGCCGCGGGGGCATCTTCGCGCCGGCGGTCGATCTCGGCGACAGCGTCGAGGGCGGCCAGCTCTGCGGCGAGGTCTGGGGCCTGGAGGACATCGCCGACGCACCGCACCCGGAGCACTTTTCCCGCGCCGGCATCGTCATGTGCCTGCGCCATCCGGGCCTGGTGCAGAAGGGTGACTGCCTCGCCCACTTGGCGACGCCGGTGTAAGGCGCGGGCCGCGGCAGCCCCTCGCGGCGAGCCGGCGGACGCCCCACACCGTCGAGCGGTGTAGGGCGTGTCTCAAGCCTGGGGGCGCCGGCTCAGGAGGGCGCCGGCCACACGAAGTCCGGCCGCAGGCCCTCGTAGACCGGCCGGCCGTCGCTGGGCTTCGGCTCGCCGGTGGCCGGGTCATAGAACGCATGGTAGGTCGCCGGCATGCTCTTGCCGTCGAAGCCCATCAGATTGGGCACGATCGCCCGGATGCGATTCTGCTTGTCGTCCAGCATGATCGGCTTTCCGCAGGTCGCGCAGGTGCAGAGCTCCAGCGGCCCGTTCGGATTCTGGTCGTTGAAGGGCTGACGCTTCAGGCTGTTCGAGTTGTCGACCTTCAGGTCGCCGTGTCGGAAGAACACCACATGGGTGCTGTCCTGGCCGGTCACACGCTTGCAGACCGAGCAGTGGCAGGTGTGATTGTCGATCGGCTCATTGTCCGAATGCGTATGGACGTGTTCGCAGCCTCCGGCATGCTTGTGAGGCATTTTCCCCTCCTCGCTTCGTTGTTGGACCGCATGAACTCTCGAGGTTCAGTCAGAATCTCCGCGGATCGGGTCGTCCGGCGCCTTCGCGCGGCAGCGGGTCGAGGCTGCCCGGCCGACCGGCGGCGACAAGCGTCTCCCACGGGTCGGGGGAGTCCCTGCCGCCTCCAATCCAGTGGAAAGACTAACGGAAGCCCGCGGGCGGTGTCCGTAGTCCATTAGTCGGGGATGGCGCCGTCCCGCGGGACGGCAGCGGGCGGCATAGCGGGGTGTGAGGGGCGATGGCCTCGCCCGGCTACATCATCTGCGCGACGTAGGGCTCGATCTCGCCGAGGCCGCGGTAGATCATGTCCAGCGCGACATAGAGGATGATGAAGAGGCCGATGTAGGCGATCCAGCGGTGACGCTCCAGGCTGCGCGCGATCCACGAGGCGGCGAGCCCCATGAGCGCGATGGACAGCGCGAGGCCGATCACCAGCACCTCCGTGTGATGCCGCGCCGCGCCGGCGACCGCCAGGACGTTGTCCAGCGACATGGAGACGTCGGCGACGATGATCTGCGTCGCCGCCTGGCGGAAGGTCTTGGTGGGGGCGCCCAGCGCGACGCCGCCGTCGCGGTCGAGGTCCTCTTCGCTCAGCGCTTCCTCGGCCTGCAGCACCGCGCGCTGGCCCACGCGCAGCTCGCGCCACATCTTCCAGCACACCCACAGCAGCAGGATGCCGCCGGCCAGCAGCAGTCCGACGATGGCGAGCAGCTGCACCGTCATCGCCGCGAAGACGATGCGGATCGCGGTGGCGGCGACGAGGCCGGCGATGATCGCCTTGTTGCGCTGGCCGGCCGGCAGGCCTGCCGCGGCGAGCCCGATCACGATGGCGTTGTCTCCGGCCAGCACCAGGTCGATGAAGATGACCTGCACCAGGGCTGCCAGCGCGCTGCCCTCGAGAAACTCCACTTTCAATTCTCCTCTTGGGAAGGCGCCGGACCGGCGCCGTCATGACTAGGAACAGGACTAAGAAACGCCGAGGCGCTCCAGGTACGGCAGCTCCTCCGGTTGCAGCTCGCGCCGGATCACGTCGATGCGCGCGATCGCGCGCTCGCGCGAAACGCGCAGATGCTGCTCCAGCGAGTCGGCGGCCGCCCGCGGCTTGCCCTGCTGCAGGCGCTCCAGGATCTCGCGGTGCTCGGGCAGGAAGGGCTCGGTCTCGAACAGGCTCGGCGTCCAGCGGTAGAGAAAGCGGTGCGCGATGAGGAGCGACTGGTGGAGGGTGATCGCCTGCATCAGCGTGCGGTTGCCGCAGTGGCCGAGCAGGGCGACGTGCAGGTCCTCCTCCAGGCTGTCCAGCGTCGGCCCGCCGATGGTGTCGGCATGAACGATCGCTTCCTCGAGGTGGTTCCGCACCCGGGCGAGGAAGCCGGGCGGCAGGCGCGGCGCCGCCTTCATGAGTGCGACCGGCTCCAGCAGCCAGCGCAGCTCATAGAGCTCGCCGACGTGGTCGGGCGTGAGGGCGGGGGCGTACCAGCGCGCGCTGTCGTCCTTGCGCAGCAGGCCGCGCTGCTGCAGGCGGCCGACGACGTCGCGCGTCACCGTGCGGCTGACGCCATAGCTGCGCGCCAGCTCCGCCTCGTTGAGGCGCCAGCTCGCCACCGCGATGCGGGCGATGACCTGGTTCTCCACCTCGCCGTAGATGCGCTCCCAGGTCGGCAGCGACAGCAGCCGCGCGCCGGTCCCCGGCAGCAGGTCCAGCGGCAGCGGCTCGGCCGGCGCGGCCGGCTTCTTCTGGCGGGCGGCGCCGCGGCGCACCAGGTAGCCGCGCCCTGCCGGCTTTTCCAGCAGGCCGCGTTCGGCCAGCTCGGCGAGCGCGCGGCGGGCCGGCGCGCGGCTGATGCCGAACTGCTGGGCGATGCCCGACTCCTGCAGGCGCGTGCCGGCGGGGATGACGCCCTCGCCGATCTGCCGCGCCAGGATGTCGAAGGCGCGCTGGTAG
>Ga0207773_100531_pt1 | contig 14243 bp, 15 predicted proteins | sample TtaePargueraPR_2_FD_187281 | JGI IMG/M metagenome (GOLD analysis project Ga0207773, IMG submission 187281) | Aerobic enrichment media microbial communities from Bioluminiscent Bay, La Parguera, Puerto Rico - Tt and M1 (3) (SPAdes) | ecosystem: Environmental > Aquatic > Marine > Unclassified ...
GGATGAGGATGGTATCGCATTCTACGATAAGGTACCTGAGTATGTAAAACGTACCCATATCATTATCCCGAATGTATTCAGCCAAAAGGATGGAGAATACCTTAAAATACCCCTTCCCTATGGTATCAACGTGTTCTACTCTATGGGTGAATCCATCGGTAGGGTAATTACGGGAAGAAATATGCCAGGTAAAGCTGCTATAGGATTATTGACTTCTGCTTCTGACAGTTTCTCTCCTATCGGTGGGTTTGATTTTGAAGGGGATGATCTGAATGTGTTCCAGAAAATCACACAGTTTGCTACACCATCCGCTTTACAGCCGGTAACTGATCTAGCTTTTAACAGGAATTTTGCGGGATTCCCTATCTACAAGGAACCATTTACCCCAAATGCCTATAAGTTCCCGAATAGTCAAAGCTACTTCCCATCGGTCAATCCTGCTATAAGATCATTGACTGATGTACTAAATAGCGCAACAGGCGGTGATGAAGTGACTCCAGGAGTGATAGATGTCAATCCTGAATGGATTGAATACGGTATGGAGCAGTATTTTGGAGGCCCTGTACAGTTTGGTAAAAATGTAAGTGGTACTATTGCTGCATTGGTGCAGGGTGAAAATGTATTAAAAGACCCTAATTACAGGAAGCTTCCCTTCGTCCGTAACTATCTCCAAAAGTCAGGTACCCAGTACCAGACCCAACAGCAATACTATGATAATACCACTGCTGCTAAAATGGCCAATGCTACTATGGAGAACTATTTGGATATGGGGAATAAATCCAAAGCAGAGCAATATTACAAAGAACACAAAGCTTTGATGGATATGTACCAAAAATCAAAAGAATTTGATAAAGTGGTCCGTGGGATCAATAAAAACATCAAGTTATTGGCAGAAAGCACCAAGCCAGAGGATAAGAAGAAACTGGATGAACTGTACGATAAAAGGGCTGAGATCATGAAGGAATACAATAAAATGTATCACCAACAGGTCAATAAACCCAAACAGATCAACAGTCTTTCGGATATTTTTAACTAAGAAAAAGGGGTTCGCCCCTTTTTTTTTGTTATAATTACAAAAAAACTTTGATACGATGGATAAGGTAGAATTTTTCAATCCAGAAGCGAGTAATGAAGCTGAAAAAATCATGAGGGTAAATGAATACCGAAAGCACCTTAAGCGATTTCGGGTATGGAAGATTATTGGGTTTATTATTTTGGCCGCCCTATTTTACTGGTATGGAGAACGGGGAAGGTATGAATATAATAGTGCACATAAAGTATTAGTTGACACAAAAACAGGAAATATCTTCCATGGTAATGGTATTTACAACAAAGAAATCAACAATTAAAAAAAATCAATCCTTGAATAACATGAAAAATCTATTTTTAATCAGTGTACTGTTTTTAATGGCATCCTGTGCTGGAGCATTTAAGATCAATGCTGAAATCGGGATGACCGAAAGTGAATTTAAAAAGAAAAACATGGGGTACAGTGTAGCAGAAATGACAGCTGACTACACTATATACAGGGTAATATCAACCTACGGACCAGATAAGTTTGTTTACTTTCAGGATGGTAAAATGGTTAAAATGGATGAAGGGGAGTATTATACCAAATATGTGATAGATGTGGAATAAATTGGGAAGATAGAAGTTGGAAGGATGAAGTGGATCCCGAAGTACAACTGACGGGACAACTATGATAATTTTTATAAAAAACTCGTATGGATCCTAGAATTTTAATAATTACCGGAATTGTTACTTTTGCTCTTACTATTATAACATACTACGATTTAGCAATTAGTAAATCATGGTCAATAGGGGCTTTTTATTATCCGCATAGATTTAAATATATTAAAATATTCATTTTAATTTCTGGTATTTATTTTTGTATAGCGGGCGCAATTGATTTTGGTTGGTATTACTTGTTAATAATTCCTGTTTTTGCTTTTATTATTTCTAAATTTCTATTGGATATATTGAAAAGCAATACTCAAGTAATTTCAATCATTGGTTATGTATTGTTGTTTTTAACCAATATTCTGATGCAAATAGAAGTAGTTAGTCTATAAATATCTATAAAAACAAGATCAGCAATCTGATTCCATCTGTCAACTCCAATCAGGGAGACAGTTTTTATATTTTTTTTCTGATCAACCAGTACCAAATCCCAAAGAGGTACCATAGGATATGATAAACGATTTCGGTGGGGTTAGTGAATTCCATCGGGATAAAAAGATAAAGGAACCACTGGGCCACTACACCATAAAAAATGTAACCAGCGGCTATCCAGCACAGCGAAAGGATAAACCATAAGGTAATGCCTGAGTAAATTTTCTCTATTTTATTTGTACTGGATGACCTCAAAACATTGGATAATAGTAACCTTGTAAATAAAAGAAAAATCGATCACTGTACAATCTTTTTTTTCTATAATCTGTAATTAGTATATTTACCCTATGTAGGCAGTAATACACTGGCCTATAAAGACATAAAACGCCCTCACCAAGGCCACACCGGATTCGTCCGGTGTGGCCTTTTTCTGTTTATAGCCATGGCAAAAGAAGAATTAATAAACGATCGTATATTCCATAAGCCTGATCTATCGCAGATCGACTTCACCAAATACCTGGACAAGCGACTGAGTGACGAACAGGTCAAGCGGAGCACTACCCTGATACAGGATGATGATCTGGAAACCGATGCCAGGCTTCTTCTGGAGCAGTGCAATGAATACTGGACCAAGCTGGAACATGTACGGGAAAAATCCTTCCGTGCATCAAGGTACTACCGTGGTGAGCAGTGGGGGGATATGATCGTGGATCCTGATACTGGGGAGCTGATCAGTGAGGAACAGCATATCAAGAACCAAGGTAAGGTACCACTGAAACAAAACCAGATACGGCAGGTGATCAAAAACCTGATCGGGCAGTTTAGGGACAATGACAATACGAGTACCGTGGTCAGTAGGCAAAGGGAAAACCAAAAAGTGGGCGAGATGCTTTCCAATGCGCTGAGCAGTGCGCTTCAGATCAATGATTCGAAGGAACTGGACGTACGTATATTTGAGAAGTTTTTACTGAGTGGAATAATGGGCTGGAAAACATCGTATGGGTGGCATTCTGACCTGAACGTGGATGATGTGGAAGTGGATCCTGTTCATGAGGCACGGCTGTTTTTCAATACGGGCATCACGGATATACGGCTAAAAGAACTGCACACGGTAGGGGAAATACTGGATGTGCCACTGGATGAAGTAATCCGGTCTTTTGCCAAAAATGAAGCTGACAGGCAACTGATCAAAGACTGGTACGGACAGAGTGGTGAGGACAGTATCCGGAGCCGGTACAGTCACCTGGCCGATGAACAGGATTCCTCTATCGTGGAAAACCTGGACTTTTATATTTCCGATGACCAAAGCAAATGCAGGGTGATAGAGGTATGGCAGAAGCGCACCGAAAAGGTGCTGATCGTCCACGACCGCATGACCAGTAAGGTCTATGAATCCGATGAAGATATCAAGGCACTGGAAGCGGAAAACGCCCAACGGATCGAATTTGCGTCCATGCAGGGAGTACCTGCAGAAGCCGTACCCCTGATCGAATGGGAGGAAAAATACGAGGGGGTGTGGTACTTCTGGTTCCTGACCCCTTGGGGAAATATCCTGCAGCACGGCAGGACACCCTATGATCATGAGCAGACACCCTATACACTGGGGCTCTTCCCGCTGGTGGACGGGGAAATATTCGGATTGGTACAGGATATCATCGACCAGCAAAGACAGATCAACCGACTGCTTACCTTGCATGACTTTATTGTCAGCTCCAGTGCCAAAGGTGTGCTGATGATACCGGAAGAAAGTATTCCGGACGGATGGACGGAGGAGGACTTTGCAGACCAATGGGTACGGGCCAATGGAGTAATCGTATATAAATCTAAGCCTGGAATCAATAAGCCCGAGCAGATCAGTGCGAACAGTACGAATATCGGTACCATGGAGGCCCTACAGATACAGTTCAACCTACTGAAGGAAATATCAGGGGTGACGGATGCCATACAGGGACATAGGCCGAACAGCGGCACTCCTTCGAGCCTTTACGCCCAACAGACGCATAATGCATCGCTTTCGAACCGGGACTTTTTCGAGTTTTTCTTCTCCATCAAAAAGAAGCGTGATTTTAAGATTGTGAAGCTGATCCAGCAGTTTTATGATGACGAGCGGTATATCAATATATCCGGGAAAGACTACAGTGACGAGGTAGATTACTACAATCCGGAGCTGGCCAAGGATGTGGACTTCAATATGACCATGGGACAAAGCAACACCTCCAATGCATACCGCCAGATATTGGATGAATGGCTGGGCAAGTTCCTGGAAGCAGGGCATATCGATTTTGATACATTTCTGGAAAACACCAGTATGCCTTTTGCGGATAAACTCAGGGAAGCGGTACACCGTAAGCAGGATGAACTGATGGCCATGCAGCAACAGGGAATGCAGGCGGATCCGCAGACTATGGCAATGTTCCAACAGGCTATGGGAGGGCAACAAAGACAGCAACCGGCGGCTTAAAAGTGGATCCCGCAGATGTCGCAGATAAGCGCAGATATTATTCGGGTACAAATAAAAAAGCCTAGTTCCAATGGAGCTAGGTTTTTTGATTGGTGAATTGTCAACTGATATTTTGTCCACGAATTACACGGATTTGCACGAATTATTTTTTTTGTCCACAGAGGGACACTGATTAGCACGAATTTAAATTGCTAGTTTCCATTTTTCAATCCAGTCTTTTTTCAAGTGATAGAAATCACCATCATGACTTTGGGAAGTTAAATCGTAAAACTGGTCATCAGTTCCTGTATCATCACCATAAGGATCACCTACCTGACCAAAACAAACATCTTCATCATCTTTAACTAAAAATAGAATCTTAACACCTCTTGGTGCTTCATCGGGATTATGGTTCCAGTCGTTATTAAACTTATCGTCTATCCATTCCAAGTTCATGCGTTGGCACTGCTGAATAAACAATTGCTTCTCGGTACCCTCTTCTTTATGGAAAGTCCGTATACTTCCATATTCAATTCCCCTCGCTCCTACTTGGATATCGTATTCTTCAAACCTCCTTATCTTGGCTATGTCCCGAAAGGGTTTGGAATCATCCCTGTAACTGTAATCCACAAAACAGGCGGCAATATGGCCTTGGCAGATCAGTTCGTAAAGTTTTTCGTAGTCTTTGGATAGGGTGTACATGGTCAAGCTGCTTTTTTTGATTTGCGTTTCTTTTTGGGCTGTGAGTAGCCAATTTTGAATTTGCCTTCACAGGCTATTTGGTTGAATCTGGCCCTGAGTTCTTCAGACTTCCACTTCATGTGCAGGGTGCCTTTTTTGAAACACCTGACATAAAAGAATTCGCTTTCCTCCCACTGCTGGGAACCGATGGGGATGCGTTCGATGGCTGTCCTAATACTGACTGCCTTAAATTCCTTATCTCTGTCCTTGGTACCGTATTCGTATTTGCCCATTGCCCTGCCCACATCGTCATAGTTCACCCCTGAGATATAGCACATCACTTTTTCGATGTCCGAATATTCCTGGTACCGGCTGTAGTTTTCACGGTAATATCCACCGTATCCCATTTCAACATAATAGGGCAAAATGATCTTCTCCCCTACAATCCAGCTTTCGTTGGTCTTCCATCCCTCGGGGTGTATCCTGTTTTCCTTATGGAATTTGGTGAAGATATCAAACACGTCCACCACGGCATCTTTCATGATCTTGTCACGGTTTTGGACAATGAGCATGATCAGTTCGTAAATATTTTCCTTGGTGATATCCATGGATCCGGTGGACTGGGCAAACTCCTGAAAGGTCTTGTTTACGGAATTGGTGAGGTACTTTTCGATGTTCAGTTTACCCAAAATGGTCTTCCAAGCGGACAGTTTGAATTCATCCATAAAGACATTGTACCGTTCTTCTTTGGTCTTGCCTTCTGAAAGGGCAGTGGATACAACATCGAATATCCCCTTGACCCCATACTTTTTGTCCGACAGGAGGTGGTTGGCGAAGAATGACAGCTCTTCACGGGCTTTAAGGTAATTTACAAAGGCCTGTTTGCTCTTATGGTAGGATCGGATAAGGCTTCCCGCCACATCGTTCATGGCCATTTCGTTCCCCACTATTTCTTCATTAAAATCAAATGGGTTTTCATCCGGTGATTCGCTGCCAAAATCAAAAGAAAACCGATCTTTGGCTTCTTTATGTAGCCGTACGATACATACTTCTACTCCTGTGGTCCGTTCAGCATCCGAAAAACAGTCCCCGATTTCCTCATAGGAACCGTGGTCCTCTATAATCTGCTTGAGTAATTTCCTTTTTTGGGTGTGTGGATTACGGATGGTTTCTGAATTGAGCAGACATACGATATCCCCTTTGTATAGTACCTCCCACATTTTCAACAGATGGTCTACCCCGTTGCTAAAAGGAGGGTTGGCTATGATAAAATCAAAATTATAGTCTCCATGATAGTCCAGAAAGTCATTGGCGATGACCTTGTATCCTTTTCCCTGTATGGTATAGGTCAGTTCGGGGTCTTTTTCTATGCTGTACAGCCTGTTTTTTTTTACCCCTACTTTTTCATTTAAGAAGTCCAGGATGTTTCCCTTACCTGCGGAAGGTTCCAAAATGGTACGGCTTGCGATATCCGACCAATATTCCTGTTTGTGTTCCCCAAACCGTTCGTGCACCCGAAAGGATTCCTTGTGGTAGGGTTCCAGCATTTTCCTGATTACCGGTTCCGGTGTGGGGTAAAAGTCCTGATTGTCTTTGAACATGATTTTCCTAATTGTGATTGATAATTGGTTATTTGTTATTGGGTTCCGGTGCTCCCAAATCCTCCTTCTCCCCTAATGGTATCTTCCAGTTCGGGTACACGATCATCCCAGTCGATGTATTCGTGTTTGGCAAGGACCATCTGGGCGATGCGTTCGCCTCCTTTGATGACCACATTATGGGCGCTGAGATTTACCAGGATTACTTTGATCTCTCCCCTGAACGTACAGTCTATAGTACCAGGTGAATTCAATACCGTGACACCCTGCTTAGCGGCCAGTCCGGAACGTGGCCTGATCTGGGCTTCGGTACCTTCCGGCAACTGGATGTAAAGGCCTGTAGGCAATATCACCCTTCCCAGTGGAGGTATGGTAGCTGTCACTGCATCCATACCATCATCTGGAGCATCCCAGCGAAGATCCATACCTGCATCCCCTTCGTGGGCGTATCGGGGCAGTGGATAGCGGGATTTATTGATGATCTTAACTTTCATGGAGTTTTTTGATTTTTTTGTCCAAACGTTTCTTTTCGAGGTTCACTTCATGGCCCAGCCGTCTCATAGTGGACCGTAAATCGGCCATTTTTATACCAAGGATGGTCTTTTTGACCATGGGAGAATTATAGCTCGTGTCAATACTTCTAAGCAAAGAGGTCAGTTCCTTTCTGAACTCGTTGATTTCCTTCTTCAGGTCGCTCATAGGGGTCTGCGAATTTGATTTCGAGGGTTCCTTTTCTGTCCTTGGTGGTGGTGAGTCTGGCCCCTATCCTTTCGGCATGTCCGTGCATGGCCCGTTTCTCATTTTCGAAGAGATTGGACAGGGATCTTCTGAGCAGGCTATTGTCGTGCGGGATGATCACTGAATCCCCTATCCTGAAGTGGCTGTAATCCCGGACGGTGCCTTTGTAGCTGAGGTTATCAAAGTTTTGTTTCATTTTTTGGATTTGAGAAGTGAGACGTGAGATTTGAGATAAATCCCACGTCAAAAGATTACTTGGATGCCAACTTGTTTTGAAGGACATACCCTTCAAGCATCCAGATTTGATCAACGGCATTTTCACGAGCGATTCTTTGCCCTATTTCAGCATCGTAATTATCCGGGTCCACACATCCAGAAGTACCTACCAATTCATAACCGTTATTAAGCGTAAGCAGACATACTGTAGTCTTTTTACCCATTTTCATGAATTGCTCTTCCTTGATTTGAGCTTCTATTTGCTCCGGTGTTAGTTTGTTCATTGTATAGTTAGTTAAAAGTGAAAATTAAAAGGTAAAATCAGCCTCATGAGAAGCTGATTGTGTGTCTATCTGTCCATAGCTTTCAATTATTATGGCAACCCGCTTTGGCCATGCCTCTAAGGGTTAATTCTCAATTGTCCACAAACAATCCCCAGGGCCCCTATAGGTTAGGCTGGACAGAACTCGCACCCCTGACACGGAAGGTGGGTATGTGTTGCCGACCCAGGCTGTAGTTTCTGTTGAAGTCGGAAGTACGAAGACCGAAGTCGGGTTATGTCACACGGGGCACCTATTCTACTGATCAGGAAGAAAAATCCAGACAAGTTGCTTCATCGTACGCCTAAAACTTCTTGTCCAAACCTTATCAGTGCCCCTTCTTCATTTAGGTTGCACGCCATGAAGGATTCGAACCCTCGCACACGGTTTTGGAGACCGCTGCTCTACCAACTGAGCTAATGGCGTGTGTCCGGTTTACGTTTCAAACCGGAAAAGCAGGTTTAGGTAACATCTTTCCTATGTGATGGACTACTGAGTTTTATGACAGCGGTCTGTATTTATCCATCCATTTTCCTACCACGACACGATAGGTTAGCTTTGTACCGATGGCAGGATTCGAACCTACGACCTTACGGATGTATCAAAGGCGATAACACGGGATAACCAACTCCCATCATCGGTGGTGGATGTCTTTCCATCAGTCACGAGTCTGAAACACTTCGAGAGTCTAGCCGTCCGCATACTTCCCAGTAACCATATCAGCTATTTTATTCGGATATCGTGATCGGAACAGGATTCGAACCTGTAAGCCTTTACCAGTGGGCACTCTATTAATATGTGTTGCGCTACACATTTTATTTAGGTCATCTTTCGTGCGTCTGCCAATTCCGCCATCCGATCTACCAGCCACTTGAAAGGTGTTCCCTCCTTTCCAATCCTCTTATGGCCGATTTTGTGGAGCACCCCAGACTCGAACTGGGGACCAGATCAACGAAGCGACCCGTTTAATTGGGTTATCCGTTGCCATTGTACCGTTCTATTATGCCCCAAGTCCGGCCCCTTATGGACCGGTATAAACCAAAGATTCGCTAATCCACTTTTCCCAACCGTGGTCAAATAATTGGTTTAGTTTGTTAGGGGAGCTGTTGAAACCAATCAAAACAAAAACCCATTAAACCTTTATTGATGATTGCTCCCCTAATGTGGATGGGTTTCGTTTCTATCACTCATGGCATTGTGCCACAACCGCTCACGCTTTAGTAGGATTTCTGTGACAGTATCCACCCAATATTTTTTAAAAAAAAACAGCACCAAGGCGGTTTTCCTCTTAGTTTTTGTTAGGTGTCTGGGACTTTTCGGACACCATGGGACGCAAGCCCACGGAACTTATATACCTTTAATCGCCCTTGCGTATTTTTCCAATGGTTGGCGATGGTGCTGTTTTATGATTTCAAAGAACTTCCCTTCGACTCCGCTCAGGGAGCTTATCAGGGCCCGTTTTATTCAAACCTTCCGAATGCGGCCCAGTCCCCTTCCTGCCATCTTCCCACGCTGTCTATCACCCATACGGGCTGTATATTCAGGTCACCGGTATTGATCGGGACCATCCTGTAACTGGTCAGTCCAGGCCTTTTGTCCATGTACTGGTCGGATATCTCCGCTACCTTCCATAGTGTGGGTTCGGTGGGAATGGCCACTTTTACTGTACAGGAAGTGACAAATAGTGTCGCTAAGATCACCCCTGCTTTACGTACAGCTCCTATAGTACTGCTACTGAACAGTTGGCCTTTTTTTACCCTAGGCTTCCGTTTGAGGCCTTTTAGATGGGGGCTTTCCTGTGGCACCAGTTTGGCCATGGCCTCCTGGTAAGTGTAGTGCTCAAACTTCCCGTTTTTCCGTAGGATGATATGTCCTTCGGGATTGGTCTGGATGTTTCCTTTTACATGGTCTTCTATCAGGGACTTGAATTCGTCCACATGATCATATACCACTGCTGCGGTATATCCCTTTCGGGACATGTCTTCCAAGAATTCTACCTGTGCCCTGGAGCACTTATTGGAACCGTATTTCAATTCGATCGCCAGTCCTTTTGACCGCTTGTTTTCCTCCATAATCAGTATATCACTGACCCCTTCACTGCCTCCCAGTACTTTGAACTTGTACCGCTCAAAAGCGGAACGCTTCCCTTCGCTGGGGCAGTGGATGGGCTGCCATTTAGGAAACTGCAAGGCGAGGTACATCATACAGGCTTCCTGTAGCAGGTCTTCCTTGGTGAGGTACTTCCTAAAGGGGTTGGTTTTCGCCATGTATTTTTCGTTGATGGATGCAATATGCAATGTCCAAAATTAAAAAACAATTTTTTTACAAGTTTTTTAATACTTAGTATTGTTAAAACATACATATACTGTATATTTGATAGTGTAATACAACACTAATGGACGGAAAGAAAAACTTCACACACAAGGCAAGGACTTTTATACCACCAGACAGTAACCATATCATTAATATCCTGAACAGGGTGAAAAACGCTGGGATGGGGCTGGTGGACATCATCGACCAGACGGTAAATGACAGGACGGTCCATATCTCCGACAACCGGGGGGAGATCGCAAAGGACATGGTAAACGCAGCCATGAACACGCTATTCAGCTATGACCGTAACGGCTTTGCCCAATCCCTTCGCCTGTCTCAAAAGGACCAGCGCAGGGTACTGGTAATGATAGACGAAGTACTCAGCGGAAAACGTGAGGCCATACAATTCCAGCTTACCCGAAACTGTGATGGCATCAAGGAAATGTACAGCAAGGAAGTGTTCACCTTGGAGGATAGGAAAAAGTAACCAGAACAGACAATCAGGGAAATACATTAATAATTAAAAATCATGGTAAAATCAGACAATCAAAAAGTATCGAATCTAATACCTAATGAATCACCTTATAAAACCAAGTCCCGACTATTCGTGGACCAAAATGGTAGGTTGTGTTTTAACCAAGATCCAAAAGTTTACTATATCGATCTTTTTTGTGGTGCTGGAGGGGTAAGTTCAGGAGTGGTTAGAGGTGGTGGAAAAGTAATCTATTGTATAAATCATGATCCAATAGCTATTTCCAGCCACAGGGCAAATCATCAAGGTGTATTTCATGCTACAGAGGATATCAGAACATTTAACCTTACCCCTTTAATCAGGGTAGTTGACTTCATCCGCAAGAAAAACCCCTCAGCACTCATTTGCTTATGGGCTTCTTTGGAATGCACTCATTTTTCTAAAGCAAAAGGGGGAGAACATAGGGATGCTGATTCCAGAACATTAGCTGAGCACCTATATCGGTATATTGATGCGGTAGACCCTGATTACATAGATATCGAAAATGTAGTGGAGTTTATGAGCTGGGGGCCGCTTCGAATGAAATGTGCCAAGATGCATAAAAACAAATGTGACCTAAGTTGGGATAGTCGATTTGCTTACCAATACCGAAAGGCAAAAAGAAGAGGGAAAAAGAAAAAGATTGCTTGTGATGAATATTATCCGGATAGGTGCGAATTGAAGATGAAACATATTCCTCATTACAAGATGATCCCCAAAAGCAGGGATAAAGGAAAGGATTATGTACGGTGGTATCAGGATATATGTAAACGATTTGGTTATGATTATGATTACCGTATTCTCAACAGTGCTGACTTTGGAGCATTGACGGCACGAATAAGGTATTTTGGCCAGTTTAAAAAACCCTTTCTACCTTTTACATGGCCACAAGCCACCCATTCGAAAAACCCAAGGAACGAAGGATTGTTTGGCAGCCTTAAACCGTGGAAAGCAGTACGTCCAGCCTTGGACCTGAAGGATGAAGGGAAAAGCATTTTCGGACGTAAAGTACCGCTATCAGAGAACACATTGAAAAGGATTTATGCCGGTTTGGTGAAGTATGTGGGAGAGGGTAAAGAACCGGAATTTATAAGTCAATACAATTCAGGTTCTGAAAACAGTAGATGCATTAGCATGGATGGTCCCCTTAATACTATTCCTACAAATAACCGATTTGGGATAGTAAAACCTGAATTTATGGTAAAATACCATGGCAATGGTGATAATATACTGACCGTTGAAGGGCCATCAAGCACCTTGACTACAAAGGACCGGATAGGTGTAGTGTGGCTGGATAAGTATTACAGAGGTAAACACAATCACCAATCCGTAGATTCTCCCGCAGGAACAGTGATGACCAATGATAAACATTCCAAAATTCAATGTTTCCTATTTAATCATAATTACAATAATGGGGCCTCTGATGTCGAAAATCCAGCTCCTACCCTACTGGCCAGCAGAAAACATTATTACATTCTAAACCCGCAATATTCCTCAAAAGGAAATGACCTGAACAGACCATGCTTTACACTTATCGCCAGAATGGATAAAATGCCTCCATACCTGATGGAAGCGGACAAAGGAGCAGGTCAGAGTATAATTATCATCTATGATAATGACTGCAAGACGATGAAGAATATCAAACTCTTTATGGCCGCCCACGGCATCTGTGATATTAAGATGAGGATGCTTAAGGTACTGGAGCTTTTGAGGATTCAGGGATTTGGCGACCAGTACATTTTAAAAGGTACCCAAACGGATCAAAAGCGGTTTATCGGAAATTCTGTAGAGGTGAATTTGGCCAAATGCAAAGTGGCTATAAGGATAAGTACCCTTAAGAAAATGTATGCAGAACACCAAAAGCAAGTGGCGTGAAACACCAAATCAACGATATCACCTTATATCATGGGGATAGCAGATGTAAACTGAACCTGATACAGGATAACTCCATGGATTCCTGTATCACGGACCCTCCCTACGAGCTTGATTTTATGGGGAAGAAGTGGGATAAGTCCGGGATTGCCTTTGATATGGTTTTTTGGAGACAGGTGTATGGTAAGCTTAAGCCTGGTGCTTTTCTTTTGGCTTTTGGTGGAACCAGAACTTACCACCGTATGGCCTGTGCCATAGAAGACGCAGGTTTTGAGATCAGGGATTCCATCCACTGGACCTATGGAAGTGGGTTTCCAAAATCACTTAATATCAGTAAAGCCATAGATAAGCATTTCGGTATGGAAAGAAAGGTAGTTGGAAAGGGATATTCCGGGGCCACTCTTAACCATAACGGGGAAAACAGCAGGCCATGGTATGAGCAAAACAAAACCGATTCAGGAAGGATAGCTTATGATATTACCGAGGCCAGCCATCCACTGGCCCAATACTGGGAAGGGTGGGGAACGGCCCTAAAACCATCACATGAACCAATAGTGGTAGCCAGAAAGCCTATCAGTGAAAAGACCATGGCCGAAAATATAATCAAACATGGTACTGGAGGAATCAATATCAATGCAGGTAGAATAGAAGGAGCTCCACACCATAATTATGGAAGAACATGTTCCGGAGGTATGTATACAGGTAAAACAAACACACCAATAATCACACCTGATCAAGGAAGATTCCCTGCCAATACCATCCATGATGGAAGCGATGCTGTAAACGGTATGTTCCCTTATACCAAATCAGGGAAGCCATGTGGCACCAGAAAATCAGGTAATAATATTTATGGTGATCTGGGAACGGGACAAGAGCTGTCAGGATATGGCGATGAAGGAAGTGCGGCAAGGTTTTTCCAGTCCTGCCCATGGGATGAAGAGGATATGGCCAATATAGCAAATATCATCCTGCACAACCAGATTATCTATTATGGAAAAGCAAGCAAGGAGGACCGAGGGGGAGATATCAACAACCACCCTACAGTAAAACCGAAAGCCTTAATGAGATACTTAGTTAAGCTGTTCACTCCTGTAGGCGGTACTATACTGGATCCATTTGCAGGAAGTGGTACCACCTTGGTAGGCTGTGTACTGGAAGGGTTTAAGGGTGTAGGTATAGAACTAGGTCAAGACAATGACAATATCGACATTATACTGCACAGGCTAAAAAGGGCTTATAATAAAGAACTGGAAAGGCAAACATCCTTATTCTCATGAAAAAACATCTATCCATCTTCCTAACAGGATTTATCCAGGTCTTTTTGGTGGCGGTAAACACTTACTTTCTAACCAAGGCTGCTATATGGGGAGTTTTCCCTACTGCATTTCTGATCAGTTTTGTGTGGAGTTTTAATGTGAAAAAACTGGCTTTGGGCAATATGA
>Ga0207773_100533_pt1 | contig 14206 bp, 8 predicted proteins | sample TtaePargueraPR_2_FD_187281 | JGI IMG/M metagenome (GOLD analysis project Ga0207773, IMG submission 187281) | Aerobic enrichment media microbial communities from Bioluminiscent Bay, La Parguera, Puerto Rico - Tt and M1 (3) (SPAdes) | ecosystem: Environmental > Aquatic > Marine > Unclassified ...
AGGGTAGCATAAAGCTCTACACTGGTTCTTTCAACCACTTTAGGTTTGAATCCCAATTCTCTGAGTTCTTGCTCCAAATAAGGGGCAAAACGGTCTTTGCAGGTCACCACAACCTTTCCTTTTCTGTCAAAGTTATTCATGGTGACAAAAGTAGGCTTTTTGAAGGACTATTGTCGGTACCTCCAGTAAAAATCAAATATATAAAAGGAAAAAATGTAAGAGGGATGCTGTTTTTTATAGCCTGGTTGAATAGGAACCTGACAGGTTTTATTATAGACAGGATGCTTTAAAGCTCCTTCCATAAACCTGTCAGGTTTAATCAATAGCGAAAAAACAAGATGTATTTTATTTAGGCTTTACTTCGTTTATCCACTTGGTTAAGGTATTATAACCGACATGATGTTCATCGGCAAATTCCTCCGCATTGGCATTTTCATCTATCATGGCATAGTCGAACCATTTTTCGATGATCTCGTCCTTACTAAAAATTTTGGGAGATATCTCTTTTTGTAAGTGGTTGCCATTATCATCCAATAGATCCAAGAGTTCCCGAAGTTCTTTTCTTAGTGCAGGATCACTAAGGTCCAATCCTTCTTTTTTAAGTTTTTCTACTGCTTTGGTTTTTACCAAAACCGCTTTTATGGAGATACCTTTTTGGGCTGCATCATCGAGTTTGATTTCCTTCCCTTTGGTATCATAATAAACAAATTTCTCAGGATGATCTTTAATGGTTTTGATTGCTTCTTTTATTAAGCGTTTCATGTTTCAGTTTTTTAATTGGGTTTACTTCTGTATACGCAAGGACTACACCAAAATCCATATTTCCTTGATAAAATCTCCGAAAAAGGGCAAATCCCTTTACCTTTTTGCCTTGTAGAATATACTAATATTTAACCATTCTATGAAATATTTGATTTGCAGATTTGTGGTATTTTGGCTCACGGATATTGTTGAAATACCAATCCAAATGTCCCATTTTACATACCGACACTATTTTGTGTATCTTTGCATCTTGTTTTAGTGGAACTAAAATCTAACTATAAGGTTTTAAACTAAAGAGAAATTTGCTCCGTGAATAAAGAGCAGGATTACAAAACCTCATGGGCCTTGACCCCATGAAAAAGCAGAAAGTATGAATAGGAAAAAAAGGGTGGTTGTTGGCCTCTCAGGTGGGGTGGATAGTTCCGTCGCCGCTTATTTATTGCAGCAGCAAGGCTATGAAGTGATTGGAATGTTCATGAAAAACTGGCACGATGAATCCGTGACCATATCCAATGAATGCCCATGGATGGAAGATAGTACCGATGCCATGTTGGTAGCCGAAAAACTGGGGATTCCATTCCAGGCCATCGATCTCAGTGAAGAATATAGGGAACGGATCGTGGACTATATGTTTGCTGAATATAAAGCGGGCAGAACCCCTAATCCAGATGTACTGTGCAACAGGGAAATTAAGTTTGATATTTTCCTCAAGGCCGCCCAAAAATTAAAAGCTGATTTTGTGGCCACGGGGCATTACTGCCAAAAAGGGGAAACAGAAGTAGATGGTAAAACCATCTACCAACTTAAGGCTGGTGCTGATAATAACAAAGACCAGAGTTATTTTCTTTGCCAGCTTAATCAGGAGCAGCTTTCCAAAGCCCTCTTCCCGATTGGGCATTTACAAAAATCTGAGGTTAGGAAAATTGCCAAAGAACAGGACTTGGTAACTGCAGATAAAAAGGACAGTCAGGGACTCTGTTTTATTGGAAAAGTAAGACTACCGGATTTCCTACAGCAACAATTAAAACCCAAAAAGGGTGACATTGTGATCATTCCTAAAAATCTTCCGGTGTATGAAAAGCAGCGGATTCCTGCCGGAATAACAATGGAGGATTTAGAACAGGAAATACTAGACCAGATTTGTTTACCAATCCATTACCATGCTTCCCAAGGTCAAAAGATTGCTGAGCATAATGGTGCACACTATTTTACTGTGGGTCAAAGGAAAGGTCTCAATGTAGGTGGTACTGGAAAGCCACTTTTTGTTATCGAAACGGATACCAAAGAGAATGTCATCTTTACTGGACTGGGAGAAGATCATCCGGGCTTGATGCGTCATGGTCTTTTTGTTCCTACAGAAGATGTACATTGGATCAGGGAGGATTTGAGGCTGATTCCAGGTCAAAGTAAGCGGTATTTGGCGAGAATACGTTATCGGCAGCCATTAAGTTGGGCGACTTTGCTTATGAAGGAAAATGGCCTGTATGTCCTCTTTGATAACCCACAAAAAGGGATAGCACCAGGACAGTTTGTTGCTTGGTACGATGGTGAGGAAAGTATTGGCTCAGGGGTGATTGCCTAACAATACCCCTTTTTATCAGTTAAGACAAAAACAAAGGGAATCTATCTCGAAATCCATGATTTTGGGATAGATTCTCTATTGCTGTTATCAGATTCTCCTCTGGCCCATAATCTTGACAATGAGGTGATAGTAAAAACAGGTGTCAGCTCAAGAACTGACACCTATCTAAGGGTGATGCAACTTAATCCTACCTTGTTTTTAGTACAAGTCCTTTATCCCTCTTTCTTTAAACCCAAATTTTAATTCATTATCCTTTGAAGATGCTTCTTCCACAGGATCATGGTACCTTATTTCCACCCCTTGCATAGCGGTAGAAACAGTTATGGCAAAGGAAACAAAAGCCGCTCCCAGGATTATATAATTTAAAGTGTCGGAAACCTCTCTGTCTTTTCTGGAGCTATAAAGTGCCCATAAAGAAAAGAAACCCAGAATCAGCATGGAAGCTAATGCACCATGTGCAATATATTGGTGAGTGGTCAATGCCTGTTGGGATATGCCTTGGCTACCTCTGATAGCATCCAGGGCGGAATGTCCTGATATATAGGTTCCAATGGTGCCTATTGTGGTTATAACAAAGATGACGTAAGCAAGTCTATCATATTTCCGTGATGACTTTATAAGCCCATACCCCAGTAAAAGAAGGCCTGATAAGCTTCCCAAAACAGGAATTACGTTAATTAATAAGTGAAAATACGGAGGATTCATTGCTTTTTTCTTTTTGTTTAAATTACAGTACTTTATAACTTAATCACATGACAAAAGTCATGTTTTTGACTGATATTCAATAAACTTTAGTTAAAAGCAGGGATCTCCCATAAATAAACGCCATTCAAACCTTACCAGGGCTGGCTTGACTTGACACTGGCATAAAAATGGAATTTCTCCGATCATTTACACTGCAGAGCTTTCTGAATTGAGTTCCCTTAGATATTCAGCAGCTTCTTCCAGTTCCGCCTTGATGAGATCTATTACTTTTTCCGAAACGTTGATTTTATAGATCAAAAGATCCTTGTAGTAGGCAATACCGTTGCTAAGGTTTTCCCTGAATTTGTTCAGGTAGCTTTCTAATTTAGGCAAAGGCGACTCCTTATAACTATTCAATTCTTTTTTGAAATAGTCCATATACAACTGTAGTTCTTTGATGAAAAAATAAGGCCTGTCTTGTTCAAGCTGGATAGTTTTCTTACCATAAATATGGTCAACCATTTCTTTCAACCTGTATATCCCCTTGAAGTACGCCAAGTTTGGACCCGGGCAAATGGTAACAGCCTTCAAGTTTCTGGCTGGCATTTCACCATGAGTTAATATCCCTGAAGCCCCCAATCCTTCACAAAGACAATCCTTTTCGGTAACCTCATTAGACCTTTGCCCGAAAATTTTATCGTCCAGTTTCTGATCTTTGATTTGTCTCAATTTTAAGTTTTGGTACTGCCTGGAGGCGGTGCAAATAGGTGTCTTTGTGAATTCCGTATTGGAGGAAAGGACTTTCTTATAGCATGGACTTCCTGGCCTGTTTTTTTCAATGCGTTGCTTCCGCTGTTCCTCTCCCGAGCTAGTTCTAAGGTTATTGAATGGAACTCCCAATGGAGAGGAATGGCTAAGGTAAAAATCCGACTTTCTGGCCTTTATAAGTCGGTCCAAGGTATGATCATCCACACAAGTTGCTTCAGGAACCATTAAAAATGGGCTTCCCCAGCCGGTTCCATCCAGCTCATAATAGTCCAGAAGGAACCTATTTTCGTTGGCCGTACCAATGCCTCCTTGAGCTGTGATCCTTATTTTTGAGCCCTCCTTTAACAGGTTTTTCCCCTTGGCTACCAATACCGATTGGCACATATTAAAGATTTCCTCATTCAAACTGTTCCTTTTGGTTTTGAATTCTTCTAAAATAGGCCCCATCAAAAAACCATCAGTGGCAAAAGCATGGCCGCCACAGTTAAGCCCTGACTCTATTCTAAATTCTCTTACCCATATGCCCTTTTTGGCCAAAAATTTACCTTGAATCAAAGCTGACCTGTAATCACTGACTTTCAAAACGACTCCTTTTTTTATATGCCCCTTTTCATCTGGGTAAAAGTCCCCAAAAGACTCCAAGTAACTGAAAAGGGCTGGATTCATACCTGCAGAAAACACCACTGATGACTGCAAATTACTATTGGCAAAGCCTCTAAGTGAAGACAGCGCGGCTGAAAATTCCCTGGGCAAAGGTTTGTCTTCTTCATCATAACTAAGCCTATCCACCTTTGTCATGATATTTACATCGATTTTGCCTGGCACGATTGCTTTCATTAATGCCAGTTCTGTTTGCTGCCTTTCCCTTCCTGTAAGTTGTAGCATCTTTTGGTAAAGCCGATGTAATTGATGGTTTTCTGGCAGCATCTGAAAATATAAATGGAGATCCGAATCAGACCTATCAAATGAGGTAGTTTTCAACGAGTTGATTTGCTCCTTAACCAGTTTATCCATTAAGTTTAAATAAGCGGTAATCCGTTTAGCCCTGGCATCATCCACATCCTTTGCGATAGGCAAATATGGCTCACCTGACTTTCTACAGTGGATTTTTCTCATGGATTCTATCAAGTCATCTTCCATTATGGAAACCACACTGTCTATTCCAAATCGGGCAACTTTAATAGGAGTATCAATAGTAAAACCCAGTCCCATGACTGGGATATGAAATGAATGAATATGCATGATTTTAAGGTATTTATGGAGTAATTATTTTCCGGTATATGTTTGAAATTGCATTACAAAGCTAATGCTTGGGGCGATGTATTTAGGTCTAAAAAGACAGGTTCTAAACTGATATAAATCATGAAATCCAAAAAGCAACATTAACTAATAGCCAATTAAAATATTGTCCGTATATGTCCTTTTTTTTGGAACCATTTTTAACAAAAATTAGTATAAAATATATCAGACAATTGTTATGGATATAAAATCACTTTGGAAAGAGGAATTTCCTACGTTTACAATAAATAGCGAGCTTTCTTTCTCCCCACTTATTTCATGGTGGAGCAAAAGAGCCAAAGCACCTGAAGACCTTTATAATAAGCAGATCAAAAAACTGCTTAAGGAACTAAAGGATTACCCCATCCTTTCACAGGAATCTATTGATTTGGATGAATTGCTTAAGGATACGGATGCATTATCGTTTATCGTAAATAGCCTTTTCCCTGCTTCAATAGACCATTCTAAGCAATTGTTTATGATGTCCTTGCCTTTTTCAATGGACATTATACATGCCTCTCCCCTGTTCAAAGAGCGTTTCCTTTGTGCTAATGCTTTTTCCCCCTCATCCATGAAGGATAAGAAAGAGGAGATGTATTATTCCAAGTTATTTAATGCCTACAGAATCATTCTCAAAAAATTCTATGACTTGGAAATGAAGGCTGACAATACATTGGTTTATAAGGTTAAAGATGCTGAACAAATCACTAAATACTTCTATTCAGAAGTCAATATTGATTATGTGGATGTGTTTACAGACATGACACTCCCTGATAAGGAGACTATCTTGAAATCGTGTACAGTATCTACCCCGTGTATTAGCGAGCTTGAAAAATGGCAGAAATTATTACCACTGGACAGGTTTAAATTCTCAGGTTTTACCATTATCGAGTTAAAGGATTTTACGAGTACTGAAAGTATTTCGGAACTGAATAATTTGTTACTAAAGGAAAATGACCTTTCCTCTCCCACGTTTTTGGAAATTGTAGATCAAAGTGTAAAAAGTCTCCTTAATCATGCCAAGATAAAAGTAGGTGTAGCTGCCTTTCAAAAGTTTGATAATAAGTATTTGCTATCCGAAAAAAGATTATCCAATAGTTACCTGATCCGACAATTGTGTGAAGAAGGGTGTGACAAAAGTTATGAAAGTGTCATAAATTTTCTTTCAAATGTTCAAGATCCAGTATTTCTGGATGATTTCAGTATCGGTGATTGTGATGACTCCCGTAGTGCCTTTGCGGTAATCACTGAAATGGGTGTCAAAGAGGTAATAATATTGCCTTTAAAATATGAAGGGAATTTAGTTGGTGTATTGGAAGTCTGTGCTGAAGAAAAAGGTACACTAAATAGGATGATGCTGGAGAAACTGAAAAATATCAACCAGCCCTTGGCGATAGCGCTTCAGAAAAACATGAAGCAGTTTGAGTACCAAGTACAGCACATTATCCGGAAAAACTATACAGCTATTCAGCCTGCCATTGAATGGAAATTCAACGAGGTGGCCGTACAAAAAATATTGGATCAGGAAAACGGGTTGAAATCCAATCTTCAGCCTGTGGTATTTGACCAAGTGTATCCATTGTATGCGGCTGTGGACATTAGAAATTCTTCTTCCACGCGTCTTGAATCCATCCAAAGGGACCTTCAGCAACAGTTGCAATCCGCAAAAGAAATAATAGGCTCAGCTTATGAGATTACGCCTTTGCCTGTATTGGAAAAAATGAAATATAAAATCCAACAAATGTTGGATGATATACAGTTGATTTTGGTTTCTGATGATGAGTCCAGAATCAATTACTTTATCATAAATGATATCGAACCCCTCTTCAAGCATCTCCAAAAGGTTCAGCCTGAACTGGACCAGCAAATTTCAGCTTATTTCGCTGAACTGGATCCTGAGATTGGACTAATGTATAAAAACAGGAATGAGTTTGAACAGAGTTTGAATATGATTAACCAAGCGGTTAGCCAACATATCGACAAGGCTCAGATAGAAGCTCAAAATATGTTTCCCCATTATTTTGAAAAATATAAAACCGATGGCATTGACTATAATATTTATATAGGACAATCTTTGGTAAAGGATAAAGTCTTTGACCCTATCTACCTTAAAAACCTTAAACTATGGCAGTTGACCACCTTGTGTGAAAGTGCGTTTATTAGTCAGTCTTTAAGGGAAAAACTTCCATTACCGCTGGAGACTACTCAATTATTGTTGGTGCATAATTCTCCACTTTCGATCAGTTTTAGGATGGATGAGCGGAAATTCGATGTTGAGGGAGCTTATAATATCCGTTATGAAATCATGAAAAAACGGATAGATAAAGCACTGATCAAGAACAGCAAAGAAAGGCTCACCCAGCCAGGCACCATTTCTATAATCTATTCTCTACCAAAAGAGGCCGAAGAGTATATGGACTATATTGCTTTCCTGCAATTAAAAGGCCTTTTGGGGGATAAAGTTGAAAACCTGGATTTGGATGACCTTCAAGGGGTCAATGGTTTGAAAGCTATCCGAGTAAATATAGGTGAGCCACAGTTTTCTGAAATCCCAGAATTTAAATCCGAAAAGGATGTCAAAACTGGAAACCAAAAGTAAAGGCTGGTAAGACTTCTTCCTCCCCAATTGCCAAAGTTGCGGAAACCACTAGGAGGTTCATCGGGGCTAGCCATATTCCTGCACCATAACTGTTGTGCCATTTGGAGGAATTTTCTCCCTTGTACCATACTCTGCCAATATCATGGAATAATATCATTCCTAAACTGGCAGGAAATAAACGGGTCGTCAAATTATCTAATTTGATTCTAGCTTCAGTGTTATTGTATACTACAGCATGACCCAAGTATCGACTTCTTCGATAACCTCTTAAATTATTTTGTCCTCCAAGCGTCTGGGCCTGGAAAAATTCATAATCCCCCCAATTCACCCCCCCACCAAATTTTGTGGCCCAGGTAATTCGGGAAGGAATTTGCCGGCTCCAGAATAAGGACAACTCTGAAACCATGGAGCCAAGGTTATCGCTGTTTTCATTGATACCTTGATAATAATTGAACTCCTGTAAAAATTTCACCCCCCTATTGGGGATTTTTGGATTGTCGGTATTGTCAATGACTAATTGCACATTTCCCCCAGTGTATAATTTGGATTTATTTAGATCTTCTATATCTATATCGGTTTGGGAGTCGGAATTGATAAACTTGCCTAAATTATCATCTTCATCCATTTTTGTTCGCTGAAGCAAAGGCCCAAACCTTAAAACAATATCTTCACCAAGATCCTTGCGCAGCCAAGTATTTAAATTAAGTTGGTTGTATCTTACCCGATAATATCTTGCTCCAAATTCCTCTTTTAAAAACTCAGAGCGCTCATTACCATATCCAAAGAAATTGTTTACATAATCAGGGGCTTTAATGCTAGCATCCCACTCTAAATCGAGCTTACTAAATAGGTCTACTGCATGGCCTTGATAGTATAAATTCTTGGATCCAGTTTTCACAGCAATGTTGGCTTTGATACTTTGTCTCAAAGCATAGGGAGATTTCCTAAAACCTTGTGTTGTCCATAGAGCCCCGCCTCCCAAAAACACACCATCGTCCACATTGTATTCCAGCGAAACCAAGGGCATAATCACATCATATTTGAAAGCTTTTCTGTCATAATCGTAAACCGTTGAACTCTTGGATTTGATCAATCTGCTTGATTTCCCCAAGCCCAGCTCGTCTTCCTGCTTTCTCCATTGGTAAACCAAATTTGCTTTTCGGTTTAAATTACTGTCATCAATGATTTGGTCAGGCTCTAAACCACTCATCAGCCGGACTTTTATTTTTCCCGGACCAGTACCTGTTATTTCAAATCTGTCCTCACCCCCGAGACCATAGATCCTAACTTCCTTAGTTTCTTCAGGACGAAACTTTCTATTGAATATTTTCTGCTTGACATTGCCCTTTTTAGAAATTTTACTCACCTCTACATCAACTTTTCCGTCGGGTTCATGCCTTATTTCAAACAATTCATCCTTAAAAGTACCATATACATCAACTTCTTTAGAAATAAAATCGTAATAGGTTAATGCTTCTTCTTTAAGCCAATTTTTTCGTTGCTTAAGCTTGGAAGTCACCTCTTCCCCATGGTATTTATAAACTTCTTTGGGTAATATACTGACTGCCTTTTCGATGGTTTCATTATCCATTCTTCGAACAAAATCATCCGCTTCTTCTTCCCAGTCCTTTCTATCCAAATCGTTTAAAAAGGACCTGTCAAAGTAACGCCCATTGAACATAAAGCCATTGACATCCCTAAGTTCATAATCAAATCCCTGGAACTTCGGCATGATCCACTTTCTACTGGCAATCTTTGGCAGAATACCTTCATTGACAAAAAAGGCCTGATCCCTGTCTCTTGGCATGGGCAAAAATTCCCTTCCTCTTTTGGTTTCTACGCCCACCCATCTCCACTGATCATCATGGCGGTCCCAGTCCCCGATAAACAAATCCAATAATCGCGCCCTCAATATTTTCTTTTGGTCCAGTTCATAGTCCTGATCTTCAAATCTCTTTCGAAGCATTTTATCAGTACTATAAAACTTATAATCCTCTTCTTCCAAACTATTAGGTTCAATTTCCCTTGCTTCATATAAATAAACGGCCCCTCCAAAGTCTTTCTGAAAAATTCCCAATGCAGGATCATCCGGCAACCAAACCAATTCAGGATTGGTGTGAAATACCTTTGCGGCATCGGCCAATGGGGGGATGATTAAGGCTCCAAAAGGATGGGAAGCAGAAATCTGGTCCTGGACAATATCTTTTGCCACCGTATTTCTTAAGGATTCGGGGATAGCAGATTCAGGGTATTTTTCAACTGAACGTAATACATATTCATTGCCTTCCTTGTCCGAAAGCCTTAAAGAACGGGTCTGCATGCCTCCTCCCCTTTTGACAATGCTTAATCCACCCTTTTCCTTTCTTAAGTCAAAAGTCCTGAAGGTTACAGGCTCTCCCCATTCTTGCCGATAGTTTGAACCATACCATCTCTTTTGTCCTGGACTTACTTCATATTGATCGCTTATGGCAGTGGTAACGGAATCTTCAAATGAAACTGACACATATTGATCCTTGGATTCTTGTGTATCGTTTTCCGTAATGATTGTTTTCGAATAGATTGGATCCAGTTTACTATTAAGGCTATAAAATTCAAGCGTAACTTTACCGTTTGAATAAAAGTCAAGAACCGCAAAACCTTGTTGTTCATAGGTAAATTCAGCAGGATTGTGTTTTTTTATTCGACTACTTTTTGCCCCGGCACCGCTCACTACATGATGGATATTATTTTCATCAACGGTATATTCCAAAGCATGCTCATGACCTGAAATTACGATAGCTTTTGGCTGCTCTTGTAATATTTCATCAAGTCCCTTTATCAGTTCTTGGTATCGGGGATGTGGTATATCCTGAATATTTCCCAGGTAAGTTCTATACAATGGATAAATGGATCCAATCAAGGGAAGCGGAAGATATAAATCAGGATGAGCAGCTGTTAAAGGGAAAAGATGGTCTTTGAGTCCAAAGGCCCCATAATGCTCTCCGAATGTTTGCATGGGGTGGTGCATGGCCAAAAGCACTACCTTGTCCTTATTTGAAACGAAGACATCTTTAAGGGCAGCTAAGAATTCTTCGTCCGACTTGAATTCACAATCTGAATCTATGGAAGGTTTTTTGCCAGGTTGTAGCCACCATTGGCTATCGACCAAAACAATAATAACACCTTCACTAAGGTCGAATGTGTAAGGACCTGGACAGGCATCTTGGGGTACCCAAAACAAGTTATCCCGGTGCATAGAATCCAAAAATGACTGGGCACGCAGGACTGCATACTGCCCTTTATCACTGCCCTTTGCCCAATCATGGTTTCCAGGGATCATCCAAACATTGCCATTAATATGATCGGCAATATTTAGCTGGTTAGCTAAGATTTCCCGGCTTTCCTCAACTTTTTTATCTCCTAATACGGGCATGCCTTTTGGGTAAATATTGTCTCCCAGAAATACCACATTGGAGGAGATTTTTGAATCCTGAGTTGAGATTAGACGCTTCACCAGATTGGCCACTGGATGTTGGCCATTTTCCAGCTTTCCTCCATCTCCAATGAGGAAGAGCTTGTGTTCTAAGGTTTGGGCCTTAATAATGCCCTGACAAAAAAACAACAGGATGATGAGTGATTTTCTAATCATGTCTTTTCGCCTTGTATTCAAACATTAAAATATTCGCGTTACCATCTTGGGCTTCATTGGATATAAACATATCCCCTGCCTGATTAAAACAAATTCCTTCCGCTTGTTTGAAAAGCCGCGGATTCAACCGGTAAATATTCTCTATATCCCCAAAGCGATCCATTATGAGTATCCATTTTCCTACTGAAGATAACACATATAACTTTTTCTCAATTGGGTGAAAAGCCATAGCTGAAGGTTTTACCGTCAGTTTGTAATGATCCTCCTCTTGAAGCAATTTCCTCATTTTCTTTTCCGTTAACTTAAAGCCTTTTGCTTCACTAAACTGCTTTGAATTAAGGTCAAAGAAAAAACCACTTGCTACATTTTTATCCCCATCTAGTTTGCAGTCCTTGCAATACAATAATAATTTATCTTCATCAAAGTATCCCAAGGCCTCCAAATCCCTTTTTCCTTTAAATGGAAAATCATGTTTTTTGGAACTGGCCCTATCCGTAAAAATACCAGATATCTCATAAATATCCCCATTACTTTTAAGCGCAAATAGCCCTTTCTCAGTGTATAGGATATCCTCTACATCCATGTTTTTTGCAAATTTGGACCTTCTAATTATGTCATTATCCGGCCATTTTAATTCATATACGACAGATGCTTCATCCTGAATTGCCCAAATATTGCCATTTTCGCCAATAGTCAGACCTGAAATTTCATCTAAAGTTACTGGCAAAACCATTTTAACAGGATTTATGAGATCATAATTGTCAGGAGTATGAAAGGCACCAACAAACCTTTTTTCCCTTAACCCACAGGATGTGGTGACGATAAAAAATAAATAAAATAGAAACTTATAGTTGTTCATCATTTAATAAAGATAATACTGGTAAATTTAGTTCTTCCAAAGTACTTTTAAGCATGCAGGAAACCAAAAAAAAATTGCTTCATAAAATAGAGGAGCATGTCAGTAAGCTTTATAAGGACAATAATAGTACTTTGTTCAAGTACCATAACCTTGAACATACCAGAGATGTAGTCAATGCTTCCAGGGAAATTGCTTTGGCTTCTGACCTTGGTGAAGAGGATACCCTAATCCTTTTGGTTGCTGCATGGTTTCATGACGCGGGTTGCTGGACTCGGGCAAAATTGGAGAACCATGAAAGTTTTGGTGCCCAACTTGCAACAGAATTTTTACAACAGGAAGGATATAATGGGGAGTTTATAGAAAAAGTAACCAACAGTATAAAATCCACCCAAATGCCCCAGAATCCCTCAACTTTGGTGGGTAAAATATTGTGTGATGCCGACCTTTCACATTTGGCAAAACCAAATTATTATGAGCGTTCTTTGCAGTTGCGCGAAGAATTAATGGAATTGAAACTTTTGGATGTAGATGTGATTTCCTGGTTAAAATCCAATCTAAAATTTCTCGCAAAACACCAGTATCATACTGCTTATTGTCAGCAAAACTATATAGAAGGAAAACAACAAAATATGGCGCTTATGGTGCAGAAAATTGAAGATATGGAAGCAGAGGATTCCGGCAATCCAAAAAAGAAAAATAAAAAGAAAAAAGGACCGGAAAGAGGGGTCGAGACCTTGTTTCGGACAACTTCCAGAAACCATCTTGAGCTTTCCTCCATAGCCGATAATAAAGCTAACATCATGATTTCAGTCAATTCCATTATATTAACCATTGTGGTGTCTGTATTGCTGAGGAAACTGGAAGAATATCCTAATTATATCATTCCTACCGTAATGTTGCTTAGTACAAGTTTAGTGACTATGGTTTTTGCTATTCTTGCCACAAGACCCAATGTCACCTCGGGGAAAGTAACGAAGGAAGCTATAGAAAATAAAAAGGCAAACCTTCTTTACTTTGGTAATTTCCATAAAATGGAGTTGGCCGAATACGAAGATGCCATGAAAAAGATGTTGGTAGATGCTGATTTCCTTTATGGCAGCATGACCCGTGATATCTATTACCTTGGAAAGGTATTGGCTAAAAAGTATGTGCTCTTAAGAAAAAGCTATACGGTATTTATGTTTGGATTTATCATATCCATTTTGGCGTTTGTGGTAGCATCTGTTTTTTTTCCGGTTGACACCTACTAAAAACCCGTATTGGACTTAAGGATTTCCACTTCATGTTCTGAGTCCCCACAGAACACTTTATTCTTCTTTCACACTCCAGAATCTTAAGCAGAATTTCCAGATAGGATGATCCCCAGCCTGTGGGAACGGACACAGGCTGGGGAAGCTGGAAACTCTCCCTGACCACGTTTACATAACGTGGATTTCTAAATTATATCAAAGACGAAGAATAGAAAAAGTGATCAACGCTTCATGTTCTTCTTTTCACTATGTTTTGGTTTTTACACCGTTATGTTTGGTACATAATCGCAAGGCCTGCCCGAAAGGCTGCTTAGTCAATTTATTCTCCTAGGGGTAATTAACCGGAAGTCAATCCGAAATCAAACCCCTGTTAAGGGATTTTCCAATTACAACTAATCCAAATTCTGTTACCCACTACAAATCATATAGGAGGACCAAATAATTAATGATGATGTCCTCCTTCCCCTTTTTTCATTTCCGCCAAAATATAATAAGCCTTATTCATAACGAACTGTTTGGAGGAATCGCCCTCGTTTAGAAAGCGGATTCCACTCCATTCCCCATCCTGACCCAAGGCCAAAACCTCAACGGGCTCAAATTTCCAATCGCTTCCTTCTTTTCTGGCTGAGAAAAGAAAATATTTCTCTCCCTCTTTAACCAATGCGCTCTCCATGACGGCCAACTGGGGCTTTTCTTCTGTTATTACCTGTCCACGGACATACATTCCAGGTATAAGAAGGCCTTTCTTGTTTTCAATTTCTGCATGGATATGAACCGCCTTTGGCTGCTTTTCGAA
>Ga0207773_100534_pt1 | contig 14198 bp, 14 predicted proteins | sample TtaePargueraPR_2_FD_187281 | JGI IMG/M metagenome (GOLD analysis project Ga0207773, IMG submission 187281) | Aerobic enrichment media microbial communities from Bioluminiscent Bay, La Parguera, Puerto Rico - Tt and M1 (3) (SPAdes) | ecosystem: Environmental > Aquatic > Marine > Unclassified ...
GACGCCACCGGCGACGAAATCGGCTTCCGCCGCAACCGCCGCATCGAGTTCAAGCTGACCGAGCGGTAAGCGCGTCTGCCGCGCCACGCCTCGCCCTTCGAGACGGCCCTTCGGGCCTCCTCAGGGTGAGGCTTATTATGACCTCATGGTGAGGAGGCGGCGAAGCCGCCGTCTCGAACCATGGGCCGCCGCACGGCTTCTACCCCCGCGACACCCGCGCACTTTCCACCGCCGTCTCGCCCAGCGAGCCGGCCTGGTCGAACTGCAGCGTCGCGAGGCGCGCGTAGAGGCCGCCGGCGGCGACGAGCTCCGCGTGGCGGCCGCTCTCGACGAGGCGACCCTGGTCGATGACGAGGATGCGGTCGGCCTTCAGCACTGTCGCCAGACGATGCGCGATGACCAGCGTCGAGCGTCCGGTCATGAGGCGGTCGAGCGCCTGCTGCACCACGCGCTCGCTCTCGGCGTCGAGCGAGGAGGTCGCCTCGTCGAGCAGCAGCAGCGGCGGGTCCTTGAGGATCGCGCGCGCGATGGCGAGGCGCTGGCGCTGGCCGCCGGACAGGCGCACGCCCTTCTCGCCGAGGTAGGTGTCGAGGCCGTCGGGCAGCTGCTCGAGGAAGCCGCGCGCTCCGGCCGCCTCGGCGGCGGCCAGCACCTCGGCGTCGCTCGCCTCCGGGCGGCCGTAACGGATGTTCTCCCAGGCGTTGGCCGAGAAGACCACCGGCTCCTGCGGCACCAGGCCGATGCGCGCGCGCAGGCGCGCGGGGTCGGCCGACGGCAGCGCCACGCCATCAAGGCGCACCGTGCCGCTCTGCGGATCGTAGAAGCGCAGCAGCAGCTGGAAGACCGTGGTCTTGCCGGCGCCCGAGGGGCCGACGATGGCGACCTTCTCGCCGGGCGCGACGGCGAAGCTGAGGCCCTGCAGCGCCGAGCGCTCGGGCCGCGAGGGATAGTGGAAGACCACGTCCTCGAAGGCGACGGCGCCGCGCGGCGGCTCTGGCAGCGCCACCGGCGTCTCGGGCGCGGTGATGTCGGGCGTGACCGAGAGCAGGTCGAGCAGCCGCTCGACGGCGCCGGCGGCGCGCTGCAGGTCGCCGATCACCTCTGAGAAGGCGCCGGCGGCGCCGGCCACCACGATGGCATAGAACACGAAGGCGGACAGCTCGCCGGCGCTGATGCGCCCGCTGATCACGTCGTGGCCGCCGATCCACAGGATGACGCTGACCGCGCCGAACACCAGCAGAATGACCACCGCGGTCAGCATGGCGCGCGCCGCCACGCGCTGGCGCGCCGCCTGGAAGGCGGCCTCGACGCGATCCGCGAAGGCGCGCCGGTCGGCGTCCTCGTGGACGAAGGCCTGCACCGTGCGGATGGCATCCAGCGCCTCGCCGGCGTAGACGCCGAGGTCGGCGACGCGATCCTGGCTGGCGCGGCTGAGCCGCCGCACGCGCCGGCCGTAGGTGAGAATCGGCAGCAGCACCAGCGGCACCACCAGGAAGACGAGGGCCGTCAGCTTCGGCGAGGTGATGACCAGCAGCACGCTGCCGCCGATCAGCAGCAGGAAGTTGCGGATGGCGATGGAGACCGAGGAGCCGACCACGGTCTGCAGCAGCGTGGTGTCAGTGGTGAGGCGCGACAGTACCTCGCCGGTGCGCGTCAGCTCGTAGTAGGCCGGCGACAGGGTGACGATGTGGTCGAAGACGCGCCGGCGGATGTCGGCGACGACCCGCTCGCCGAGCCAGGAGACCAGGTAAAAGCGGGCGTAGGTCGCCAGCGCCAGCACGCCGACCACGCCGAACAGCACCAGCACCGCCTGGTTCAGCAGACCGGCGTCGCCGGCGGCGAAGCCCTGATCGACCAGGCGCCTGAGACCCATGCCGAGCGCCAGCACCGTGGCCGCCGCCACCAGCAGCGCCGCCGTGGCACCGGCCAGCGCCAGCTTGTAGGGCCGCACGAAGCCCCACAGCTCGACCAGCAGCTTCAGGCTGCCGCGGGCCCTCGCCTCGTCGCTGAGCGGCGCCGGCACCGCCGATGACATGCGCATGGAAGAACGATCCTTTTCGGCCCGCCGCAGAGGCGTGGCGAGACCGGAAGATAACCCCTCGCAAGGGCAATGGCGAACCCCGAAGCGCCCGCGCCGCCAGGGAATTACGCCAACATTGCGAAATGTGCAACGCCCGCCGGGGGCGGGCTGCGGCGGGGCCCGAGGCTTGCACCGGCCGGCCGTCTCGGGTATACAGCGCGGCGCTTTAGAGGACCTGAGCCATGAAGAAAGACATCCACCCCGACTACCACGAGATCAACGTCGTGATGACCGATGGCAGCGAGTACAAGACCCGCTCGACCTACGGCAAGGCGGGCCAGACCATGCGCCTGGACATCGACCCCAAGACCCATCCGGCCTGGACCGGCGAGCATCGTCTGGTCGACAGCGGCGGTCAGGTGGCGAAGTTCAACAAGCGCTTCGGCAGCTTCGGCCTGAAGAAGTAAGCTTCGGCCCCTTGAGGGTCTCGTGCGAAGGGCGGCAGTTCTGCCGCCCTTTTGTCTTGCCCGCAGGCCGGCCAGAGCCGGCCTATTGTACGCGCTGCGGCAGATCCTGCAGGGCGTCCAGGCGGGCGACCCGCTGGTAGAGCCTCAGCGAGTGCTCCAGCAGCTCGGCCAGGCGCGGCTGCAGGCTGCCCTCGACCGGCGGCTCGGCCTCGCCGCAGACCGACTGCCCGCCCAGGCGGTACTGCGGCGCCCGCGCCTCCTCGCGCGTCATCTCGCCGGCGTGCACCGCCCGCTGCACCAGCAGCCAGGCCATCACCTGCGTCAGGCGCGAGGTCAGCCGCATGGCCTCGCAGCTCGCCAGCATGCGGTCGTTGGGCGTCATCCGCTCGCGCTCGCGCGGCTCGGCATGGGTCAGGTAGTCGCGTGCCTCGCGCGTCAGCGCCAGGGCTTCCTCGAAGGTGCTGTCGAAAAAGGTGACGGTGGTATCGGGCACAATCCGGTCTCTCTCGCCGAGCGGACCGAGGCCCGGCGGATTGAAGAGGGGCGACGGCGGCAGTCTAGCCGCCCCCGGCTTAATACTTCCTTGGCCGACCGCAGGCTACCCGCCGGGGCCCTGCGTGTGAAGGCTTTTATTCCTGGCAAACCGGGGCCCTGCCGCCAGCCCAAACCCTCTTGAACCGGTCCGGTTCCCTGCCGATATAGCTGGTGCCGCCCGAGGGCGCCTCCTGGAGGGCCCTCACGCAAGGGACGGCGACGCAAAGCGAGGGTCCGACCACAGCGGTGGGCCCCATGACCAACCGCCATGTTGCTCAGAGGAGAATATGGACATGCGCACCATCGATCTTTCCCCGCTCTATCGCGCTTCTGTCGGCTTCGATCGCCTGTTCAAGACCCTGGATCAGGTGAACCGCGTCGAGGACAGCGCCTTCAGCTATCCGCCCTACAACATCGAGAAGGTCAGCGAGGACGCCTACCGCATCGTGATGGCGGTCGCCGGCTTCGGTGAGGGCGAGCTGGACATCACCGCGAAGGAGAACAGCCTCGTCATCTCCGGCAAGAAGGAGAAGCCGGAAGGCGACGAGGTGAAGGTCCTCCACCGCGGCATCGCCACCCGCGCCTTCGAGCGGCGCTTCGACCTTGCCGACCACATCAAGGTGACCGGTGCGAAGCTCGAAAATGGCCTGCTCACCGTCGAGTTGGTGCGCGAGATCCCCGAGGCCAAGCGGCCGCGGAGCATCGCCATCAATGGCAGCGACGGCAAGGTGCTGGAGAACCAGGCTGCCTGACGCGGCCTTCTACCAGGCCCGTCGCTGACGGGTTCATGCCTGAAGATCCGGCCGGGCGGCACCACCGCCCGGCCGTTTCGTTGTGACCTCGTGGCACCTGCCGCGTACAATGCAGGGTAGAATCGGGGCGGGAGCTGGCGACGGCTGCTCGCGCAGCATCGAGAGGAACATCCAGCCATGCACGTCATCCGCCTGATGGCTCCCCGCTTTCTGCTCTGCGGCCTGCTCGCCGTCCTCCTCGCCGGCTGCGGCGTGAACGACATCCCGACCTACGACGAGGCGGTGAAGGCCGCCTGGGCGCAGGTCGACAACCAGTACAAGCGGCGCGCCGACCTCATCCCCAACCTCGTCGAGGTGGTGAAGGGCTATGCGGCGCAGGAGCAGGAGACGCTCACCGCCGTGGTCGAGGCCCGTGCCAAGGCGACGCAGACCAACATCCCGCCCGACATGCTGTCGAACGAGGAAGCCTTCCGCCGCTTCGAGCAGAACCAGGGCGCGCTCACCCAGGCGCTGTCGCGCCTGCTCGTCGTCGTCGAGCGCTATCCCGACCTGAAGTCCAACCAGAACTTCCTCAGCCTGCAGGCACAGCTCGAGGGCACCGAGAACCGCATCGCCGTGGCGCGGCGCGACTACATCGAGGCGGTGCGCGTCTACAACACCGAGCTGCGCACCTTCCCCGGCGTCATCTGGCACACGCTGCTCTACTCCGACCTCGAGCCGCGCGAGACCTTCTCGCAGCCCGAATCGGCGGCCGCGCCGCCGCAGGTGAAGTTCAACTAGGCCGTCGGCTTGCCGCTACCGTCGCCCCGCCGCTTCGTCATCGTCCTGCTGCTGGTCGCCCTGGCCGCGCCGGCGGCGCTGGCGCTCGACTTCCCGCGCTTGACCGGCCGCGTGGTCGACAACGCCGACCTGCTCGATGCCACGCAGGAACGTCGCCTCGTTGAGCAGCTCGAAAGCCACGAGGAGGCGACCTCGAACCAGCTCGTGGTGGTCACGCTGCCCTCGCTGCAGGGCGTCGAGATCGAGGACTATGGCTACCAGCTCGGCCGCCACTGGGGCATCGGCCAGGAGGGCCGCGACAACGGCGTGCTGCTGATCGTCGCGCCCAACGAGCGCAAGGTGCGCATCGAGGTCGGCTACGGGCTCGAAGGTGATCTCCCGGACGCCATCGCCAGCGTCATCGTCCAGAACGACATCCTGCCCGCCTTCCGACGTGGCGACTTTCCGGGCGGTATCTCGGCCGGCGTCGACGCGATCATCCTCGCCATTGCCGGCGCCTACCAGCCGCTGGAGAAGCGCGGTCGCGATGGCGTCCAGTTTGCCGGCGTCCTGGTCCTGTTCGGCATCGTCTTCGCCATCATGATTGTCAGCTATTTCACAGACGACTATGACCTCGGCGCCGGCACCGCGCGGCGCCGTCGGCGCGGCAGTCGTGCCGGCGGCTTCTGGGGCGGCGGCGGGGGCGGGGGCGGCTTCGGCGGTGGTGGTGGTGGTGGCTTCGGCGGTGGTGGCGGCGGCTTCGGCGGCGGCGGCTCATCCGGGAGTTGGTGACATGGCTTTCCTGAGCGACGACGAGAAGCGGCGCCTGCGCCAGCGCATCGAAGCTGCAGAGCGGCAGACCCGCGGCGAGCTGGTCACCGTCATTGCGCGGGAGAGCGATCCCTACCCCTACATCCCGCTGCTCTGGGCCAGCCTCGTCGCGCTGTCGCTGCCGCCCGTCGTCGTCGCCGCCGGGCTGTGGATCGACCTCGCGACCGTCTCGCTGGTTCAGCTCGCGGTCTTCCTCGTCCTGGCGCTGCTGTTCCGCTGGCGGCCGCTGAAGATGCGTGTCGTGCCCAAGACAGTGAAGCTGCGCCGCGCCGCGCGCAGCGCCCGCGAGCAGTTCCTCGCCCAGGGCATCCACAACACCACCGACCGCTGCGGCGTGCTGATCTACGTCTCCGTCGGCGAGCACTACGTCGAGATCCTCGCCGACCAGGCGATCAACGCGAGGGTCGACCAGGCGGAGTGGGACGCCATCGTCACGGCCTTCGTCGCGTCGGTGAAGAAGGGCGAGGTAGCCGCCGGCTTTGAGCAGGCGGTCGATGCCTGCGGTGCGCTGCTGGCCAAGCACTTCCCCGCCGCGCCCGGCGAGCGCAACGAGCTGCCCGACCACCTCATCGAGCTTTAGGTTGCCTTCGCCCGCCAGGCCAGCAGGAAGAGGCCGAGGCCGACGACGGCGGCGGCCAGCATCGCTGCCAGCACCAGGTCGTAGTCGCCGATCTCCCACAGCAGAGCGCCGACGAAGGGCGCGATGGCGACGGTGAGCTTGAAGATCATCGCCTGGCTGCCGCTGACGGCGCCGAAGTTGGCGCGCCCCAGGATGTCGCCGATGACCAGCGGCTTCATGATCGAGGTCACGCCATGGCCGCTGCCCTGCAGGATGACGAAGGGCACCAGCAGCATCGGCACCCATGACGCGGTCATCAGCGCCAGCGTCGCCAGCATCACCGACAGGAAGCAGGCCACGGTGATGCCGCGGTTGGAGACGTGGCGCTCCACCGCCATCATGGCGAGCCGCCCCGCCACCTGCATCGGCCCGATCATGGCGGCGGCGAAGACCGCCATGCCCTCGGGAATGCCGCGCTCGTCGAGCATCGGCAGGAAGTGGTTGAGGATGGCCGAGTGGTTGAGGCCGAGCAGCGCGAAGGCGGCGGCCAGCAGCCAGAAGGCCGGCCGCCGCAGGTAGTGCGCAACATGATGGGTGCCGGCGCCTTCGGCCAGCGGCATCTCCGCCTCGCCGGCGCCGGACTCCAGGCCGCGCGCGCCGTGCCACATCAAGGGCAGGCCGAGCACCGCGATCAGCACCGCGAAGGCGAGGCAGCTCGCGCGCCAGCCGAAGGCTTCGGCCATGCCGTGGGCGACCGGGAAGGACAGCGTGCCGGCCAGCCCGGCGACCAGGGTGATGAGGGTGATCGGCCGGCGCGCCGCGCTGCCGGCCGCGCGCACCACCACCGCGAAGCAGGCGTCGTAGAGGCAGAAGGCGGTGGCGACGCCGATCAGGCACCACAGCACGTAGAATTGCCACAGTGATTGCACAAGCCCGACCAGGGCGATGCAGAGCCCGCCGGCGAGCGCCCCGCCGGCGAGCACGCGGGCGCCGAGGCCGCGGTCGATCAGCCGTCCCGCCAGTGGCGAGAACACGGCGGAGAGGCCGATGGAGAGCGTGACCGCGCCGGTCAGCTCCGCCTTGTTCCACCCGAACTCGGTCTCCCAGCGCAGGATAAGTGCCGGAAAGGAATAATAAAGTCCGGCCCAGACGATGGTCTGGGCGATGGCCAGCTGCCAGATCGCCGAGAGTCGCGGCACGCCCCTGCCCCCACCTGCTCACGGGGCGCGCCACCGGCCGGCGGCCGCCCTTCCCGCCCGCCGCGGAAGGGCAGGCAACGGGCGCGATCTTAGGAGGATCGCCGCCCCCGGCGCCAGAGCCGGCGGCACCCGAGCCGGAATCCGACTCACGTTTTGTTAACCATGGCGGGATGACCATCACGCCGGAATACCCGGAGTCGGGTCTGGAGAAGGACTGCGTCGGTTATGCACGGCGAAGCACAGCAGCCGCGGGAGCCGTTCCTGCGGAGCAAGAGTTGCAGGGCATGGTTCCTGCTGCTCGGGCTCGCCTTGCTGTCGAGCGCGGCGGCCGGCGGCGCGCTCTACCGCTCCAACATCCACTGGTTCGAGACCAACAAGCTGGAAGAGACCGCCACCGCCCTGCGGCTCGTCGAGGCCATGGTGGCCAACTACACCGACGTGCGCTCCTTCATGCTGAGCGACAAGGCGCCGGTGCCGGCCGCCTTCCGCGCCCACGCCATCGAGCGCTTCAACGCCGCGCGCGACGGCGATCACCAGCTCTACCTCGACTGGCTGGGCGTGCCCGGCCGCGAGATCGCCAGCGCGCCGGCGGACGAGGCGACCGCCGCGGCGATCCGCCGCGCCGCCGAGACCGGCCAGACCGCGCCGCGCAGCGAGTGGCTGGCGCAGGGCGGCCACACTGTGTTCCGCACCATCGCCCCCTCGGTCGCCAGCCAGCAGGCCTGCGTCGACTGCCATAACACCTATCTTTCGGGCCGCCCCGAATGGCGTCTCGGCGAGGTGATGGGCGCCTTCGTCATCGACGTGCCGGCGACCGGCTTCCTTGCTCAGGCGCGGCGCGACGCCGCCGGCGCCGCGACCATGCTGTTCCTGGTGATGGCGACCCTCAGCGGCGTCATCCTGTTCCTGCAGCACCGCCGCCAGGAGGCCGAGAGCCGCGCCGAGGCGAGCGCCGAGCAGGCCGAGACCGACGCCGAGGCGCGCCGCCTGGCCGAGGCGGCGAGCGGCGCCAAGTCGCGCTTCCTCGCCCTCATGAGCCACGAGCTGCGCACCCCGCTGAACGCCATCCTCGGATTCTCCGAGGTCATCGCCCGCCAGACCATGGGACCGGTGGCGCCGCGCTACGCCGACTACGCGCAGGACATCCACCGCAGCGGCCAGCACCTGCTGACGCTGATCAGCGATATCCTGGAGCTGGCGCGCGCCGAGTCCGGCCGCCTGCGCCTCTCGGAGGAAGAGACCTCGCTCTTCGAGGTGGTCGATCCCTGCGTGCGTCTCATCGCGCCGCGCGCCCAGCAGCAGGGCGTCGCCCTCTCGGTCGCGCTGGCGAAGAACGTGCGGCTGAACGCCGACTCCACCAAGCTGCGCCAGACCGTGCTGAACCTGCTCAGCAACGCCGTGAAGTTCACCCCGGCGGGCGGGCGCGTCGAGATCCGCGCCAAACAGCACGGTAGCGGCGGCCTCGCCATCCAGGTTGCCGACACCGGCATCGGCATCCGGCCGGAGGATATCCCCCAGGCCCTGTTGCCCTTCGAGCGCCTGAAGGGCGCCGAGAAGATCGAAGGCACCGGCCTCGGCCTGCCGCTCGCCAAGATGCTGACCGAGCTGCACGACGGCGTGCTCGAGCTCAGCAGCATGCCCGGGCGCGGCACCCGCGTGACCATCCACCTGCCGCCCTACCGCGTGCTCGGCGACGAGGCGCAGTCGGCGGAAGAGCAGCCGCGCCTGAGGACCTCCCAGGCCGGCTAGACACGGCGCACCCCAGGCACGCATGCCGGAGGACAGCCGAGCGGCGATGGCGTAATCTGCCGCCTCCATGCTCACCGTGAAGTCTCTCTCCCGCCCCGGCCTCGAGCCGACCTCGTTCGAGCTGGGCACCGGCGAATGCATCGCCCTGCGCGGCCCCTCGGGCGCCGGCAAGACCCTGCTGCTGCGCGCCCTGGCCGACCTCGACCCCAGCGACGGCGAGGTGCTGCTGGACGGCACGCCGCGCGGCCGTATCCCGGCGCCGCAGTGGCGCCGCCGCGTCGGCTACGTGCCGGCCGAACCCGGCTGGTGGTCCGAGCGCCTCGGCGACCACTTCCAGGACTGGGACAGCCAGGCCGGCCCGGCGCGCCGCCTGAAGATCTCCCCCGGCGTCGCCGAGCGTCGCGTCAGCCAGCTCTCGACCGGCGAGCGCCAGCGCCTCGCCCTGCTGCGCGCGCTGGAGCACCGCCCGGAAGTGCTGCTGCTCGACGAGCCGACCGGGCCGCTCGACGAGGAGGCGACCGCCGCCGTCGAGGCCCTGCTGCGCGAGAAGCAGTCGAACGGCCTCGCGCTGCTCTGGGTCACCCACGACAAGCGCCAGGCCGAGCGGGTGGCGCACCGCCGGTTCTGGATCGACCGCGGCCGCCTGCGCGAAGCGCTGCTGGACGAGGCACAAGCACGGTGAACTACATCCAGCTCGACACTTGGGACCTCGGCCTCTCGGCGCTGCTGCTGCTCGGCGTGGCGGCCCTCTCGCTGGTGCTGCAATTGAAGATCGAGGGCAAGCTGCTGCTGGCCGGCCTGCGCTGCGCCCTGCAGCTCGCCCTCGTCGGCCTCGTGCTGACCAAGCTCTTCGAGCTGGTCTCGCCGCTGTGGACGGGGCTGGCGGCGCTCGCCATGGTGCTCTTCGCCGGGCGCGAGATCATGGCGCGGCAGGAGCGCGGCTTCCGGCCGCTCTGGGCCTACGGCATCGGCACCTCGGCCATGCTCATGGCCGCCGCCACGGTCACCGTCTTCGCGCTGACCACGGCGGTGCGCCCGGAGCCCTGGTACGACCCGCGCTACGCGCTGCCGCTGCTCGGCATGATCATGGGCAACACCATGACCGGCATCGCCCTCGGACTGCAGCGCCTCACAGAGGGCGCGCGCCAGCAGCGCGCCGGCATCGAGGCGCTGCTCTGCCTTGGCGCCACGCGGCGCAAGGCGCTGCTGCCGGTGACGCGCCAGGCGCTCACCACCGCGCTCATGCCGATCATCAACTCCCTGGCGGCGACGGGCCTCGTCTCCCTGCCCGGCATGATGACCGGCCAGATCCTTGCCGGCGTCGATCCCATCGACGCGGTGAAGTACCAGCTCATGATCATGTTCCTCATCGCCGGCGGCACCACCCTCGGCGCCGTGACCGCCGTCTTCGTCGGCCTCCACCGCCTGACCGACGCGCGGGATCGTCTGCGGTTGGACCGGCTGGCGGGGGAGTGAAGGTGCGCTTCTTTTTTGTTGTCATCCTCGGGCTTGACCCGAGGATCCATTCCTCAGCGGCACGAGCGAACGGATGGATGAATGGATGGATGCGCGGGTCAGGCCCGCGCATGACAATGAAAAACTACGGCGTCACCAACCGCTCCAGCGCCTTCCGCAGCCCATCCGGAATCGGCACCGCCTTCATGGTCGCGCGTTCGACGAAGACGTGCACGAAGGTGCCCAGCGCCGCCGCCTCGTCGCGTTCTTCTTTGAACAGGCCGATCTCGTAACGCACCGACCGGTTGCCGAGATGGCCGACGCGCAGCCCCGCCTCAACGTCCTCCGGAAAGGCGAAGGAGGCCTTGAAGGAGCAGGTGCTCTCGGCGCAGATGCCGATCACCTTGCCGTCATGAATGTCGAGCCCGCCTTCGCGGATCAGGTATTCGTTGATGACGGTGTCGAAGTACGAGTAGTAGACGACGTTGTTCACGTGGCCGTAGATGTCGTTATCCATCCAGCGCGTCGGGATGGTGAGGAAGTGCGGGAAGTTCGCGCGCGTCTGCGGCTGGTCGGTCATGGCCTTCGCTAGAGAATCGTCTTCAGGGCGTCGAGGGTTTCGTCGGGCTTCTCGGCCAGCATCATGTGACCGCAGCCGGGAAGGGTGATCGCCTGCGCGCCCGGTATAGCGGCGGCGAGCTTGGCGCCGGCCTTCGCCGGTGTCATGCGATCTTCGCTGCCCATGATGACGGCGGTCGGGCAGCCAACTTTCGCCGCGGCGTCCATGCCCGTCGCATAGGCGTTGCAGGCGGCGAGGTCGGCCGCGAGCACACCGGGCCGCACGCGCTCCAAGAGGCGCTCGCCGCCGCCCATGAGCCAGGAGCCCGGCACCCGCGCGCCGCCGAGCTGCCCGGCCGGCCCGAAGCCCCAGGACGTCATGAGGTCGAAGGCGGCGTGTTTGTTTGCCGCCGCGGCCGCCAGCAGGTCGGGATGCACCGGCATCTTGGGCGCGGCGCCGAGCAGCGCCAGCGCGCGCACGCGCCCCGGATGCCGCGCCGCCGCCTCCAGCGCCACCAGAGCGCCCATGGAGTGGCCGGCCAGCGCAGCGGTGCCAACGTCGAGCGCGTCGAGCAGCGCCATCACCCAGTCCGCCATCGCCCCGATCGAGGGGAGCGCTTCGCCTTCCGACTTGCCGTGGCCCGGCAGGTCGACTGCCAGCACGGCGCGGCCGCGGTGCGCGAAGTAGCGCGCCGGCAGTGCCCAGACCGTGTGGTCCATGCCGGCGCCGTGCAGGAAGACGACCAGCGGGCGCTCCGGATCGAAGGCGGCCCCGCCGGTGCCAGCGTGGACGCGTTGTCCCGCGACGGTGAGCTCCATGCTGCAGCTCAGTCCTTCTGCGAGGCGCGCAACGCCTGGCGCAGGTCGGCGATGATGTCGTCCGGGTCTTCCAGGCCGACCGAGAGGCGCACCATGTCCTCGCCGACGCCGGCGCGCTTCAGCTCCTCCGCCGTCATCTGCTGGTGCGTCGTGCTGGCCGGATGGATGACCAGCGTCTTGGCGTCGCCGACGTTGGCGAGGTGCGAGGCGAGCGTCAGCGCCTCGATGAACTTCGCGCCGGCGGCGCGTCCGCCCTTCACGCCGAAGGAGACGATGGAGCCGCAGCCCTTGGGCATCAGCTTCTTGCCCAGCGCGTGGTCGGGGTGGTCGGGCAGTTCCGGGTGCAGCACCCAGGACACTGCCACCTCGCTCTGCAGCCAGTCGAGCACCTTGCGCGTGTTCGCCATGTGGCGCTCCATGCGCAGCGGCAGCGTCTCGATGCCCTGCAGGATGTAGAAGGCGTTCTGCGGCGCCATGGTGGCGCCGAAGTCGCGCAGGCCCTCGGCGCGGGCACGCATGGCGAAGGCCTGCGGGCCGAACTCCTCGGCGAAGTCGATGCCGTGATAGCCGGCGTAGGGCTCGGTCAGGGTGTCGAACCGGCCGCTGGCCTCCCAGTCGAAACGGCCGCCGTCGACCAGCAGGCCGCCGAGCGCGAGGCCGTGGCCGCCCAGCCATTTGGTCGCCGAGTGCAGCACCAGGTCGGCGCCCAGCTCGATGGGCCGGCAGAGGTAGGGCGTGGCGAAGGTGCTGTCGATCATCAGCGGCAGCCCTGCCTCGTGCGCGACCGCCGCCACCGCGGGGATGTCGAGCACTTCGAGGCCCGGATTGCCGAGTCCCTCGGCGTAGACCAGGCGCGTCTCCGGGCGGATCGCCTTGCGGAAGCCGGCGACGTCGCGCGGCTTCACGAAGCTGGTGGTGATGCCGAAGCGCGGCAGCGTGTGGGTGAAGAGGTTGATGGAGCCGCCGTAGAGCGACGAGGAGGCTACGATGTGCCCGCCCTGGCCCATCAGCGTCGCGATGGCCAGATGCAGGGCAGCGTGGCCCGATGCGGTCGCGAGCGCGGCGACGCCGTGTTCCAGCGCGGCGATGCGCTCCTCCAGCACCGCGACGGTCGGGTTGGAGATGCGGCTGTAGATGTGGCCCGCGCGCTCCAGGTTGAACAGCGCCGCGGCCTGATCGGTGTCGCGGAAGACGTAGGAGGTGGTCTGGTAGATGGGCACGGCGCGCGCCCCGGTGGCGGCGTCCGGTTGCTGGCCGGCGTGCAGCGCCAGGGTATCGAACTTCAGGAATTTAGCGTCTGCCACCGTGGCCCTCCTCTCGCCCGCCCGGCTCGCTCGCACAGCCGGACTGCCGGGTCGGCGGCAGCTTACATGGAAAGCGGTGGGCGCGCCGCCCACGGAATCGCGGCGCAGCAGCCGGAAGGCACGATAAAGTAGTCGCGCGGCCGCCCAACTAAAGGCGTGCGGGATTTAAATTAGAAAGGCTCTAGAAAATGGCCGTTCATTGGCCGAGGCGAAGAAAAAGGACCCAAAATTGAAGGAGGGCCTTCGATCCTGGCGGATCGTGGCCCCTCCCCTTGTTTGAGTCCTACCCTGTCAACTTGCCTGCGGGAACAGTAGGCAGGAGGCCCGGGAGGGTCAAGCGGAGAATCGTTAATACCAGTCGATGCTTAGCGCCCGTCCCCGTGGCAAGCGCTGTCATCGGCGGAATCTGCCGAGTTTGTGCCTGCACCGACCGGTCACAAAAAGTCAGCAAAACCCGGGCCGCGGGTGAGGCCTCAGGCCGCGGCAAGCAGAAACTGTGGATAAGTGTGGCGACCCAAAAGAAAAAACCGCCGGGCGAACCCGGCGGCAAGTTTAACAGGGAGGCGTTACAAGGAACGGATAAACATCCGAAAGACGGTCGGGAGGACCCGGGGAGGGCTCACCGGCCCGTCTGTCACTAAAATTAGCCGTAAACCCCTAATAAATGGTTAACGGTGGTGTTAAGGTTGTCGAAAATTTCAGGCGGCTAAAAAATCGTGCAGTTTCAATGGCGTGAAGGACTTGGCGAGGACTTCTGCCGTCTTGGCGGGGCGGGTGGAAACGCCCGGCGGGCGCGAAAATTAACTGTCGGCGCTCGATTTCAGCCGTTCCCGCGTCGCTCGAGCCCAGGGACTTGCCTTTGCCGCCCACGGGGCGATTATTCCTGCGGCCGCGGGTGCCCGCCCGCCGGCCGTCGCTCACCCAACCACCAGCATCGCGATGCGCCGCCTCCCGTCCCCCGCTTTCGAGCCCGGTCTTGCTGCACCTTGACGTGACGCCCATCGCCCGGGTGGTCGGTGTCATGCTGTCCGGCCTCGCCGCGGTGATGCTGATCCCTGCGGGCCTCGACGCGTTCTACGCCAATCCGGACTGGATCGCTTTCGCCGAGTCGGCGGCGGTCACCGGCTTCGTCGGCGGCGCCATGGTGCTCGCCTCGCAGCACGGCCGACGCTTCGAGCTGAACCTGCGGCAG
>Ga0207773_100535_pt1 | contig 14149 bp, 15 predicted proteins | sample TtaePargueraPR_2_FD_187281 | JGI IMG/M metagenome (GOLD analysis project Ga0207773, IMG submission 187281) | Aerobic enrichment media microbial communities from Bioluminiscent Bay, La Parguera, Puerto Rico - Tt and M1 (3) (SPAdes) | ecosystem: Environmental > Aquatic > Marine > Unclassified ...
CGGCGGCGCCGACCAGGATGCGGGCGCCGAGGACGAAGAGGGGGCCGAGGAGAGGGCCTTCGAAGAGTCCGATGAGGACCACGACGAGGAAGACGACGAGGAAGACGCCGACGCGTTCGCGGAAGATCCCGCGGAAGATCTCGGAGACGACCTCGACGATGAGGACGAGGACCAAGAGGACGAGGATGGCGGGGAAGACGACGAGGACGACGACGACCTCCGCCACCGGCGCCGCCACAGTGCCGGCCGCGCCTGAGGCGGGGCCGGTTCCCCTCTCGCGTTTCCGCCGCTCTCGCTGATGTCCGCGCTGTCCCTGGAGCATGTGAGCCATGCCTTCGGCGACCTGCTGGCCGTCGACGACCTGGACCTCACGCTGGAGGCTGGCGAGGTGGTCTGCCTGCTGGGTCCCTCCGGCTGCGGCAAGACCACGGCGCTGCGGGTCGCCGCGGGCCTGGAGCCGCTGCAGCAGGGCCGCGTGACCATCGGCGGCGAGGTGGTGGCCGGCGAGGGGCGCGAGCGGCCGCCGGAGGCGCGCTCCGTCGGCCTCGTGTTTCAGGACTACGCCCTGTTTCCACACCTCACCATCGCCGACAACGTCGCCTTCGGGCTGCGCCGCCTGCCGGCCGCCGAGCGGCGCCAGCGGGTGAGCGAGGCGCTGGAACTGGTCGGCATGGCGGCCTCGGCGGCGGTCTATCCCCACATGCTCTCCGGCGGCCAGCAGCAGCGGGTGGCGCTGGCCCGGGCGCTGGCGCCGCGGCCGCGGGTCATGCTGCTGGACGAGCCCTTCTCGAACCTCGACGCCCGCCTGCGCCAGCAGGTGCGCGACGACACCCTGCACGTCCTGAAGCGCAGCAGCACCACCACCCTCATGGTGACCCACGACCCGGAGGAGGCCATGTTCATGGCCGACCGCATCGCCCTCATGCGGGCCGGGCGCATCGTGCAGCTCGGCACGCCGGCCAACCTCTACTACGAGCCGGTGAGCGCCTTCGTGGCGTCGTTTTTCGGTGAAATCAATGCCTTGGAAGGCGTCGTTAAAGCGGGCGAGGTGGCCACGCCCTTCGGTGCAGTAGCCGCCCCGGGCCTGCCCGAGGGCGCCTCGGTGGAGGTGCTGATCCGCCCGGAGGCGCTGCACCTGACTCCGGTCGACGACGGCTGCGCGCCGCCGCCGCACAGCGTGGCCGTCATGGCCGCGCGCCTGATGGGGCGTACGTCACTTGTTCACCTGCGGTCCCTGGAATTGCCGGAGGGGGCTCCCCACTTCCATGCCAGGGTGCCGGGACGTTTCCTGCCGCCCGAAAAGCAGCGCCTGTCGGTTGCGCTCGACCGTGCGCAAGCCTTTGTTTTTCCGCGCAACCCGGCCTCGGCAGGCGATTAACCCTGCTGCGCTGGAAGATTGCGGCGGCGGGGCCTTTTTGCGATAGTCCGCCGCAAGAGCGCTTACGTCAAATCTGAGGGAGATCCCGGAATGGGAAGTTTTAGCATCTGGCACTGGCTCATCGTGCTGGCCGTCGTGCTGATCCTTTTCGGCGGCGGCGGCAAGATTCCCAAGCTGATGCGCGACATGGGCCAGGGGATCAACGCCTTCAAGAAGGGTCTGAAGGAAGATAACAAGAAGAAGGACGGCGAGGGCGACGAGCCCAAGGTCATCGATCAGGACACGACGATGGCGTCCTCTCAGGAGAGGGACAAGGCGGCCAACGGCTGAGGCCGCGGCGGCTGCACCTGCTCGCCGCCCGCAGCCGATGCCACTCCAGCCCATGCCACTTCAGCCTGTGACCGGCGGCCATGTTTGATATCGGGTGGTCCGAGATGGCGATCATCGCGCTCGTCGCGCTGATCGTGATCGGACCGAAAGACCTTCCGAGGACGATGAAGACCGTCGCGCAGTGGATGCGGAAGGCGCGGTCGCTGACGCGCGAGTTCCAGTCCGGCATCGACGAGATGGTGCGCGAGGCCGAGCTGGAGGATGCCCGCAAGGCGCTGGAATCGACCCGCCGCGGCAACCTGGAGCGCACGATCTCCAACGCCGTCGACCCGGAGGGGGAGATGGAGAAGGAGGTCCGCAACGTCGAGCGGGAGGCCCGCCGTGACGACGCTGACGCGGCCGCCCGACCGGCGGAGGGTAACGCCGAGAAGGCGGCGGCCAAAATGGTGAGCCAGCCGGTCAGTGTCGCCCCGGCCCATTCGCTGAGCCGCCCGGCCGACAAGCCTGCCGCCGACAAGCCCGCCGCCGACAAAGCTACCGGAGGCGAGGCAGGCGAGAAGCAGCCCGCGCCGGACTCCAAGCAGTCCGCATGAAGTCCTCTCCATGGCCACGGTGACCGAAGCTCCCGACGACAAGAAGATGCCGCTGCTCGATCACCTGATCGAGCTGCGCCAGCGCCTGCTCTACTGTGTCATCGCGCTGCTGATCGTCTTCATCGGCTGCTTCGCGGTGGCTGAGCATATCTTCAACTACCTCGCGCAGCCGCTGGCTGACGTGATGCTGGAGCACGGCGTGGCCGAGCACCAGCGGCGCCTCATCTTCACGGCGCTGACCGAGGTATTCTTCACCTACATCAAGGTGGCTTTCTTCGCCGCCGCCTTCATCTGCTTCCCGGTGTTCCTGACCCAGTTCTGGCTGTTCGTCGCGCCGGGCCTCTACAAGCACGAGAAGTCGGCGCTGGCGCCCTTTCTGGTGGCGACGCCGGTGCTGTTCTTCATGGGCGGCGCGCTGGTCTACTACCTGATCTTCCCGATGGCGGCTACCTTCTTCATCGGCTTCGAGGTGCCGGCGACGGAGAGCAGCCTGCCGATCCAGCTCGAGCCGAAGGTCAACGAGTACCTCTCGCTGCTCATGCAGCTCATCTTCGCCTTCGGCCTCTGCTTCCAGCTGCCGGTCGTCATGACCCTGCTGGCGCGCGTCGGCCTCGCCACTTCGAAGGGCATGGCGGCCAAGCGCAAGTACGCCATCGTCGGCGTCTTCATCGTGGCGGCGATCTTCACGCCGCCCGACCCGCTGAGCCAGATCAGCCTCGCGGTGCCGATCATCATCCTCTACGAGATCTCCATCATCATGGCGAAGATGGTCGAGAAGAAGCGCGCCCAGGCGGAGGGCGAGGACGAGTTCAACGCCGACGCGGACGAGGACAACGACGACGAGGCCAACGGCGACGGCGGCGGCGCCGGCCCGCCGGCGCGGACCTGACGAACGCCGGCCCGGACCTGAGCGATACCCACCCGGCGCGGACCTGAGCGACACCCCACCCGGCGCCTGACCTGAATCAAGGCGGGCGTCCAACCCCCAGGCGATAAAGGGCCCGGAGAAAGGCGTTTCCGGGCCCTTTGCCATGGACCTGAGCAGCATCCTCGATGTGACCGGCGACCGCGGGGCAGCGGCGCTCGTCGGCCTTGCCGTCGGCGCGCTGTTCGGCGTTGCCTCGCAGCGCAGCCGCTTCTGCCTGCGCGCCGCCACGGTGGAGTTCGCCCGCGGCCAACTCGGCGCGCGCATGGCGGTCTGGCTGCTGTGCTTCTCGACGGCGGTGTTCTGGACCCAGGCCTTCGCGCTGGCCGGGCTGGTGCCGCTGGAGCAGGCGCGGGTGCTGGCCGCGCCGGGCTCGCTGTCGGGCGCCGTGCTCGGCGGCCTGCTGTTCGGCGCCGGCATGGTGCTGGCGCGCGGCTGCTCCGGGCGCCTGCTGGTGCTGGCCGCCGGCGGCAACCTGCGCGCCCTGCTGTCGGGGCTCGTCTTCGCGGTGACCGCGCAGATGGCCTTCCACGGCGTGCTGGCGCCGGCGCGCGACAGCCTGGCCGACCTCTGGACCACCGGCGCCAGCAACATCGAGCTCACCGCCTTCCTCGGACTCGGCCCCTTCGCCGGCCTCGCCCTCGGCGGGCTGCTCGCCGGCGTCGCGCTCTGGGCTTCGCGGCGTGCCGGCATCGGCTGGCCGACCCTGGTGTTCGGCTCCGGCGTCGGCTTCTCGGTCGGCGCCGGCTGGCTGCTGACGGCCCTGGTCGCGCGCCAGGCCTTTGAGCCGGTTCCGATCGAAAGTCTCACGTTCTCAGGACCTTCTGCCGATGTGTTGATGTTCTTCATGACCGCGGAAGGCGGCGTCGATTTCGACATCGGGCTGGTGCCCGGGGTCTTTCTCGGCGCCGCCGTCGCGGCCTGGCTGACCGGCGAGTGGAAGCTGGAGGGTTTCGAAGGCGCGCGCTCCATGCGGCGCTATCTCAGCGGCGCGGCGATGATGGGCTTCGGCGCCATGCTGGCCGGCGGCTGCGCCATCGGCGCCGGCGTCACCGGCGGCTCGGCCTTCTCGCTGACCGCCTGGGTGGCGCTCACCTGCATGTGGGTCGGCGCGGTGGCGACCGACATCCTGGTCGACCAGCCGGCGGCCGGCGCAGTTCACACATCACTTTAGCTGGACGGCGATTTGCGAGTCGCGCGAGCCGCTTCGCCGCCGGCCTTGGTCCGGCCGCTGAGGCTAAGCCACGGATTCCTGGGGCAAATTCCAGGGGCTTCGGGGGCGACTCGGGTGAGTCGGACATGGACAGGGCCGCGCGCGGGGCCTTATAAGTGGCCCGATTCGCCTGCAACGAACCCGAGTCGCGTGCCGCAATGTACGACATCCGCTGGATCCGCGAGGAGCCCGAAGCCTTCGACGCCGCGCTGAAGCGCCGCGGCCTTGCGGCGCTGTCGGGGGAGATCCTCGCCCTCGACGCCAAGCGCCGAGAGGCGCAGACCGCGCTGCAGACCATGCAGACCCGGCGCAACGAGGCGTCCAAGGCGATCGGCGAGGCCAAGCGCAAGGGCGAGGACGCGGCCGCGCTGATGGCCGAGGTGGCCGGCCTGAAAGACCGGATGGCCGCGGCCGAGGAGGGCGAGCGCCAGCTCGCCGCCAAGCTGCAGGAGCGCCTCAGCACCATCCCCAACGCGACCCTGCCGGACGTGCCGGAAGGCGCCGACGAGACCGCCAACGTCGAGCTGCGCCGCCACCTGGAGCCGCGCCGGTTCAACTTCGCGCCGAAGGAGCACTTCGAGCTGGGCGAGGCGCTGGGCATGCTCGACTTCGAGGCGGCGGCGAAGCTATCGGGCGCGCGCTTCACCGTCATGCGCGGCCAGCTCGCCCGCCTGCATCGCGCGCTCGCCCAGTTCATGCTGGACCTGCACACCACCGAGCACGGCTACACCGAGGTGGCGCCGCCCTTTCTGGTGCGCGACGAGGTCCTCTACGGCACCGGCCAGCTGCCGAAGTTCGCCGAGGACCTGTTCCGGACGACGCACGGCCTGTGGCTGATCCCGACCGCCGAGGTGCCGCTCACCAACCTGGTGGCCGACGCGATCGTCGCTGCTGAAGAGCTGCCGATCCGCGTCACCGCGCTGACGCCCTGCTTCCGCTCGGAGGCCGGCTCGGCCGGGCGCGACACCCGCGGCATGCTGCGCCAGCACCAGTTCGAGAAGGTCGAGCTGGTGTCGATCACCACGCCCGAGCAGTCGGCCGACGAGCTGGAGCGCATGGTCGGCTGCGCCGAGACCGTCTTGAAGCGCCTCGAGCTGCCGCACCGCACCATGGTGCTGTCGACCGGTGACATCGGCTTCGCGGCGATGAAGACCTACGACGTCGAGGTCTGGCTGCCGGGCCAGGATGCCTACCGCGAGATCTCGAGCTGCTCCAACTGCGGCGACTTCCAGGCGCGCCGCATGAAGGCCCGCTTCCGGCCTGTGGGGGATGAGAAGGGCACCCGGCACGTACATACCCTGAACGGCTCCGGCGTCGCCGTGGGGCGCTGCCTCATCGCCGTCATGGAGAACTACCAGCAGGCCGACGGCAGCATCGCCGTGCCGGCGGCGCTGCGCCCCTACCTGGGCGGGCTGGAGGTCATCGCCGCACATGGCTAAGAAGCCGCTGGATCTCAGGAAGGCGCGGGTGCTGGTCACCAACGACGACGGCATCCACGCGCCCGGCCTCAAGGTGCTGGAGAAGCTGGCCAAGACGCTGAGCGACGACGTCTGGGTGGTGGCGCCGGAGACCGAGCAGTCGGCGACCAGCCACTCGCTGACCCTGCGCCGGCCGCTGCGCGAGCGCCGGCTCGGCCCCAAGCGCTTCTCGGTCGACGGCACGCCGACCGACTGCGTGCTCATCGCCCATCACCAGATCATGCCGGACCACCGGCCCGACATCGTGCTGTCCGGCATCAACGACGGCGGCAACCTGGGCGAGGACGTGACCTACTCGGGTACCGTGGCGGCGACCATGGAGGCGGCGCTGCTCGGGTTCCGCGCCATCGCCTTCAGCCAGCAGCGCCAGCCCGACGGCTCCACCCGCTGGAAGGTCGCCGAGCACTTCCTGCCGGACATCGTGCGGCGCCTCGCCGCCATGGAGTGGACCAAGGACCTGCTGATCAACGTGAACTTCCCGGCGGTGGCGCCGGAGGCGGTCACCGGCATCGTCGTCTGCCGCCAGGGCCGGCGCGACGAGGGCACCACGGTGATGGAGGGGGAGGACCCCTCGGGCCGCCGCTTCGTGTGGATCGGCGGCTACCAGGTGGACGACTCTTCGGAGACCGACACCGACCTCGCGGTCACCGCCCAGGGCGGCATCTCGGTGACGCCGCTGCACCTCGACCTCACGCACCGGGAGACCATGAAGCGCATGGCGAGGGTCTTCGAGTAATGGCAGCGTCGCGCAAGATCCGTCTCATCATGGAATTGCGCCGGGCCGGGATCGCCGACACCGAAGTGCTGTCCGCCATCGAGCGCATCCCGCGCGAGGCCTTCACGCCGGAGAGCTTCCGGCACCAGGCCTACGAGAACCTGGCGATCCCGATCGGCCAGGGCCAGACGCTCAGCCAGCCGCAGGTGGTGGCGCAGATGACCCAGGCGCTGCGCGCCGGGCGGCGCATGAAGGTGCTGGAGGTCGGCACCGGCTCCGGCTACCAGGCGGCGGTGCTGTCGCGCATCTGCCGGCGCGTCTACACCATCGAGCGCTTCAAGGAGCTGCTGCAGGTCGCCGAGGCGCGCTTCCTGCAACTGCGCCTGCACAACATCACCGGCCGCCACGGCGACGGCTGGAAGGGCTGGCGCGAGCAGGCGCCCTTCGAGCGCATCATCGTGACGGCCGCGCCGACCAGCGTGCCAGGAGCGCTGGTCGATCAGCTCGCCGAGGGCGGCATCATGGTGCTGCCGGTCGGCCAGACCTCGCGCGACCAGGCGCTGCTGCGGCTGACGCGCACGCCCGATGGCGTTGTCGAGGAGCATCTCTCGGAGGTGCGTTTCGTGCCGCTGGTGGCCGGCATTCCGGGCGACGTGGCGCGGCTCGCCGAGGGCGGCGGAGGTCTCGCATGACCGCCCGCAAGCTGCTGCCGCCATTGCTGGCCGCCGCGCTGCTCGCCGGCTGCATCCCGGCGCCGAGCTACCGTCCGGTCAGCTACGTGACGCCGCCGGACCCGCCGGCGCTGCCGCAGCGCAAGCCGGCGCCGCCCGCCGACTTCGCCGCCTGGGCCGGCACGCCGCTCGGCGGCGGCACCGCCAGCCGGCCGGCCACGGTCCAGCCCGGCGGCGTCATCGACGTCGAGGTGCAGGAACTGGCGCCCCAGACGGCACCCCAGACGGCTGGCCAGGTTCCCAGTCAGGCGACACCGCAAGCGACCCCGCAGGTCTCTGCCGCGCAGGCGCAGCCGGCACCGCAGCCCGTTGCGCAGCCGGTCGCGGCCCAGCAGGCAGCGGCCCCGGCCGCCTTCGACGGCCGCTACCGGGTGGCCAGCGGCGACAGCCTCTACGGCATCGCGCGCCGCTTCGGGCTGCCGATCCGCGCGGTCATCGACGCCAACAACCTGCAGCCGCCCTATGCGCTGCGCGTCGGCCAGGAGCTGACGGTGCCGCGCGCCCAGGTGCACGAGGTGGCGGCCGGCGAGACGGTCTTCAGCATCGCGCGGCACTACGACGTCGACCGCAGCGAGCTGGTGCGCCTCAACGCCATCCAGCCGCCCTACACCATCCCGGTCGGCCAGAAGCTGGTCCTGCCGACGCCGGGCTCGGCGGTGGAGGCGGAGCCGGCGCCGATGGAGGTCGCCTATTCGCCGCCGCAGGCGCCGCTCGGCGAGGCGCCCGGCGCGGCGGGGCCTGCCGGCGAGGCCGCGCCGCCGCCGCCGGCGCCCCGTGTCGAGAGCGTCCCGCCGTCCCCCGCGCCCCAGGCCAAATCGCGCGAGGCCGTGCGCGCCGCGCTGGCCAATCCGCCGGACCGCGCCGGCGCCTTCCTGTGGCCGGTGCAGGGCCCGGTGCTGTCGTCCTACGGCGCCAAGAGCGGCGGCGAGCACAACGACGGCATCAACATCGCGGCACCCCGCGGCACGCCGGTGCGCGCCGCCGAAAACGGTGTGGTGGCCTACGCCGGCGAGGAGCTGAAGGGCTTCGGCCGGCTGCTGCTGGTGAAGCACGCCGACGGCTGGGTGACCGCCTACGCCCACAACGAGGAGCTGCTGGTCGCCGCCGGCGACCGCGTGCAGCAGGGCCAGACCATCGCCACGGTCGGCAGCAGCGGGCATGTCGACCGCCCGCAGCTCCACTTCGAGGTGCGCCGCGGCACCCGCGCCGTCGATCCCACCGCACAGCTCTCGCCGCGCACCGCCTCGGCCGCCGACTGAGTCGGCCTGCCTTCCCCGGGTGCTATGCTGGCGCGGCCGAAAGGCGCCGCCATCGTCAGCCGGAGGAGGGTAGCGTGACCGCGTGGAGCCAGTTCATCCGCACCACGGTGATCGGAGGGATCGTGTTCCTGATCCCCTTCGTGGTGCTCGTCTTCGTGCTGGGCAAGGCCTTCCAGTTCGTCTCGCACGCCACCGGGCCGCTGTCGAAGATCGTCCCCCTCGACAGCGTCGCCGACGTCGCGGTGGCCGACATCATCGCCGCGGCGCTCATCCTGCTGCTGTGCTTCGCGGCCGGCCTCATCGCCCGGACCGCCGTGGCCGATCGCCTGGTGCGCGGTCTGGAGGGCCGCGTGCTCGCACGCGTGCCGATCTATCATTTCGTCAAGGGGATGACGACCAGCGTCGTCGAGGCGGAGAAGGGCGACGCGATGCGGCCGGTGCTGGCCCGGCTGGACGACTATGCCCAGCTCGCCTTCGAAATCGAGCGCACGGCGGCCGGCGCGGTCGTCGTCTACCTGCCCGGCGCTCCCAACCCCTGGTCCGGGTCCCTCTGCCTCATGAGCGCGGAGCGGGTGACGCCGCTCGATATCTCCATGCTCGCGGCGGTGCAGAACATCAAGCAGCTCGGCAAGGGGTCGGGCGCGCTCATTCACGGCACCTGAGCGCGGGCACATTTCGATTGCGGCCTGAGCGAGGCTGCTGGAACGCCGCGCGCGGCTGGGCCAGACTGTGCCGTCGCCAGCCAGGAGAGGAGCGTCCGACATGCATGTGGTGATCTTCGAGGTCTGGCCGAAGGAGGGCTGCCGCGATGCCTACCTGGACATCGCCGCGGCGCTGAAGGCCGAGCTCGTGCAGATCGACGGCTTCATCTCGGTCGAGCGCTTCACCAGCCTCACCGAGGAGGGCAAGATGCTGTCGCTGTCGTTCTGGCGCGACGAGGACGCGGTGAAGCGCTGGCGTCAGCATGCCGAGCACCAGGCCGCGCAGGGGCGGGGGCGGTACGAGCTCTTCGCCAACTATCGCTTGCGGGTGGCCTCGGTGCTGCGTGACTACGGGCCGAAGGAGCGGGAAGAGGCGCCGCAGGCGTGAGCGGCGACAGGACTGCCGAGATATCGCCTCGTCCTTCGAGACGGCGCTGGCGCGCCTCCTCAGGATGAGGCGATATCTTTGACAATTTGACCTCATGCTGAGGAGCGCAGCGTCTCGAAGCACAAGGTCAAATGTCGGCACCACTGTGCATTGGGCGTGCCGCCCGCCTCAATCCTCCAGCCTTTTGCCCAGCCGGCCCGCGAGATCCTGGATGTACTGCCAGGCGACGCGGCCGGAGCGGCTGCCGCGGGTGACCGACCACTCGCGCGCCTCGGCGTGCAGCCTGTCCTTCGGCAGTTCGAGGCCGTAGCGCGCGGCGTAGCCCTCGATCATCGCAAAGTAGGTGTCCTGGTCGCAGTTGTGGAAGCCGAGCCAGAGGCCGAAGCGGTCGGAGAGGCTGACCTTCTCCTCCACCGCCTCGGAGGCGTGGATGGCGGTCGAGCGCTCGTTCTCGATCATGTCGCGCGGCATGAGGTGGCGCCGGTTGGAGGTGGCGTAGAACAGCACGTTGGCCGGCCGCCCCTCGATGCCGCCTTCCAGCACCGCCTTCAGCGACTTGTAGCTGGCGTCCTCGCCGTCGAAGGAGAGGTCGTCGCAGAACAGCACGCAGGGCCGCCCGACGCCGCGCAGGTGCATGAGCAGGCGCGGCAGGGTCGGGATGTCCTCGCGGTGGATCTCCACCAGGGCGAGGCGGGGGCCTTTCGGCCGGTCGTCGTTCACCTTGGCGTGCACCGCCTTCACCAGCGAGCTCTTGCCGGCGCCGCGCGAGCCCCACAGCAGCGCGTTGTTGGCCGGCAGGCCGTCGGCGAAGCGCCGCGTGTTGTCGTAGAGCGTGTTGGCCTGGCGCTGGATACCTTGCAACAGCGAGAGATCGACCCGATTTACCTGGTGTACCGGGTCCAGCCGGTCGCGCTCGGGGTGCCAGACGAAGGCGTCGGCGCCGTCGAGGGCGACCGCCGAAGAGGGGCTGGGGGCGAGTCGCTCCAAAGCCTCCGCGATGCGCTGGAGAACCGGGAGGAGGCTCGGGTCGTCTTGGCTGCTCATCTATGCTCCAAAGAACGGATAACAACCGGCTGGAATCGGCCGGAAAACCTATTGTCGTAACGGCGGCAGGTCAAGCGCCCCGGGCGGCCACCCGGAGGCGTTCGCGAGGCGTCCGCGTGGCGTTGCAATTCGCGCCTGCGCCGTTATAGTCCGCCGGTCTGACTGCTCGGAAGAGGTCTAAGTATGCTTATTTCGCCGGCCTATGCCCAGGCCGCAGGAGGTGGTGGCGGGGACCCCATCATGACCTTCCTGCCGATCATCCTGATCTTCGTGGTGTTCTACTTCCTGCTGATCCGTCCGCAGCAGAAGAAGGTGAAGCAGCACCGCGAGATGGTGTCCGCGCTGCGGCGCGGCGACAAGATCGTCACCGCCGGCGGCCTGATCGGCACGGTCACCAAGATCATCAGCGACACCGAGGCCCAGGTCGAGCTCGCCGAGGGCGTGCGCGTGCGCGTCGTGCGCCACACGATTTCCGACGTGCTGAGCCGCACCGAGGCGGCGCCGCGCGATGGCGGCACGCCGGCCAACGACCCCGGCGCGGCCAAGCCGAAGAGCCTGCTCGGCAGCCTGCTCGGCTGGGGCGGCGGCAAGCCCGGCAACAAGCCGTGATCCCGCTGCGGCGCCCGCGCCTCGCGCGCGGCGCCCGGTCCGTACGCTGAGGCCTTCCTGCCGATGGTCCATCTGCCCCGCTGGCAAGTCATCCTGATCGCCCTGGTCGTTCTGGCCGGCGTGATCTACGCCGCGCCGAACGTGCTGTTCAGCCGCGATCAGGCGGCCCGGATGGCGGACGAGGCGAGCATCGTGCCGCACCAGCAGATCAGCCTCGGCCTCGACCTGCGCGGCGGCGTCTATCTGCTGCTCGGCGTCGACCTCTCCGCCTTGGGGCAGCAGGACCGCGACAACCTCATGGAGGGCATCCGCGGCGCCTTGAACGAGGCCGGCATGGTGGACAGCCAGGTCGGCGTTGTCGGCGAGGCGGTCGAGGTGACCCTGCCGGCCGGCGCCGACACCGGCGAGGCGCGCCGCGTGATCACCGGCCTGCAGCAGGGCCTCGCCGTGGAGTCTCCCCGCGACGGCGTGCTGCGGGTCAGCTTCACCGAGGCCGCGCTGCGTGAGCGCACCACCCAGGTCATGGCGCAGTCGGTCGAGGTGCTGCGCCGGCGCATCGACGAGACCGGCACGCGCGAGGCCTCCATCCAGCGCCAGGGCGACGACCGCATCGTCATCCAGGTACCTGGCTTCGACGATCCGGAGCGGCTGAAGCAGATCATCGGCAAGCCGGCGGTGATGAGCTTCCGCTTCGTGAACGAGAACCTCTCGCCCAACGATCGCATCCCGCCTTCCTACGTGGTGCTGGAGGCCGACGAGAGCGAGCGGCGTGCGGGCTTCCCCTCGCACTACGTGGTCAGCAAGCGCGTCATGGTCGACGGCGACCACCTGACCGACGCGCAGGCGAGCTTCGACCAGAACGGCCGCCCGGCGGTCAGCTTCTCCTTCGACAGCCTCGGCGCCAAGCGCTTCGGCGACGCCACCAGCGACAACATCGGCCGCATCTTCGCCATCATCCTCGACAACAAGGTGATCTCGGCGCCGCGCATCCAGTCGGCGATCACCGGCGGCAACGGCATCATCACCGGCAATTTCACGGTGGAGTCGGCGCAGGACCTGGCGCTGCTGCTGCGCGCCGGTGCGCTGCCGGCGCCGGTCACCTATCTGGAGGAGCGCACCGTCGGCCCCGGCCTCGGCGCCGACTCGATCCGCGCCGGCGAGATCGCCTCGGTGCTGGGCCTCGTCGCGGTGGTGGTCTTCATGGCCGGCATCTACGGGCTGCTCGGCGCGATCGCCAGCGTTGCGCTGATGATCAACCTGATCCTGCTGGTCGCCGCGCTGTCGGTGCTGCAGGCGACGCTCACCCTGCCGGGCATCGCCGGCATCGTGCTCACCATGGGCATGGCGGTCGATGCCAACGTGCTGATCTTCGAGCGCATGCGCGAGGAGCTGCACAACGGCCGCGGACCGGTGACCGCGGTCGACGCCGGCTACCGCCGCGCCATGGCCACCATCATCGACTCCAACCTCACCACGCTGATCGCCGCTCTGCTGCTGTTCCAGTTCGGCACTGGCCCGATCAAGGGCTTCGCCGTCACCCTGTCGCTCGGCCTCATCACCTCGATGTTCTCGGCGATCATGGTGACGCGCCTCATCATCGCGGTGTGGCTGCGCCGGCGCCGGCCGCAGACCCTGGCGATCTAGGGAAGCTTTGCCATGGCGCTGATCCGCAAGTTCCCGCTCGATCCCGGCCTCGACTTCCTCGGCCGGCGCAAGCTGTTCCTCGCCTTCTCGGTGCTGATGACGGTGGCGTCGATCGCGCTGGCGCTGGTGCAGGGCCTCAACCTCGGCGTCGACTTCCGCGGTGGCCTGCTGATGGAGGTGCGCACCGCCGAGGCAGCCGATCTCGGCCAGCTGCGCGACCGTCTGGGCGGCCTCGGCATCGGCGAGGTGACGCTGCAGGAGTTCGGCGAGACCAACGACGTGCTCATCAACGTCGCCATCCCGGAAGATAACGAGACCGGACAGGCCGCGGTCATCGACAAGGTGATGGGCGCGCTGGGCGAGGGCACCGAGCTGCGCCGCCAGGAGTACGTCGGCCCGAAGATCGGCGACGAGCTGAAAGAGGCAGGCGCGCTCGCCACGGTGCTCGCCATGCTCGGCATCGGCATCTACGTGTGGTTCCGCTTCGAGTGGCAGTTCGGCGTAGCCGCGCTGATCTCGCTGCTGCACGACGTGGTGGCGACCATCGGCTTCTATGCGCTGACGCAGATCGAATTCAACCTCGCGACCCTGGCTGCCGTGCTGACCATCGCGGGCTACTCGATCAACGACACGGTGGTCATCTTCGACCGCGTGCGCGAGACGCTGCGCCGCTACAAGAAGCTGGAGCTCAACGCCATTCTGAACCAGGCGGTGAACACCACGCTGTCGCGCACCATCCTGACCTCGACCAGCACGCTGCTGGCGCTGGTGGCGCTCTTCGTCTTCGGCGGCGAGGTGATCCGCGGCTTCACCGCCGGCCTCATCTGGGGCATCCTCATCGGCACCTATTCCTCCTTCGGCCTCGCGGTGCCGCTGCTGTCCTATCTCGGCCTGCGGCGCGGCGGCGAGAGCGGCAGCGAGGAGAGCGAAGGCCAGGGCGCGGCCGAGCCCTCGGCCTGATCCGCAACGGCAAGAAGGGAGCGGCGATGGACGTCACCCCGCTGATCCCGCAGGGACGCCAGATCATCGAGCGCTACGGCAACGGCGGCTTCCGCGTGACCGGCGAGAGCTATCGCGGCTCCATCCTGGTGCTGCCCGACCGCACGGCCGCCTGGCCGCTCACGGCCATCGGGCAGCTCGA
>Ga0207773_100537_pt1 | contig 14056 bp, 19 predicted proteins | sample TtaePargueraPR_2_FD_187281 | JGI IMG/M metagenome (GOLD analysis project Ga0207773, IMG submission 187281) | Aerobic enrichment media microbial communities from Bioluminiscent Bay, La Parguera, Puerto Rico - Tt and M1 (3) (SPAdes) | ecosystem: Environmental > Aquatic > Marine > Unclassified ...
GCCCGTCGGCAGGGAGGAAATCAGTAACCGGCCTCGCCGACCACGCCGGCCATGGCCTTCAGCTGCGCGAGTTCCTCGTCGGCGGCCTTCACGCCCGCCTCGTCGCCCGCGGCCTGCGCGGTGACCTTGGCCTTGAAGGCCTCGATCTGGCGCACGTCCAGCAGCTGGGCATTGGAGGAAGCGAGGAAGGGCCCCCAGCCGTCCGACATGTTGGCCAGCACCTCGCGCTCGTGCTTCACCTTCTCCATGTCGCCGAAGCGTCCGTACTGCATGAAGAAGTAGTAGATCTTCTGCTTGGCCTCGTCGGACAGCTCCTTGCGCCACACCATCGGGTCGGAGGGGATCAGCGGCGAGCGCCAGATCTCGCGGATGTTGGCCGCCGCCTCCGGATTGGTCTTGGCGAGGCGCGCGTAGATCGACTCGGTGTTGTTCGTCGCGACGTCGACCTTGCCGCTGGCGACCGCCATGGCATTGCCCTCGTGGTTGGAGGCCACCACGCGGGAGAAGCAGTCCTCCGGCTTCTTGTTGTTCAGCCCCCAGACGTAGTAGCCGGGGATGACGGAGCCCGAGGTGGAGTTCGGATCGCCGGTGCCGAAGGTCATCGACTTGTCGCACTTCAGCACGTCGTCGAGCGACTTCACCTTGCTGTCCTTGTGGACGATGAGCAGCGAGTGGTAGCCCTTGGAGCCGTCGTCCTTGATGGTCTGGGCGAAGACCTCGCCGCCGGCACGGTCGACCGCCTCGATGGCCGACTTGTTGCCGAACCAGGCAACATCGACCTTGCCGAACCGCATGCCCTCGATCACCCCGCCGTAGTCGGAGGCGAAGAAGGGGTTCACCTTCACGCCCAGCGCCTTTTCCATGTCCTTCAGGAACGGGCTGAAAGAGGCTTCCAGGGCAGAGGAGGATTCGGTGGAGATGATGCCGAAGTTTAACTCCTTCGGCATCTCGGCCTGGGCGGCGGAAGCGCCCAGGGCAGCGGCCAGCGCAAGGCCGGCGGCTGACGTCGTGATCGTTTTCAGCATCATGGACTCCCTTCTCACTGATGCGGACCCAACAGGAATTTCAGGCGTTGACCAGGGCGCGCGCGGCGCGCGCCGGGCGCGCTGCGGCAGCAGCAGCCGCCGGCCTGGCCGGCCGCGCCTTCACCAGGTCGAGGCTGCCGGCCTCGACGCCGTAGAGGTCGGCGATGTCGTCGGGCGTGATGTCGGTGGTCGGACCGTTGTGGATGACCCGTCCCTCCTTCAGCGCGATGAGGCGGTCGCAGTGCTCGAAGGCGTGATCGATCTGGTGCAGCGAGACGATGACCGTGGTGCGGTCCTGACGGTTGATCTCGCGCAGCGTGGACATGACCAGCTTCGCCGAGGCCGGGTCCAGCGAGGCGATCGGCTCGTCGGCGAGGATGAGCCTCGCCTGCTGGGTCAGCGCGCGGGCGATGGCGCCGCGCTGCTGCTGGCCGCCGGAGAGCGTCGAGGCGCGCTGGTGCGCCTGCTCAATGAGGCCGACGCGCTCGATGGCCGTAAGGGCGAGCACGCGGTCGGCCTGGGGAAACGCCCCGAAGGTGCCGCGCCAGCGCGGCACGCGGCCGAGGCGGCCGGCCAGCACGTTGGTCAGCAGCGTGAGGCGGTTCACCAGGTTGAACTGCTGGAAGATGACGCCGACCTCGCAGCGCAGCGCCTCGGCGTCGCCATTGAGCCGGCCGTCGGCCTGGGTCTCGCGGCCGAACAGCGCGATGCGCCCGCCGGTGCCGCGGTCCATGCGCTCCAGCCCGCAGACGAGGCGCAGCAGGGTCGATTTGCCGGAGCCGGAGGCGCCGATGAGACCGACCATCTCGCCCTCGCCGACCTCCAGGTCGACGCCGTGCAACACGGTCTTCTTCCCGAAAGTCTTGCTCACGCGCGAGAGCGCAATGACCGACATGCGTTGAGGCCCCCTGAAGCCGGACTCGGCGTTTGCTCCGCCACAGCACTACAGGGAGCGGATGACTCTATGATGACAGAGGCAGGTCGGTTTTATTGCGGCCTTTGCCGCATCCGCCGGAACGGTTGTAGAAAGGGTCAGGAGGAAAGAGCCCGTGCCAGCACCATCGACCCGGCGCATCCTGGCGTCGGACATCCCGCCGACGCCGTGGAAGAACGGCGGCGGCGTCACCCGCGAGATCGCCACCGGCGGCGCGGCCGGCCCGGATGCCGGGTGGGGCTGGCGCGTGTCGCTGGCCGAGGTGGCGCAGGACGGCCCCTTCTCCAGCTTTCCCGAGGTCGACCGGACGATCGCCGTCATTGCCGGCGCCGCCATGGACCTCGTGCGCGCCGACGGCTCGACGCTCGCCCTCGAGCCCTTTCAGCCGGTCAGCTTCGCCGGCGAGGAAGCACTCTCCGGACGGCTGCGCGGGGGGCCGGTGCGCGATCTGAACGTGATGGTCCGACGCGGCCGCTACACGGCGGAGATGGATTTCCTGCGCGGTCCCTGCAACGCCGCCCGGACGACCGGGGCCGGAGACTGCCTGTTGATCCTTAGCCTCGCTGGCCGCCCGAGCGCCCGCGTGAACGGCGCGCCGCCGCTGGCGCTGGTGACGGGCGAGATTCTCGTCCACCAAGGCCAGGGCAGCATCGAAGTCGCCCTGGCGGACGGCGCCCAGGCGGCGCTCATCCGCATCGATCGCCGGCGCAAAGGATAAGCCCCGGCGCCGGCCCGCTTTGACAGGAGGAAGTCAGCGTCCTCGCGCGGCCGACCGGCATTCCCGGTGAAACACCGCTTCCGCTCGGATAGGATGCCGTCGGCAACCGGGTAATGGTGAAGGAACGACATGGCCCACAGAGGAAGCTGTCACTGCGGCGCGGTCGCCTTCGAGGTCGAAGGCGAGATCGAAGCCGCCGTCGCCTGCAACTGCTCGATCTGCGCGCGCAAGGGCGCCCTGCTGTGGGCCGTCCCCCGCGACAGGCTCCGCCTGCTCACCCCGGAAGGTGCGCTGAGCCGCTATGGCTTCAACAGGCAGGCCATCGTTCACCGCTTCTGCAAGACCTGCGGCATCCACCCCTTTGCCGAGGATGCCGGCGAGGGCGACGGCCGCTCGGCCTATGTGAACCTGCGCTGCCTCACCGATCTTGACCTCGCCGCCGTCCCCGTCATGGCGTTCGACGGCCGCGCGCTGTAAGCCGCCTCAGAGCCCGAAGTGCCGCTTGATCGCCAGCGCGCAGGCTTGCGGGCTGGCGCTGCCGCTGTCGACCTCGAGATCGTAGACCATGCCGCGGTGCACGCGCCCGAACTGCCAGCGGGCAAGGCCGATGTGGCGGTCGCCACGCTGCGCCTCGCGCGCCTCCAGGACCTCGAGCGGCGCGAAGACGCCGACCACACAGAGCCGGTAGGGCGCCAGCAGCGCGCGATACTCGGCGATGGGATTGCCTTGCGCGGTGGCCTCGTTTCCGAAGATCACCTCGTCGACGATCAGGTTGTTGCCTTGCGACGCCATGGCCGCGGCGGCATGGCGCAGGCCTCTCAGCACGCGCTCGGCCACCGCGCCTGTCGCGACGGCGACTGCGGGCCTGTCGTCCTCGGTCAGTGTTTCGAACGACAGGCCATCAGGGTGGTCCAGGCAGGCCTCGGGCAGCATGGCGAGGAACGCGTCCATCTCCACGTGGAGGAAGGGCTCGCGTGCGACCTTCTGGAAGGCCCTGGCGATGGTGCTCTTGCCGGCGCTGCCGACGCCGTTGAGGAGCACGACCGTCGGCCGCGTCATTCCGCGGCCTGGGCCCTGGCGCGACGCCTCCCCGCCCTCGCGCAGCCCTCGGCGGCGGCGCGCTGCTTCAGCTTGAAGCCGACCTCGGCAATGGCGTTGATGGCCGGCACGAGCTGCTGGCCGAGATCGGTCAGGGAGTACTCGACCGAGGGCGGCGAGGTCGGCTTCACCTCCCGGATGACGACGCCCTTGGCCTCCAGCGCGCGCAGCCGCGCCGTCAGCACCTTGGCGGAGACCTTGGGAATGTCGACGCGCAGCTCGCTGAAGCGGCGCGGTCCGCCGCTCAGGTTCCAGATGATGTTGGGCGTCCAGGCGCCGCCGAGCACCTCCATGCAGGTGCTGAGCGGACAGGGACTGGGCGGCGCCGGGCTGCGGTTCTTGCGGACCTTCAGAGGCATGTCGGTTACCGGGCGTTACCATTGGTTACTGATCGGATACCCGATAATGCGGTAACGATCAATCCTCTAGTATACAAAGGTAACGGCTTTTCCTAGTTCTTGAGCCCGGCCGCGGCACGGGCGCGGCGGCCGCCAAGCCAACAGGAGATGCCTCTCATGAAGCTCTACTACCTGCCCGGCGCCTGCTCCCTCGCCTCCCACATCGCTCTGCGCGAGGCGGGCGCCAGCTTCGACCTGGACCGCCTCGACAAGGCCACCAACAAGACGGCCGCCGGCGAGGACTTCCTGGCGATCAATCCCAAAGGCTACGTCCCGACCCTGAAGCTCGACGGCGGCGAGGTGCTGACCGAGGGCGCCGCCATCCTGCAGTACATCGCCGACCAGAACCCGACGGCCGGCCTGGCGCCGACGGCCGGCACGCTGGAGCGTATCCGCCTGCAGGAGTACCTGAACTACGTCGCAACCGAGCTGCACAAGTCGTTCAGCCCGCTGTTCAAGCCTGACACTGCCGAGGCGGAGAAGGAAGCGGCGAAGAAGCGCGTGGCGCAGCGGCTCGACCTGGTCGAGACATGGCTCGCCGACGGGCGCCAGTACCTCCTCGGCGACCGCTTCTCGGTTGCCGATGCCTATCTCTTCGTCATCGCCAACTGGACCGGGCCGACCGGCATCGGCCTCCAGCGCTGGCCGCACATCGCCGCCTTCCAGCAGCGCGTCGCCCAGCGCCAGGCGGTGCAGGCGGCGCTGAAGGCCGAGGGTCTCGCGGCCTGACCGGGACCGCCGCGATGGACGCCCGCCATGCCGAGGTCGTCGCGGTGCTGCAGCGCTACTTCGACGGCCTGCACCACAGCGACACGGAGCGGCTCGCCTCGGTGTTCCATCCGCAGGCGACCTACGCGACGGCGACCGAAGCGGCGGCGACGGGCGGCGAGCCGCTGGTGCTGACGATGGCGGAGTACTTCCCCATCGTCGACCGGCGGCCCTCGCCCGCCAGCCGCGGCGAAGCCCGGCGCGACCGCATCCTGTCCGTCGGGTTCGCGGGCCCGGTGACCGCCTTCGCACGGGTGGAGTGCGCCATCGGCCCGAAGTTCTTCACCGACCTGCTGACGCTCTTCCAGGTCGACGGGCGCTGGCAGATCATCGCCAAGGTGTTTCACTACGAACTGCGCGAGGAGCGATGAGACAACTGCACCGCCCCTCACCTTCCCGCTTCGCGGACCCCTCCCTCTCCCCAGCGGGGAGAGGGTTGCGAAGTCTTGGCGCGCGTCAGCGAGCCTAGACGGAGCTGGGTGAGGGGGAACTGCGCCGGCGCGTTCCGCACGCGCGGGCCATGAAGCGGTCGGCGCGGTCGAGGCGGCGGCGCAGGTAGGTCCTGGTCCTTTCCTGCCGCTCGGAGCGGTCGCAACACCAGCGGGCGAGCGTGGAGAGGAAGATCAGTGTCATGCCGATCTCCTCGATGGAGCGGCGCTGGCCTTTGCCGTCGAGCAGCGCCGCCTCGCGCCACCACTGCACGGTACGCGAGGTCCAGGTGACCAGGGCGAGGTTATGGTGGACATGCACCGGCCAGAGCTTGGCGCGGAACATCTGCGCCGTCACCCTTCGGCGCGGCGCCAGGGCGTCGAGCCAGTCCTCCAGCGTCACTTGCAACCGCTCCTTCGCCGGCAGGGCGGCGAAGCTTCTCGGCCGCGCGATCAGCATAGCGGCGTCGGCGCGGGCGATCCAGGCATCGGCGATGGCGTCGCCATCGCGGAACTCGGCGCGCACGGCGGCGAGCGGCAGGCTCAGCCGCCCGGCCACGTGGTGCAGGCGGATGTCGTACCAGCCCCATTCCTCAGCCACGTCGAGCGCCGCCTCGACGATGCCGTCGCGCAGGGCGGTGTCGCCGCCCGGGGTCGCGGAACGGCGCCCGGGACGCTTCTTGCGGGTGGGTTTCGCAGCGGCCATGGGAAGGCTCCTCCGGACGGTGCTGCCTGAGGAAAGCCTAGGCCTGCGCGAGCGCCGCTGTCCAGGGCGCGGCCTGTGACCTTGCGCACTCAGCCCAGCAGCGCCGCCGCCATCCAGCGGTGGAAGCAGTGGGTCGGGCCGTCCATCGCCGGCGAGAAGACGCCGCCGGCGAAGGCGGGCGAGGCGCGTCCGGCCTGCATGCCCTCGACGACGCCGCGATCCTCCTCGAACACCGTCTGCCACTGGCGCGCGTTGGTCGCCCGCATGTCGCCGTAGCCGTCGCCGAGCGCCGCATCGTCGAAGTAGTAGATTTCGAAGTGCTCGCGGGTGCGGTCGGGGCCGAGCGCCTCCAGCACCACCGTGTAGAAGTGGTCGCTGTGCACGCCGAACAGCACGTTGGGGAAAACGGCGAGATATTCCGCCGCGCCGTCCCACTGCGCCGGCAGTCCCGGATGCAGCGGGAAGGCGCGGCCGTCGGGGCTCAAGGACGGCCGGTAGGCCGTGCTGCCCTGCCCCGCCGCGCTGCCGTCCATGGCGATGTTGTAGTGATCCTCCAGGCGCGAATAGCTGTTCAGCGCCGGATGCACCCAGGGCAGGTGATAGGCCTCGCAGTAGTTCTCCACCGCCAGCTTCCAGTTGCAGCCGACCTCGATGGCAAAGGACGAGTCGGCGCCGCCGTGGCGCAGGCGGGAAAAATCGAAGTCGCGCCAGCGGGCGGCGACCGGGGCGATGAAGGTTTCGAAGTCGGGCGCCTCGCCGGAGAGGTCCACGAAAACGGTATCGGCCCAGACCGCGCTGCGGACGGGCCTCAGGCCATGCTTGGCCTTGTCGAAGCCTTCGCAGGTTGTCGTGCCGGGGCCGCCAATGAAAGGCGTCGCCTTCAGGGCGCCGTCGAGGGCGTAGCTCCAGGAATGGTAGGGGCAGCGGATGAGGCCCCGGGAGCGGCAGGGCGCGGTAACCAGCACAAGGCCGCGGTGGCTGCAGACGTTGTGGAAGACGCGCAGCGCGCCGTCACGGTCGCGCAGCAGCAGCAGCGGCACCCCTTGCAGCTGCACCGGCCGCAGGTCGCCCGGCTGCGGTACCCAGGCGCCGACCCCGATGCAGGTCCAGGTCTTGGCCAGCACCTCGTCGCGCTCGACCGCGGCGAAGCTCGGGGAGGTGTAGGTCTCGTTGGGCAGGCCGCCGGCCTCGGCGATGGGGCGCAGGACCTTCTGCAGCTCGCCGCGCTTGGCCTCGATCTCCCTCGGCAACCAGGTGCTCACCGCCGCCCTCCATTGAGGCTTCCGACGGAGGGACTGTCGCGCGCGGCAAGGTGGCGCGCGACTGCGGCAGCGACAAGGCTGTTGCAGGAGCGACAGGGAAATGCGGGGCGGTGGTCCTCGCCCTTCGAGACGCCCCTGCGGGCCTCCTCAGGGTGAGGACCACACTAAGACCTCATCCTGAGGAGCCGCCGGAGGCGGCGTCTCGAAGGAAGGGCAACCGTCCGCGCGCCTACATCACCGCCCTGAGGTAGCGGATCGGGCGGCCGGCTGAGGCGACGTTGGCGGCGGCGACGATGGCGGCGGTGTCGATGCGGTGGTGGCCGTAGAGGTCCTCGATGGTGCCGGTCTGCCCGAAGTGCTCGACGCCGAGTGCCTGCACGCGGTGACCGCGCACGCCGCCCAGCCAGGACAGCGTCGTCGGATGGCCGTCCAGCAGGGTTACGAGGCCGGCGTCGCGGTCGATCGGCGCCAGCAGGTTCTCGATGTGCGAGCGGGCCGCATGGTCGCCCTCCTGGCGCGCGCGCTCGGCGGCGTGCCAGCCGGCGCTGAGCCGGTCGGCGGAGGTGACCGCCAGCACGCCGACATCGCGACGATCCTCCGAGATGAGGCCGGCGGCGGCGATGGCCTCTTCCGCCACCACGCCCTGGTAGGCGATGACCACCTCGCAATTCGGCCCCGGCTTCCGCAGCCAGTAGGCACCGTTGATGATGTCGGCTGCGAGATCCTTGCCGATGCTGCGCTTGGGCTGCTCCAGCGGCCGCGTCGAGAGGCGCAGGTAGACCGAGCCGCCCTTTTCGTCGCGCAGCCAGGGGCCCGAGGCCTTGCCCTCGCCGTCGCGCTGCAGGTAGTCGAAGGACCAGGCGAGGATGGTCGAGAGCTCGTCGACGAAAGCGGGCTCGAAGGACGCGAGGCCATCCTGCGCCAGGCCGATGAGCGGCGTCGAGACGGACTGGTGCGCGCCGCCTTCCGGCGCCAGGGTGACACCCGCGGGCGTCGCCACCAGGATGAAGCGGGCGTCCTGGTAGCAGGCGTAGTTCAGCGCGTCGAGCCCGCGCATGATGAAGGGATCGTAGAGCGTGCCGACCGGCAGCAGGCGCTCGCCGAAGAGCGAATGCGAGAGGCCGAGCGCGCTCAGCAGCAGGAAGAGGTTCATCTCGGCGATGCCGAGCTCGATGTGCTGCCCCTCCGGTCCCATCACCCACTTCTGCGCCGAGGGCACCTGCTGGTCGCGGAAGGTGTCGGCCTGCGGCGTGCGGGAGAACAGCCCGCGGCGGTTCACCCAGGGCCCGAGGTTGGTGGAGACGGTCACGTCGGGCGAGGTGGTGACGATGCGCTCGGCGAGCGGCGACTTCTCGCGCGCGATGTCGTTGAGCAGCTTGCCGAAGCCTTCCTGGGTCGACATCACCTCGCCGGCGGGCACGGGCAGGCTCGCCGGCACGTCGACGCGCGGTGCGGTGAAGCGCCGGCGCCCCTCGGCGTTGAAGGGGACCTTCTTCAGGAAGGCCTCGACGTCCTTGCGCGGCAGCGACATGGCCTCGAAGGGCTCCCACTCGTGGCCCTCGCGGATGCCAAGACTCTTGCGGAAGGACTCCATCTGCTCCGGCGTCATGAGGCCGGCGTGATTGTCCTTGTGGCCGGCCAGCGGCAGACCGCAGCCCTTCACCGTGTAGGCGATGAAGCAGACCGGGCGGTCGTGGTCGACCGAGTGGAAGGCCTCCAGCACGGCGGTGAGATCATGACCGCCGAGGTTGGTCATCAGGCGGCCGAGTTCCTCGTCGCTGCGGCTCTCAATGAGCTTCGACACCGGACCCTGATCGCCGAGGTCGTCCAGCAGACGCCTGCGCCAGGCGGCGCCGCCCTGGAAGGTGAGCGCCGAATAAAGCTGGTTGGGGCAGTCGTCGATCCACTGCCGCAGCGTCTCGCCACCCGGCTCCTTGAAGGCGGCCTCCAGCAGGTGGCCGTACTTGATGGTGATGACCTCCCAGCCCATGGAGCGGAACAGCTTGTCGAACTGTCCGTAGAGGTTCTTGCTGGCGACCGCGTCGAGGCTCTGGCGGTTGTAGTCGATCACCCACCAGGTGTTGCGCAGGTCGTGCTTCCAGCCCTCCATGAGGGCTTCGTAAATGTTGCCCTCGTCGAGCTCGGCGTCGCCGACCAGCGCGATCATGCGGCCCTCGGCCCGCTCGCCCGACCAGCCCTTCTGGCGCACGTAGTCCTGCACCATGGAGGCGAAAGAGGTGATCGCCACGCCGAGGCCCACCGACCCGGTCGAGAAATCGACGTCGTCGGCATCCTTGGTGCGCGAGGGATAGGACTGCGCGCCGCCGAAGCCGCGGAAGTTCTCCATCTTGTCGCGCGTCTGATTGCCGAGCAGGTACTGGATGGCGTGGAACACCGGGCTCGCGTGCGGCTTCACCGCGACGCGGTCGGCCGGCCGCAGCACGTCGAAATAGAGCGCCGTCATCAGCGTCGCCAGCGAGGCGCTGGACGCCTGGTGGCCGCCCACCTTGATGGCGCCCTTGGGCCGCACGTGGTTGGCGTGGTGGATCATCCAGGAGGACAGCCAGAGAACCTTCTTCTCCAGCGCCTCGAGCATCTGCAGGTGGCCGGCTGGCGTCGGCATGGAAGCTTCCCTCTCGGCAACGGACGCGGCAGGCGTCAAGCCTACGCCAAACGGCGGGGGCATGACATGCCAAAGACGCCACTTTTCCTCGTTAATTTGGCACCCTACACTCTTCTACAACGTTTATTTGGCAGGATGTGCCAATGCTGAAGCTGGATGCCATCGACCGCAAGATTCTGGGGGCGCTGCAGGACAACGGGCGGCTCTCCAACGTGGAGCTGGCCGAGCGGGTCGGCCTCTCCCCCTCTCCCTGCCTCCGGCGCGTGCGCCAGCTGGAGGAGGCCGGCATGATCTCGCGCTATGTCGCCCTGCTGAACCAGCAGGCGGTCGGCCTGCCGGTGTCGGTCTTCATCTCCATCAAGCTGGAGCGCCAGTCGGAGGAGGATCTCGACCGCTTCGAGGCCGAGGTCAGCACCTATCCCGAAGTGCTGGAGTGCTACCTGATGACCGGCACGCGCGACTACCTCTTGCGGGTAGCCACCCGCGACCTCGCCGCCTACGAGCGTTTCCTCAAGACCAAGCTGACGCGGGTCGAGAACGTCGCTTCGATCGAATCGTCCTTTGCTTTGAAGCAGGTGAAGTACACAAATTCCCTGCCGCTGGAGACGCTCGGCAGCTAGGCCCGGCGCCCCGGCGCACGAAGGATCACAAAGCGGAGAGGCGGGCGCGCGGCCGATGGAAGCGGCCCGGCGGCGCCATCATCTGCCTGCCTACCCGGAGCCCTCCCCTCCCGGGCCCAAGGAGACTGCCATGTCCAGCAAGCTTCCCTCGCGTCTCGCCGCCGGCTTCGTAGCCGGCTTCCTCTCCGTGCTGGTGTTCTCCAGCGGCACCATCGCGCTGTACCACGCTTTCGGCGCGCCGGTGCCCTTCGCGCCCTGGAGCATGACGCCGGTGCCGCCTTTCGGCGTGCCGCAGACCCTGTCGGCCGCCTTTTTCGGCGGCCTTTGGGGCATCGCCTATGCCGCAGCCGAGCCCTGGCTGACGGCGCGCCTCGGCTGGCTGGCCGGCGGCGTCGTGGTGTTCGGCGCCCTGCCCCTGCTGGTGCTGTGGTTCGTAGTCTTCCCGCTGAAGGGCCTGCCCATCGGCGGCGGCTTCACCGCCTACGGCATCCAGCTGGGTATCGTCCTGCACGCCGCTTACGGCCTGGGCCTCGCGATTTTCTATCGCATCGCCCGGCGCCTGGGCGTCGGCTCCTACGCCGGCGGCGCGCGGAGCGTCCCATGAGAAGCATCACACGCATTGCGGCTGCGGCGCTGGTCGTCGCGGCCGCCTCGATGGCGCCTGCCGCCTCGGCGGAGCTGCCTGGCACCCAGCGCCGCGACCTGCTGCGGCACGACCTCAGCGCACCCGGCAGGGAAGTCATCCAGGTGCTGGTCGAATTCGCGCCCGGCGCGATGGCGCCGCGCCACTCGCATCCCGGCGAGGAGCTCGTCTATGTCGTCGAAGGTGTGCTGGAATACCAGATCGACGGCCGGCCGCCGGTCACGGTGAAGGCCGGCGAGGTGCTGTTCATTCCCTCCGGCGGGATTCATGCCGTGAAGAACGTCGGCAGCGGCAAGGCAGCGGAACTCGCCACCTACATCGTCGCGAAGGGCAAGCCGCTGCTAGCGATTGCCGAATAACTTTGCAATTCGAAGAGGTATCGTCCGCGGCATTTGAGCCTTTCAATCGGCGGCAAATGATCTAGGGTGCGCGTGGCCCCACAGCGGGCCACCAACTGCACCCCGCGACCCTTCGGATTGGCGCCGCCTTGTGCCTGGAACCCGGCGACGGCCGCTCTCGGCGCAGGGCCGTTGACTGTCGCGCAGACCGAACTCCCGACAAGGAGGACAATAATGGCGAGAAAGCCCAACTATGATTTCGAGCGCAGAGAGCGCGAGCGGCTGAAAGCCGAGAAGAAGGCGAAGCGCGCCGCCGAAAAGCAGCAGGCGCGCGAAGAAAAGTCGCAGCAGAGCCAGTCGCCGGAGCAGGACGGCAGCTCCGAAACGGCCGGATGACCCTACGGACCGTCGGCACGGACCGTCGGCGCCACCTTCCGCAATCGCCTTGCATCGACTCCAGAGACGAAGGAAACCGGATTATGGCACGCAGGAAAGCGGCCGGCAGGGCCGCGGCATTCACCATGTTCAACGTGACCTACGAAGACGGGACGATCACATCCAACCGGCGTGTCTCCAACGACCTGCTCGACCAGTCCTTCGGCGACGACCTGCTGGATCTGGCACGCAGCGCCATTCAGCAGCAGGACAACGAGATCGCCGCACGCTCCAACCAGCGGCGCGCCAAGATCAAGTCCATCACCAAGGCCTGAAAGCGCAGACAGCGGAATCGTTCAAGCCGGGTCCGGATCGCCCGGCAGCGGCGGCATCCGTGCGATGACGCCCTTCCTGAAGAACGGCGGGCGCTCCGCCAACGCGGGAACGCCGTGCGGCGACGCGGCGACGGCCCGCGCAGCGGTCAGGATGGCGGCCACGTCTCCGTCGGGGTCGACATCGCCGATCAGATAGCTCCACTTGCCGGGCGCCCGGAACGCGACGGTAACCGGCCGGTCGCAGACGGCGAAGCAGTCGACCGGCGCCACCGTCACCGCAGGATCGTTCCCCGCGGTGGCCGCGAGTGCCTCATAAAGGCGGCGGCCGTCAGAGGGTTCCCCGGCAGGAAGCTCTCCGCCGGCCGCTTCACCGCAGGCCACACAGACCTGCAGACAGACACCTGCCATCTCGGACGATCGCCTCAGGCGGCCGCGGTGGCGCCTTGCCGCACCTCGCCGCGCTCCCAGACGTAACCGGCGAGCGTGCCGGCGAGGACCCAGACCACCGCCATCGTCACCAGCGAGGCAGCCGCGAAGTGGCCGGCAAGCTCCGCCGGTACGGTGCTGGCGAAGCCCTCCGGATGCGGCGCGCCAATGAGGTGCGGCAGGATCATGAGGGCGATGCCGGCGCCGATCGCCGGCAGGCTCGAGACACGCAGCGCAAGCCAGAGGCCCGCAGCGGTCGCCACCGCCGTGCCGAGCCACCAGAGCTGGCGCGCCCCGAGGTCGGCGGCCGCCGAGCCCGGAAGCTCCGGCGCGAGGCCGAGGGCGGGCGCGAGGCCGGCCGCGACGAAGCCGGCGAGTCCCCAGAGGAGGCCGGTCCGGGCGGTGATGCGGACGTTGGCCAGGATCATCGCCGAGAGCAGGATCAGCGCGAAGCCGAAGGCGGTGCCGATGGTGGCGACGGAGGTGTAGAGCGTGCGCTCGATGCCGTCGGCGGGTGCCCAGGCCGCTTCGCCGTCCTCGGCGTGCTCATGGCCGCTGTGGGCGAGGATGAGGCGCGCGCCGCCGAAGGTGACGCTGTCCAGCGACGCGGGTGAGGCCGTCGCCGGTGCGCCGCCCTCGTACAGCTCGGCCTCGAGGATGAGCGGTGTCGTGGTGAAGTGCTGCAGCGCCGCCGTGGCAAGCCCGCCGACGATGCCGGCGACCAGGGCCGCCCAGAGGATACGGTTCAACATCGGCCCGGCCTCAGTGGCAGGGGAAGGCCAGGGCGTGGCGCGTGTCGTGCGCCGCGTTGTGCACCGCTTCCAGGTGCGAGAAGCCGGTCAGGAAAACGAGCCCGAGCCCGAAGAAGAGTGTCGCCGCCGCGATGGCGCGGCGGCTCTGGGAAAGGCTTGCCGGGGTCTGGGTCTGTGTCGCCGTGTGCATCTGGTCCTCCAACTGCCTGACATCGTCCAGACAGGTCACGGCCGGAAAGACAACTGCACGGCGCAAGAAAGACCTCACGCCACCCTGCCCTTCCGGGCAACCCCGCCCGGAGTGAGTAAGAATCCCCGATGGCAGGTCTCCTGGCTCGCGGGTCGCCGCTCCACTCCGCCTTCCCGGCCCTCCAGCGGGCCAGTGGCTTGTCGGGTGTCGCTCGCCGCTCACAGTTGCGGGGGCAGCCACGGCATCGGTCCCTGTAGGGTACGCCTCACCGTGTTCCCATTTAATCCGCCGTTCGGTCGAATTGGCGGAACCATCTGGCGGCAGATTAGGCGAGATCGCGGGCGGCTCGCAACACCTGTTGCGACAGACGCTGGGCGATCCGCGACCGCGGACGGCCGCGGAACCCCTGTCCGCCGC
>Ga0207773_100538_pt1 | contig 14052 bp, 11 predicted proteins | sample TtaePargueraPR_2_FD_187281 | JGI IMG/M metagenome (GOLD analysis project Ga0207773, IMG submission 187281) | Aerobic enrichment media microbial communities from Bioluminiscent Bay, La Parguera, Puerto Rico - Tt and M1 (3) (SPAdes) | ecosystem: Environmental > Aquatic > Marine > Unclassified ...
CGACGTCGATCTGGTCGCCAAGCCGCGCCAGCCGAGCCGGCCCAGCAAGCGCGCCCGCGCCGCCGCGCAGGGGCGCCTCGACCTCGGCCCGACCGGCACCTACGAGACGCCGGCGCTCGACCTGCTCGACCTGCCGAAGGACGCCGGCAAGAACGAGAGCCTCAACCGCGACGCCCTGGAGAAGAACGCGCGCCTGCTGGAGAGCGTGCTGGAAGACTTCGGCGTGCGTGGCGAGATCGTGAAGGTGCGTCCCGGCCCGGTGGTCACGCGCTACGAGCTGGAGCCGGCGCCGGGCACCAAGACCAGCCGCGTCGTCGGCCTCGCCGACGACATCGCCCGCTCCATGAGTGCCGTGTCGGTGCGCGTCGCCGTGGTGCCGGGCGACAGCGTCATCGGCATCGAACTGCCCAACGCCAAGCGCGAGACGGTCTACCTGCGCGAGCTGCTGGCTTCCGAAGACTACGAGAAGAACGGCGGCAAGCTGCCGCTGGTGCTCGGCAAGGACATCGGCGGCAAGCCCTCGCTGGTCGACCTCGCGCGCATGCCGCACCTGCTGGTCGCCGGCACGACGGGCTCCGGCAAGTCGGTCGCGATCAACGCGATGATTCTGTCGCTGCTCTACCGCCTCGGGCCCGACCAGTGCAAGTTCATCATGGTCGACCCGAAGATGCTGGAGCTGTCGGTCTACGACGGCATTCCCCACCTGCTGGCGCCGGTGGTCACCGAGTCGAAGAAGGCGGTGGTGGCGCTGAAGTGGACGGTGCGCGAGATGGAGGAGCGCTACCGCGCCATGTCGCGCCTCGGTGTGCGCAACCTCGAAGGCTACAACGCGCGCGTCGAGGAGGCCCGCCGCAAGGGCGAGGTGCTGACGCGCAAGGTGCAGACCGGCTTCGATCCCGAGACGGGACAGCCGATCCACGAGGAGGAGCCCTTCGACCTCGATCCGCTGCCGCTCATCGTGGTGGTGGTCGACGAGCTGGCCGACCTCATGCTGGTCGCCGGTAAGGATGTCGAGGCGGCGATCCAGCGCCTGGCGCAGATGGCGCGCGCCGCCGGCATCCACCTGATCGTCGCCACGCAGCGCCCCTCGGTCGACGTCATCACCGGCACCATCAAGGCCAACTTCCCGACGCGCATCTCCTTCCACGTCACCTCCAAGATCGACAGCCGCACCATCCTCGGCGAGCAGGGCGCCGAGCAGCTGCTCGGCCAGGGCGACATGCTGTACATGGCGCAGGGCGGACGCATCCTGCGCGTGCACGGCCCGCTGGTCACCGACCGCGAGGTGGAGGACGTCGTCGCCTTCTTGAAAAAGCAGGGCGAGCCTTCCTACATCGAGGCAATCACCGACGACGGCGAGTCAGACGGCGATGGCGGCGTCGGTGGCGGCTTCGGCGGCGAGGGCAGCGGGGATGAACTCTACGACCGCGCCGTAGCAGTGGTACTGCAGCATCGCAAGGCGTCGACCAGCTTCGTGCAGCGCCACCTGCAGATCGGCTACAACCGCGCCGCGCGCATCATCGAGCGCATGGAGGAAGAGGGTTTGATCACGGCCGCCAACCACGTTGGCAAGCGCGAAGTCCTGCCGCCGGGCGGCGGCGACGCATGAGCCCGTCTTTCGCCAGGCAGCGGCGCCGCCTGCTGGGCGCGCTCGCCGGCGGCCTCTGCGCCGCTGTCGCTGCCACTGTGGCCGTGGCGCTGCCGCAGCAGGCGCCGGCGGCGACCCAGGTCGCCGCGCTGTCGCCCGACGAGGTGGCGACGCTCAACCGCGTGGAAAGCTACCTCAACGACATCAAGACCATGAAGGGCCGCTTCGTGCAGACATCCTCGAACGGCACCTACGCGGAGGGCGAGATCTATCTCGACCGCCCCGGCCACATGCGCTTCGACTACGATCCGCCGGTCCCGGTGCTGATCATCGCCAACGGCCTGTCGCTGCTGTACTACGACGAGGAGCTGAAGGAGGCGACCTTCCTGCCGCTGTGGGAGACGCCGCTGTGGTTCCTTATCCGCGAGGAGGTCCGCTTCGACGACAACGTCGAGATCGTGGCCATCGAGGAGGCCCTCGGCACCCTGCGCATCACCCTGCGCGACCCGGACTCGCCGGACCGCGGCGAGGTGACGCTGATCTTCGCCGACGACCCGCTCACCCTGAAGAAGTGGGAGGTGGTCGATCCCCAAGGGGTGACCACCCAGGTGTCGCTGGTCAACCCCGTCTATGGCGAAGCGGTCGACCCCGACCTCTTCAAGACCGGCGACCTCGAGGTCTGGCGGGGCAAGAACCCCGACCAGTAGGCCGCACCGGCTTCACCAGTTGAAGCTGAAGGCGTTGTTGTTCTCGTTCGACTCGGCGAGCTTGTTGCCGATATCGGCGTAGAGCTCGATCTTGTCGCCCGCTTTCACGTTCGGCCAGATCTTCACCTCGACCCACATGCCGGTGCCGGCCTGCAGGCCGCCAATGGCCTGGTTGCCCGCGCCGCCGATGGTGGCGTTTTCGACCTGCACCGCCGTCGGCAAGGAGGGCGCGGCGCCCTGGTTCTCGACGTAGAACTTGAACGTGTCGGGACCGAGCACCCGGCTCCGCCTGATGACCAGGTCCGCCTTGGCCGGCTGCGGGGCGCGCTTCTGCAGGCCCGGCATCGGCTGCGCCGGCTTTGCCGGCTGGATGCGGGTCTGGGCGGAGGCTTCGACCGGGAGGGCCAGGCTCGTAACGGTCACGGCGAGGGCGCTCATCAGCGCCAGGGTCGGGAGTCGCATGGCTTTTCCTTTGGGTTGCGCCGCATTGGCGGAAATTGACGTTTCGCGAGGGTAGTCGTTCCGGCGGTCCCGGCGGTTCAAAGAAATCTCGCCGGCGCGGGATCGGCCTTCAGGCGGGCGGCGCGAAAGCGCTCGCGGGCAGGGCAGGCCTGCGGTTTGCGCTCTTGTCAGCCTGCCCGGGGACGGCTACCTCCATAGGCGATGACGAGATCCGCCCCCCTTCCGCTGGTCGGCGTGCCGGCCTGTGTGCGCGACGTGGACGGCCAGCCGTTCCATACGGTGGGCGATAAGTACGTGCGCGCGCTCGCGATTTCTGCGGGTGTGGCACCACTGATGGTGCCCTCGCTGGGGGAGGACCTGGTCGACCTGCGGCGGCTCGTGCGCGCACTGGACGGCGTCATGATGACCGGCAGCCCTTCCAACGTGCATCCCAGCCACTACGGCCAGGCGGCGACCGTCGAGGCCGAGCCCTTCGATGTCGCCCGCGACGCCACCGGCCTGGCGCTGATCCGCCTGGCGCTGGAGGAGGGCGTGCCGCTGCTGGCGATCTGCCGCGGCTTTCAGGAGCTGAACGTCGCCCTCGGCGGCACCCTGCACGTCCGGGTCCATGAGGTGCCTGGACGGATGGACCACCGCCGCCCGCAGCACCCCGAACTGGACGTGCAGTACGGGCCGCGGCATCCGGTCATCCTGCGCAGCGGCGGGCAGCTGGCCGCTCTGGCCAGGGCCGCCGGCATCGAGGGGCCGCTGATGGTGAACTCCCTGCATTGGCAGGGCCTCGACCGCATCGCCCCGCGCCTGACCGTCGAGGCGGAGGCGGAGGACGGCACACCGGAAGCGGTCAGCGTGAGCGGCGCCAAGGCCTTTGCCCTCGGCGTCCAATGGCACCCGGAGTACAAGGCCTGGGAGAACCCCTTCTCACGCCAGCTTTTCGAGGCCTTCGGAGCGGCTGCGCGGGCGCGTGCCGCCACGCGGCGATCAGAAGATGTCTTTCCGCTGGCTGCCGTCGGGCAGGCCTAGGAAAACCTGCCCCGGGCCTTGCGCCGATTCCAACAACCGGCAGACTGAATCGGCCGCAAAGCGACATTTTCCAAGGGATTCTGGCGGAATGCGAAATTCCTTGGTCAGCCATGCAGAAGTGTGATTGTAAAGCCCGCGATCGGTCCTAAATTAGTGCTAACAACCGGTGCCGCAAAGGCGCCGGCAAAGCGGAAGGATGCATTCCCCTGCCTTCCTTTCGCATCTCCGCGGAGAAATGGAGCGCCCGGATCCCCCCCGACCGGGCGTTCCTCTTTTCTGGGTCCGGGAATCTCTTCGGCCGCGGCTCCGAGCCTTCTATCCCACCGGAAAAGCCTTTAGTCTGAGGTCCCAACCGGTCTTTCCATCTGCGCAACGAAATGACGGAGAACGTTCCGAAGGCGGAACGATGCTGTTTTGTGCCCTCGAGGAGTCCTGATGCCCCTGCGGATCGCCACCTGGAACGTGAACTCCGTGCGCCAGCGCCTGGCGCACCTGGAGCGCTTCTGCGCCACCCATGCGCCTGACGTCCTCTGCCTACAGGAGATCAAGGTGCCGAGCGAGGACTTTCCCTTGGCGGAGGCCGCGGCCTTGGGCTACCGCCATGTCGAGGTGCACGGCCAGAAGGGCTACAACGGCGTTGCCATCCTGTCGCGCCTTCCGCTGACCAAGCCGAGCCGCCAGGTGTGGTGCGAGCGCGACGACTGCCGCCACCTGGCCGTGAAGGTCGGCGGGGTCGAGCTGCACAACTTCTATGTGCCCGCCGGCGGTGACGTTCCGGACCCGGAACAGAATCCGAAGTTCGCCCACAAGCTGCAGTTTCTCACGGAGCTGGCACAGTGGGCGGGCGCCGAACGGCTCGCGCGCCGCAAGGCCGTGATCGTCGGCGACCTCAATGTGGCGCCGCTGGAGCACGACGTGTGGAATCACAAGCGCTTACGTCGCAGTGTCGGCCACACGCCGCAGGAGGCCGAGCACATGACCCGCTTCTGGGCCGCCGGCAACCTCATCGACGTGCCCCGCCGTTTCGTTCCGGAGCCGGAACCGCTCTACACCTGGTGGGGCTACCGCTTCCCGCAGTCCTACGCCAGGGACTACGGCTGGCGGCTCGACCACGTCCTGGCCACGCCGCCGCTCGGCAAGAGCTTGAAATCGCTTCAGGTCGTCCGCGAGACGCGGACCTGGGAGCGCCCTTCCGACCACGTGCCGGTCGTTTTGGACCTGGAATGATCAGGCGGCCGGCCGGCGGTAAAGGAAGTAGCGGCCAGGGCTGATCCCGCAGGGCAGCGCCAGCGCCTCGGCGTCCGGCAGGTAGAGCTCCTGGTCGGAGGCGATGATGCCGCCGGGCGCCATGAACCATGCGAGCTTGGTGGACAGCATGGCCGCGGTGCAGGCATCGCGCACGGCCTGGCCGCTGCCGAGATCGGCATGGGCAAGCACCACGCGGCCGGCGAAGCGGGCATGGACCTCGTCCAGGGTGTCCTCGATCGCCCCCTCGAAGAGATGTTCCGCATCCGGAACGCTATCGACATGGGCGGCGACATGCCGCTCGAAGACGAAGATCTCCCGCTCGGGGCAGCGCTCGCGCAGATGATCGTAAGTCCGGCCATTGCCCAGGCCGAGCTCGAAGACCGGCCCCGGCAGGTCCCGCACCCGGGCGACCGCCAGGTCGAGGCAGTCGCGCTGCGCCTGGAGGCGGCGCAGCGCGCTCTCGAGGCGGCTCAACGCGCCGCCTGCACTTGGCGCAGCTGGGCCGTGGTCTGCTCCAGGCGATGCGCCAGCACGCGCATGACCTCGACGCCCATCTCGGGGAAATCCATGATCATGCGGAAGAACAGTTCGGCGGTTATCTTCAGGGTGACCAGCTCGGTCGATGCCCGCACCGTCGCCGTGCGGGGAATGTCGCACAGGATCGCGATCTCGCCGATGATCTCGTTGTCGGACAGCGAAGCTACCCGCAGCGGCCCGTCGCTGCCCTCGATCAGGATGTCGGCCGTGCCGTGCAGCACGATGAAAGCGGCTTCGCCGCGCTCCCCCTGCTTGAACAACACCTGTCCCGGCTTGTAGGTCACCCGCTCGCTGGCGAAGGCCATGAGTTTCAGCTTGGCCGGGTCGATCTTCGCGAAGATCGGAATCCGGCGCAGGATTTCAACCTCCTGGTCGATGCTCATGGCTGCGTCCTCTTCACCTTCCCCTGTTCTTCTCGTTATCTGCCGCGCGCTGCGGCCGATCCTCATGCCGCCGCCATCAGGCCCTTGAACGCGGAGTCCCGCCGGGTCAGCTCGTCATAGCTGCCCTGCTCGACCAGCCGACCCTGGCGCATCACGAGGATGCTGTCAAAAAGCACCGCCATCTCCGGACGCTGCAGCGTCCATACCACGCCCCGGCCGCGGCGCAGATCGAGAATACGCTCGACGAGCCGCGTCTGGCCGGCGCCGTCAATCACCGACAGCGCCTCGTTGACCACCAGCAGGTCCGGCCGCTTCAGCAGGGCGCGGGCAAGGGCCAGCTTCTGGCGCTGCACCGAATTCAGGCGGCCGCCGCCGATGCCGACGTTGAAGTCCAGGCCGACCTCGATGACCGTCTCGCGCAGCTCCAGGTCGTCGAGCACCTCGGCCAGGGCCTCGCCGATGGTCTGCTCGGCGCCCGCCTGTCCGAACGCAAGGCGCCCGAACAGGATGTTGTCCTGCAGCGAGGCCGCGGCGTTGTAGGCGTCGGCGCGGTAGAAGGCGACGGCCTCCGGCGACTCCCGCTCCAGCCGCTCGGCGAGGCGGTGGCGCGCCTGGACCAGGCGCGCGGCCATGGCATCGTCGATCAGGCCGAGGCGGTGCCGCGCCTCCACGTAGTTGAACGGCAGGCCGATCAGCAGCTGGCGCGCGGCCGGATCGAGGGCTCCCAGCCCGGCCTTGTCGACGCGCGCGACGATGGCGCGGAAACCCGGCAGATCGTCGTCGCCGATGAAGCTGAACTGCTCGAAGAAGGGGTGGCCGGGCGGCAGATCGGCAAAGATCTCGACCATGGTCCTGGCGATGGTGGCGCCCATCTCGGCGAAGGCGTCCAGCAGGCCCTCCGTGCGCAGCACCGCTGCGACCGTGGGGTTCTGCGCCAGCGCCGAGGAGGCGAAGGCCGGCACGCGCGGCGTGCCGAACAACAGGTTCTCGGCGACGCTCGCGTTGCTGTTGTAGCGGTCCTCCGCGAAGCGCACGACGAGGTCGCTGTGTCCGTTTTCCTCCAGCCGGCCGACCAGCGCCGCGCGCGCACGCAGGATGGCCTCCGCCACCTCCGGGCGGCGGGCGGGATCGATCGTGCCGGTGAGGCCGAAGCGATAGACGTCGTCCTTCAGATCGACCACCGCCAGCATCTCGATGAGGCGCGCGGTGATGTCCTCTGCACCGGTCGCCCCGGCTGCCTCGTAGTCCGTCCAGTCGGCATTGATGTCGAACTCGGGATTGCCGGCGCGGCGCGCCTCGGCCAGCTCGTTCGCCGACAGCCCCCGCCCGTCTGCCGGCGGGCGCAGCGGGCGGTGCCTCAGACCGTACAGCAGGTTGTCGCGCAGCGATCCGGCGAAGTGGTAGGCATTGGGCCCTACGTAGGCGATGCGGCGCCCGGTCACCGCGCTCGGCAGCCGCTCCACATCCTGTCCGCCGATACGCAGGGCGCCGGAGCTGGGCGCCACCAGGCCGGCCAGCATGTAGCTCAACTGCTCCATGCCGCTGCCGCTCTGTCCGACGATGGCGATGTGCTGGGCCACGCCGATTGTGAAGTTCACCGCGCGCACCAGCGGCTGGTCGTTCTCGTCCAGCAGCGTGAGCGCGGAGGCGACGATGTCGCCCTGCAGCGGCGCGCCGGAATCGTTATCCGCCGCCTGCCGCGCCGGGTCGATCAGCTGCTGCGGCTGGAACTGGTCGATCACCTGCTCGTACTTGATCTGCACGTCGAGGCGCTGCTGATCCCAGTCGATGAGCTCCTTGATCGGCGACGGCAGATCCTTGTAGGCGGCGATCACCGCCACCAGCGCGCCGATGTCGAGATGGCCGGAGATCGCCAGCAGGCCGCCACCGGCGTAGAACACGAACGGCGTGATCTGGGCCAGAAGATTGTTGAGAAACTTGACGAAGAACTTGCGCTGATAGATCTCGAAGCGGATGTGGAAGATGCGTCCCAGGCGCGCGGCCAGATCGGCGCGCTCGAAATTGGTCGTGTCGTGCGCCTGCACTTCGATGCCGCCATCGATGATCTCGCCGATGCGTCCGGCGAGCTGACGCGCGGTCAGCTGGCGCTCGCGGCCGAGCTGAAGGATGCGCCGGCGCAGGCGCGGGATCAGGTAGGACTGCAGCAGCACCACCGCCGCTGCCACGAGGCCGAGCCAGAACGACTGCACCATGATGAAAAGCATGGCGGTCGCCGCCTGGCCGCCAAGAAACAGCGGCGTGGCGAAGGCGTCGCCGATGAAGCCGCCGAGCGGCTCCACCTCGTCCTTGATCATGGTCGCCATCTCGGATGGCTTCACCCGCTTCAGCTGGGGCAGCGGGAAGCGCAGGATGCGGTCGGCGAGCTCGAAGCGCAGGCGCCGCAGCAGGCGCTCACCGAGGCGGCCCTTGCGGGTGTTGATCACCAGCTTGAACATGCCGTTGATCAGCACCAGGCCCAGGAAGGTGAAGCTGAGCGCCAGCAGCATGTCCGGCTGCACCAGCTGGAAACCGTCGAACAGGCGCACCGGATGGCCGAACAGGCTCTCCCCGAACGGCAGGTCGACGACGAAGAAGGACTGCGTGGCCCCCGGCTGCTCGAAGCCCTGGCCCTGGATACCCTCGTTGACGATCTGCTTCGGGAGGTTGAGCGAGAGGTAGTAGAACGGCAACGAGATCACCACGAGCAGCAGGATCACCAGCTGCTCGCCGCGGCTGTGCCGCCAGATGTACTTGAAGAGATTAGGTTCCATGCATCCTCTTCGAAAGGCGCAGCGGCGGTGCCCGTATTCCGTGGCCGGGGACGGGACCGCGGGCGCTGCGCCTGCCGCACGTTAGAACATGATTACCAGGAAATGAACATTGCCGAACGCGGCCGGCAGGCCCGCGCCAGGCGGATGCGGAGGCCCTTTCCGGCCCGCCCCGGCCTGTGCCATAGTCGCCCGCAGTCTGCGGAGAGGGAGAAGGCATGCAGGACGGCCGCAGGGGCAAGCGTGTCCTTATCTATAGCCACGACAGCTTCGGCCTGGGTCACCTGCGGCGCTGCCGCGAGATTGCCCATACCCTGGCCGACGCCCACAAGTCGCTGTCCGTCCTGATTCTTTCCGGGTCGCCCATCATCGGGTCGTTCGACTTCCGCGCCCGCGTCGACTTCGTGCGGGTGCCCGGCGTGATCAAGCTGCGCAACGGCGACTATACCTCTCTGGCGCTGCACATCGACGTCGAGCAGACGATGGCGATGCGCGCCTCCATCATCGAGCATACCGCCGAGGTGTTCGATCCCGATCTCTTCATCGTCGACAAGGAGCCGCTGGGCCTGCGCGGCGAAGTGGAGGGTACTCTGGCCATGCTGCGCGAGCGCGGCACGCCCTGCGTGCTCGGCCTGCGCGACGTCATGGACGAGCCGGGCCTGCTGGCGCCGGAATGGGAGCGCAAGCAGGTGGTGCCGGCCCTGCAGCGCTACTTCGACGACATCTGGGTATACGGCCTGCCGCAGGTCTGCGATCCGCTGGAGGGCATCGACCTGCCGGATTCCGTTCGTAAGAAGATGACCTACACCGGGTACCTGAAGCGCAGCCTGCCGAAGGTCGCCCCGCACGTCGCGCTGGAAAAGATCGACGACCCCTTCCTGCTGGTGACCGTGGGCGGCGGCGGCGACGGCGAGGCCATCATCGACTGGGTGCTGCGGGCCTATGAGGCCGACCCGAAGCTGCCCTATCCGGCCCTCCTGGTGCTCGGCCCCTTCATGAACAGCGAGGCCCAGGGCGACTTCCAGGCCCGCGTGGCGCGCCTGCCCAACGTCGAGGCCGTGACCTTCGAGACGCACCTCGAGAGCCTGATGGACCGCGCCATCGGCGTCGTCTGCATGGGCGGCTACAACACCTTCTGCGAGGTGCTGTCGTTCGACAAGCGCGCGCTGGTGATCCCGCGCACCGAGCCGCGCATGGAGCAGCATATCCGCGCTGCGCGCGCCCAGGATCTGGGCCTGGTGCGCATGCTGCGCGACGACGACAGGCGCGACGCGCAGCTGATGGCGACGGCCCTGCGCAACCTGCCCCAGCAGGGCCGCCCCTCGGAGGTGGTCGTGCCGGGCCTGCTGGACGGGCCGCAGAACGTCGTGCGCCTGGCCAACTACTGGCTGCGGCGCGGCTCCAGCCGCCTCACCGTCGCCGGGTCGCACAGCAAGGGACGGCGGTGACGCCGGCCCCGGCCCCACCGACCGCCCCACCGACCCAGGCCCCCAGATGAACCCGACAGCGCGCTCCCGAGGCGGCCCGGCAAGGCCTGGTGCCGGTGAGCTGGCCGTCGTCCTGAAGGGCTATCCGCGCCTCTCTGAAACCTTCATCGCCCAGGAGATCCGCGCCCTCGAGCAGCGCGGCTTCCGCCTGCGCCTGATCTCCCTGCGCCACCCGACCGACCGCAAGCGTCACCCGGTGCACGGCGAGATCGCGGCGCCGGTGACCTACCTGCCGGAGTACCTCTACCAGGAGCCCCTGCGCGTGCTGCGCGGCTGGTGGGTGGCGCGGCGTCGGCCCGGCTATGCGGCCGCGCGGCGGGCGTTCCTGCGCGACCTGTGGCGTGACCGCACCCCCAATCGCATCAGGCGCTTCGGCCAGGCCTGCGTGCTGGCGGCCGAGCTGCCCGACGCCGTCGCCTGGCTCTATGCGCATTTCCTCCACACGCCGGCCTCGGTCGCGCGCTACGCGGCTCTGATTCTCGACCTGCCGTGGAGTGTCTCCGCCCACGCCAAGGACATCTGGACCACTCCCGCATGGGAGAAGCGCGAAAAGCTGGCCGAGACGCGCTGGCTGGTCACCTGCACCGCCTTCGGCGCCGCCCATTTGCGGGCCCTCGCCGGCGCGCCGGAGCGCATCCACCTGCTCTACCACGGCCTCGACCTCGACCGCTTTCCCGCACCGGCCGCGGCGGTGTCCGGCGACCGGGACGGCAGTGGCCGGGACGTCGGTGACCGGGACGTCGGTGACCGGGACGGCAGCGATCCGGCGGCGCCGGTGCGCCTGCTGTCGGTCGGGCGCGCGGTCGAGAAGAAGGGCTTCGACTTGCTGCTGGACGCCCTGGCGGGCCTGCCGCCGGAGCTCCACTGGCGGCTCACCCAGATCGGCGGCGGGCCCCTGCGCGAAGCCCTCGTGCGCCAGGCGGAGAGGCTGGGGCTCGCCGGCCGCATCGACTGGCGCGGCGCGGCGGACCAGTCCGAGGTCATCGCCGCCTACCGTGCGGCCGACCTCTTCGTGCTGGCGAGCCGGGTCGCCCGCGACGGCGACCGCGACGGCCTGCCGAACGTGCTGATGGAGGCCCAGAGCCAGGGCCTGGCCTGCCTCGCCACCCGGGTGGCGGCGATCCCCGAGCTGATCGACGACGGCAACACCGGCGCCCTGGTGCCGACCGACGACCAAGCGGCGCTGACGGCGGCGCTGGCGCGGCTGATCCGCGATCCGGCCGAGCGCGCGCGCCTGGGTCGGGCGGGGCAGCAGCGCGTGCGGACGGACTTTGCTATGAAGGAGGGGATCGATACCCTCGCGGCGCTGCTGGGCCCCGCAGCCGACGGCGCCGCCGTGGCCGGCAGAGCCGCCGAGTAGCCGCCGAGTAGCCGACCACCCCTCGCCCGAAGTCCCATGCGCATCGCGTTCTATGCCCCGCTGAAGCCGCCGACCCATCGCAACCCCTCCGGGGACCGCCAGATGGCACGCCTCATCATGCAGGCGCTGGAGCAGGCGGGCCACGAGGTGGAGCTGGCGAGCCGCTTCCGCAGCCGCGAGGCAGACGGCAACGAGCGGCGCCTCGCGCGCCTGCAGGATCTCGGCGGGAAGCTGGCCGAGCGCCTGATCCGCCGCTATCAGGCGCTGCCGCCGCGCCAGCGCCCGCAGCTGTGGTTCACCTATCACCTCTATTACAAGGCGCCCGACTGGATCGGGCCCAAGGTGGCGCGCGCCCTGCGCATCCCCTATGTCGTGGCGGAGGCCTCGGTGGCGCACAAGCGCGCCAACGGCCCCTGGGCGGCGAGCCACCGCGCCGTGCTGGCGGCGCTGGACCAGGCCGCCGCCGTGGTCACCCTGAACCCGCTCGACGCCAAGCTGATCCCTCACCAGGACCGCGTGCGGCCGCTGAAGCCCTTCATCGACACCGCGCCCTACGACGCGGTGCGCCCGCTGCGCGACGACTACCGCGCCGCGCTTGCCGGTGAGCAGCAGCTCGACCCCGACCTGCCGTGGCTGCTGGCGGCCGCCATGATGCGCCCCGGTGACAAGCTGAAGTCCTACCAGATCCTGGCCCAGGCGCTGCGCGCCATCCCCGACATCCCCTGGCAGCTGGTGGTGGCCGGCGACGGGCTGGCGCGCGATGCCGTCAGCCAGGCTTTCGCCTGGGCCCTGCCGGAGCGGGTCCGCTTCATCGGCCTCGTGCAGCCGGAGGTGATGCCGGCCCTCTACGCCGCCTGCGACCTGCTGGTCTGGCCGGCCGTGAACGAGGCTTTCGGCATGGTCCTGCTGGAAGCGCAGGCCGCCGGCCTGCCCGTCGTCGCCGGCCGCAACCCGGGCGTCGAGAACGTGGTGGCCGAGGGGGTTACCGGCTATCTCAGCGACCCCGGCCTCGCCACCTTTGCCGCCAGCGTGCGCGAGATGCTGTCGCACAAGGCGAGCCGGCTTGCCATGGGAGAGGCCGCCCCCGGCGTCATCGCGCAGCACCACAGCCTGCTGGCAGCGGCGCGCCGCCTGAACGCGATCCTCGAAGAGGCGAGCCGCAGCGGGACGGCGGGCCGGTGAGCCGGCTGCTGGTCATCCGCCACGGCGCCACCGCGTGGAACGAGGCCGGCCGCATCCAGGGCCGCAGCGACCAGCCGTTGTCGCCGGCGGGCCGCAAGGCGGTCGCCGGCTGGACGCTGCCGGCGGAGGCCGCCGGCGCGCGCTGGCTGGCCAGCCCACTGTCCCGCGCCCGCGAGACCGCCGCGCTGCTGCACGACGGGCCAGTCGAGGTGGAGCCGCGCCTGGTCGAGACCGACTGGGCCGCCTGGGAAGGCCGCACGTTGGCCGCGCTGCGCGCCGAGCTGGGCCAGGCCATGGCGGCGAACGAGGCGCGCGGCCTCGACTTCCGACCGCCCGGCGGCGAGAGCCCGCGCGACCTGCAGGCCCGCCTGCGCCCCCTGCTGGCCGAGCTCGCCGCGCGCGGCGAGGACACGGTGGCGGTCACCCACAAGGGCATCATCCGGGCGCTCTACGCGCTGGCGAGCGGCTGGGACCTGCGCGACAGGCCGCCGGCGAAGCTGCGCAACGGCTGCGCCCAGCTTTTCAGGCTCGGCCCCGGCGGCACGCCGAGCGTCGAGCGCCTCAACATCCCGCTGGACGCGGCCTCCCCGCGGCGTGCCGGAGGCCGCTCGTGAGCGGACGCGCCGATGTCCTGCTCTACGTCCAGCACCTGCTGGGCATCGGGCACATCCGGCGGGCCGCCGCCCTGGCCCACGCCTTCGACAGGGCTGGCCTCAGGGTGGCCTTCGTCACGGGAGGCCTGCCGGTGGAGGGGCTCGACCTGGAGGGTGTCGAAGTGATCCAGCTGCCGCCGGCGCGCAGTGCCGACGACCGCTTCGCCGTCATCCTCGACCAGGAGGACCGGCCGATCGACGCGGCCTGGAAGGCGCGCCGGCGCGACCTGCTGCTGGCCGCCTACAGCCGCTGCCGGCCGCGCGCTGTGATCACCGAGCTCTATCCGTTCGGGCGCCGCAAGATGCGCTTTGAGCTGGATCCCTTGCTGGAGGCGGCGCGCGCCGAGGCCCGGCCGCCGCTGATCGCCTGTTCGCTGCGCGACATCGTGAACCGGCCGGAGCGGGCGGAAAAGACCACCTGGATGGTGGACCGCTTCACGCGATTCTACGACCTCGTCTACGTTCACGGCGACCCGCGGCTGTTCCGCCTGGAGGCCAGCTTCCCCGAATGCGCGGCGCTGACGGGCCGTCTGCACTACACCGGCTTCGTGACCGAGGCCGCGCGCGCCGTGGCGGCGGCGCGGATGGCGCCTGCCGCCGGCGACGCGCCGGGCCGCGGCGAAGTGATCGTCTCGGCCGGCGGCGGCGCGGTCGGCG
>Ga0207773_100539_pt1 | contig 13980 bp, 9 predicted proteins | sample TtaePargueraPR_2_FD_187281 | JGI IMG/M metagenome (GOLD analysis project Ga0207773, IMG submission 187281) | Aerobic enrichment media microbial communities from Bioluminiscent Bay, La Parguera, Puerto Rico - Tt and M1 (3) (SPAdes) | ecosystem: Environmental > Aquatic > Marine > Unclassified ...
TCAAAAAACACCACGATTTCTAAGAATTTAGCCAAAAGTAAACGTATCCCCAACAAGACATGGGATAGGACTGGGAGTATCCATAGGAGGGACGAGCGTGAAGAAAACAGTCAGTGACTGTTTTTAGCGAGTAGCCAGCTTGCAGGGCAGATCCTATCCTTTACCCCTCTAAATGACCTCCCTTTTAAACAAAAGTACCACATTAAAAAAGCCTCCCTTACACAGGAGGCTTCTAAATGAGCGGGTAATCGGTCTCGAACCGACGGCCTTCAGCTTGGGAAGCTGACGCTCTGCCAACTGAGCTACACCCGCATAAGGCATTAAAAATAATACATTTTTCTAATTTAATATTCTTTGAAGAAACATTTTATAGCTCCTTTCAGAGGCGAGCTATGAGCTATATGACCATCACCTCTGAAGCCAGGCATTCACATTGGGTGGAATTACAAATTCCCAGAATATCAGGGGAAAGTGGCATACTTCCGCCAGTCGGGGGGTGCTTTTGAGAAATTCAGAAAAATGTCAATTTGCTTTCTCATGATCAGATTGGGAGTAGATCAAGACCATGCATACGCATAGGACTGAGCGTAAAGAAAAGATCCCTTTGGATCATTTTAGCGAAGGGCCAGGCAGAAGGGAGGGAACCAGAAAAGGAGGATGGGCAGTAGCTCAAATGCGAAGCATTCGTGAATACCAATTAAAAACAATCCTTCATGAACAAAGTCCGATTCTGATAACCACTATCACTTTGTCACGCCTGAGAAGAAAGGGATATGAATCCATGCTTTCATGTGTTTATAATTGCTTTTTATTGGTCACATGGAATCTCCCATGTGGAACAATTACTCTTCTATGTGATGATTTCGTCATGCTCGATTTCCTATTACCTCAAATCACAACCTACAATCCAGTGAACTGGGGCCAAGCGTAAAGAAAATGTCCAGTGGACATTTTTAGTGAAGGAGCCGGGTAGCGGGTGGGGCATAACCCGTACTGCCTGTCCCGCCTAAGCGGGATACGGTGGTGTGTGACCGTGTGCGCAGTGGCGTAGGCGCACCCTGTCAGAGGAATCTGACGGGGCCGTCTACACGATTGGCGGTAAGCTTTTAATTCTCCTGGACAAGAATGGATATAGTATTGGTTTCAATGGTTACTCTAGGTTGTGAGCTATCATCAAATATACTATTCAAATCGCCTCCAAATACCCATCTTTTAACCAATCCATTTTTAGTAAAATCTGTAGTGAAGTTTGCTAATCCTTTTTGCTTAAGCTTAAGAGCCTTTCCGCCGCCACCAGGAACACCATTTATCATATCCCATTCAGCATAAATTGTATAGGGTTCAAATATCAAATGGAGTCCTTTGTCATCCCCATATATAAATTGACCACTATCCATTGTTCCCGTTATTATCTTTTTGATTTTTTTACCGGTGTCTTTAGTGTCAAAGATTTCAAATGTGTCTGTTCCACTTACTTCAGTACTATCTCGGTCAGGTTCTTTTGCTTTAAAATACAATTCAAGGTATAGCTTGGTTTGGTCGTCAGAAATCTTCAAACTTGCTTTTGAAGATAAATCACAGTCACCATCAAAGTTCTTGTCTCCTCTTATATGAGGTGGAATATATGTATGCTGTACGGAAGTTATCTCTTGTTGGACAACCCTTGGTGTCTTTTTAATTTCAGCTCTTCCGATAGAATCATTTTCATTTTGAGTTTTGCATTCGCTCAACATGAAAAAAACAAGGCAGGTCAAGAGTAATTTGAAAATTTCCATATCCGGTGAGTAAGAGAATTCATTAAGCAGTCCGTTTATCGCCAACGGCAAAGTATAAGCTTAGTACGGGTTTTCGGAGCAATTCACTGTCTACCTACCGCATGGTTTCTTAGGAGCAAAAATGCTCAATTTTATCCCTTCAGCCCGCATTACGCTTATACAATGTGTGTGCCTTGAATGGTGAATATAGTTCATTTAAATGAGCGTTCCAACGGGTGAAATGCCAGTGCCGAGTAACTATCGGTATCCCTTAAGCGCGGGGGTAACGTCCCGAAGCCAAGCAAGTGGCAAGGTGGTTTGGAGTGATCCATGCACTGAAGTAAGCCAGACTGCGGTGTCTATACTGAAGAACATGAACCACATACTGAGGCTATGAGGTCGGGTGAGGTAACACATGCTGCCGAAGTCCAAACTTTCCGAAAGGAAGGAAGCGCCAAAATAGTAGATGTGGCAGCGATAGGCACAAGGATATTCACCTTACCTGGGGAGATCTTGGAATAGATTCGGTTTCTATGCACCAAGAAGTCAGCCGAGGTCATAGTAGCTGGAGGAACGAGCAGGGATTGCTAACCCCATACCCCTGATGGGCTCACGGAACAGTGAAGGACCGAACATTGGATTACGTCCAAATTCGATAGGGAGCAACATTTGGGGCAGCCCTATCTTAAGCGGACAGGGTCAACAGATTAAATCATGATAGAAAAAGTACTCAACCGTAAGAACCTCAACAAAGCCTACCGACAGGTTGTGCGGAACAAAGGTTCGGCAGGGGTGGACAGCATGAAGGTCACCGATTTGCTCTCCTATTTGGAAAGCAACAGGGATCGTATTGCCACATCCATCCTTAACCACACGTATGTACCGAAACCTATCAAGGGGGTTGAAATCCCCAAGAGCAACGGAAAAACTAGATTGCTGGGGGTTCCCACAGTAGTGGACAGGTGGCTCCAACAGGCGACAAGCCAAGTGTTGATGACTAAATACGAACTTACGTTCGAGGAATACAGCTACGGCTTCCGCCCCGAAAAGAACATCCACAAGGCTGTTACACAGGCCCTGAAAAACATCAATGATGGCTATCAGGACATTGTGGATATTGACCTTAAGGGCTTCTTTGACGAGGTTGACCATTCGACCCTACTACAGTTCATTTACCAACGGGTAAAATGCCCGACAACCCTACGGCTTATCCGGAAATGGCTCCGTGCACCCATCCAGATCAACGGAAAACTGCACAGACGTAGAAAAGGCGTACCGCAGGGTTCCCCGATAAGTCCGCTTCTCTCCAACATCCTGCTGGATGTGCTGGACAAAGAACTGGACAGGAGAAACCTGAAATACGTCCGCTATGCTGACGACTTCAGCATCTACACCAAGTCAAAAAGAGAAGCAAAGAAGGTGGGGAACGAGATTTACCTCTTTCTAAGAGATAAGCTTAGGTTACCCATCAACAGGGAGAAAAGCGGCATCCGAAGACCCTCCAATTTTGAATAGTTGGGACATGGATTTGTTCCGACTTACCAGAAAGGGGTCAAAGGAGGACTGAGCGTCAAGAAATCTTCCAGTGGAAGATTTTAGCGAAGGGCCAGGCTGCGGGTGGTATTGGTGGTGAAGAAAAACAGTTGGGAATCACTCAAACGCAAGCTCAAACAGCTTACCAAGAAGACCAAACCCTACAGTTTTGAAGAACGGCTTCATAAACTTAGAGAGGTTTGGATGGGATGGGTGAACAACTACCGCTTGGCAAGTATTCAGGCCAAACTTAAACAGATCGATGAGTGGCTAACGAACCGACTTCGCTACTGCATTTGGTTCGCCGCGGCGGAGAAGAAGCCTGAGCGGAAACGTAAAAACCTTATCAGACTGGGAGTGGATCAAGAACATGCATACGCATAGGACTGAGCGTAAAGAACTGATCCCTTTGGATCATTTTAGCGAAGGGCCAGGCAGAAGGGAGGGAACCAGAAAAGGCGGCTGGGCAGTAGCCCAGAGTCCGATTCTGATCACGACTATCACTTTGTCACGCCTGAGAAGAAAAGGGTACGAGTCGATGCTTTCCTACTACATCAAATCGCAACCTACAATCCAGTGAACCGCCGTATACAGCCTGTACCGATGACTATCGGTAAGACCCGTACGTACGGTGGTGTGAGAGCCTCAACCTGAGCTAATTGGCTCAGGTCGGGCTACTCGATTGGCAACAGTTATTTTAATTGTTCTAGTGATTCGTATTCCACGTTTTTGTAATAAGTACTATATCTTATTCCATATAAGTGTTCTCCTGGTAAATTCTTAATTAGATTATATGTTGTTATAAGGTTCGTTTTAATGTTAGGGTCGGATTGTTTTTCAGGTGTAAACTCCCATTTCATTCCTATGGTCGAAATACTGTTTATAAATAGTAAAGCCTGCTCATAAGTTGATAATTGAGCACGATACATTTTACCGTAGGCATACTTTTCTTCATCCGACAAATCTTTGTGATTGTTCAGGTACTTATAGCTTTGAAATAAATGTCTGAAGAAGTGGCCAAGTCTGAACTGATGTCCTCCGTAATACTTCTCGTAATCGAGATTCATTTTAAATTCTTTTGCCAAGCTTGATAAACCTTGTGTTTTTTCAGGATGGTTTCTGTTTTCGTATAGTTCATCAACTAATTTATGTAAATCCTTAAGGCCTAATTCTCTTGCCTGTTTCCATTTCTTATAACGGTCTTTATTGGATTTTTTTGGTTTCATTTTCATCCAATAAAGTAGTTTGTAGTAATACTCTGAGTTATACTTTTTTTGGATATTTTTCCTAATAATAGATTCACCTTCAACGCCTAAACCATAAAAGACAATGGAATATGCGATATCAATACGGGCTAATTCAATAAGGCTTATTTTGGGATTAATTCTTTGTGTAACATTTTTGAGCTTTTCTGTGTATTTGGGAGTAAGATAATCTTCTGTCTTAGTTGAGTTTGAGAACTTTCTAACTTCTCTGTAGCACTCGATAAACTCACTGAATATTTCACGTATTACTTGCCTATTTTCATAAACAATAAAGTCGTCTAGTTTATATTTTCGATATCTAAGTTCATTTATATTCTCTCTATATATCCTCATCATTTCAAAAAATGACGATTCAAAAGCATTTCTTTTATTCTCTTTTGTTTGAGCACTGAAGGATAAGTAGATTAGTAGAGTTCCTGCAAGAGCAAAAAATGTCCCGATTACTCCTCCCACAAAATCTCCAAATTGACCTGTTATTGTATAGTCAGTGTTGTTTTTCGTAAACACTCCAAAACCGTCTACTGAACTTTTGCCAAGGAAAAATATTAAGGTTATAATTCCTAAACCCAAAAAGGCCCAAGCTAATCTCTCAATTGTTTTAGTCATTGTGTTTTAATTGTTGCCAACGCAAAGTGTTTTAAACGTAATCTAGGTAAAAAAATAAACTATTTTCTTAAGACTATCAAGATTGCGGTTAAAACATAGTTGGACAGCCTGCCCCGATTATTTCGGGGGAGCCGGTGAAGTGCTATGGGCATTTGTCTTTCATTTCTGATTTCATGACGGGAATTTTCAGGAGGTTCTTGGCCTTCGCTGTTTTATTTTTCCAGTTTGTTTGACAGTTTTGCCCGCAAATGGGCATACTTTTCCCTAGGAACCTTTTTCCTCCATTCTATTTTTCATGATGTCAATGAACGTCCCATTTATAAAAGTTCAGGGGCACTTTTCTTTTGGTGAAGGAATCCCGAACACCATTTTTCCCACAACAAAACAGCCCATAGGAAACCCCTGGAAATCCCTTTTAGGCAAAACCCTTCGAGGGTGTACATTAGAATTAATGTCGCTTAACCAAATTAGACTTATGTTCCGGGAAGAAGATTAACCCCCAAAGGGTTCCTCACCACATCCCTCTTCCCCGCACAATTCAACCAAAAAGCAAAAAGAGGCCGTCTCATAATAAAAATCCACTGCCAACTCACCAAATAATGTTTCACCTTTAATAAGATTCAACGGTGATCCGGGATTTGGTCAGGGGATTGTGAAGATTACTTTTTGAGACGGCCTCCTTTTCGTTCAATTCAAAAAACGATCAAACTGATTTTCTCAGTATCCCGGATTTTGCGGTAATAGCTTATCGATATTGGCATCTATGGTAGATAGTGGAATCGGGAACAATTGATGGTACTCCTTAATGCTGGAACCGCTTTGCGGGTTGTACTTTTTGGTTCTTTCTATCAGCTTGCCCATCCTGTTTAGGGTCAATCTGCGGTTTTCCTCTATCACCAATTCCCTGGCCCTTTCATCAAGGATAAAATCGAGATCTACCTCACCCGCTTCTATTGGGGCCGCATGCGCACGTTCCCGTACTTTGTTGATATCCGCCGCCGCATTTCCGGCATCTCCCATCAGGAAATAGGCTTCGGCCCTGAGCAGGTATGTTTCTGCCAATCTCATCAAATAGACATCCTTGAAGGACCTACCATAACTGGCTCCCTCATACTGCTCTGCAGTTCCTTCTATTTTAGTCAGCATGGGGTAATACTGCACCATGGAATCCAACCTGCTGGCATCAAACACTACTTCCTGCCCGAAATATTCCGATTCCGGATTGTTGTAGTAATAAGTCCTCCGGATATTGTATTTGGAGTTCCGGACATCATTGGGATATCCCTCCCATATTTCGTAATTAAAATAGTCGGTCGGACGCACCCATGCGACCCCACGCCCTAGGCTGTCCACGGAAAGCTGCATGCCACTTTCACCATTGGGATCTGTAATGTCCCACCACTTAGGTCCCCAGGCCCTGAGCCAAGTCACGCCCTTCCATTTACTGTTTTCCACGGTACCTCCCGGGGTGGATCTTGGTTCAAACTGCAAGGCCCATATCGTTTCCATATTTCCAGTGGAGCGGTTTTGGTTGTCCTGTGCATGAAGATCTGAAATCACATCTCCCGGTTCATCCATCCTGCTTCCAAACCGCTCTGTCATCAGGTGATGCCTGCCTCCACCGATGACTTTCGAAGCACTTTCCACTGCTTTTTCAAATTCTCCCAGATTAATATACACCTCAGTAAGCAAGTGATGGGCTGCTGCTTTGGTAATTCGCCCATCAATGTCTGTAGTTTCTGGCAACCACTCTGCCGCAAATTCCAAATCCTGCCTTGCAAAGGCATACACTTCCTCCCTGCTGTTACGCTCAAAATCCGCCTTGGGAGCTCTATAAAGCTGATCGACAAGGGGTACACCGCCATATAAATTTGCAAGGAAATTATACGTATAAGCCCTGAAAAACTTTGCTTCAGCTATGACCGCATTTCTTTCTGCCTCACCGCCCCAAAAATCCTCTTCTTCAGCATATTGAATAATGGTATTTGCCCTGGGCATCAAATTCCTATAAGCCCAATTCCAGTAAAACTCCACCGCATACAGATTAGGGGTCAACCAAGTCGGATAATCCCTAAAGTCGGCCAATGACCTATCGCCAGCCATGGCGATGTCGGTTCCAAAAAACATGGACTGCATTTTGGAACCGTCCTCCCTAAAGTAAAGATGTCTTACCGATTCATGAAGGCCAACTATTGCACTTTCAAACCCTTCCGGGCTTGTCAGCACCACATCCGAATTCAGAAAGTCCTGAGGAGCTTCATCCAGGAAATCATCTTGGCAGGCAGTCGTCAGCCCTACCAGCAATGCACCCATTGCAAGGCCCTTAAAGAGGCCGATATATGTTATATTTTTTATGAATTTCATAAGTCACGTTTCATTAATTGTTGTGAATAAATCAGAAGCTAAGGTTTAGCCCTCCTATGATGGTTCTAGGACTTGGGTATAAATTGGTTATACTGCTATAACCGCTTTCCGGGTCTGGCCCCAACCAGTCTGTCATGGTGGCTAGATTTCTTCCACTGACATAAAATCTCAATCCGTTAACCTTCAGCTTTTCCGCCAAAGCCTTGGGAAGATCATAGGCCAAGGTCACATCTTGAAGGCGGACAAAATCCCTGCTCAAGTAATAACCTCTTCCCAGTGGGTTGGTATAAGTCAGGCCTGGCCTGGTTTCGGATTTATTTTCAGGAGTCCAGTAGCCTGCATCGAGGAAGTTCACTGACCTTCCGGGAAAACTGTTTCCTGTCTGGCTGCTTACATCGAGTAGGTTAAACTGCGATTCCCATCCTGTCATGGCATTGATGAAGAATGAAAGCGAAAAGTTTTTATAGGCAAATTGGTTATTGATGCCCCAGCGATATTTCGGTGATGTTTGTCCCAACACGGTGCGGTCTTCCGGGGTAATGGCCCCATCATTATTCAAATCCTTAACCCGCACCCAACCTGGCTGATAACCATCAGGAATTTCATCCCCTTCCTGATAAATTCCATCAAAAACATAATCGTAAGTTACCCCAATGGGCTGGCCAATGAACCATCGGTTCCCAAGGTCATTATCTTCCTTCCCATCTCCATTGGCATCCGCATAGTACAGGTGGTCTATCCGGTTTTTATTGGTGGAAAAAGTAATGGTGGAGCTCCATTCAAACGCTTTGTTTCTAATATTCACGGTGTTCAAGGTGAGTTCAAAACCGGTATTGCTGGTTTGTCCCAAATTGGCCGTAGTGGACCAAAATCCGGTCATGGCCGGTAAACTTCTTGCCAAAAGCAGGTCAGTGGTATTCATATCATAAAACTCCGCTGTACCGGTCAGCCTTCCCTCCCACAATTCAAAATCTACTGCTGTATTAAATGATGCAGTGGTCTCCCAACCTAAGCTTGGGTTTGGCATAAATTCCGGATTCGGGAAAATCGCTGTATACGTATCCGAGCCGAATACATACTGGTAGGATGCAGAACGATCAAGGGAGCGGTAGGGGGTCACAGCTTGGTTGCCCACTTTACCGTAAGAAAGCCTCAATTTCAACATATCAAAAGTATTCTGGTCCAGCATGAAGGATTCGTCCGAAACCACCCAGCCCAAGGCAACTGAAGGAAATGTTCCAAATTTCTTATCTGCTCCAAAAACGGAAGAGCCATCCCTTCTTGCAGTAACAGTGACCATATAGCGGTTTTTAAACCGGTAATTCAATCTGGCCATGGAAGAAACCCCATCCTGCTGAGTCGCTTCTGTATTGATCAATTGTGTTTGGGCAATCGCCAGGTTATTCCAACCATTGGCGTCATTTACAAAGCCTCTTCCCTCTACAAAAGTACCTTCCGAAAAACTATGGTTTCTTCCATACAATAAGGTCAGGTCAAAACCGTGATCATTGATTTCCCTGGTATAGGTGATCAGGTTTTCATACTGCCAATTCATTCTGTTTCGGTTGTACTTTCTACCGGTTCCTGAATTGTTTATATTATTTCGCTGGTATATTGGTTGGAAGGAATAGTCATGGTCCCACCTAACATTGGGATTATAACTGAACTTGTAAGAAAGTCCTTCAATAAAAGGCAGTTTTATTTCGGCAAAAATATTGGCAAAGAGGTTATTAGTGATTTGTTCATTGTCCATTTGGAGGGCATTGAACATGGGATTGCTGACCAGGTTATCTCCTGTAGGATAGGGCACGGGGTCAGTTTCCTCTTCATCAAAGTACATTTTAGCATAAGGGCTCAACCAATATCCATTCAAAACGCTGGCCTCCACACCGGACATATCCCGCTGTGTGTACTGAGAATTCACCCCTAACCGAAGCCAAGAGGTAATATCATTTGTCAAATTTAGCCTTATGGACTTTCTGCTGGCACGGTCTCCATAAATCAATCCGTCCTCATCCACAAAGCTGCCAGAAACGAAATAATTGGTCTTTTCCGTCCTACCTGAAATACTGATATTGTAGGACTGTTGGCGGGCATTTTGGGAAATCGCCTCCCAGGGATCAACGGTTTTTCCCGCATCAAACATTTCTTTTTCCTCCGCATTTAGCAGTTCCCTGACAGGAACTGCCGGATCATTGGGTTGATTTTGAGACCTAAAATCCAACCTTCGCTGTAAATATGACCCGGGGGAATAAAGGGGCATCTTATAACTCCAATCAGAAATACCGGCATAGGCATTAAGTCTGATCAATGGCTTTTCAGAGGTGCCGGACTTAGAGGTAATCAAGATCACACCATTCGCAGCTCGCGAGCCATAAATTGCAGCTGCACTTGCATCTTTCAACACTTCCATAGATGCCACATCTCCAGGGTTGATATCAGAAAGTTCCCCATTAAAAAAGGCCCCATCAAGGATGATCAAAGGAGCGTTACTGGCGGTAATGGACCGCTGCCCCCTTACCAGGATATCCCCTCCTTGCCCCGGCCTTCCACTATCTGTGAACTGAACACCGGCTACCCGGCCCCTTAGTGCTTGGGCAATGTTTGTATTTGGCTGTGTCTCCAGTTGATCCACATCCACGGAGCTTACCGAACCGGTGACATTCCTTTTGGTTTGGGTTCCGTAACCAACCACAACCACCTCTTCCAGGCTCTTGATATCTGGCTGCAGCGATATCTCAATTTTAGACCGGTTTCCCACTTCCACTTCTTGGCTTTCATAACCAATAAATGAAAATACAAGGACCGGATTACCATCCCTCACTTCCATTTGAAACTTACCGTCTATGTCCGTTACTGTTCCTCTGGAAGTACCTTTTTCCCTGACATTGACGCCAGGTAAAGTTTGCCCATTTGACGCATCGACCACAACACCTTCCACCTTTCTTTCTTGTTTCAGGGAGTAAGGTGAATCGATCATCCTCACGGGATTTTCAATGGGTTCAAACGGCTCTGTAGCATTTGCGGCATGGCAAATACCTAAGCCCATTAGCATGGATGCTAAAAGTAATTTTTGTTTCATATTAAATGGTATTTTGGGTATGTTATAGTGTTATAGCTGTAGCAAAGTAGAAAAATCAGGAATCATCCATCAAAAAATTCAAACGACGATCGATTTTATAAAAAAGTATATTTGTTTATATTTTATTTTGTAAAATGAAAAAATCACAATAAAAAAAATCAAAAACCACCCATCACCTTATATAACCACTAAACCAAAATAGTCCAACAATGAGCAAGAAGGAAGAAAATGCAACTTTAGTAAAAAACAAACCCGGAGAGTCCGGCATTTGGTGGCACGAAGAAAACCCCGGCCCTCTTAAAGAGCTTCCTTTTATCAATCAGTTTGGCAGTATGAAGTTCTCCAAAGTGCGCATGGATGAAAATATGCGGCCACATTTAAATGACGGGATTGAAATTCATTTTATCGAAAGTGGCAGGTATGATTGGGTCATCGAAGACCGATCCATTGAACTTCTTCCGGATGACCTGTCCATCACCGCCCCATGGCATTGGAACGGAAGCCCTGCAGGTAAAATGGACATGGGACAGATCAACTGGCTGATAATAAAGCCCCGGGAATTCACTACAAAAAAACCCTTGAATCTCGGACCATGGTCCAAGCTATCCCCTGATTTCCAACTTCAACTCGGGGAGCTTATTGCTGCTGAAACTGGCCTGGTGCTCAAAAAGGCCAAGACCTTTAAGAAATATTTCACCGAACTCAGAAATGAGCTGGCCGACCAAAATGAAGGGTATGAAATCATCGTCACCAACATCATCGAAAATCTCCTTATAGACTTATACCGGTACTTATCTGACCGGAAACAAAAAAATGATGAAGACGATCATTTCATCAGCAATTTGACCAATATGGTATTGGAAGACCTGACCAAAAAGTGGATTGTGGAAGATATGGCCAGCTATTTTGGGATGGGAAAGACCAAATTTACGGATGAAGTAAAAAGACTTACCGGCTATCCTCCCAACAGTTTTATCATCAACCTAAAGATCGATAAGGCAAAAGAGTTGATCCTGAACGGGAAAGGCTTGGAACTTTCCGATATCGCTTATAACTGTGGTTTTTCCTCTTTGCAGCATTTCACCACAACCTTCTCTCATCGAACAGGCATTACACCAGGCAAATATTTAAACAAACATAAAGGCATGAAAAACATGACGGGTTGATCACTATTTTGGTGCTATTTGATTAATTGGTTAACTGGTTAATCGTTGAATTGTCGAACCTATCCTTGTTGTCCCGTCAGCTGTGCTGCGGGACTGCTTCGAGCTTCCGACTTCCAACATCCGGCTTCTGACTTCTGACTTCGAACAACTATTTAACGCTCAATCACTTTGTTTCCAACACCACTGTCCCGGCCTCAAGCCCATCAGCTACGGCCTCTATCTTGATTTCCCCGGCTCTTTCACTACTTTGGACAATCAACAGGCACTTTCCGTTAAAGGCTTTTCGGTGGTCTGTCTTGAATGGTTCCAAACTTGCCTGATACCCATTGTCCACACCTGCAATACCTGCGGGCCCCTCTACTTTGAAATGGATCAGCTGATCTGCTTTTGGCACCACATTGCCTGCACTATCCAAAACTTCCACCGTGATAAACGATAAATCTACCCCATCTGCAGAAATTATTTTTCGATCAGGGACCAATGAAATCATGGCAGGATCCCCAGCGGTATGAATTTCCTTCTCCAGTACTATTTGGCCGTTTTTTCTGGAAACGGCCCTTAAGGTTCCAGGCTCAAAAGGCACTCTCCACATGACATGTAGCTCATCCCCTTCTTTTCGCTTTGCTCCCAAGGATTCCCCATTTAGAAAAAGCTCTACTTCATCCGCCTGATTGTAATACGCCCAAATATCCACCCTCTGGCCTACCTTCCAATTCCAATGTGGAAAGACATGCAATACCGGTTTATCTGTCCATTCGCTTTGGTATATATAATATGCATCTTTAGGAAACCCAGCCAAATCCACGATACCAAAATAGGAACTGCGTGCCGGATAAGGATAAGGTATTGGCTCACCCAGGTAATCAAACCCAGTCCACACAAACAATCCCGACATAAAATCCTGATCCTTTATCGACTTCCAGGTTTCCTCATGGGTGCTCCCCCAATAAGCTGACACTTGGTCATAAGCAGATACCGTGTAATCATCATTGCCTGTTACCAAGGGCTTATCATAGGCCATTGGCCACCTTTTGATAGTATCGGAGGGCAAATCGTAATGTCCTCGAGTAGCCAATGCGGACATGTTTTCCGTCGCAATTAGTTTCTTATCTGGGTACCAGACCGGGAATTTTTGGTGATCCTTATGCTTATAGTTAAAGCCTAATAAATCCAGTGCCCCGGACTTATAAATAAAATTTCTGTCCGGCCTATTTTCAGTCAGCGCACAGGTTATCGGCCGGGTAGTATCCAATGCCTTGACAATGGAAACCAACTCCCTGGTGATGCTAATCCCACTGCTGTCAAATTGCTCGGGGATTTCATTACCAATACTCCACATCATGATAGAGGGATGATTCCGGTCCCTCAAAATCATATCCTCCAAATCCCTGCGGTGCCACTCCTCCCAAAACAGATGGCCATCGGCGGCTACTTTCTTCTTCTTCCAAACATCAAATGCTTCATCCTGCACGATGAAGCCCATCTCATCACATAATTCCAACAATTCCGGGGCAGGCGGATTATGGGCCGTACGAATGGCATTAACCCCCATTTCCTTCATTATTTCCAGCTGCCGTTCAATGGCCCTTTTATTTACAGCTGCTCCTAAAGCACCCAGGTCATGATGATTACATACCCCAAGGATTTTCATCGGCTTGCCATTGAGGGAAAAACCCTGCTTGGGATCAAACTCGAAATAGCGGACCCCCAAAGGAGTGGTGTAATTGTCCATCAGCTGAACCCCTGCATACACCTCTGAAACCACTTTATAAAGATACGGACGCTCTGTAGACCAAAGTTGGGGCTCTTCCAATACGAAATGCTGATACAGCGTGGCTACAGAATCCCTGGTCAATGCGGCTTTATTTTCTTGCCTGGCCACTTCTTTGCCCTCCTGATCTATAATCCTGCTCACAATAGTTAACTTTCGCTCATTATGCCCGTCATTTTGCACGATCAACTCCAGGTTTACGGTAGCCTGCTCCTCACTCACCTCTGGAGTGGACACATAAGTACCCCAGTGGCTTATGTGCAGTTTTCCTGTCCGGATCAACCTTACATTTCGGTAAATCCCGGAACCTGTATACCATCTGGAGTTGGGCTGTTCGGAGTTATCGACCTTTACGGCAATGACATTCACACTATCGCCATAATTCAAGTATTCGCTGAGGTCATACTTAAAGGAGCTGTAACCATTTGGCCGCATTCCC
>Ga0207773_100540_pt1 | contig 13966 bp, 10 predicted proteins | sample TtaePargueraPR_2_FD_187281 | JGI IMG/M metagenome (GOLD analysis project Ga0207773, IMG submission 187281) | Aerobic enrichment media microbial communities from Bioluminiscent Bay, La Parguera, Puerto Rico - Tt and M1 (3) (SPAdes) | ecosystem: Environmental > Aquatic > Marine > Unclassified ...
GGTGTCGTCATCGCTTTTGCTACCCTTTCAGATAGGCGCGCCTCGTTGGGGAGGCGTGTCCCGTCGCGGGGGATACGCCTGCGGCCGATGCGAGTCAATCGGAAGAAGAGCGAGGTCGGCGACAGGAGGAAAGCGCGGCGGTTGCAGGCCGCCGCGCTTCAGGACCCCCGAGCGGCCTGAGGAGGTGGCGGCCGCGAGAGAGGAGGTTCGCTATGTCGCGAAAGGGATTATTCACCACGAAGGTTAAGTGAACGTTAACCACGATTGCTGACGCCCTGCGCTCGCAAACTTTTCTTACTGCCAGTCCATTTCGGTAAGGAAAAGGCCCAGAAAACCGGGCCTTTTGGGACAAAGTGCTGGTCGGCGGCGCTAAGCCTGTGGCTGCGGTTCCAGACCGCCCTCGGGTGCGCCCGGGGGCTTGCTCGGCCGGCTCTTGGTGACCGGCACCGCCGATCCGCGCGAGGCCGCCGAATCGTCGCCGGAGTCGCGAACCGGGGGATGACCCGCGATCAGGTTGCGGATCTCGTCGCCGGTCAACGTCTCGTACTCGAGCAGACCCTGAGCGAGGATCTCGAGTTCGTCGCGATGGTCGGAAAGGATGCGCTGAGCTTCTGAGAGGCCGGTCTCGACCAGTCGGCGGATCTCGGCGTCGATCTTGCGCGCAGTCTCCTCGGAGACGTTCTGCGTGCGCGATACCGAATGCCCGAGGAAAACCTCCTCCTGGTTCTCGCCGTAGGCCACCGTGCCGAGCTCGTCGCTGAGCCCCCAGCGCGTGACCATCATCCGGGCGAGCCGGGTCGCCTGCTCGATGTCGGAGGCCGCACCGGAGGTGACCTTGTCCCTGCCGAAGATGATCTCCTCGGCAACGCGGCCGCCCATCATGATGGCGAGGCGCGATGTCATCTGCTCGAGGCTCATCGACAGTTTGTCGCGCTCGGGCAACTGCATGACCATGCCAAGGGCGCGGCCGCGAGGGATGATGGTCGCCTTGTGTACCGGATCGGTGGCCGGCACGTGCAGGGCACAGATCGCGTGGCCGGCCTCATGATAGGCGGTCAGCCGCTTCTCGTCCTCGGTCATGACCAGCGTCCGCCGCTCCGCGCCCATCATCACCTTGTCCTTGGCGTCCTCGAACTCGGCCATGGTGACCAGCCGCTTGCCGCGCCGGGCCGCAAGCAGCGCCGCCTCGTTGACGAGGTTCATGAGGTCGGCGCCGGAGAAGCCGGGCGTGCCGCGGGCTATGGTCTTGAGGTCGACGTCCGGTGCCATCGGCACCTTGCGGGCGTGGACCTTGAGGATCTTCTCGCGTCCGACCACATCCGGGTTGGGGACGACGATCTGACGGTCGAAGCGGCCCGGACGAAGCAGCGCTGGGTCGAGGACGTCGGGACGGTTGGTCGCGGCGATGAGGATGATGCCCTCGTTCGATTCGAACCCGTCCATCTCGACGAGCAACTGGTTGAGGGTCTGCTCGCGCTCGTCGTTGCCGCCGCCGAGGCCGGCGCCGCGGTGGCGGCCGACCGCGTCGATCTCGTCAATGAAAATGATGCACGGCGCGTTCTTCTTGGCCTGTTCGAACATGTCGCGGACGCGGCTTGCACCCACGCCGACAAACATCTCGACGAAATCCGAGCCCGATATGGTGAAGAAGGGCACGTTGGCTTCGCCGGCGATGGCGCGGGCGAGCAAGGTCTTGCCGGTGCCGGGGGGGCCGACCAGCAGCACGCCGCGCGGAATACGGCCGCCGAGGCGCTGGAACTTTTGCGGGTCGCGAAGGAACTCGACGATCTCCTGAAGGTCCTCCTTGGCCTCGTCGACGCCCGCCACGTCCTCGAAGGTGACGCGGCCATGGGCCTCGGTGAGCAGCTTCGCCTTCGACTTGCCGAAGCCGAGCGCCTTGCCGCCGGTGCCCTGCATCTGGCGCATGAAGAAGATCCAGACCGCGAGGATGAGGAACATCGGAAGCCATGAGATCAGCATGCCGATCAGCGACTGGCCGCCTTCGGTCGGCGGCTTTGCGGTGATCGAGACGCCGCGCTCCTCGAGGCGCTTGACCAGTTCCGGATCCTCGGGCGCAAAAGTCTGGAATGCGCCGCCATTGGTGTAGATGCCGGAGATCTGCTGGCCCGAGATGACCACGTTCCGGACCTGGCCCTGATCCACCTCCGACAGGAACTGCGAATAGGAGATGTCCTGACCCGCGGCTCGCTGGCCGGAATTCTGGAAGAGGTTGAAGAGCGCGATCAGGACGAGCCCGATAATCACCCACAACGCAAAATTACGGAAGTTCGCGTTCATGCTCGTTCCTTGAGCGCCCGCGGGCGATGCCCGCTCCAGCTTTGCAAGTAAGATAGGAGCCGGAAGTTCCGATGCCAACAGGACTTTCGGCGCCTATCACGCTGAAATTGCGGCAGAGTGAAGAGATTCCATCATGTTTCGGCGGCAAGCGGGAAGCGGCGGGGGGTCGCGATTCGTGCCGAAACCCGTTCGCTTGCCACAATGCCCGCTGTCTCGGGCGAGGCCCAACCCAGCGGCGGTACCGCGACGATCCGTCCGTCGCGGAAGACCGCCGGCAGAACCGTCATGGCGGCTGCAGGCAGGCTCGCGGGGCGAACGAGGCCCGCGGGACGGGTCGGGCCAAGGGCAGTGACAACAAGGTCTTCCGGGGCAGTCGCTGGTACCGCGATGGCGAACCGGCTGTCCCAAGCGCCGGAGAAGCCCGGCGGTGCCCGGAGCACCGGAAGCAGGCTCCGACCGGACTCACGATAGAAACGGACACGGTCGCCGCGACGTTCGATGACCACCCCGGCGAGCGTTCGCTTGGCCTTTGGTTCCCATCCCAAGAGCGCGGCGGCGAGGGCCTCGGTCTTCTCCGAACCCGCGGGATAGTCCGCTCCGCCGACCGCCTGCAGCACGCGAACCAGCAGCCGGAGCCGCACCTCCTCCGGGGCATCGGAGAACGGGACGGTGGACAACGTGACAACGGCAAAGGCGTCGACCCGGAGATGGTCCTCGATCAGGCGGTCGACGGCCCCATCGATGGCGTCGGCCGCGACGGCCAGCCGCGCGGCGGCGGCGGCAATCGAGGCCGGCGTGAAGCCCGCCTCGGCAAGCCGCGGCAGAAGCTCACGGATGCGCACTCGTCGGAAACGCCCGTCGGCATTCATCGGGTCTTCATGGGCGGTGAGTCCCGCCGCGGCCGTGGTCGCTGCGAGCCTTGCCCGCGACACTGCAAGGAAAGGCCGGAAGAGCGTCATTCCGCCGAGGTCGATCATTTGTCGCATGGCCGCAAGGCCGAACAGCCCGGAACCGCGCTCCAGGCGCATCAGCAGAGTCTCAGCCTGGTCTTCGAGGCTGTGCGCCGTGAGGAGGTGCGTGGCCGCGGCCTCGCGGGCGGCGCCTACGAGCAGGAGGTAGCGGGCCTGACGCGCGGCGGCCTCGATGCCGGTGCTCGGCTTGGGGTCATCCCATCGCAGGATACGGCTCCGCAGGCCGCGTGCCGCGGCGATGGACGCCACGGTCGCCGCGACCCGGTCCGAGTCGGGCGTGAGTGCGTGGTCGATGGTGACGACGAGGACCTCGGGCCGGCCTCTGTCCTTTCGCCATCGGTCGACGGTGGCGAGAAGAGCGAGCGAGTCGCGACCGCCGGACACCGCGAGGACGATGGACCGCGCCGACGTGACGGGCGCCATCAGCGCCGCCACCTCGCTTTCGCTCAGCGCGGCGTCGCCCGTATCCCGCGACGCCGGACGCACGATACCGCCGTCAGGTGTCGCAGCGGGCGACGGCCTGCTCGGTCGCAACCCGTTGGCGGAGCGCGTTCGACGACTGCGGATACTTCTTGAGCACCTCGGCGTAGGTCGAGCACGCTGCCTCCTGTTCACCGAGGCCGGCCAGCGAAAGTCCGAGCTTGAGGAGCGTATCCGCTGCCTTGCCGCTGTTGGGATAGGCCTTGTAGCCCGACAGGAACTCGTCCGCGGCATCACGGTACTGGCCACGGGCAAACAGGCTTTCGCCGAGCCAGTACTGGGCATCGGCGATGCGCTGGTCGCCGGGATAGGTACTGATGAAGGCGCGGAACGACGCCTCGGCCAGATCGTAGTCGCCGGCGAGAATCGCCGCATAGGCACGCTCATAGTCGGCGCCCGGATCGCCGAGCGACACGACCTGCATGGTCGCCGCTGGGGCAGGGGGCGCCTCGGCGGCTCCGCGGGCCATGGTTGTGAGGTCGATAGGCTGGTTCTGCGGAACGTCGACGACGACCTGGCCGGGCGGAACGGCAATCGAGGCAACGGTCTGCGGCGCGGGTTCCTGCACGACCGGCGGTGTTCCGGCGGCGCTGTTGGCGACCGGTGCGTTGCCCAGCGCGGCTTGGAGCTGCTGCTGGGTCTGATGCAGGCGGAAGGCGAGTTCCTCGACCTGCCCGGTAAGTTCGCGTATCCGCGCCTCGGCGCGGTCGAGGCGGGCGAGCACATCGTTTGGCGCGATCGGCACCTCGTTGGCGATCGGCGGCGGCGCTGCGAACACATCGCCCTGCTGACCCGGAATCACTTCCGGCGGCGGCAGCACCACTTCACTGCCCTTGTCCTTCTTCCATGGCCACTGGATGGCGCTGCCGGCAGTGGGCTGGGTTGCCACCGCAAGGCCGGCAATCGCAGCGAGAAGGATGGCTCGGTTCAGTTTGTTCATGGCGTCACGACGTCCCTTTGGCGCGGCGTGAGGCGGCGAGGTGCGGTTCTCGACCGCCCCGGCCGCACGGTTCGCGGCAAGATAGGTCGTTCGAGTTCGGCCAAAGTGAGGCGAATCGCCCGAGAATTTCCCTCCACCGCGGCTGAACCGGCTGCGCCTGCTACTAGTCGACACGGATATCGCCGGTGGTCCAGCCAAGGCGGTAGCCGCGCTTCAAGGCGAGTTCGCGATTGTCCGAAAGCGGTTCGACGAAGGACTGCCGCGCGTCCTCGATATCCCGCTGTATTCGGTCGGCCCGTTCGGGCGCGATGCCGCCCGCGGCGCGAAGGTGGGCGAGGTCCCTCAAGGCCACGGTCAGGATGACGATCCGGCGCAAGGCATAGTCGAACTGCCACGTCGCCTCGTCCTGGTTGTCGAAGAGAATGTAGCTGCCCCGCCCGGGGTGGTCGCCGATGGTCAGCAACGGTCGGTAGATCACTTTGCAGGCGCCCAGCATCTTGGCGCGAATATGGAGGAGGATGTCGTGGCCGTGGGTCAGGTGATCGCGGGACAGCCTCGGGAACCGGTCATAGATATCCCGATGCATGCCGTAGCGAGCGCCGCCCATCACGCCCTGCCCCTTTCTCAGGTAGGCCTTGAACTTGTCGTTGCGACGGAGGGCTTCGATCTCGGCTTCGGATGGTTCGGTCACGCCCTTGGGGGAGCTCACGCGGGCGATCGAGGTCGCCAGCCTGGTCTTGCCCTTCAGGGCATCGACCAGGATGCGGGCGCGGCCGGGATAGGAGACGTCATCCTGGTGTGCCTGGATGATGCGATCGGAACGGCTGGCCTCGACGAGCAGGGTCATGTGCTCGACCACGGCCGGCGAGGCGGTGCGATAGACACGAACCGAGTGCGGGCCCGAATAGGCCTTCACCGTGTTGAGGATGACGTCCGGGCTGTCGTCGCTCGAGCAATCGTCTGAGATAACGATGTCGCAGGTCACGTCTCGCTGATCGAAGACTGCGGCGAGCGCATCGGCGAGGAAGTCGGCGCCGTTGTAGACCGGCACCGCGATCGAGCAGTCGAACGGACCGGCCCGCTCCTGGCCGTGGACTTCAATGAGGCGGTTCTTCATCAGGGCCAGCAGTGGTGGGTGGCAGGTGCCGGGAGGGTATAGAGATCACCCATACCGCCGTTTGAGCCCCGTCTCCAGTTCCTGCCAGGAGCGCCCGAGCGAGGCCACGGGATCGAAGCGGCGGCCGGCGACGAGATAGTCCATTCCCAGGTGGAGGAGCTCGGCGCGTTCCGCGGCTCCGAGCGGGCCCAGTCCGGGCGGTGGCGGCCGGCGACGGAGCTGGGTGTGGATCATGCGAAGCGGCGTGCCGGCCCCGAGTTCGTGGCGGAGGATGCGCGCTGCCCAGCGGAATCCATCGTTCCGGCCGATGAAGCGCTCGACCGTCTCGGCGAAGAGATTCCGGCGCTCATCGAGTGTGCGTCCTGCCGGGACCACGGCCTCCACCATCCATGCCATCCAGCAGGCGGTGGCACGGAGGCGATGCGCAGGCGACCAGCCGTCCCGTTTCGCCGAAAGGTTGTTGCCGTCCCAGCGTTTGAAATAGATCGGCCCGGCTACGAAGCGGAAGGTGCCGAGTCGGGCGAGCTCGGCCATGAAGCGGATTTCGGTGCCGAGACTGTCGAAGGGATCGAAGTCCGACAACAGCAGCCCGGCGGTGCGGTCGAGCGCGGTGGTACGAACGAGGCCGCGGAACGGCACCCAGTCGAGCCGCCGCAAGTAGCTGCGGACGCGGGCGACGGAATCGCCGAGGAGCGGCGGGACCGGAACGTCCCAGCTGCGATCCCCTGTGTAGCGGAGCGTTGAGAAGCAGAGCGAAGAGTCGGGCCATCGCGCCGCGGCGGCCACGAGGTCGGCGACATAGGTCGGCGAGACCCGGTCGTCATGCTGCTGGTAGATGTAGAAGTCGCCGCGGCAATTCTTCATCGTCCAGTCGGTGTTCCCCGCCCAGCCGAGGCGGACAGGCTGAACCACGATCCGGATGCGCGGGTCTTTGGCGAGGATCGGAGCAGCGGCCTCGGCGCTCGGCTGGTCGTTCGCGTCGATCGATAGCAGGATGTCCAGGTTCTCGTAGGTCTGGGTGCGAAGGCATTCGAGCAGGCCGGGCAGGGTGTCGCGCCCGCGATAGACGGGCACGCCAATGGTGACCAGCGGTGCGGTCACGTCCGGCGACCTGCGAGAATGCGGTCCGCGACGGCCTCGGCAAAGTGCGGCGCCAGGGTCAGCTTGCCGGGGTCGACCGAGTGATATTGCCGGTGGGTGCTGACACCGATCTCGAACCGGTGGTGGAGCTCGCTGGCAACGTCGTAGATGTCGGTCGCGCCCCAGGCGACGATCGCGCCGCCACGGACGACGAGGTCACTAAGGTCGGCGACGCACAGGCCGCGGAGCGGAGCGACGAAGGCTGCCATCGCGGCGAGCGTGCCCTCGGCGATACTGGCGCTGTCGGGTTGGGAGGGACGGCTCGGCCAGTTCGGCGGGGTGAGGTCCGACGATAGGGCCCGGAGGCACGTCGGGTACCAGGTCAGGTAGAGGGAGCCGTCGGGGTAGGTGACGACTTCGCCGAACGGGCCGGAGATGACGGTCGTGCTGGGTGGTCGTATCGCGCGGTCGGGCAGGCGGAAACTCACGCCGTACTTGAGCCGGTGCAGCCAGGGCCGCCGCGGCGCGAGGCCGAGGGTCGCGTCGATCGCGAGCCGACCCTCCCACAAGGCGTTGACGACATGGTCGAACCGCTCCCGCCCGGTGGCGTCGGCGTGGCTCGCGACCACCACCGGCGCATCCGCGTCTTCGACGGCGTGGACGTCATGAAACAGGCGGAGTGTAATCGCCGGCTCGTCCGCGACCCGCGCTCCGATGGCGTCGGTGAGGGCGACCGGATTGACCGCGATCTCGGGGCTGTCGAAGGCGGCGAGGATGACCGCCGGGTCGAAGCAGGCGCCGCGCTCCGGCTCGGCCCACCGCCGAAGCGGTGCCGTCATTTCGCGGCCGAAATAGCTACCGCGTCTGCTGTCTTCCGCCGCGCCGACGAGGCGGTGTACGGCCTCTAGATAGCCGGCGACCTCCTCGACGCTTCGCTGGCTGTCGCGATGGACGACATAGGTGGCCGGTGCCGAGACCGGGATGTCCGCGGGATCGATGCCGAGATGGCGCGATAGGAAGGGGGCGAAGTCGAAAGCGCCGCGGACCATCATCCGCGCCGTCGCGAGGCCGGGATCGTTGGCGTACATGTAGCCGAGGTGGATCTTTCCCTCGTTTGCCACTGCGGCGCGGGTGAGGAGGCGCTCGGCGCGTTCATAAAGGACGACCTCGGCACCCCGGGCGGCCAGGGCGAGCGCCGCGCAGCATCCCTGCATGCCGCCGCCCAGTATGGCGACGCGAATTGGCAGGGGACGCCTGCTCACTCCGGAATCGCCGGCTGCGACGCTCGCGAGCGTGGGATCCCGGCTGCGACCCTCAGCCAATCGGGGGACGGTTCCATGGCACGAGGTTGGACGAGGGTCTGCAATTCACGTCTCCGGGTTGGGAAACGAGAGTGATAGCGCGGGATCGCGCGGAGGCAAGGTCGGCGATCACAGCATCCGGCGGTCACGTCGCGGCGGTGGCCGCAAGGATATTGCGCAGGATGGGAAAGAGACGGTCCATCTCGCTTTCGGGGACGCCCGCATAGCCCATCATCAGTCCGAACTGGTGAGGCGCCTGGTTGTAGTAGAGCGAGAGCGGGGCAAGGTTCACCCCCGCGCCCGCCGCCGCGGCAACGACATCCCGGTCGTTGATCGCGACGCGGAAGGGAGCCGCGATCTGGATGCCGGTTCGGCCGTCGATCGGATCCAGCCACTCTCCGAGCCGGTCGGTCATCAGCCTCAGGAAGTGGTCGCGTCGCCGGCCGTAGAGGCGCCGCATGCGGTTGAGGTGGAGGAAGAAGGAGCCCTCCTCGATGAAGTCGGCAAGGGTCGCCTGAAGGACCATGGGTGCGAACTGGCCGGTGACGCTGATCGCGGGCTTGATGCGTTCGGCGAGGTCGCCGGGAAAGACGATGAAACCGAGGCGCATGGCGGGGAACAGCGTCTTGGAGAACGTGCCGACATAGATCACGCGCCGGCCGTCGTCGACGCCCTGCATGGCTGGTAGGGGCTTGCCGCGGAAGGTATACTCGCCGTCGAAGTCGTCCTCGATTACCCATGCATTGGCCGCGCGGGCAATGTCGAGGACGGCGAGGCGTTGGTCGAGCGGCATCGTCACACCGAGCGGGTGCTGGCAAGAAGGCGTCAGGTAGATGAGGCGCGGCGGCGGAACGGCGTCCTGGGGGACCCGCCAGCCGTTCCTGCCGACCGGGAGCGGGGAGAGCCGCGCACCGGCGCCGAGGAAGGCGCCGCGAGCGCCGGGATAGCCGGGTTCCTCCATCCACACCGTATCGCCGTCCGAGAGGAGGACGCGGGCAAGCAGGTCGAGCGCGGCCTGACCGCCGGTGGTGACGACGATCTGCTCGGGCGTGCAGCGCACGCGGCGCATGGTGGTGAGGAAACTAGCAATCACCCGCCGCAGCCCGGGATAGCCGGAGATGTAGTGGTAGCCGAACAGATCCTCGGCGCCGAAGCGGGCGTGCCGGGCAAGCAACCGGCTCCATGTCTTGAACGGAAACTGTGCAAGATCCGGCGTGCCGGGGTGGAAGGCCGTGCGCCGGGGCATGGTGCGGACCCGGGGCTGCGACGCCATCAGTTCGCCGCGCGTCGACAGACCCGGGGCGATCGAGGCGAGCCGGTCGCCGCCCGGACCCTGCCCCGGCCGGGTACCGCTGGCAAGTCGCGAGACGTTCATTCCGGCCCCGCGGCGGCTTTCGAGCAGCCCTTCGGCCGAAAGCTGGTCGAGGGCAGTGATCACCGTGTTGCGCGAGATCGCAAGCTCGCCGGCAAAGGTCCGGATCGAGGGCAGCCGGCTCTCGGCGGGTATCGAGCCGGCGAGGATCAGGTCGCGGAGCTGGTCGCTGAGCTGGCGATGGAGCGGCGAATCCTCCCCCTGCCGAAGTGTGATCAGGTCCAGCGGATAGCTGCGGTGGTGCGTCGAACCGTCCATCCGAACTGTACCCAATCGAATCTCATGAAATGGCCCTGTTGGTGGGGACAAGCTTAGCCCTAGCGTAGGCGAAGGGGAAGCTGTGGACGTTGGGGGTCGTCGGGTGTCGGATCGCACGGTGCGGTTTGCGTTGGTGGGAGCCGGGTTCATCGGCCGGATCCACGGCCTGGCGATCCAGGCGGCAAGCCGCGTCTTCGGCGAAGCACCGCTCCGCGCGGAAGCGGCCATCCTGATCGATCAGGACGCCGCCCTTGCCGAGGCCCAGGCGCGTCAACTCGGCTTCGCCGCATGGACCACTGACTGGGAAACCGGCATCGACAAGGCCGACGCGGTCGTGATCGCCGCGCCGAGCTTCATGCACCGCGAGATCGCGATCGGTGCCGCGTCGCGGGGCAAGCACATCCTCTGCGAGAAGCCGGTGGGTCGGTCCGTTGCCGAGGCCGAGGCGATCGCCGCGGCGGCGGCGAAGGCCGGCGTCACCAATGGGGTCGGCTTCACCTACATGCGTGCGCCGATGGTTCGCCATGCTATCGACATCGTGCGATCGGGGTTGATCGGGCGGCCGGTGAGCTTCCGCGGCTGGCACGCCGAGGACTACCTCGCCGATGCCGCTGCGCCGTTCTCCTGGCGGCTCGATGCCAGCCTCGCCGGACGCTTCGGATCGCTCGGGGATCTCGGCTGGCACATCATCTCTGTGGCGCGGGCGTTGTGCGGGCCGATCGTGTCGCTCGGCGCACTCGCCCACACCGCCTATCCGCAGCGGCGCTCCGGCACCGATCCGGCACGGGCGGTTGAGAACGAGGACTGGGCGGCGATGCTGGTCCGCTTCCGGAACGGCGCCGTCGGTACGATCGAATCGAGCCGCATCGCGCACGGTCGCAAGATGGCCATCGGGTTCGAACTGACCTGCGAGCGCGGCAGCATTGCCTTCGACGGCGAGCGGGCCAACGAGCTCTCGTTCTACCGTGCCGACGAGGCGGTGGCCGTCCAGGGGTTCCGGACCATCCGCATCGCCGGCGCCCATCCCGACTATGCGGCGTTCATCCCGGCTCCGGCGCACGGGCTCGGCTTCAACGACCTCAAGATCATCGAGATCCACGCCTTTCTCCACGCGATTGCCGCGGGGCGGAACCTCTCGCCCGACCTCGACGAGGCCTGTCGCATCGCCCGCATCTGCGAGGCGGCGTTGACGGCCTCCGCCGACGGGTCGCGGATCGAGGCGCCGGAGGACTGCATGACGGAACCGAAGGCAGCAGCATGAGCGTACGCATCGGTATCAACCCGATCACCTGGACCAACGACGACGTCCCGGAACTCGGCGGAGACACGCCGCTCGAGACCTGTCTCGCCGAGGCCCGCGAGGCGGGCTATCTCGGCACCGAGCTCGGCGGCAAGTTCCCGCGCGACAGCGCGGTGCTCGGGCCGATCCTTGACGCACACGACCTCCGGCTCGTCGGCGGCTGGTGGGACGGTCGAATCCTCGAGCGCAGCGTCGAGGAGGAGTTCGACGCGCTCCTGCCGCATCTGACCCTTCACCGCGACCTTGGCGCGCCGCGGGTGGTCTATGCCGACACATCGCGCGGCCGCCATGGCGGGATATGGGAGCCGATCTCGAAGCGGCCCACCCTCGCCGCGGGGGAATGGGCCGACTATGGCGGCAAGGTCACCGCGCTGGCCGAGAAGATGGAGGACTTCGGCGTCGGCATGGCCTTCCATCATCACATGGGGACGGTGGTCGAAAGCGACGAGGAGGTCGACCGGCTGATGGCGGTTACCGGCCCGGTGGTCGGCCTGCTCTACGACACCGGGCACAGCGCCTTCTCCGGCGGCAACCCGGTGGCACTGGTCGAGCGCCACGCGGCGCGGATCGTCCACGTGCACTGCAAGGACACCCGGCCGGATGTGCTCGCCGCCGCGCGGCGCGAGGACCGGAGCTTCATGCAGGCGGTGCTCGACGGAATCTTCACCGTGCCCGGCGACGGCAGCGTCGACTACCCGGCCATCCTCCGCCACCTTCACGATTCCGGCTACGTCGGTTGGCTGGTGGTCGAGGCCGAGCAGGACCCTCGCAAGGCCGATCCCTTCACCTATGCAAGCCTCGGCTATCGCAATCTCGTCGCCCTCGCCGAGGCTGCAGGCTTCACGGTCGAAACCCGAAGGGTCCGCGGAGCCGATGTGCAATCGGGGGTTACGAGTCCGCAATGAATCGATCATCCCGTCCCAAACAAAGAGGAGGACAGGCCATGACGTTGTTCGATAGCGTACGCGGTGCTGGTTGGATGAGGCCGATGGCGGCTGCAGGCGCCGTGGTCGGCGTCCTTGCGGCGACCAGCGCGGTCCAGGCGCAGGATGACGAAATCTCGATCTATTTCGTCGGCTGCGCTGCGCCCACGGGATTCCACGGTTACCTTGCCCGCGGCGCCGCAGAGGCCGGCGAGAACCTCGGGGTCAACGTCACCTACATCTATCCCGACCAGCTCACCATCCCGAACCAGGTACAGAAGATCGAGGAGGCGATCGCCGCCCAGGCCGACGGCATTGCGATTTGCGTGTTCACCGAGGACGCTGCCTATACCGACGTCGTCGCGCGGGCCAAGGAGGCCGGCATCGCCATCGGCAGCGCCGCGGCGCCGCCGGCGGGCAAGCAGGTCCGTGATCCGGACGACATGTTCCTGTTCCGCACCGGCTCCGACGAGAAGGCCGCCGGCCGCCTCACCGCCCAGCGCCTGATCTCGATGGGCGTCACCGGCCGTGTCGTCGTTGCCAACCAGCAGCCCGGCGACGCCACGTGCATGGACCGCGCCAACGCCCAGATCGAGGAGCTGAAGGCGAACGGGATCGAGGCCGAGTTCCTCGAACTCACGATGGACCCGGGCCAGCAGGCGGAGTCGCTGTTCAACTACCTCCGCCGCAACCCCGACACCGCCGCGGCGACCAGCACCTGTGACGTCATCGACGGCTTCCTGGCCGCCAAGGAGCAGTCGGGCCGGGACGACCTCATCCTGACCGGCTACGACATCGTCGCCCAGAGCCTGGCGGCGATCCGCGACGGGCGCCAGGCCTTCACCATCGACCAGCAGCAGTTCTGGCGCGGCTACATGCCGGTCCTCCTACTCACGCACAACATCAAGTACGGTCTCCAGGAGGCCAACTACTTCCTGACCGGCCCGACGATCGTCGACAAGGACAGCGTCGAGAAGGTCGCAGCGCTGGTCGAGGCGGGCTACCGCTAGAAGCCGCAGCGTTGTTGCCGGAGGGGCGCAGCGCGCCCTTCCGGTTCCCCGAGTCGAGACGATCTGAAGACCGGATCATGGCCCACGGAACGGACCAGGCATCGAGCAGCGGCAGTCCAGGACGGTCCGTCGTCTGGGGCGAGAGCGTTCGCCGATTCATGCTTCGGCCGGAATCGACCGCGCTCGCCGCCGTCGTCATCCTCTTTGTCGTCTTCACGATCCTGTCGCCGGAATTGTTCCCGACCAAGCTGACCTACATCAGCATCATGGCGGTGGCGGCCGAGCTCGGCATCATGAGTATCGGTGTCACGCTGCTGATGATCGGCGGGCACTTCGACCTGTCGATCGGCGCGGTGCTCGGCCTGACTTCCTATGTCGCGGTGGTCCTGATGCGCGACTTCGGGCTTTCTCCGGTCATTGCGGCGCCGGCCGCAGTCGCGGTCGGTGCCGCTCTCGGCTTCGTCAACGGCATCATCGTCGTCCGCTTTCGCATCCATTCCTTCGTCGTCACTCTCGGCACCATGTTGATTTGGCGGGGCGTGCTGATTTCCCTAACCGGAGGTTTTCCGATGACGGTGGAGATCCCGCCCTTGTTCAAGGACGTGATGGCGGGCCCGCTGATCTTCGGCTTTCGGATGTCCATGATCTGGTTCTTCGGGGTCGGGCTGCTCGGGACTTTTCTCCTCACCCGCACGCGGTTCGGCAACTGGATCCAGGCGTGCGGGCAGAACCCGCAGGCGGCGCGGAATCTCGGTGTGCCCGTGGATCGGGTGACGGTGATCCTGTTCATGATCGCCTCAGCGCTCGGCGCGCTCTCCGGGGTCGTCCAGGTCGCCCGCTTCTCGTCGGTCGACGCCCTCCGCGGCGAGGGCATGGAGCTCCAGGCGGTGGCGGTAACGGTTATCGGCGGTACGCT
>Ga0207773_100541_pt1 | contig 13942 bp, 11 predicted proteins | sample TtaePargueraPR_2_FD_187281 | JGI IMG/M metagenome (GOLD analysis project Ga0207773, IMG submission 187281) | Aerobic enrichment media microbial communities from Bioluminiscent Bay, La Parguera, Puerto Rico - Tt and M1 (3) (SPAdes) | ecosystem: Environmental > Aquatic > Marine > Unclassified ...
GCTCCCCGGCATTGGCTTCAGTTATTACTACGATAGCGGGGATCAGGTGCCTTTGATCTACTCTGCCTTTGTTTCCATGGCCATGGGGGCCCTGCTTTTCTTTTCCTTCTCCAAGCAGGATCAAAATATCCGAAAGCGGGAAGGGTATATGATCGTAGGGCTTAGTTGGATATTTATGTCCCTTTTCGGAATGTTGCCCTATTTGGTAAGTGGTACTATACCAAGCTTACCAGATGCCATTTTTGAAACAGTATCTGGATTAACAACTACAGGAGCTTCTATTTTAAATGATATAGAAGCGTTGCCAAAAGGAATTTTGTTTTGGAGAAGCATGACCCAATGGGTAGGAGGTTTGGGAATAATTGTATTGACGGTAGCTATTTTCCCACTTTTGGGTATAGGTGGTATTGAGCTTTTTGTGGCCGAATCACCCGGGCCAACTTCCGATAAATTACACCCAAGAATAAGGGAAACGGCCAAAAGGCTTTGGTACGTGTATGTCGGTTTGACCATACTATGTGCCCTATTGTATTATATCGGGGGAATGTCTTTTTATGATGCGGTAAACCATGCACTAACTACCTTAGCTACCGGAGGTTTTTCAACCAAAAATGCCAGTATGGCGTTTTATGAAGTCCCGTTTATCCAATATGTGTCCATAATTTTCATGCTCTTGGCAGGGACAAACTTTACGGTGATATACTTTGGGCTGGTTGGAAAATTTGATCGCGTATGGAGGAGCGATGAGTTCAAGGCATACGTAATAGTTGTAGCCTTGATTATTATTGTAATGGCTGTGCCCGTTTATTATTTCTCAGGGTTGGAAATAGAAAAATCATTTAGGGATACCGCCTTTCAAGTAGTCTCCTTGCTTACCACGACCGGATATGTAACGGCTGATTATACTAGTTATGGACATGGCCTGACCATATTGTTTTTTTTATTGCTTTTTGTTGGGGGATGTGCCGGATCTACTGCTGGGGGAATTAAATTTATCCGTCACCTGACCTTTTTCAAGAATACCCTGTTAGAGTTCAAAAGAATTGTACACCCAAGAGCAGTGGTTCCACTTAAGATCAATGGGGACAGGGTTACCGGTAAGATCATTACCCATATCATGATATTTCTGTTGATTTACCTGATGGTATTTGTTATCGGAAGTGTGGTTCTTTCCATAGCTGGCTATGATATGCTGACAAGTTTTGGTGCAGTGGCAACTTGCATAGGAAATGTGGGGCCTGCAATTGGCAATGTGGGGCCATTGAATAACTTTTCCTTTTTTGATCCATTTACCAAGTGCTTTCTGGCAGTTATTATGCTTTTGGGCAGACTGGAATTATTTACCATTATAATCTTGTTCACCCCGTATTTCTGGAGGACCAATTAATGAAGCCGAAAACAGGTTTTGTTTTTATTTGATAATTACGATATTGGCACTGCGTCCAAAGGGGTGCTACATTACCATTATTAAAAAATGATTTTTATGCGTATCGATTATCAGATTATTTCTGTTTTTTCAAGCAAAAAACTGGGGTTTACCGGGAACCCTGCAGCAGTGATATTATTAGATAGCTTTCCTTCCCGAGAAGTGATGCAGGAAACCGCTCGAGAGCTTGGTCAGCCTGCAAGTACATTTATAGTAAGAAGGGAAGGTGCAAACAGCTATAATATACTATGGTTTGCTCCAGATGCTGAAATAGGTTTATGTGGACATGGTACGGCAGCCGCAACGGTATTTTTGGGGCTTCAAAAGCCAGGGGAGGGTGAATTTAAATTTCACTACCCTGAGGGAGAGTTGATCGGGAAGCTGAATGATGACCAGACGGTTACCATCAGTGCAGATGCGATTCCCGTGCAGGAAGAATTAAGGGAAATTCCAGAGGCCTTAAAGGAAGGCTTGAATATTCCCATCAAGGCCATTTATAAAACCAGCAACAAGCATATTTTGCTTACCGACTGCGAGGATAGTGTCCGCAATATGGATCCTGATTTTTCTAGATTAAGGGATTGTGAAATATTTGGCTATGCGGTCACAGCAAAAGGAGATAAGGTGGATTTTGTCAGTAGGACATTAGTGCCGCATACCAAACAGCTGGAAGATTTTGCCACTGGCTCCTCCCATGCTATGCTGGTACCTTTTTGGTCAAAAAAATTAAATAAGAAGGTTTTCAACTCACTCCAATTGAGTGAAAGAGGAGGAGCTTTTAAGTGTGCCCTTAATAATGGGGTAGTGGAACTGAGCGGGGAATTTTTGGTGGAAAAAGAAGGAAGGACCGAGGTATAGTTGATCTGAAATTCCTTTTGGGCAAGTGGGACCGGAAATCAGCTGCTTTTATCCTCTTGTATTTTTAAAGTTTTTCGGTTTAAAGTTAATAGATTATTGGTTTTGTTATATTTTTTAATAAATTGAAAACTTGGGCTGGTACTGGTTATTCTTTTTGTTGGATGGAACAATTATTGTTTAAATAATTATTAACAATGATAATTAACGTAATTTCCCGAAATTTTATTTAAATTATAAAAGAATTAAGCTGTTGGCCTAGCTGAGTTTTAAATATTTGAAAAGTACAATTTTGTTAACTTAAAAAAATCATCATGATGACCAGAAAAGTTCTCATCAAATATGGTGGGAATGCCATGATCAACCAATCCCTTAAGGATAAAATAGCCCAGAAAGTCAAAGCCCTCTATGACGAGGGAGTGCAGGTGATACTTGTGCATGGAGGCGGGCCATTTATCAATAAGGCATTGGAGTCAGCTGGAATTGATTCATCCTTTTATGATGGTCAACGACATACCTCAAGGGAAGCGCTTCATTATATTGAAAAAACCTTAAAAGGAGAAGTCAACAGTTCTTTAGTGGGAGCGCTTAATAGAGCAGGATTGTATGCCATCGGACTCTCAGGAAAAGATGGTCAATGCGTTACCGCAACTAAGCGTTGGCACAAAGGGCAGGATGCTGACGGTAACCCCATAAAAGTAGACCTGGGTCAGGTTGGGGATGTGAAAAAAGTGGATGTACGACTGTTACATTTACTTATGGACCGAGGTTATACTCCCGTGCTGACCTGCATTGCCTCCGATTCCCTAGGAAACGATTTTAATATTAATGCGGATGTTTTTGCCGGTAAGATAGCTGCTGCCTTAAAGGTGGACGATTATATTGTTTTAACTGATGTAGACGGACTTTTCCGGAATTACCCCGACCCTAAGTCCATCATCAAGGAGTTGAATGTTAAAGACCTGCCACAGTATTATAAAACAGTGATACAGGGTGGTATGATCCCAAAAATGGAGTCATGTTCAGATGCGATAAAAGCTGGGGTAAAAAGGGCCATAATCCTAAACGGAACAGAGCCTGACCAAATCAAAGCTTATATTTTAGAAAAGGAAAAAATAGGAACCACGATAACCAAATAATCAAATATGGAAATCACCAACGATATTTTATGCCAAATCGATAAGCGCCATTATCTGCCCACCTTTAAAAGATTCCCGTTGGCCTTTGTTCGAGGTAGTGGGAGTAGACTTTGGGATGCTGATGGGAAGGAGTATATTGATATGTTAGCGGGAATTGCAGTAAACAGTGTGGGGCATTGTCATCCTAGGGTGGTTAAGGCCATTCAGGAGCAAGCTGAGGATTTGATCCATATTTCCAATTTTTTTGTAAGTCCAGCCCAGGTTGCCCTGAGTGAGTTATTGGTAAGGATAAGTGGATTGGACCAAGTTTTTTTGACCAATAGTGGGGCGGAGTCAGTTGAAGGGGCCTTTAAAATTGCCAGAAAATACGCCCATAAAAAAGGCAGGGGTGGTAAAATTATTGCCATGAAAAATTGCTTTCATGGCCGGACACTGGCAACCATAGCCACGGGTCAAGCCAAATATAAAAAGGGCTTTGCCCCTATACCTTCTGGATTTTCCCAAATCCCTTTTAATGACCTGGAAGCAGCTGAAAAAGTCATAAATGATGATGTTGCAGCAATTATTTTAGAACCTATCCAAGGTGAAGGGGGAATTCATCTTGTAAACAAACAGTATCTAAAATCCTTAAGAAAATTGTGTGACCAACATGATGTCTTGTTGATTTTTGATGAAATTCAATGTGGGATAGGAAGAACAGGTAAATGGTTCGCTAAGGATCATTACGGGGTGAAACCTGATATCATTACGTTGGCAAAGGGTTTGGGTGGAGGAGTACCTATCGGTGCTTTTCTTTGCAGTCAAAAAGTAAGTGATGTTATTGATTTTGGAGACCATGGTACCACCTTTGGAGGAAATCCATTAGCGGCTTCGGCTGCATTGGCCACCCTGAGAGTGATTGCTGAAGAAGGGCTTTGTAAGGCCGCAGATGAAAAAGGGAAATGGCTCGTCAATGCTTTTAAAAAACTTCAGAAGAGTTACCCTGAGATCGTAGAAATAAGAGGTATGGGATTAATGTTGGGAGTTGAACTGAGCAAACCTGCCGCTCCTTTGGTAAAACGGCTTTTGGAGGAAGGTGTCATTGCAAATGCAACTGCGGAATCAGTTTTGCGGCTGGTGCCCCCCTTGAATATTTCCATGGAGGACTTGGAAAAGGTAATGATTTTAGTTGAACAAATTCTAGCTGAAACCCACTGAAGCATGTCCTCATCCAAATATAAAGTAGCGATTGTAGGTGCTTCAGGGTATACTGGCTCTGAATTAGCCCGGATTTTGATGGGCCATCCTGAAGTGGATATAAGGATGATAACCTCGGAAACCCATGCCGGAAAATCATTTAGCTCCCTCCATTCCCAGTTTTTTGGAGTCTTGGACATGCCCTTGTCATCAGCAGGGGGAATTCAGAATGAGGTACTGGACGTTGTTTTTTTGGCTTTACCGCACGGTGTGTCCATGGATTTCATCAAAAAGTGGAAAGACAAGGAAAGCGTCTTTATTGATCTTTCAGGAGATTTTAGGCTTTCTGGACCCGATGTATATGAAGCTTGGTACGGTAAGTCCCATACGTATCCGGATGCTTTTGATAGGGCTGTTTACGGTCTGCCAGAGCTTTATGAAGAACAGATTAGGGGCTGTCAGCTAGTAGCCAACCCAGGCTGTTACCCTACTGCTTCTATCTTAAGTTTAGCGCCACTCTACAAAGCCAACTTGGTGAAGGAAGGGTCGGTGGTTATCGATGCCAAATCCGGTATTACCGGTGCCGGTGTAAAAGCCAGCAATACCACTCATTTTTCAAATGTCAATGACAATTTTAAGGCCTATGGGCTTACCAATCATCGGCATACGGTGGAAATAGAAGAGCAACTTGGGAATTTATGTGGTAAGGTTACCACATTACAATTCACACCTCATCTTTTGCCTGTGGACAGGGGGATTTTGGCCACCTCTTATGCTCAGGTTGAGGGAGGAATGGACCAGGCAAAGTTGGCAAAATTGTACCACGAGTTTTACCAAGGAAAACCATTTGTAAGGCTGAGAAATGAGCTTCCAACATTAAAGGATGTACGCGGAAGCAATTACTGTGACATCTATCCTGTCTGGGATAGTAGAACCAAGCGGGTGATTGTATTGTCCGCCATAGATAATTTAGTTAAAGGTGCTGCTGGACAGGCAGTACATAATATGAACCTGATGTTAGGGATCCCACAAAAACTGGGATTACAACAATTACCAATGCAACCATAAAACCATGATAAAGAATATCACAAATGTAAGAGGAATAAAATGTTGGGGTGCACATACCGGAATAAAGTCCATGCGGCGGGACCTTGCCCTGATATATTCAGAAGTTCCGGCAGCGGCAGCTGCCACATTTACCCAAAATAAGGTACAGGCGGAACCCATTAAACTCACTAAAAAACATTTGGCGAATAATAGGGCCCAAGTTATAGTTTGTAACGCCGGAAATGCCAATGCATGTACGGGGGAACAGGGTCGACATGGAGCTGAAGAAATGGCCAGGGTCACAGCAGAAACACTGGAAGTGGATGTGGAAGATGTAATTGTAGCATCTACAGGGTTAATCGGAGAGAAATTTCCAACTGAAGAAGTAGTAGAGGGAATTCGGGAAAATTTCCATAAGCTAAGCCATGATACCAAAGCCGGTTCATTCGTCGCCAACGCCATCCTGACTACAGATACCTTTGCCAAAGAAGGATTTGAAAGCTTCGTTTATGATGGTATTGAAATTAATATTGGAGGTGTTGCAAAGGGGTCGGGAATGATTCATCCCAATATGGCCACTATGTTGGCATTTGTCGTAACGGATTTCAATGTGGATGAAAAGTTACTCCAAAAAGCACTTAGCCATTGTGTGGAGAGGACTTTCAATATGATCACGGTGGATGGGGATACATCCACCAATGATATGGTTGCAATTATGGCCAATGGACTGGCCGGAAACAAAAAAGTAAGCTCGGAAGAGGATCCCGTGTACTTACTGTTTAGAGAAAGACTCTGTGAATTGCTTACTCATTTGGCCAAACTAATTGTGTCTGATGGGGAAGGGGCAAGCAAGTTCATTGAATACAGGGTGACCAAGGCGCGTTCAGAGGAGATAGCTAGAAAACTGGTTAGGGCAATATCAGGTTCTTCCTTGGTAAAGACAGCGATGTTTGGGCGCGACCCTAACTGGGGGAGAATAATAGCGGCTTGCGGCAATGCGGGCGTTCCCTTTAACTATAAAAAGGCAAATCTCTATATTGGTGACCTTAACAACATGGTAAAGGTGTTGGAAAAGGGACATCCAATGGAGTTTGATAAGAATTATATGAAAAAACTGTTGAGAGAGTCCAATATTAGAGTGCATCTAGAACTAAATACAGGAAATGAAACTGGAATAGGTTGGGGGAGTGATTTGACTACGGACTATGTCTTGTTCAATTCTGTATATACGACTTAGGGATTACCTTAACAGGATCAATTATTTAAACACTAATCAAAATGCAAAGTTTTTTTATTGGGGGATTGTCCCTTTTGATATTGGTTTTGTGGATTTGGGCTATGTTTGATGTGGTTAAGTCCAGGAAACAAAATAGGAATGTGCAGCCTTTATGGCTGTTGTTGATTTTTATTTTCCCGATTTTGGGACCTATCATTTATTTTCAAATGGCTAAAAATAGCAGAATTGGAGGCAGGAGAAGGTTTATTCCTAACTTTAGGAAACACCATTGAGAAATGAATAAGGATAATATATAAAGAGGCTGTCTTAAAAGTGGTTTTTACAATTCACTGACAAAATTTTATTCTGAGATAAGAATAATTTTGATTAGATAATCGAATTTCAATTTAGTTATCTGGATAAATGACTCGAATCACAAATTAAATTCCAAATCACTATTAATCTCTCCTTAGAGGCAGGGCATTATTTGATCAGTTGAAGGTGAAATTTTATTATAAGACAGCCTCTTTATTATTTGTTACCTAAGAGTTCTTTTCTTCCTTGATGGATTTTACCTCTTCCTCAGTAACCATTTTTTTGGACTTGTTTCCCCAATTATTGAGAACATAATTCATGACATCCGCCACTTCATCATCATAAAGGCCAAGGTTGCTCATGGTATTATTATAGGTCTTGCCATTGACTTTTATTTCTCCGCTCATCCCATACTTTATGGCCTTTATACTTTCTGTACGGTTTTTAAGAAGGTAATCTGCTTTGGCCAATGGGGGAAATGTCCCTTCAACCCCTTCACCGTTGGCCATATGGCAAGTGATGCAGTATTCTTGGTAAATTTCCTGCCCTCTTTTAATACTTGCTTTAAGGGCCTCGTCTTGGTCCCCAAAAGTATAGGCAGTCCAGCCCAAATAAGAAATCATTAGGCTGGTGATTATTCCGATTTTTATCATGTTTAATTATTTGGGATGATTTTTACAATGCCTTTGCCCTGGATACCCGCATAAATATGGTTGTCTGGTCCTATTACGACATTTCTAAGCCTTCCAATTCCATCCAATAGTTTTTCTCTTTTTACCACTTTTTTGCCTTCAAGGGTCAACATTTCCAGATATTGAAACTTCAGGGAACCAACCAATATATTTCCTTCCCAATCAGGATAAACTTCGTCGGGTACTACAGCAAAACCACAAGGTGCGATGGAAGGAACCCAATAATAAAGGGGTTGTTCCATTCCAGGCCTGCTCGTTTCTTCAGTAAGGATAGAGTTATCGTAGTTGATTCCATAGGAAATGACCGGCCAGCCATAATTGGCTCCTTTTTTTACCACGTTGATTTCATCACCGCCTTGAGGGCCGTGCTCATTGACCCATATTTCCTTGTAGGAAGGGTGGAAAATCATTCCTTGGGGATTCCTGTGACCATAAGAATAGATGGCTTTTTTAGCATCCGCCTCATTAAAAAATGGATTGTCTTCCGGAATACTCCCATCGTCATTTATACGATAGATTTTTCCTCCATCCCGGGTTATGTCCTGCGGATTGACATCCCTTTCCCCTCTTTCACCAATGGAAAAATAAAGATAGCCTTTATCGTCAAAGGCCATTCTGGATCCAAAGTGTTGCCCTTTCCGGGTGTTTGGCGTGGCTTTGTACAACACTTCTTGGTCAGTTAAACTATTGCCGTCAAATTTGGCTCTCATCACCGCAGTATGGGCCCCTTCACCTTCTCCCTCACTGGAAGAATAGGTGATATAAAGCCAGCCATTAATTGAATAATTTGGATGAAGTATGATATCCAATAGCCCTCCTTGGCCTCTTGAAACGACTTCGGGAACTCCAGCTATCGTTTTTTTATTGCCGTCTTTAGCATAAATAATATCCCCATCCTTTTCTGTAATAAGGAGGCCTCCATCAGGTAAAAAGGCCATTCCCCAAGGATTATCCAAGTCTTCAACTACCGTTTCAACAGTGTAGTTTTTTGGATCATCGGCAATTGCTGGGCTGTTCTCTGATATTCCGGGTCTATTGTCCTGAGCACAGGAGATTTGGGCTCCTGAAATCAAGATTAATGCTGGCAATAGAAAATTGTATTTTATTTTAAGCTTAATCATGGTACATAGATTTAATAGGGTTTAATGATCCTTAAATATAATCAATAACGAAAGCATTTGTTTTCGATTAACATAACAACCGCAAAAAATACACCAACGGTAATTAACGTCGTTTTGCGGAGAGTTTGAAAAAAATGATGGATTTATTGATCAAATAACCTGTTCAAACCGTATATTTAATTTAGCAATTGTGATCATAACTTAGAATTTTATTATTGTCACTGTGATGTTTAAAAGAAACTGTTTAGTAGGGCTTTTTGTATTGGTTGTTTTGGCATTTTCTGGATGTGATGAGCTTAAGGAATCAATCTACACGGATGAATTACTGGAGTATGAGCTTAATACTGTCAGTACAGATTATGGGTATAGCGGAAAAGCTGTTTTTAGGGAATATTCGGATGGAAGGGGAGTGGAAGTGACCATTACCCTTGAAGGAGAGGACTCTAGGAATGAATATTATTTTCCTGCCCACCTTCATTATGGAATTTATCAACAGGGTGAGCATGCTTCCATGGCGGCAGCCTTAAACCCAGTGGATATTCGGCCATTAAAAAGTGTTACGATCTTGGAAAACTTCAGTTTAGAGCAACTGAATTCAGATTATTTCCATATCAAAGTACATTTGGCGGAAGAGGGACCGGATTACAATGTTATCTTGGTCGCTGGAGATGTAGGTGAATATGATGGTTCCGGTGGGGGAGCCGAATAAATCAGCTCTTTAGATTTCGGAAAAAAAATGAGGCTGTCAAAGATGAATGACAGCCTCATTTTTGTCTCTTTTTTAGAAAGTCACCTCAAAAGTGATGTCAAGATCGGATTCTCCCCCAGCTTGGACAAAATCTTCCCAATGTGGATTTTCTGCCCCTTCAAAACTTTTATCCAGAGCATGTCTTAGGACAAGGCGAATTTGGCCATTATTACTGGTAAGGCTCTCATCTACGGTTACGAAACCTTTGAGCCCTATAGGCTGACCATTTTCATCCTCATCATTATAGTTGTATTCCATAAATGATGTATTTCCCATAAAGGCGCTGCCTAGAAAATAGAACTGATGTTCATCTGCTTCCTCTTCTATCTCCGCTGTGATATCTTCTTCGGCAATCCCATTATAAGCTGATACTTCTAATAAATACCTTTTGCCACTTTCCAATCCATTGATCACATCAATTTCCAGATTACCTCCTAGTTCAATTCCTTCAGCAGCGCTGGCTACATATTCCAAGGATCCACCAAGGGAATTTCCATTGTCATCTACCTCAGTAAAAGTTAAGGTCACATCTGTAATTACTTCCTGATCCAACTCCGGAACAGGATCATCTTTACTACATGATAATAAGGTGGTAGCCAAGGTTAAAAGCAGAACGAGAGAAAATTTGTTTTTCATGATTCTCATATTTGATGGTTTAGAAATTAGTTTAAAATTCATATTTAAGGAGTAGGTAAATATTTCTGCCCATTTCGTGGGTGAAATACCTGAAACGGTTCATGTAATTCTTGTACTCTGTATTGAAGATATTATTTACGGACAGACTGCCTTTCATCACCGATTTATTATGGGAAAATAAAGTCCTACTCATGCTGATGTCCCATAGATTGTACCCAGAAGGCGCAGGTGCCAAATCAAAGTCTGGTTCCCTTTGTTGTTTGAATACGGATAAATTGCTCAGTGTGATTTTCCCAATTTTTACATTTTCATAAATGAGCCCGGTATCGACCCGATCAGCGGGAATAAAAGGAAGGTAAGTGCCATCAATTAAATTTTTTGCCCGGATCATACTCCCTTTTATATACCATCCCAATGAAGGGATGATTCGGTAGTTTGTGCTGAGGTCCAGGCCCCAAAAGGAAGCATCGGTTTGTAAATATTCGTAAATATTGAAGGTGCCCCTGAGGGAGACGTATTGTTCTCCGGTTGGATTTAGGTAGATATAATTGTTGATTTTATGGTAGTAACCTGTCAATTCAGCCCTCAACCGGTCGCGGTTATAGTTTAGGGTGTTTACCCATTTGAGAGCTTGTTCACTAACAAAATCAGGATTGCCTATTTCCACGGCTGCGGCCCCGTGATGGAGCCCTTGGCTAAACTGTTCATTGATATTGGGAGGTCTCCAGGCTGATCCGAGATTTGAGGAGAACATCCAGAATTCATTAAAACTGTAGGCGGCTCCCAAAAAGGCGGTAAAGTTTTGGAAGGCAAAATCTCTTTCGTCCAATTCTCCATCCTTATTAAACCGTGCGGCATCCACATATCGATAATCGAATCTGGCTCCTCCTTCCAGTTCAAAAGGCCCGTCGATGTAATTTTCAATGGCATAAAGGCCGATATTAAGCAAGTCATAATTGGGGATAAGGGGGGTAACTCCAGTTCCCGGAATATTATTATTGGCTTGTTGAAGTAGGTTTAATCCTATGGAGCCATTCCACTTCTTTTTATTAGGATGTTCATATGCCAAGTCCAGGGTATTGGTGAATAACTCTAAGTCCAGAGCGGCATGATCGTTGAGATTACCTCTTCTTTTGTCGAATTCCTGTCGGTTATTTTGTTGGAACGCGTATTTGACATTGATCACACCATCATTATTCAAATGGTAATGTCCTTTAGCTTTTAGGAGTTGATGAGAGACTTCCTGCCTTGGGTTTTCTATGTCATATGAAAAATCAGGGTTGGAAAATGGGCGGCCATTTTCAATCAGCTCATTCAGATCACTTGAATTTCCAGTGTGAGCATCACTGAGTATGCCTATTTCTGTGTTAAAGCGACTATAGAATAGTTCCATCCCCAATTTTTTGGTATTGTACCCAAGGGCAGCTGAAAAATTAAGCTCCCTCATACCTGTATTATTTTGGTAGTACCCAGGCGATTTAATGTTTCCTCCTATTCTTGAGGATGCTTGAATTCTATAACCTAAGCCTTGTAACTTTTTGGTGCCACCTTCCAGACTAAATGCTGCAGCTCCATTTCGTCCATTGCTGCCCCCGACAAGGTTTATGGACCCTTTTGTTTCAGGTGATACTGGTAATTTGGGTGGAGTTACTAAAATTACTCCTCCCATAGCTTCTGGGCCAAAACGTACGGTTTCAGCACCTTTTACAACTGAAATATCCTCTGCCATAAATGGATCTATTTCCGGTGCATGCTCACCGCCCCATTGCTGCCCTTCCTGACGCACTTCATTATTCAAGATCATTATACGGTTACTGTGCATACCATGAATTACAGGCTTCGCAATATTTGCACCAGTGGTGTAGCTGCTTACTCCTGGCAAGTGCTTGAGGGTTTCTCCAAGGTTTTTACCACGGTTTTCTTCTAATAGTTCCTTACCAACATTGGAGATATTGTTTAATGTATTTACTGCATCTTTATGACCAACGATTTCTACCCCGTCAATCAAATATTCTTTAGACTCCAATCGAAGGGTGATATTTACATTCTGATGGATATTTAGTGGGCTAGAGGAGGATGTATATCCCAAGGACTCAATAGTTAGGGTGTAGTGCCCCTCGCAAACATTGTTTATGTTAAAGTTGCCATTTTGGTTGGTGACGGCTCCTTTTTCAATTTCTTTGATCCAGATATATGCCCCTTCAATTGGTTCATTGCTTTCTTGATCCATGACCTTGCCATTAACATCAAAAGAGCATTTTTCTTGAGCCTTCACTGCAGCGCTCAGGACTAAAAACAAAAACAGAAATGATTGTAATCTAAATTTTCCCATCATTGGCTACAAATATAATGCAATAGTGTTGCTTAATGCAACGTTGTTTCATAAATATTTTGATGGTTATTTTGGATGTGCTTTATTTATTACGTGGCCGGCTTTGGAAAAGATCGGTATTTTAAAAATTTGTACAGATGGGGTTCTGTGGAATATTAGTAGGTTGTCCCATAATTAAATTTCAACCTTATCTACCAAATAATGTTCCCTAGCTAATGGGGAGTCAAAAGTGATTGGGGTTTGGATAATATGTGGTTTGTGTGATTTATTAAGATAACCGAGATTGATTTTCAATTATCAAATCACTATTATTCCCAGTTAAACTTTATATTTAGGCAGTAAATGGTCACAACTATTTTTGAGGCAGTTACATTTCTTGTAGATTCTCTAATATTTGGGTTTATGATTATACGCAATTATGCCAGCTGCCCCAAGTCCGTGAATCATTTCCCGCAAAACACGCGGATTAGCGCAGATTCTTTGTAACAAGCTGGTTGGGATTTCATAATTCAATAAGCAAATGTGCCTACTGGTAAAAAAACGTATAATCAGAGTTGGGCTTAATTATATTGAGGTTGATTTCCCCCAAATGCCCTCAGATTATAGGTCAATGTCAACATGAAGAATTGCTGTAGTACTTCTGTCCTTTCATTTTCAATATATACATCGGTGATATTTCTATCAATGCTTGTATTTTGATCCAGCAAGTCAAAAACCGTCATTTTAAGTTCTAAACTTTGTGTAGGAGGGAAGCGGTATCCAAAGTCAGCATTCATCAGCCAAATGGATTGGTCGTATTCCTCACCCAGGCCTATATAATATTGATTGCTGACATTGGTGCTAAAAAAGAATCCACTCCAAAAATTCCAATACAAATCCATTCTGGTGTTTTGGGAATAATAATTGGTATTACGATCCCTTTGTAAAGTACTCCTAACAACATTATAATTGGCATTGGTACTTAGGTTAAAGTCCAGTTTTTCACCCACATTACTGGTGATGCCTAAGCCTTGTCCCATCCCAAAGTTATGATTAGTATTTAGTTCCAGGTTAATCAATCCAGGTTGATTGGAATAATTGAACCTGGTATCCAGGTTGAGGTTGCTTTTTATAAAATCTAATGGGAAACCGAATGAAATGCTGGTGTTTGCATTCCATGCATTGTTGAGGTTTACGGGCTGGCTAAGCTGGCCACCTTGTCTAAGCAATACCTCGTTTTGAATGAGTGTGTCCTGAGTA